>Ga0209382_10011563_pt1 | contig 10959 bp, 5 predicted proteins | sample SoiMetdeltSBSDD5_FD_187599 | JGI IMG/M metagenome (GOLD analysis project Ga0209382, IMG submission 187599) | Bulk soil microbial communities from a Populus tree surrounding site in Tennessee, USA - Soil MetaG P. deltoides SBSDD5 (SPAdes) (version 2) | ecosystem: Environmental > Terrestrial >...
GCCGCCGATCGCCCGCGGTTCGGAGGTCGAGGCGCCGGTGGTGAGCGCGGCGAGAAGGGTGGTGGCGATCGCCCGCGGTTCGGAGGTCGAGGCGCCGGTGGTCAGCGCACCGAGGAGGGTGGTGGCGATCGCCCGCGGTTCGGCGGTCGAGGCGCCGGTGGTCAGCGCACCGAGGAGGGTGCCGGCGATCGCCCGCGGTTCAGCGGTCGGGGCGCCGGTGGTCAGCGCGGCGAGGAGGGTGCCGGCGATCGCCCGCGGTTCGGCGGTCGTGGCGCCGGTGGCCAGCGCGGCGAAGAGGGTGGGCGGCCGGGATCTGGCGAACGCGGCTCTGGCGCTCGCGGGTTCGACGGTGATCGCCCGCGGTTCGGTGCCCGTGGGGATCGTCGGTTCGGTACAGAGCGCGGGGGAGAGGGTGGCGGCAAGCGGCCGCGATTTGGTGACCGTGGAGCAGGCGGTCGCGGATTCAGCAGGGACCGCGGCGAAGCCGGTGGGCGGCCGCAATCTGGCGATCGCGGCACCGGCGCTCGCGGGTTCGACGGTGATCGCCCGCGGTTCGGTGGACGTGGGGATCGTCGGTTCGGTGCGGAGCGCGGTGGAGAGGGTGGCGGCAAGCGGCCGCAATTTGGTGACCGTGGAGCAGGTGGTCGCCGATTCAGCGGGGACCGCGGGGAAGCGGGTGGGCGGCCGCAATCTGGCGATCGCCCGCGGTTCGGTGGACGTGGCGCCGGTGGTGAGCGCCCACGCTCTGGCGCCAGCCGTGACAGCGGTCGTAGGTTCGGCAGTGGGCGCCCCCCGTCTGGCGAACGCGGCCCCCGCGATGACCGTGGGTTCGGCGCTCGGGGCAGTGACGCATTCGGTGGCGAGCGCGGCCAGGAAGGCGGGCGCCCCCGATTCGGTGGTCGGGGTGATCGTCGCTTCGGTACAGCGCGCGGCGGAGAGGGTGGCGGCAAGCCGCCATTTGGTGACCGTGGAGCGGGCGGCCGCCGATTCAGCGGAGACCGCGGCGAAGAGGGTGGACGGCCGCGATCTGGCGATCGCCCGCGGTTCGGCGGACGTGGTGCCGGTGGTAAGAGCGGCGAACAGGGTGCCGGTGGCGATCGCCCGCGCTTCGGGAAGCGCGGTGCCGGTCAGCGCCCGACTCGCTTCGGTGGCCGCGGTCCTGGCAGACCCGGTGGCGGCCCGCGCCGAGGCCCCCCGCGCGGCGGCGGGCGCTCCTGAGCTCAGACCAGCAGCTCTCCTGAGAGCGCGGCGGCGTTGTGGCGCTGGCGCAGCTCGGAGAGCTCCGAGACCAGCATCAACACCTGCGGGTGCGTGAGGATGATCTGATCGAACGCCTCGCGCGGGAGCCGGAGAAGCGAGGTGCGCTTGGCGGCGACCACCGTCGCGGTGGCAGGGCTCTTCTGCAGCAGCGAGATCTCGCCGAACACCTCCCCCTCCCGGAGCGTGGCCAGCAAGGTCTTCCCCTTCCGCACCTTCACCTCGCCGGAGAGCACGACGTAGAGACCGTCCGTGAGCGCGCCCTCCTTGATGATCAGATCGTTCTTCTTCACATCCCGCGCCCGGAACCGCTCCACCAGCTCCTTGCGGTCCTTGCGGTTGAACGGCTTGAACAGCGGCGAGCTGCTCATCACGTTCGCCAGCAGCCGCTGCCGGCAGAACTTCTTCAGCGCGGCCGCCACCTGCGGGTACCGATGCGAGAGCTGCGCCAGCACGGTGGCGGAGATCCCCAGCAGCTGGGTCTCCTCGGCGTGGCTGATCACGGACGCGGTGCGCGGCGCGCCCGAGAGCAGCGCCATCTCGCCGAAGAAGGCACCCTCATGGAGGATCGCCAGCTCCTTCTCACCGCCGGAGTCGTCCTTCCTCACCACCCGGACCGCGCCGGCGCAGATCACGAAGAAGGAGTCGCCCACGCTGCCCTGCTCGATGATCCGCTCGCCCTGGCCGAAGCGGAGCAGCGGGCAACGGTCGAACAGCTCGATGAAGGCGTCCGCGGAGAGATCGGAGAAGAGCGGGATCTTCGGCAGCCCCGCCGGCGTCTTGGACTCCCCCTGGAAGTCCTCGGCGATGCCGGTCATCGATTCCTCGGCGCGCTCCGGCTCGGGCGCCTCCGACCGCTGGGTGAGGCCGGCCTCCGCGGCCATCTCCACCGCGTGCAGCAGGGAATCGCCCTCCAGCTCAAGCTCCGTGAAGGAGCGGATCCCCGGCGGTTTCCCGCGCGGCGAGCGCTTCGAATGTGACGGCGCTCCGGGGGACCCCGGCGAGACGCCCGCCTCCAAGAGGGGTGCCAGCGGCGCCATGTCCAGGTCCAGCTCGTCGAACTTCGCGAGCGTCTCCAGATCAGGTCCCAGGCCGGCGGCCACCTCCGGCGGGACGGACCTGGCCACCTTCTCGGGAGACACCGGAGCGGCCGGAAGGGTCGGAAGGACCGCCCCCGGCGGAGGCGTGAAGGTCTCCGGGAGCCAGATCCGGCTCGCCGGCTTCGGAGTCGACGCTCCACCCCCCGCCGGCACCGGCGTGGCCGTCGCGGTGGCCGGTATCGGCGTGGTGACGGCCGGCGTGGCCGGCGCCGATGCGTGCTCGGGCGGGAACTGCATTGGCGTCGGCGGGATCGGAGCCTGCTTGCGCACCGTGAGCTCCACCACCTCCTCCTCCGGCGCGACCTGGACGGGGATCTCCGTGGTGATCCGCTTCGGCTTCAGCCCCGGAGGCGCGGATCCGCCGCTGGCCGGCGTCGCCCCCCGGTGCACGGCGGGCGGTGGCGGCGTCGGCGTCGGCACATCCACCGCGTCCGCGATGATCTCCCCCACCTCCTCCTGCCCGGGCTTCGGCGCCTCGCCGGCGTCCTCCACCTCGAGCTGGAAACCGCCTTCCGCCTCCTCGCTCAGGTCGAAGGCCCTGGGCACCGCGGGCGAATCGTTCGACGGCGACGATCTCGCGGGCGGCTCGACAGGGGCGGCCGGCGGCGAGGCCGGAGCGGCCGGAGCCGGAGGAGGCGACGGCGGGGGCAGCGCGGGCAACGCGGGCAGCGCGAGGCGGGCGGGCGAGGGCAGGGCGGCCACGGCCTTCGCCTGGGCCTCCCGGGACGGCGGCTCGCCGGTGGGGAGGTCGATCTCGTTGAACGACGGCACCTGCGCCGCCGGCGCCTGCTGGGTGGTGGTCCGGCGCTTCTGGTCGGGCGCGCTGCGCTTGGCGTACAGGTCCGCCAGCATGTGCTGCACGCCCCGATGCGTCGGATCCAGCTCCAGGATCAGCTTCGACGCGGCGATGGCGCGAGGCAGGAACCCATCCCGCGCGTACCCCTCGGCGGCCATCTTGTACGCGCCGATGGCCTTCTCCCTGGCCCCGGCCTTGGCGAACGCGTCCCCCATCCGCAGCCGCGCCTGGAGGTCCTTGGTCTCGCCGGCGCAGTACGCCTCGTAGAGCTCGGCGGCCTTGGCGAACTTTCCCTTGGCGAACGCCTCGGTCGCCTTCTCCTTGAGCTTTCGCAGGTCCATCTACTTCTGGGTCTCCGGGGTGGGGGTGCCGCCGATCCGGGCCAGCGCCTTCTCCGCGCTCGCCCGGACGCGCCGATAGTAGTCCCCTTTCAGCGCATCCAGCGCTTCCTGGTGTCCGGCGCTCCCCAGCGTGGCCAGGGCCTCCGCCGCGGCCGCCCTGATCTCCGGGCTGTCGTGGCTGAGGTCCTTGGCGACCTCATCCGCCGCCGACCGGTCGCCGATCTGCCCCAGCGCGAGCACCGCCTCCCGCCGCCCCACCGCCGACGGGTCCGCCAGGTAGCGCAGCAGCGGTCCCACCGCCTCCTTCGCCTTCAGGCCGCCCAGGAGCGCGCTGGCGTCGGCCGCCTCCGGCCCGCCCTCGTTCACCAGGGCGATCAGCGCGGGCACCGCGGCCTGCGTCGTCCCCGAGGCGCGCAGGGCCTCCACCAGCCGCACCTTGTCCCCGGCCAGCTTCGGGATCAGCTCCAGGATCGGCGCCTGTCCCGCCGCCCCCTGCGCCGCCAGCGCCTCCGCGGTGCGCGCCTGCACGTCGCGGTCCGCGTCCAGCAGGCCGGCGGCGGCGGCGGAGATCCCGCCCGGACCCAGGTAGGCCAGCCCCTCCAGCGCCGCCCCGCGCACGCGCGGGCTCACGTCCTCGGCGGACCGGGAGAGCACCTCCAGCGCGCCGGGCCCGCGCAGGCGTCCCAGCGCGCGCAGGCAGCGGGCGAGGAGCCGGAGCTGCTCGGGGTTGGCGTCGTCCACCAGCTCGCGCGGCGGGCGCGGGCGGACGACCACCCGGCCCTCCTGGGCGACCCGCGCCTCGGTGGCGGAGGAGACCCTCCGGAGCAGGTCGTCGCGCTTGCCGGGCCCCTCCGCCTGGGCCTGCGACCGCCCCCACTCCTCCGGCAGCGAGGTCACCCACTTGGCGCGGATCGCGTCCACCGCCTTCGCCTCCTGCTCGCACACCTTGAGCACCGGCGCTCCCAGCGACGGCTCCCCCAGCTCCGCGGCCGCCGACAGCGCGGCGTAGCGCACGGCGGCGCTGGGGCTGGAGAGGAAGGGGATCACCTTGGGCGCGGCGGCCCTGGCGGTGGGGCCCAGGCCCTCCAGGGTCACCAGCGCGCTCACCGGCTCCTTCTGCCTGGAGAGCTGGTCCACCACGGGCTCCAGCGGGCAACCGCCGCGCCGCCGCATCTCGCGCCCGGCGGCGAGCGCGTCATCCCGGTCCCCGATGAGCGCGATCTCGCACAGGGCCTTGCTGCTCTCGGGGACGCGGGGGAGCGCGATGATGGCAGCGGTGGCGTGCGGGCTGGCGGCGCTCTTCTCCACGGCCACCGCCTGCAGGGTGGGGATGGCGGCGGGCTCGCCCAGCTGGCCCAGCGCCTCGCAGGCGGCCTCGCGGAGGGAAGGGAAGTTCTCGGTGAGCAGGAGCGCCACCTCGCCGACCACGCGGCGATCGCCGGCGAACCCCAGGCCGCGGACCGCGCCCGCGGCGAGGATCACCTGGCTGTCGCGCATCGCCGGGATGAGGCGGCTGACGGCCTCGGCGCGGCCGCTCTTGCCCAGCTCCTCGGCGGCGGCCACGCGCTCGGGGAGGGCGCCCTCGGCGAGCGCCCGCATGTTGCGCTCCCAGATCGCCTGCGCCTCGGTGGTGACCACCTGGGCCATGGCGCCGGGGACGTTGGAGGACTTGAGGGCCTGGACGATGGCCAGGCGGGTGGGGCGGCTGCGGCGGGCGTACTGCGAGGTGAGATAGGCCTTGGATCGGTCGCTCTTGATCTGGGCCAGCGCCATGGCCGCGTGGGCCTGGACGCTCTCGTCCTGGTCCTGGAGGAGCTCGCCCAGGATGTCGACCACCCGGAGGTCCTGGCTCTTGCCCAGGGCGTCGGCGGCCTCGGCGCGGACGATGGGCGCGAGGTCCTTGGCGGCGCGGGTGAAGAGGACCAGGTCGTCCGGGTGGCCCTGGGCGGCCAGCTTCTGGACGGCGAGGGCGCGCTGTTCGGGCCGGGGGCTCTGGAGGTCGGCGATCAGCTTGTCGTGGCTGCCGCCGCACCCGGCCAGCGCCGCCCCGAGGAGCACGACCGCGGTCCGAGCCCGGCGCCATCCCGGAAGGGGGCTGCGCATGCGCGCCGGTTATACACTGCGCTGAGCGCAGGTGGGGCGCTGTGGCTGGACCGCCCGCCCGGGGGGAACCCCGCCGCCTCCTCGACTGTCCAACCTCCCGCCCATGCTCCTCGCGCTCCTCGCCGCGCTCACCCTCTCCGCGGAGCCCGCCGACCTCTCCACGCCGCCCGTGGTGGCCCTGGTGCCGCTGGGCGAGGTCGACGACGCCACGCTGCAGGCCGTCCGCGACGGCATCGCCTCGCACGCGCGCGTCACGGTCCGGATCGACCCCGTCCGCCCGCTCCCGCCGGAGGCCTACTACCCGCCGCGGAAGCGCTGGCGCGCGGAGAAGATCCTCGACGCGCTGGACGCCGACCCGCCGAAGGATGCCTGGAAGGTGGTGGCGATCACCGCCGCGGAGATCTCCACCACCAAGGACGACGTCAAGGACTGGGGCATCGGCGGGCTGGGCAGCATCGGCGGGCGCAGCTGCGTGGTGTCCACCTTCCTCGTCCGCAAGCACAGCCGCGAACGGGCCACCTACGAGCGCCGGATGGCCGACCTGGCGGTGCACGAGTTTGGCCACACCCTGGGCCTGGACCACTGCCCGTCGCGCGGCTGCGTGATGTCCGACGCGCAGGGGAAGCTGATCCGTTCGCTGGACTCGTCCACCGGCGAGTTCTGCGACACCTGCCGCCACGCCCTCCAGGAGGGGCTGCTCCAGATCTCCACCCGGCCGCGCCAGCCCGCCGCGCTGGGCCCGCGCTGACGCGCCGCATTCCGGCGTCCAAGCCGGGCTGGCCCTCCACATGCGTGCCCTCCCGCTCATCGCCTCGGCCGCCCTGTTCCTCGCCGCGCGCGCGGAGGCCGACTTCGGGCCGGAGAGGTTGATCGGCCTGGCGGGCGGCACCCAGTACCAGGCGGACATCGCCTCGGACGGGAAGTCCTTCCTGATCGCCTGGCTGAACCAGGCCTCCCCCGAGAGGCCGTCCATCGAGGTTGTCCGCGTGGGGGCCGATGGCACCAGGATGGGGAGCCCGGTCGTGCTCGCCACCCCGCGCGGGCCGACCTCCGCTCCCTCGGTGGCGGCCTGCGGCAAGGGCTGGGTGGTGGCATGGCCGGAGCGCGAACGCATCGAGGTCCACGTCCTCGACGGCGCCGGCGCGCCGCTCCAGCGGCTGGAGGAGAGGACCGATCCGCGCATGGTCGGCGGGCGCGGCCTCCGGCTCGGCCTGGCCTGCGATGGCCGTGGAGCGCTGATCGCGTGGAGTCATGACGAGCGGCCGGAGCTGCACGCGCTGGCCCTCCCACACGGGGAGACCAGGCTCCGCCGCCTCCGCCTCGCGGTCGAGGGCCGGGGGCGCTTCCACGCGGTCGCGGTGACCTCGGACGGCGACGGGTTCCTGGTGGCCTGGCACTCGGAGGTGGTCCTGTCCAAGGTGGACCAGGGTCGCCGGACCACGAGCGTGCTGCGGCACCGCATCGACGCGCTCCGCGTGTCGCTCGAGGGCGCTGCGCCCGGCCAGCGTCCGATCGAGATGTTCACGGGCGCGGAGACCACCGAACACGCCTGGGAGCGAAGCATCGGAGGTCTCTCGGCGGCTGCCGCGGGTCGGGACGATTTCCTGGTGACGTGGGACAGCTACGACCGGGAGAAACCCATCCACGCCGTGCGGCTGCGTGGGTCCCGCCTGGTCGATGCCTCGCCCCTGACGCTGGGAGGTCCGGGCGTCTGGGGCGTGGCCGTGGTGGCCGAGCCGGCCGGCTACCTGGTGGCCTGGACCCACTGGACCAATCGGTCAGTGCCGCCGGCGGGGGATATGGCGCACCAGCTGCGATACGCGCGCGTTCCGATCGAGGGCGCGCGGATCGTCGAGTCCGCGCTCCATGTCTCCGCCAGCACCATCATGGGCGACGTCCGCCTGGCCCACGGCGCCGGCCGCGCGATCGCCGTGTACGCCGAGGGCAGGACCGGCGAGCCCGGTTACACCGCGGGGGTGGACGTCTGGATCAAGGGCGCCGGCGGCCTCCCGGAGGCCGCGCCGATCTCCCTCGGCCCCGCCTCGCAGTGGGCTCCGGCGCTCGCCGCCCGCGGCCCGGACTACCTCGTGGCCTGGGTGGATGCGAGCACGCTCCCGGAGTCCATCCGCACGGCGGCGATCTCGCCCGCCGGCGCGCTGGTCCCATCCAAGGGCTCGGTCCTCGCCCGGAGCGCCGTGCCGCGGGAGATCTCCGTCTCCGCCGGCCGGAGCGCCTACCTGGTGGCGTGGGTGGAAGAGCGTGGGACCTTCGCCTCCCGCGTCTCGGCGGAAGGCGAGCCCCTCGATCCGGCGCCCCTCCACCTGGGAGATGGCTGGCAGAACGTGGCGGCGTCGTTCGATGGCGAGGCGCACGTGCTGGCCTTCGTCACCGGGAAGGAGCTCCGCACGATCCGCATCTTCGAGGGCGGCCGCGCGCCCGAGCCGGCGGTCCGCGTGGGCGAGCTCTCCTACAGCCCATCCAGGGTCGGCATGGCCTGCGAGCGCGGAAGCTGCCTGGTCACCTGGCAAGACTCCACCGGGAGCCACCGGTCCGCCCCCGTCCACAGCCTGCGGATCATCCACGGGCGCCCCGAGTACCGGGGAACCCGCCCGCGCCAGACGATCCTCCCGGAGGGGTACGCCGGCTGGCCGGCGGTGGCCGCGGGCGGCGGGCGGTACCTGTTCGCGTGGGGCGCGTACTCGCTGGACTCCCCCTTTCCGTACCGGATCCTCTGGACGAACGTGGACCAGCTGGCCGGCGTCCATGGCTCCCGCACCGGCGAGCTCCCCGGCCACCGCAGGAGCCACCCTTCGCTCGCCTTCGACGGCCGGCGGTTCATGGCGGCGTGGATCGAGGAGGGCGACTCCGACCCGCTCCGGTGGGGCCCCGTGGAGCGGGGGTGGCTGGAGCTCCCCCGCTCGCTGGGCGTGAAGGGCATCTCGCCGGCGCTGGCGGCGACGCCGGGCGGCGGGCTGACGGCCGCCTGGCTGGAGACGCCGGAGAAGGCGCCCTACCGCGTGCGCCTCCGCACCCTCGCCCCGCACGCCTCGCCGCCGCCCCCACCGGCGCCCGCCACGCCGCAGGCGGCGACCTTCAGGCTCCCTGACCTGATGGCGCTGGTGCGCCGGTCGGCGGCCACCCGCGCTGGAGAGCGGGTGGAACCGGAGATCGACCGGCAGCTGAGGACGCTGGTGGCGCGGATCCAGGCCACCACCCGCCGAGGCCTCCTCCCGGTGGACCCGCCCGCGCTCCCCGGCCGCCGCCAGCCCGGGTCCGGCCAGGTCAAGTACCGGTCGCCCTGGGGCTCGGAGACCGCGTCCAGCGGGTCCCACGTGACGAACGCCCACTACACCGGCCCGGGCCTCGCGCTGGGGGGCGTGCTCGGCGGCGTGGTGGTGGTAGACGGCACGGTGCGGATCGGCTCGGTGACGGACTCGATCGTGCTCGCCACGGGAGACGTGCGCATCGACCGCGCCGACCGGAGCATCGTGGTCGCCGGCGGGCGGATCGAGATCGGCGAGGACGGGGCGCTGCTCTCCTCCGGCCACGGCTTCGCCAGCATCCTGGTCTCCGGCCGGAGCATCGACGCCGGATCTTGCGGAGGCGTGCTGGCGGCCGCGGACGGCGTGGTGGTGGGGAACGGGGGCGTCGCCACGGTCAACGTGCCGGCCGGCCCGATCGACGGGGGAGCCCCGGACTCCTCCGGCGCCGCGGCCTACCAGGACCCGGGCCTGGTCCTGTCAGACGCCGCGCGCTGACGCCGCCCCGCGCTACTCCCGCGCGCGCACCTTGGCCACGTACTCCTCGCGGCTGATGTGGCCCTTTTCGATCAGCAGCTCGAACAGGCTGCGCAGCGCCTTGACCTGCTGGGCGGCGTGCTTCTCCAGCGCCTCCAGCCGCGCCCCCAGCTCCTGGATCTGCCGCTCCTGCTCCGCCTGCACCACCGACCGCGGGGAGGTGACGGCGTAGGGATCCGACCCGGCGCCCATCGCCGCGCTGGCCATCAGCGGCTGGCCCCCGCTGCCGCCCGCGGTCACCTTCTCCCCGGAGCGAGTGATGATCTCCTGCGCGTCGAAGCTCTGCTCCTCGAGGCCCAGCAGGCTGGTGCTCCCCACGTCCGAGGCGGTGACGCTCTCGCCGTAGTAGTGCTTGCGGATGGCGCGGTCGATGGCGGTGGGGCCGCAGATCGACACCTGGATCCTCATCCCGGTGTGAAAGGCCAGCTCCTGGAGCGCCTCGAAGTTGGTGGGATCGCTGGTGGCCACCTGGAGCGTCTTCTGCCGGGGGTCGCCGCCCAGCGGGAAGACGCCGTAGCGTTCGGCGACGTCCACCCGCAGCCACGACGTCACGTCGGCCGGGGTCTGGAGCGCGTCCAGGTCCACCAGCGGGAGGTTGAGCTGCCGGGAGAGGGCGGCGGCCATCGACGCCTCCTCGACGAAATGCATCTCCACCAGCGTGCGGCCCAGCTTGCCGCCCCACTTCCGCTGCTCGGCGAGGGCGGCCTTGAGCTGCAGCTCGGTGATGAGCCCGGCGTCCTTCAGCAGCTCGCCCAGGCGGCGCTTCTTCCCGGCGGGAGGAGAGCTCGTCACGGCAGGGAGCCTATCAGCTCGGGGCTCACTCTTCCGCTTCCTCGCGGCGCCTGGGCGGATCCAGCTTCTTCGCCTCCGCCTTCTCCTCCTTGGTCAGCTTGGCGGACTTGAACAGCTTCCAGCTCGCCTCCTTCCCGCTGATGGTGAGGGTGGCGGCGAAGCCGTAGGCGGGGGTCTTGTCGTTCATCTCCCAGCGGGTGCTGTCCGCCGGGCCGGGGTTGAGGAACAGCGCCCTGGCCGGCTTGTCCTGCGGGATCAGCTGCGTCCCCTCCAGGTCGGTGGCGCGCGCCCCCGCCTCCTTGATGTTGGAGAAGATGCCGAAGGCGATCCCCGCGGCGGCGATGGCCTTGTTGATCTCCGGGTCGCCCACGTTGCCGCCGTTCACCGCGTAGTCCAGCGCCTTGTTCCCCGCGCCCTTCGGCGGGCCGTGCGACACCAGCACCACCGGCGCCTTCGACTCCCTGGCCGCCTTCACCACCTCGTCCAGGGTGCCCTTGTCGTAGCGGCAGCCGGTGGTGCAGGAGATGAAGTTGGGGTCGTGGTAGCCGGGGAGGGAGACCACCGTCGCCTCCTTGAGCTCCACCGCGCGGACCACGTGCATGTTCACCAGGTTGGAGTGCGTCTTCTGGGCGCGGGCCATCCCCTTCTTGAAGTCGCCGCCGCACTCGCGGTTGCCGGCCACCGCCAGCACCGGCACCCCGGAGGCGGCCAGCTCGGAGAGCGCGCGTTCGATGCCCGCCGCCACCTCGCCGATGTCGCCGCTCACCACCACC
>Ga0209382_10011564_pt1 | contig 10958 bp, 9 predicted proteins | sample SoiMetdeltSBSDD5_FD_187599 | JGI IMG/M metagenome (GOLD analysis project Ga0209382, IMG submission 187599) | Bulk soil microbial communities from a Populus tree surrounding site in Tennessee, USA - Soil MetaG P. deltoides SBSDD5 (SPAdes) (version 2) | ecosystem: Environmental > Terrestrial >...
TGGCTCGCCGCGCTCGATCGTAGAAGGCCCGACGGCGGGATGCCAAGCCGAGTGGCTGTTGAAGTCGCGCAGCACGGCCCACACGCGCTCGATCGGCGCGTCGATCACGGCGGAGCGACGGACGCGGATCATCGCGCCACGAGCTACCGCGCCACGACCTTCTTCAGCGTGTCGAAGCCCGCCTGGAACACATCCTGCCCGATCTGCTCGGCCAGCGCCTTCTCACGCTCTGGCGCGCAGTCGAACTCCGCCCACCACTCGGCAAACGTGCGGTTGCCCTCGGTGACCGGCGTCAGCTTGATGGTGGCGACGTAGTTCTCGACGCCCATCGGGCTCTCGAGGATCGAATAGCTGCACTGGTAGTCGTAGTCCGAGAGCGTCAAGAGGCGTTCGCGGATCATGCCGCCGTCGCGCAGCCTGAAGTTGCGCACGCAGCCGATGCGGTCGGCCGGCTGGCCCTCCTCGATCCGCGACTCGGCGACGAACGGCGTCCACCGCGGCAGGCCGTTGAAGTCGCGCACCTGCGCCCACACGGCATCCGCGGGCGCGTCGATGACGCTCGAGGTGTAGACCTTGATCATCCCTCTTCGCCGCGCTCCACCCGCTGGATGTGCTCGCCGCGCTCCAGCAGCCCTTTGGCCGCCTGTCCGACGTCGCCGCCCTGCACGCCGATCTCGCGCAGCAGCTGATCGATGAGCGGCGCCTGGGCGCGGAAGCGCAGCGCCGAGTTCACCACGCTGTCGGCGATGTTGCCGCCGTTGCCGCCTCCGCCGCCGGTGCCGCCGCCGAGCCCGTCGACGTGCAGGATGCGAATGCCTTCGATGCGCTCCATCGGCTTGACCGACTCGCGGATGATGCCCTCCAGCTTGTCGATGAGCTGCCGCCGCATGGCCGACTGGCGCGCCTCGGGCGTGAGGAGGTTCGCCGCCGTGTTCATGAGCGTCAGCCCCTCCGCCTCGACCTCGTGGCGGATCTTCGCGGCCAGCGCCCGGATGCGGCTCGACTCCGCCTCGCCCTCGGCCTGCGCGATCTCGACGCGCTTCCTGCGCTCAGCCGTCTCGGTGTCGCGCGCGGTGAACACGCGCTCCTCCTCGGCCACCGCCTTCGCGCGCGCCTGGTCGGCGGCCGCCTGCGCTTCGGACTGGAGCTTCGACTGCTGGGCGACGGCGATGGCCCGCTGCTGCTCGGCGAGCTCGACGGTCTGGCGCCGCTCGATCTCGAGCGCCTCGATCTGGCGCTCGCGCGCGATGCGCTCCTCGTCGATTGCGCGCTCGGCGGCGATACGGGCGCGCTCCACCGCCTCGTGCGCCTGGATCTGCGCGCGCTCGGCCTCCTGATCCTTCAGCGCTTTCTCGCGCGCCACGTCGGCCCGCTGGGCCGCGCGCGTGACCTCGAGCTCGCGCTGCTGGTGCAGGCGGGCGTACTCGAGGTCGCGGTCGATGTCGAGCGCCTGGCGTTCGGTGTCCAGGTTCTTGTTGCGAATCTGGATCATGGTGTCCTGCTCGATGTCGTTGCGCTGCTTCTTGCGGGTCTCGATGGTCTCGGTGAGCCGCGTGAGACCTTCGGCGTCGAAGGCGTTCGAGGGGTTGAAGAACTCCATGGCGGTCTGGTCGAGCTGGGTCAGCGAGACCGTCTCGAGCTCGAGGCCGTTCTGCAGCAGGTCGGCGGCCACCACGGCGCGCACGCGCTTGACGTACTCGCCGCGCTTCTCGTGCATCTCCTCCATGGTCATCTCGGCGGCCACCGTGCGGAGGGCGTCGACGAACTTGCCTTCGACCAGCTCCTTCAGGAGCTCCGGCTGCACGGTGCGCTGGCCGAGCGTCTGCGCCGCGGCCGCGATCGCCTCGGGGGCCGCCTGCACCCGCACGTAGAACTCGGCGGTGACGTCCACGCGCATCCGGTCCTTGGTGATGATCGCGCGCTCGCGGCCCCGCGTGACCTCGAGACGGAGCGTGTTCATGTTCACCGGGATCACCTCGTGGATGATGGGCAGCACGAGCGCGCCGCCGTTCAGCACGATGCGCTGCCCGCCGAAGCCGGTGCGCACGAACGCCCGCTCCTTCGAGGAGCGCAGGTAGAGCCAGTTGAGGAGCCACGCGACGATCGCGACGATCGCCGCGAGGACGATGAGGGCCAGGATGAGCATTCCGACTTGGGCCCCAGTCATGACACGTTCTCCTTGCCAATGCGTTTGAACGCACGAGTGGTTTCCGTCAATGCCGTCTCGGTGGGCAGGCGCTCCATGCTGGAGGCGCCGTAGAATCCATGACAGGTCCTGGTCTTCTTCAAGACGTACGCCGCGTCGCTCGGAGTCGCGATCGGCCCGCCGTGACAGAGCACGAGAATCTCGGGGTTCACCTCGCGCGCGGCCGCCGCCCAGGCGTCGATCAGGGGAACGCACTCCGCGAGCTTCACCGCGGTATGCGCGCCGATGGCGCCGCCCGTGGTGAGCCCGAGGTGGCACACGACGATGTCGGCGCCCGCTCGCGCCATGTCGCGCGCGTTCTGCTCCGAGAACACATAGGGCGTGGTGAGCAGCTCGAGCTTGCTGGCTCGCTCGACCAGCTGGACCTCGAGGGCGTAGCCCATGCCCGTCTCCTCGAGCTGCGCCCGGATCACGCCGTCGAACAACCCCACGGTCGGGAAGTTCTGAATGCCCGAAAAGCCGAGATCACAGAGGTGCTGCAAGAACGGATCGACCAGCAGGAACGGATCAGTGCCGTTGACCCCGGCCAGCACGGGCGTGCTCGTGACCACCGGCAGCACCTCGCGCGCCATGTCGAGCACGATCTCGTTGGCGTTGCCGTAGGCCAAGAGGCCGGCCAGCGAGCCGCGTCCGGCCATGCGATAGCGCCCGGAGTTGTAGATGACGATGAGGTCGATCCCGCCGGCCTCCTCGCATTTCGCGGACAGGCCCGTGCCGGCGCCGCCGCCGATGATCGGCTCGCCGCGACTCGCCATGCCGCGCAGCCTCGTCAGGATGTCCTTACGCGCAATTCTGGCCATGGGGTCCTGATCTCGTTGAAGTTCGCGACCAGCGCGTCGGCGAACGCCGGGTCGTTGATGTGGGCCTGCACCTTCAGCAATTTCCGGTTCGTCCCAGATCGGAAGTTCGACGCGATGACGTCGAACAGCGCGCGGTTGGCCGACGGATCCCAGAATGGCCCGCCGGGCCGGTCGAGACCCGAGACGCCGCCCTCGGGGATCAAGAAACGCACCGGGCCCTCGATGCGGTTGAGCTTGTCGACGATGAACCGCCCGATGCGCGCCGCCTCGTCGGGCGTGGTCCGCATCAAGGTGACGTTCGGGTTGTGCACGTAGAGATTCCGGTCCTTGAATTGCGCCGGCACGGTAGGCCTGGCCCAGAAATTGACCATGTCCAGCGCCCCGCAGGAGCCGACGTAGGGGATCGCGCTTCGGGCGAAGACGTCCATCCGAGACGGACCCGCGGTGAGCACGCCGCCGACGATCTCGTCGGTCACCTCGGTGGTCGTGATGTCGAGCACGCCGGCGAGCAGGCCGGAGTCGGCGAGCTTCTCCATGGTCTGGCCGCCGGTGCCCGTCGCGTGAAAGACCAGGCAGTCGTACTCGCTTTCGAGCTGCCTGCACACCGCCTGGACGCACGCCGTGGTCAGGCCGAACATCGTCAGGCCGATGGCCGGCTTGCCTTGCTGCTCGACCGAAGAGGGCGGGCGCGAGAACGCGAGCATCCCCGCCAGCGCGTGCGCCGCGTTCGTGAGCACCTTCTCGGAGATTCGGTTGATCCCCGACACATCGGTGACCGAGTACATCATGCAGATGTCGGACGGTCCGACGTAGGGCCTCACGTCGCCGGAGGCCACCGTGGATACCATCACCTTGGGGACGCCGATGGGCAGGCGGCGCATCGCGCGCGTGGCGAGCGCGGTGCCGCCCGATCCGCCGGCCGAGATCAATCCGCCCAGATCGCGCCGGCGCGCGACGAACTCCTCGAACGCGACGGCCATCTCGGACACCGCGGAGCCGCGGTCACCCGTGAACACCGCGCGCTCCCCAGAGGGATGGTGCCGCGCCACCTCGCGCGGATGGATGTTGGCCGGCGATGGCTTGCCCGACGTGGCGAGGTCGACCGTCACCGTGCGCAGCCCCAGCTTCTCGAGGCAGCTCTTCAGGTAGAAGAGCTCGCGCCCCTTCGTGTCGAACGTGCCGGCGATGTAGGCCGCGCGGCCCACGGTCTGCGCCACCGGAACCTCCATGACACGGGGCTCCGGCGTTCGCGCCTCTCGGGGCTCCTCCGCCTGCACGACGTGATCCCGACTGGTCGAGCCCCATCTGGTGAAGCCGCGGACCGTGCGCTCTTCACGTGGGGCGGGCGGTTCGGCCACCACCGGATCCCCGGCGCGCTTCACGGTCAGGATCTGGATGGACGGCGGCCCTTCGTCCTCAACCGTCGGATCCGGCGCGACCTCCGTCTCCATGCGCACGCCGAGCAGGCGCTGCTGGAGCTCACGATCGGCGGCGAGCTCGGCCGCGGTCATCGAGCGCGCGATGCGGCCGTTCACCATCACGTCGACCGTGTCGGCGACGTCGATGGCGACACCGAGGTTCTGCTCGATCAGCAGCACCGAGATCTCACCCTCGGCAGCGAGCGCCTTCAGCATCGCGATCACCTGTTGCACGATGATCGGCGCCAGGCCCTCGGTCGGCTCGTCCATGACGAGCAGCTTCGGGTTGAACAGCAGTGCGCGCGCGATCGCCAGCATCTGCTGCTCGCCGCCGGAGAGCTCGGCGCCGCCGTTGCCCTTGCGCTCGGCGAGCCGCGGGAAGGTCTGATAGACGCGCTCGACCGTCCACGGGCCCCGGCGCCGGGCCAGCCGCAGGTGCTCGTCCACCGACAAGGATGGCCACACCCGCCGGCCCTGTGGCACATAGCCGACGCCCTTGCCGGTGATCACATTGGGCGCCAGCCCGAGGATCTCCTCGCCGGCGAGCTTCACGCTGCCCGACGCGCGCACGAGGCCGGTCACGGCGTTGCACAGGGTCGTCTTGCCCATGCCGTTGCGGCCGACGACCGACCGCACGCCGTGGTCGAGCGCGAGCGACACGCCCTGCAGCGCGTGGGCGCGGCCGTAGTAGACGTCGAGGTTCTGGATCTCGAGGATCAGTGGACTCTCTCTCCCATGTAGATCGACTGCACCTCTACGTCGTTCTCGATTTCCACCGGACTGCCGTGCTTGAGCACGCGCGCGTTGTGTAGCACGGTGACGCGGTCGACCACACGCAGCGCGATGTCGAGGTCGTGCTCGATCAAGATGAAGCCCATGTGCGCCGGCAGGCCCCTGAGCAGCGCCACCAGCTCGGTGCGCTCGCCGGGCGAGAGGCCCGCGGCGGGCTCGTCGAACAGGATCAGGCGCGGCGCGCCGGCCAGCGCCATGCCGATCTCGAGCTGGCGCTGCTGGCCGTGCGAAAGCGACGCCACCGGGTGGTCGGCCATGTGGCTGAGCCGCACCCGCTCGAGGAGCTCGTCGGCGGGTCCGTTTCTCGACGCTCGGATGAAGCTGAAGCGACCGCGCGAGACGCCGCGCACCGCGAGGAACAGGTTGTCGCGCACCGTGAGGTCACGGAACAGGAGCGAGGACTGGTACGTACGCCGCATCCCCATACGGATGCGATCGTGGGGCGGCATGGCCGTCACGTCCTCACCGAAGAACAGTACCCGGCCGCGGGTCGCGGGGAAATCGCCGGTGACGACGTTGAACAAGGTGGTCTTGCCGGCGCCGTTGGCGCCGATCACGGCACGGCGCTCGCCCGCGGCGACCGAGAACGAGACGTTCTCGATCGCCGTGAGTGCGCCGAACACGCGGGTGACGTTCTCCAGGCGGAGCGCGTGATTGAGATGGGGGGCGTGGTTGGGGTGGGGGGCCCCGAAATGGCCCCCCCCACCCCCCAGCGCGGGTCGCGCCGCGGCGGAGCCGCGGCGGTCGTCTGTGACCGCCACTAAGAACCCTCCACTACAGGCCTCTGCCTACGGGCAATTCGGCTCGTCGCGTGAACCGATCTTGAACTCGGCCGGTGACATGCCGAGCGTCTGGTTCACGTTGTCGATCTTCTTGAGCACGCGGTTGTGCAGATTGCCTTGCGCGTCCTTCACCACCTCGGTGATGAACGTCGTGCCGATCGCCTGCCGGTTCGCGTCGAGCTTCACGTCGCCCACCGGCGTCTTCAGGGTCATCTTCGAGAGCGCGTCGCGGTACTTCTTCTGCCCGTCCGAGAGGTCGCCCTTCACGAGGTCCAGTCCGTCGAGCGTCGCCTTCATGTTGATGTAGTAGACGAGCGCGAACAGCGAGGGGCTCGGATAGCCGTCCGGGAAGTTCTTCTTGTAGTCGGCGACGAACGCCTTGAACTCGGGCGCCTCGTACGCGTCCGCGATCGGCGAGCCGGCGATGGTGCCGACCAGCGAGTCGCGGCGCTTGCCCTTGTAGTTGAGGATGTCCTGGCTCACCGTGATGGAGCCGCCGATGAGCGGCTTGTCGCCGCCGGCCTGCTCGTACTGGTTCAGGAAGTTCACCGCGTCGGCCCCGCCCAGCACCACCGCCAGGGCGTCCACGTCCTTCGGGATGCGCGCGATCACGGAGGCGTAGTCCTTGCCGCCGAGCGGGACCCACGCCTTGACCGGCACCTTGCCGCCGAGCTTGCAGTACTCGGTCATGAAGCCCTGCACCTGCGAGTAGGGGAAGGCGTAGTCCTCGGCGATCACCATCACCCGCTTGTAGCCCTTGTCGAGCGCGGCCTTGCCGACGCCCACCATCCACTGGCCGCCGTCGGTGTTGAAGCGGAAGAAGTTCGGCGACGGGCTCGAGAGCGTCGTGGCCTGTGCGCCCGATGAGCCGTTGATGAAGGTCGTGTTGGGCTGGGTCTTCGAGTACTCCTTGACCGCGATGCCCTCGGAGCCGGAGAGCGGGCCCACCATGATGTCGACCTTGTCCTGCTCGACCAGCTTGCGCGTCGCGTTGACCGCGACGTCGGGCTTGGCGTCGGACGAGGCCTTGACGATCTCGATCTTGCGGCCGGCGACCACGCCGTTACGCTGGCGCACCGCGAGCTCGGCGCCGCGCATGCCGTCCTGACCGCCGGCGGCGAACGGGCCCTCGAGCGTCGCCAGCAGGCCGATCTTGACCGGCGGCGCCTGCGCGAACGCGCCGGCGGTGAAGGCGGCGACCACCAGGATTACGGCTAGCGTGCGTACAACCGTCCCCTTGCTGATCTCCATCTGGTTTCTCCTCTGTGAGTTGACAGCCGAACGCTCAGGGCGGACCACCATCCGAGCAGACCGTCGCGCGAGAACAGGACGATCACCAGGAACACCACGCCGATCACCAGGTTGAAGCGCTCGCGATCGAAAACGTCGATGGCGAAGTTCTGCAGCAGCACGAAGACGATCGCGCCGAGAAACGCGCCGACCGGGTGGCGCATACCACCGAGCACCGCGATGATCAGGATGTTGATGAGCCAGCTCGTCCCCACCGAGCCGGGCGTGACCAGCCCGTTGTACCAGGTGAACAGCACCCCGCCGACCGCGGCGATCGCGCCGGCGATCGCGTACGCCGTCACGCGATGCGCCGTGACGTTGAAGCCGAGCGCGTGCATGCGACGCGGGTTGTCGCGGATTCCCTGCAGCGCGATGCCGAACGGCGAGCGCAGCAGGTAGACCACGAACAGATAGCCGGCCAGCGCCCAGAAGAGCGTGAGGTAGTAGAAGGGCGTCGGGTCGCGCCAGTAGATGCCGCCGAGGGTGGGCGGAAACACCTTCTGCTCACCCTGGAAGCCGTTGAAGATGGCGTAGTTCTGGAGCACCAGGTAGTAGAAGGCGACGCCGATCGCGAGCGTGATCATGATCGTGTAGATGCCCTCGGTGCGCACCGAGAGCCAGCCGATGAAGGCGGCGGCGCCCGTGGCGAGGACGATCCCGATCAGCACCGCGAGCCACCACGGCCAGCCCAGGCTCACGCCGTCGGTGGCCGCGGTGCCGAAGATCGCCACCATGTAGCCGGCGATGCCGGCCACCGTCATCTGCGCGAGCGAGATCATGCCCCCGAAGCCGCCGAGGAACGTGAGCGAGAGCGCGATCAGCCCGAGCGCCAGCGCCTGCGCGCCGATCTGGTAGGTGAAGAACGGCGTGGAGAACCACGGGTACGCCAGCAGGAACGCGAGCACCAGGAGATGGCGAACGCGCACCGGATTCTTGAACCGAGGCCGTGCGGTCGGCGGCGCACCGGCGGCGCGAGCGGGGACAGCGCGCGCCGGCGCGCCGTGGGCTCGCGGCTCGACGTTCATCGCCCCGCGCCAGTTGGCCGCGCTCACGCCGGCCTCCCGAGAATGCCGCGCGGGCGGAAGGCGAGCACCAGCACCAGGATCACGAAGGTGAACACCACGCTGTAGGTCGGGACATAGGCGAGGCCGTACGTCTCGACGAGGCCGAAGATGGCCGCGCCGATGGCGGCGCCGATCACGCTGCCCATGCCGCCCACGATCACCACGACGAGCGAGGCCAGCAACAGTCGCGTGTCCTCACCGGGGACCATCGAGAGCTCGACCGCTCCAATGACCCCGCCGAGCCCGGCCAGGCCGGCGCCGATCGCGAAGGTCGTGGCGAACACCAGGTTCACGTTGACGCCGGCGGCCGCGAGCATCGCGCGGTCGTCGACGCCGGCGCGGATCATCATGCCGACCCGCGTGCGGTTGAGGAAGAGCCACAGCGCCACGCCGATCACGATGCCGATCGGCAGGAGCGAGAGCCGGTAGGTCGAGTAAGCCCTGATGACCGGCAGGTTACGGATCGGTCCGTCGAGCCACGGCGGGGGCGACATCTGGTGCACCTGGGCGCCGATCGCCCACATCAGACAGTCGGCGATCACGATCGAGAGCGCGATCGTGACCAGGGTCTGCCGCAGATCCTGGCCGGGCATGAAGCGGAAGATCGACACCTGCATGGCGAGGCCGACCACCGCCGCGGCCGCGAAGCCCGCCGCGAGTGCCAAGAGCCACGATCCCGTGAACTGCGCGGCGAAGAACCCGAGATAGCCGCCGAGCAGATACAGGGACCCGTGGGCGAGGTTGACGTTGCGCATGAGGCCGAACACGAGCGTGAACCCGCTGGCGACGATGAAGTAGAGCGACGCCAGGGTAAGGCCGTTGAGGAAGGTGACGATGAAGAGGCGGGCATTGTCCTGCACGCCCCAGGCCGAGAGCGCCACGATCGGCACGCCGATCGCGAGCGCCCAGAACCACCGCCAGAATCGCGTCATGCGGCGAGCCCGGGCGTCATGCGACGAAGCGGCTCCGCGCCGAGCGAATCTCAGGCGTCTTCGCGAACTCGCCGTCCTTCATGATGGCGAGCAGCTTGGACTTGTCTTGAAGAATTGTGATGTTCGCGAGCGGATCGCCGTCGACGAGCAAGAGGTCGGCGAGCCAGCCCTCGCGGAGCTCGCCGAGATCCTTGCGCATCATGATCTGCCCGCCCCAGCGCGTCGCCGAGATCAACGTCTCCATCGGCGTCATGCCGAGGTACTTCACGAAGTACTCGAGGTCCTTCGCGTTCTCGCCGTGCGGCGCCCAGGCGAAGCCGTAGTCGCCACCGGGCAGCACGCGGATGCCACGCTTGAGCATCGCCTTCATGCTCTTCACCGCGGCCTCGAGCTCGAGCTCGTAGCCCATGTCCTTCGCAATCGTGTTGCTGACGCCGACCACCTCGCCGTCGTAGAGCAGGCGGATGATCACGGAGAGGCCAGGCGCCACGAAGATCTTGTCCTTGTGCGCCTCCATCATGTCGAGCGCTTCCTCGTCGGCGAAGCTCGCGTGGTAGATCACCTCGACACCGTGGCGCATGCTCTGCTTCACCGATTCGCTCGAGCGCGCGTGGGAGGCCAGGCGCTTGCCCCGCACCTTCACCTCGTGCGCCGCCACCGCGACTTCCTCATCGCTCATCCAGCTCGTTCGCGCGTCCGCACCGGGCACCAGGTTGTCGCCCGAGAGGTTGAGCTTCACCTGGTCGACGCCGTACTTGAGGAACATGCGCACGGCCTTCCGCATGCTGTCAGGACCGTCGACCACGCAGCCGAACGACATCTCGGGGAACGGCAGGTGCGGCAGCATGTCGTCGCCGAGCGAGCCGGTGACGGTGATCTCCTGGCTTGCGGCGGTGTAGCGCGGCCCCGGGATCTGGCCGGAGTTGATCGCGTCGCGGATCACACAATCGAGTCGCGGCTTTGGCGTCGCGGCGCCGACGCACGACGTCCAGCCGTGGTCGAGATAGAGCTTGGCCACCTGCGCCGCCCACAAGGTGTGCTCCTCATGCGGCATCTTCTGGATGGCATCCAGGGTTTTCGAGTTGGTCCAGCCGAAGTGCGTGTGGGCCTCGCACATGCCGGGCATCAATGTGGCGCCGGCGCCGTCGATCACGGTGACCCCGGCGGTGGCGAGGCTCCGCGTGCCGCGTCCGATGCGCGCGATGCGGTTGCCCTGAACCAGAAGCTCGCCCTGGTAGGGCTGAGTCCCGGTGGCGTCGATTATGCGTACGTTCGTGAAAAGGACGTTCGCCATGGCGAGCTCCTTTGTGAAAGGAAACGGTTCAACAACCCTGTGCACTCCTCGGGCTTCTCGACGGGCGTCCAGTGTCCGCAGCCTCGCAGCACCTCGACGCGGCTTCCCGCAATGCGCTCACTCATCATGCGGACGGCCTGGGGTGGGGCCACTACGTCCTCGTCGCCGGTGACGAGCAGCGCGGGGCACTCGATCCTGGATGTATCGGCGGGCTGCATCTCGGACAGGGCCTGGCAGGTCTGCGCGTAGCCCTCGGGATCCTGGCGCATCAACAGCTCGCGCACGAAGGCGGCCGCCGCCGGGCGCCTGGTCCTGGTCTCGCTCGAGACGCTCGACTGCAGCAGCGCGTCCGCGATCGGCTGCATGTCGCCCTTGCGCGC
>Ga0209382_10011565_pt1 | contig 10956 bp, 9 predicted proteins | sample SoiMetdeltSBSDD5_FD_187599 | JGI IMG/M metagenome (GOLD analysis project Ga0209382, IMG submission 187599) | Bulk soil microbial communities from a Populus tree surrounding site in Tennessee, USA - Soil MetaG P. deltoides SBSDD5 (SPAdes) (version 2) | ecosystem: Environmental > Terrestrial >...
CACACACCTGGTCGCCACTCTCGAGCGTGATCTCGATCGTCCCCGAGGTGCGAGTCGCTCTCCGTCGCCGTGCTGGACGCACCCCCCCTTCCGCATCCGCGATCGCAGGCTCCTCCGCGACTTCGACGGGCGAGAACGTCAGCCCTGAGGCAGCGCTCGGCGCAGATCGATTGTCGATGATCAACGTATGTCACAATCGCCCTGCACGTGCTCTAGGTCTCCAGTAGCGAGGGCTTCGAGGCCCGAGATCCTCCACTCGTTTGCCAATCGATAGGCACGGCGAAGCACGGCAACAATGACGCCCTCTACTCTCCAACCTTCGAAGTTTTGGCAGTTTACCAAACGAAAAAGTACCGGGTTCTCTTGTTCTGTAATGATGTCCCAGTCGAACTCAATAGTTTCCAAGGCCGCCGCGATCGGCGGCAAATGGGCCTCCCTTAGCTCTTGCTCGCTGGAGGTCTTAACGTAGATGCTCCACCAGACGTGAGCGTTGACGCAACCGACCATCCGATCCGCCTCCCTGGAAGCATGAACCCGACCGTCATTTCGCGAGTTCCGCAGATCATCCGCCGCAACGCTTGCATTCAATCAAGTCTAAGCGGTGGCGTGTGGAACCAGCGGCCGAGCATGCGTTGGATATCTTTCGAACTCTTCAGCATCGAGGCGGGAGTGCCGAAGTCGAGCAAGCTAAACCCTCGTGCGTGGCGGTCTACGATTGGAGGACTTCGACACAAACTGCGACCGTCGATATGATCCGGTGCTTGCAACGCAAACCACCTGAACTCGAATAAGCACGGGCGATCGAGATGAACTCGGCGTTTGTCATTTGTGGCCAGAAATTAGGTGCGCGATCCGGCACCGCGACCATCAGGCAGGCCGCGAGCGTGGAGCGAAGACGGTCGGGCTCCGGCTAAGGCTCTATGTCAATGCGGCGCGAGGCTTCGGTAGGACACGAGAGAGACATAGCTGACCGAAAACTATCAAGCAACACCGGGAACTGGTCGCCTGGCGACACGAAGCACTGACCACTCGGTGATCATGGTGTGGCGGATCCGGCGGGCTCTAGCGCAGCAATCTTATGCAGAAGACCACTGCGGCGTTTCGAGCACAGGCGGTGGCTGTCGCCACGGATGGTGATGACGTGGTTATGGTGCAGGAGCCGGTCGAGGATGGCGGTGGCGACGATGGCATCGCCGAACACCGTGCCCCACTCGCGGACGTGGCCCGTTGGAGGTGATCAGGATCGCTCCCTTCTCGTAGCGGTTGACCAACTGGAAGAAGAGATGCGCAGCATCGGGCTTGAGCGGCAAGCGAGCAGGACCCCGAAACTGTAGGCTTTCTGCCAGCCCACCCGCCAGCTCAAATTCCGGGCGATCACCTAACTGATAACTTGAATAGAGGCCTACAATGTCAATTGCGCAGGCAATCGCCAAATGAATTAGGAGATTGTGCTCCACGTTAAAGTGGTGAGGTCGAGTACAAACGTAGCTGAATTTCTCACTCGACTTATTCGGTGTTCCCGGCCTTGCGCAAGGGACAAAACCTCACCACCCGAAACACGGACGGAATTTTCACCATACTTCTCGCAGGTGTGCTTGTGAATCCAGCCTGGCCCATCACCTCTTGGTTCCATCTTTGAGATGCGGAATGAGTCCGTGTCGAGGCGCATCACTTGCGTTCGACCGTAGCGTCGCTGGCCTGGGTAGCCGATCGACCCAATCAGGATCAGGTTGCTCCCGACTAGTGTTGCGGAATGGAAATCTGTCGGGGGAAAGATTGATTCTGGATAGCAGAATATTTCCATCAGCTTGTCCGGGTGCAGTACCACGACATCGTTGTAGATAAAGAAGTCTGGATCGTACCAATCGTCGTGCTCACCTCCAACGAAGAGAATGCGTCCGTCAGGAAGGGCCGTCGCTGTCTGTCCGAAGCGGTCGAAGGACCAGAGCGGGTGAACGACGCTGTCTGAGATTGATTTGTTCCTGTTGGCGGTCTTCCATGCGGCGCGGGCTCCGTCCGCCTGCTCTTTTGGAATCAGACCCTTTTGGGCGAGGGCGTGGGCGATTTTGAAATGCCAGAACGGATTGCTGACGCGCTCAGGGTTCCCCGAACCGAGTTTCACCCGGCGCGGTTCGAAATTGTCCGCGATCAGTGAGCCGATTCGATCTCGACGACGTGGCATGTCACAGTCCACCGACTTGGGAAGCATTGTCACACTTACTAAGCGATAGTGTCGGCGCAAGGGCAATGCTTGTGCGATCGTAGGCACGGCCGGCACATCCATTTTCGTCCGACGGGAAGCTCTTGCACCGCTCGTTCGGGCGATCAGCGTGGGAGGTGCCAACGAGCAACCCTTGCGCAATGGCTCCAGCCGGATGATGCTCTCAAGTCCTAGTGGAGTGCTGCGAGAGAAGCGGCTGTGATAGATTGTTCAAGGCATTCGGAGGACCCCTACCATGACTGAGCTTGCGCATACCTTCCGCATGCCCTTCGGCCGGGAACGTCACTTTCGTTTGGAGCGCGACGCGCTCTGCTGGACACATGGAAGCACCGAAGGCCGAGTGACCTACGATGACATCAGCAGGGTATGGCTGTGGCGCCATCAACTCGCCGGGCATCGATGCGATCTGCGGCACAAACAGGGTAAGATCTTTCTGCTGTCTTATCAATTTCCCCGTCTCATTAAGCGGGAAGACCGCTCGGCGAGCTACACGCCCCTCGTGCGCGAGCTGATAGCCCGGGTTGCCAGCGCCAACCCGTGTGCGGAGTTCCGCGCGGGCCAACCCTGGTGGATGCGGGAAGCGCTTGGCACCTGGTCTCAATTAATCATTGGGGTTCTGATCGGCCTTCCCGTCCTTTTGATGATTTCGATCGCAGATCGGTGGCCGGCGGCACAGACGTACCTGCTCGTTTTCCTTAATTTCGTCGTCGTGCTGGCCTTGTGGCGCTATATTCGCCACAACGCGCCTCGCCCCTTCAATCCCCATGGCACGTGGTCAGGTGAGCTGCCCGAGTAGTTTTTTGCGAGCCTAGCGTCCAGCGCATCGTGGCATGGTACCGCAAGCGCCACGATGCCGGTGAAGGTTCGCGCGCCCGTGGCTCTCGAGCGTCGATATGAAGACTCCGAGTCTCTGCCGGGGTGACGCTCATTGGCAGCATCGGCGGCATTGCCGGTACCGGCGATAAGTACGCTGCCGAACGCAACAAGGCGCTGGAGGCCACAAAGGCGGACCGAACGGAGCTTGCCAGGATCACGCGCGAGCGCGACGCGATGGTATTCACGCCGGAAATCGCGGAGCTGGTGCGCTGCCGTTTCCACGGCTGAGCGCAATCGCATCACCGAGTGCGGACCCGATGCAGCTGGGCGAACTCATGTGCATGTGAGGCTGGTGCCGCGCTTGGCCGCATCGGGAAGCCGCGACGGCTGGTGCGCGCGGTCGCGAAATCACCTACATTTCGAGCGTCCCGTCCAGACCATGAACCCATAGCTTATAGCGCAATATCTCCATCCGAAGAAGTGCGCGAGGCGGTCTGTACGTTTACGCAGGCCCATTGCCGATCGGCCGCCGTTCCGAGCCTGTCGCATGCTCGAGCGGCGGGTGCGCAACGATTGCGCAGTGGAGGTCGACGGCAACACCTACTCGGTGCCTTGGCGGCTGATCGGCGAGCAGGTGGAGGTCGTCGTCGCGGTGGCCAGGTGCGCGCGCAGCCTTCCGCCCTGTGAGCATCCGCAACATGGTGCGTTCGCGGATGGGGTTCAGCGATGCGCCCAGGGTACTTGCGACGCAAGATCTGGGATGGCGAGCCGCCATTACGGGGCCTAGTTTGCGACAAATCCGGATGCCTTCACTACCGGCCCCCAGCGCTCGATATCCGCCCTGATAGTGGCGGCGAATTCCTCGGGACTCTGAAACATGGGGTCGGCACCAAGTGTGCCGACGTGCGAAGCCATCTCGGACGAGGTGATAACTTCGCGCGTCGCCGCGCTGAGCGTGCGCAATGTCCCGGGTTCAATCCTGGCCGGAGCGAAGATACCAGTCCACGGATCCCACGCGACGTTGTAACCCAACTCCCACAAAGTTGGAGTGTCGGGCAGGAATTGCGACCGTCGCGAGCCGCTCACAGCCAGGACGCGCAACGTTCGGGAGCCGGCGAAGGACATGACCTCGGTGATGAAGGTGAAGCAGGCGGCCACATGCCCGCCTAGCACATCCTGAAGCGCCGCAAGCCCCCCTTTGTACGGAACGTGCGTCAACTGGACGCCGGCGGTTCTGGCCAGCATGAACCCGAGAAAGTGCCCTGGGCCACCAGTGACGGTTCCAAGGGTCGCGCCATTGGTATTGGTTTTACACCATGCCAAGAAGTCTGGGAGCGAACGGACACTCTCAGGGACTCCCGGTCCGATATTGAAGGCGAGCATCGACTTGAACGTCGGAGAGATTGGTGTCAAATCTCGGAGGGGTTCGTAGGTTGGATTCCGCGAGGTTTGAGGAAATAATACAATCGCCCCCTGAGGCGTAAACAGCAACACAGTTCCGTCGGGCTCTGCGTTCTTCACGTACTCTACTGCAAGACGCGGCGATGACTTGTTCTCCACAATTACTGTTGATGCGTAGGGAAGCCGCAACCGCTCCGCAAGGAGGCGAGCAATCAGGTCGGGGAGGCTGCCTGCGGGAACGCCGACAACGATGCGGACAACCTTTTTGTCTGATTGAGCAACCGCTCGAGGCAGATTGGCACACACAAATCCTGCACCGCATGTCGAAAGCATACTGCGGCGTGTCAGCATCTGCATTCCCACATCTGCGTAGCTTCGGTCTGGCGCGAAGCATGGCCGAAGGCAGGCCCCGCACAACTTAGGAAGTCTAATGGAAGTTTGGATGATGTTGTGCCGAACTATGCATTTGATTTTTCCCCAGTCCGCTCGAGCCAGAATCGCATGTCCATGTCGGTATACATATCTCTTGCCGTCGCGAGGTGTTCCTCCGCATTTCGATGCTCACCGGCGCGCTGGTACATCTCGGCGAGTCCACGATGGCAATGGGCGATGAGAGGACGCATGCCGCGTGGCTCGGCAAGCGCGAGCGCATTTCGGTAGTGTGCTTCCCCGACCTGCGGATTGAACCGATCGGGGTAGGTCGCGATATCACCGAGCAGATGCAAAGCATGGGCCGCAAACCCGGGTTGAGATGAAGAACACTCCGCCGCACGATCGGCCAGACGGCATGCGTCATCGAGGCGACCAAGCTGGAGACAGGCGCGGCTCAGGGAGTGGTAGGAGGTGCCAAGGAGGATTACAAGTCCTTGGGCGGCCTGACGTTCCAGTAGCTTTTCACTCTCGCTGACCCGCTTCATTGCCTCCCTTGCCTCGCCCAGTTGCGCAAGTACCCAGGCGGAGGAGACAAGCATGATCGGTTGCTGAATAACGAGATTCCCGGTCCTGACCACCTCTGTCCAGTCTTCGATCAGCAAGCGTGTCTTCGCCCAGTCACCTCTGAGGAGGTGGACCACAACTGCGCAGCGGTAAGCTTGCCCAATGGCGAATGCATGACGGGTCGGCTGGGCGAGCCGGAGAGCCTCCGTTGAACAGGCTGCGGCTTCCGCAAACCGTCCGAGTTCAGCAAGGCACATGACCAGCATCATCCGCTCCGCGATCGCTGCGGGTGCAGGACCTCCAAGTTGTTCGTAGACACCGTCAAAGCAATTGGCGGACAAGGCGCTGATGTTGTCTGTAGCCAGCTCAACCGCGCGCAAGTAGTCGCCCTGAAAATAATACGCCTGGTGCAAAAAGTACGTGGTGATGCGAGTAAGGCCGAAGTCTCCAAGCGCCTGCGCGATCGCAAGCGCGCGCGATCCGGCCGCGAACGCTTCGTCCGACTCGCCAACTAACGCATGAGCGCTAGCAATGAGCGCGCAGACGCGTCCGCGCCGATGGTCGTCGTTCAGTCGCTCAGCCAGAGCCTCACCCTCGCGCAGGCATTCCAGCATCCGCCGGGGCTCACCGAGCCGAGCTAGCACGGGACGCAGTTCTAGCCGAGCCTCGAAGGCTTCTCGCAATGAGAACTGGCTCTCCGGCAGCTTCTGGGCGGTGGCCATGGCCTGTTCGAACCAGGCCCGGGCCTCGTGGGGTGCTGAGCGTGCGTCCGCCTTCCGCCCGGAATGCCGGAGATATGACACGGCCTTCTCCCACAGTTCCCCCTCGATAGTATGATGGGCAAGTCGTTCGATCTGCTCAGTGATTCGGTCAGGGTAGAGCCGCTCAATCACGTCTACAGTTCGGCGATGGTACACTTTGCGCTGCTCGGCGAGGAGGCTCCCATAAGCGACGTCGTGAGTAAGCGCATGCTTGAAGTTGTACTCGAGGTCGGGAAATAGGCGACCCTCGTAAAGGAACTCGGCTTCCTGCAGTTCGGCGAGCCTGCAATGAAGTTCCTCCTCGCCTAACCCAACTACGCCCTGCAAGATCGCACGGGAAATGTCCTTGCCGACGACCGATGCCGCTTGCAGGAGCTGTTTGTTGCGAGCTGGCAAGCGATCGATGCGTGCTGCCACGGTCGCCTGGACGCTGGGCGGAATGCGCAACTCCAGATTGGGTGCGACCAGTCGGTAGGCTCCCGGCTTGCCTTCGAACACGCCGGTCTCGACTAAAGAGCGGATGCTCTCTTCGAGAAAGAAAGGGTTACCGTGCGTTAGCAGAAGCGCCTTCAAGCGCATCAGGCTTGCGTGGTCGCCGATCAGATTTCGCAAAAATTCCCCGGTCACCTCCGGCGACAGTCCTTGCAGATGCAACTGCGTATAGTTGCTCTTGCCGCCCCAGCGGTGCTGATACTCTGGACGATAGGTTAGGATCAGCAGAAGTGCGGCCGTGGGCAGACCATCGATCAGGGCTTCAAGGAACGCCTGGGTTTCGCTATCAATCCAGTGCAGGTCCTCGAACACGAATATCACCGGCTGTTTCTTACATTCGCGGAGGATCAACCGCTTCAGAGCGTCGAGGGTGCGCTGGCGCCGCTGGAACGAGTCGAGGATCTGCCACGACGGCTCCTCGACTGGCACATCGAGGAGAGCCAGCAGCGCGATGGCATCAAACGGAAGGTCCCGATCAAGCGCATGGAGCCGGCCTACCACCTTGTCCTTTATTCCTTCGATCCGATCGCCGTCTGAAATTCTGAAATAGGCCTTCAGTAGTTCGATCACGGGCTGGTAGCTCGTGGCCACGCGATGGGACGAGGTTGCTGCTTCAAGCACGAGCCAGCGCGAGGTGTGGCGGGCGCGGGTAAACTCGTAAAGGAGACGTGACTTGCCGAGACCCGCCTCGCCAATAATCGCCACGACTTGGCCATGTCCCCGCCGCGCTCTAACCTGCGCGCGCTTTATCTGGTCTAATTCCACCCTGCGCCCGACAAAACCCGTTAGTCCGCGTTCCGCCCGCGCCTCAAAGCGAGTTCGCGCAGGCCCAGTGCCGACGAGCTCGTAAACTGGATTGCTGGAGCGACTGTTGTTATCGACGACTTCGAGAACCTTGACCTCGACGTAACCCTGGGCGAGCCGCAACGTTTCTGCACTGACTAGCGAAGACCCAGGCGCGGCGCTCTGTGCGAGGCGGGCTGCAAGGTTCCTGGGCTGGCCCATCACCCGGTACTCCGCAGGCGAGCCGCTGCCTGTCGGCCGAATCACTAACTCGCCGGAGGCCAATCCGATGCGAGTTCGGATTGGGACTGTGCCCGCAGGGAGCCCTTCCGCGTAGAGATCAACGGCTTTCTGAATCTGGAGGGCGGCGAAGCACGCCCGGACGGCGTGATCCTCGTGGGCAACGGGCGCCCCAAACAGGGCTTGGATCCTGTCTCCACTGATTAGGTGCACTGTCCCCTCGTAGCGATGAACGACATGCGCAAACAGCTCAACGACCGCATCGCAGATCTTTAGGGCTTGCTCAGGATCGCGCCAGGCGAGGAGTTCCAACGGCTCCTTCAAATCCGCGCACAGCACGGTTGCGTGCTTGCGTTCACCCCCCGGCAAATCAGCCCCCCCCTTCTCAACCGCATCGTTTGATACAGTGATCCTCGAGAATTCTTCCTTGCCCGCGGGGCTGCTCTCGGCCGGTCCGGAAGGCGGTCCTGCGCGCGCTTGATCAACCGAAACGGCGGCGTCAACAGGTAACCGCGGCGCGGCAGTGTCTTAATCAGACGGTGCTGGTCATCACCGAGCGTCTGGCGCAATTCGCGGATGCACTGCACGAGGGAGTCGTCGGACACGACTAGGTTGCGCCAGATAGTCGTGAAGAACTCCTCCTTGGACACGAGGCGCCCGGCGTTCTCCACGAGGTGCCGAAGGACCTCGAACGATTTGGGCCGTAGGTCGACGTACTGATCCCCTGCCCGTAGACACCCGCGCTCCAGATCGAGCGCGAACCGGCCGAACCGCAGAGTCTTGTAGTCAGGTTTGTTCATGTCTGTTCTCGCCCCACCCAAGGGCGGCGATAATTTAGTCGAAATTTCGTTGTTCTACCATCGTTCCATCAGGACTGCAGGTCGCAGCATCCCATAAGTAGCTAGACGACTGTATGTGCCCCGCCCGCTGAATTCGAGGACGGTAGGGGGCCGGCAAACCGCGTTCATCCTAAGCGGCTGCAATGGTGCGTGAACGGAGGCATCATGCCACCTCGGAGTGACCCCAATGACCACGCACGAACATTTCTCTCTGCCCGAAGAGATGCCGGGGGGGGCTGCGGATCTTCCGGCGCGGGACGGGTGGTGGGGTGTGGCAACGGAAGGCTCACTACCAGCGATTGCGGCAAACAAGCGCCATGCGTAATAGAAACGATGTGCTCCGTCTCGCCATCCCAATTTGGCGATCTCATGGCCGAGACGCTCGATGCCCTGAAGCTCGTTATCGTACTCGCAAACGAGGACAGCAACATCCTCTACGCCAACTGCGCCGCAAAAGAGATGATGCGCAACGGCGGCCCGTTGCGCGACCGCTGCGGAGTGTTACGCGCGGACCAGAGAGCGGCGTCGGGCGAGATCAGATCGGCGATCAGGCATGCCGCACGCAACGAGGGCGGCATTGGCAAGACGGGGCTTGCGCTGCGTCTGACCAACGAGGACAAGGTGACGGTTGTCGCCCACGTGCTCCGGTTCACGGGCCGGGAGGTGCGCACCTGGCTCGGATCTGCTCCGGTGGCGGGAGTGTTTATCAATCCCCCAGTCGATGAGGTGGCGAGCGCCAAGGCCGTCGCCACCATTTTTGGGCTGACGCCCGCCGAAAACCGGGTGCTGAGCCGCTTGCTCACCGGCAACACCGTTGCGGAGGCCGCCGCCGACCTCGGCGTCTCCCCCACCACGGTCCGCACCCACCTCGATGCCATCTTCGCCAAGACCGGCGTGTCGCGGCAGTCCGAACTCATCCGCCTTGCGGCGCGGGTGACGCCGGCTGCTGGGTAGACCAGGTGGAGGCATGCACGGGATCGTGCCGCTTGCGTATCTCAGGTGGAAAGCGCCTGGCGCACCTGCTCCTGCAGGTCATGCATGCTCCAACATCGAGAGCGGTCGCCCGCTTAGCAAATTCCTTCTGCTGGCATAATGCATGAGTGACGTTAAACCGCGCCGAGCGTCGGATGGTGTCAATGGGCGCGGAACTTTCCGCGAATGTGGGCTTCCAATTTTCCCTAGTCGGACGGGGTGAGGTAGGCATCGGTGATCAGCCGTCGTCTTGATCGTTGGTCTTCCAGGATGGCGGCCGCGCCGTTTCGGCGCCGGCGGCGCGGTGGTGGTGGCTTTGGAGCGTACACTCGGGCACCAGATCGGCGTGCTGGCGCAGCCGGTAGCTCGACCCCTCGATCTGGATGACGACGGCGTGGTGCAGCAGCCGGTCGAGAAGAGCGGTGGCAACGACGGTGTCGCCGAACACCTCGCCCCACTCGGCGAAGCCACGATTGGAGGTGAGGATCATGGCGAGGGTGGCTGTTTGCGCTAAGTCACCCTCTTCCTGCAGGTTGAGGAGCTGTAGCGCTTTCCACAGGCACTTCCACGACCTCCTCAGGCTGCGGTTGGGGTTGGACCTCCAGATCGGGAGACTCAGCCTGCTGTGTGGTGGGCTGGCAGGGCAACTGGCATGCGGCCGGGCAGCACGCCGTCGCATCGGTCGGCTGGACCGGAGCGACCTCCGGACCCGTCGTCGTCGGTTGCGCCTCCGGACCGGTGGGCAGCGCCGGGGTGGTGCGAGCGACCTCCGGACCGGTCGGTAGCGCCTCCACGCTGGGCTGCGCCGGACTCGCCTGCTCTGTGGTGGGCAACTGGCAGGGCGACTGGCACGCCGCAGGGCAGCCCACCGGTCGTTCGCAGGTTCTCGCCACGCATGCCGGCGCCCCGCACGGTGGAGCCGCGGTCTCAATTTTCCTGTCCTCCACTGCGGCAGCTTCCAAGAGGCTGACCGCCGTGTCGTATCGGCCAGCGTTGCAGGCTGCGACGATGCGACCGCAGGCTCCGAGCGGACATCCAAACGACCAAAGCGCGGCGCCGGTCGAAGCCACGACTACGTATCTCCTCCAGGGACGGTACCAGACATCCCATGTCTTCAGGCGCACCGGGTGAATTGCCGAAGGGACGTTCCACGCGTGGTTGATCAACCGCAAGCGCCGATCTCCCAGAACCTGGTACCTAAATCTGTATTGGTCCCGGCCGTAATTGAACTGCGAACCCACGCTAAGATGCTGATATTGTAGGTTGTGCTGCTGACGGTATGTCTGCAGCTGCAGCCTCACCCGCTGCCTATAAGCCTCATAAGCCTGCTGCTGCTGGAGCTGCTGCCGCCGAAGAGCCTCTTGCTGCGGCTGCCGCCGAAGAGCCTCCTGCTGCTGCTGCTGCTGCGGCTGCCGCCGAAGAGCCTCCTGCTGCTGCTGCTGCTGCCGCCGAAGAGCCTCCTGCTGCTGCTGCTGCTGCTGCTGCTGCTGCCGCC
>Ga0209382_10011566_pt1 | contig 10955 bp, 11 predicted proteins | sample SoiMetdeltSBSDD5_FD_187599 | JGI IMG/M metagenome (GOLD analysis project Ga0209382, IMG submission 187599) | Bulk soil microbial communities from a Populus tree surrounding site in Tennessee, USA - Soil MetaG P. deltoides SBSDD5 (SPAdes) (version 2) | ecosystem: Environmental > Terrestrial >...
CACACCCCGGCCTGCTCTGCCAGCACGCGCAGCACATCGGCCGCCAACGGTTGGGCCATCCGGTCCGCCCGCGACCCAGGCCGAGGCGGAACCGGAGGCGTGTCAACGGCTTGCGCGGCAATGGTCACAGGGCCGGTCATGCGATCGTCCTCTGGCCGTTGGCCGCATTGTGCAAGGTGCGCGGGGCGAACACATCATCAAGCAGGGCCGCGTAGAACGGGGGAAGCTCGGCCCGGTGGTTCTCCCACAGGAACACCCACTTGACCAACAGCCACGCAGGAGGCAACGTGAGCCCCAACCGACCAGCTGCGAGCTTCATCCGGCCGATCATCTGGGTCGGCTCCCACCCCCGCGCCAGACGACGCTGACGCCACGACAGCGGGCCAGTCACAGCAGTCATGCCGCCACCGCCCGCACATCGACGCCAGCGTCAAGCCCGGTGATCCACTCCGACAGGATGCGGATCCGCACTGACAAGGCGCTCAACTCGTCCAAGACAGCGGCAAGCTGTGATGGCGCCACACCCGGAAGTCCTTGCAGCCCATGCACTTCACGCAGCAAAACCAGGTAGAACTGGGACGGCACACACCGGCCGTTCTCCCACCGAGACAACGCCCGCTTCAACGCCTCACGGCCAGGCAGCCCAACACCCGCCTTACGCGCAGCGGCATCCAACCGGCGCAACAACTCACCCTGCGACCAGCCCCGAGACACCCGCAGCTGCCGCCAGTCATGCCGGTAGCCGCTCATGACCGCACCGCCTCACGGCCGTAAGCGATCGGACCCGTGTAGGCGTCGGTTACCTCGACCACGCCACCGTGACACCAGTCGCAGGCGTCAATACCATCCTCGACCCACTCGACGCCACCACAGCGGTCGCAGACGCCCCACTGGGACCGCTCATACCGGCCGATGCAGTGCCCCGACGAGCAGCCACGCCTCAGGCAGTACATGACGCGTGAGACGCTGCCTGGCCGCTCCACGATCGCCGAGATACTTGAACTTCGCCAACGCGAGGCCCAACGCTGGCAGGCGTTTCTGGACGCCAGGAACGATGGTGAGAAGTGACGGTTTCCCCAGAGTTGTTGCGGGCCCTGAGCGGGGTACGCGATGCGTTCGACGCCACTCAGCAGGCCATCGCCGCCATCGAAGATCTCCGCGAACAGATCGACGTGGATAAGCTGGCAAAGCTCCGGGAGCGGGAAGATGCCGCATGGCGTGAGATTGAGGACGCCTGGCGGGGTTCACAGCCCTAGGCCAGGCGGCGGATGTCGTGTATGGACCATCGGTTCGAACCCGCCCCCGGGCGAGCAGCATGGACTCTGGGGGTCGGCGGCACACTGCCGATTCGACTAGTCACGTCGACCAGACGCGCACCGCACCTGCTTAGCCATCGGCCATCAGGAAGCACCCGCCCCGACGAAACTGGATTCCCTAGCCCGCAACAGATTTCACTGCCGAATTGCTCGCTACAGGATCAAGGCGGCCCTGACGGGCCGCACGCGCTCGCCCCACTCGGACGCGGTCCGCCCGGTCGCCTTCGGCTAGGCGGACCGGCCCGAGGCGAGCGCTCAGCCACGGAGGGGCTCTGAGCCATGGCGGGAAGGCAGATGCCGCCAGCGGGGGCACTCGGGGTCCGGGATGGCCGAAGTCCCGTCACCATCGACCCAGGCGGAGCCGACACGGAACCTGTCCCCCGGTCAAGGTCGTTCAGCGCGTAGGGTGCTCCACCTTGACCGGGGGACAGAACCCGTGTCCACGGTGTGTGGGTCGACGGCGACGGGATGGCAGTGCCCACGCTGTGCAAAGTGGCGCTAATAAGCGTTGCCGGGCAGGATAAGTGTGCCATATCCGCCTTCGACCTCACTGATCGTCTGGGGCTTGCCATTGGTGTGCTCGAGCAATGCCACCTGTGGCTGCTTGGCCCGGGCGCGCACGACAAGCAGCCGTCCGTCAGCTAGGCCAGCCGCGCCCCATATGTCGAATGGGCCGGCTGCTGCCGGCACAGCGTAATGAGTCAAGACCGCGCCCGTGGTCGCATCGACGATGTCGGCGGGTCCCGCAGCCGTACCCCAGGCGTAGGCGACCGTGAAGCGCACCAGCAGTCTTCCATCCAGCATCGAAATGATGGCACTGGTCGGAGCCATGTATCCGCTGCCCGCCGGCGCTTGCAGGGCCCATTGGTGCAGCACCTGACGCCCGCCGGGATCGGTGATCTGGACTTGCGCCGATTTTGGCAGCGGAATTTGCGGCACCGACGTGAGGTCAGGCGGCGCAATATTGGCGAACTCAGAGGTGACCCAGATGAGTTCGCCGCTGTCGAGAATGCCCGCCATGTCCATGGCGTATCCGGCCTTGGGCGCCTGCATGGACAGGGTGCGGATGGCCGCGGCGGTGGTCAGATCGACAATCGTGACCGGCGGGGGCGATCGATAGTTGACCGGGACCAGAGCCAGATAGCGACCCCCCGGTGACCAGGCGCGCGGCCTCATGTCCGGAAACGTGACCACCGTCCGCCCGGTCAGGTCGCGCAGCATCAGATCTCCCTTGGCGTCGGGGTACGCCACCCAGCGCCCGTCGGGAGAAAGCCCCGCAGACAGTCTGTGGACAGGTTGGCTGCCCGGCGATGCCAACCGGTACTGGGTTCCATCGCGCAGGACCACGACCCGCCAGCAATCCTGAGGACACGGCGTGTACACCAAGGCTGCCACGCCGACCGCCCGGTCGGTGGGCAAGTCAGGGGTGGAGGCGTCAGGTGCCGCAATCCTTGACGGCAGCCAGAACAGGGGGTTGGTGGAAGGCGCCTCAGCGCGGTGCAAGGGCAGCCACACTCCGGCGATCAACGCCACGAGCAGAAGCGGAAGCACGATCGGGGCGATGCGCCGCAGGTTGCGACGCCTGCGGGCAACCCGCAGGGCGGAGGCGCTGACGTCATAGCCGCGTGCCTGCCCGGCGATGTCGCGAAAGAGTTTGGACAGCTCGTTCACCTGATTGCCTCCCTGGACATGTCGCCCAGCTCCGGGGCCAGTTCCCGCAGGCGCTGCAACGCGTGGTTGGTTTGGCTTTTCACGGTGCCCTCCGAACAGCCCAGCAACTCGGCGGCCTCGGTGACGCTGCGGTCCTCGTAGAAACGCAGCACCAACACCGCCCGCTGGCGCGGCGTGAGTCGCTCCAGCGCCAGCTCCAGTAGTAGCTGGCGGATGACGTTCTCGGACACATCGGGCCCGCCCCCTTCAGGAGGCTCCGGGACCGGATCCACCTGGATGCGCCGGCGCCTGCGCCAGATCGAGACCGCCTGCCGGTACATGACCTTACGCACAAAGGCCTCCGGATTGGACACCTTGCTCCACCGGATCGCGGCCTTGACCAGGGCTTCCTGGAGCAGGTCCTCGCCCGCCGCGTGGTCACCGGTGAGCAGGTACGCCACTCGCGACAACGCGACCGACCGTGCCGCCACGAACTCGTTAAAACCCGCGAACGTCTCCATCACCACGGTAGACGCACCGAGGCTTCACCCGGTTGGAAGTCACCGACAAAATTTTTATCGGGGGAACCTCAGGATCATTGGGATCCGATTAGGAACCCTCATAACCCAGCCAAACCCACGTCAGCAGGCCCACGTTTCCGTGCCCGATACATGCCCGATAAGGCGGGCAGTGGCGGTCAAATGGTTCCTGTTAGATTCAGAGAAAGTTACCTACCGTAGTCTTCTGACCGGTCTTTCGTGGATAGTCGTTACTTTCAGTATTGATCAACGCGATTCCCAAGCTGACAGTGCGAGTTCGATTCTCGTCACCCGCTCCAAGCGGAAAGCCCAGGCCACGGAGTTGATCCTAAACCTGGGCTTTCTTGTTCTCGATCTTGCGGGCCAGCCATGGGCCACTAGCCGACACGGGCAGGGACTCCGGCCGATCCGTCGTCATCGTCTTGCACTCCTTCGCCTTCGTGATCCGCCGTCCGCGTAAGGCGACGGTCGATCTCATCGGCGATCTCGTCGAGCACTCAGGTCGTACACCTGCAGGCCCGAGTGGTCCTGCACGATCGCATAACGATCGCCTGGCGACAACCACACCGGGAACCAGTCACCGAACCCTGGCGGCTCCGCCACGGTCTCAAGCGTGCGGGCGTTGTACCACAGTGGTGGACCCGACGCTCGCGCGAATGAGATAAGGCTCCTGCTCGGCATGGCTGTCAGCCCAAGGGGCCAGGTGTAGTCGCTGAATTGCACATCCTCCTTCGGCAACCAGGTGTGTCCTTGGACAGCTAGAGAACCGTCCTCGATGCGCCATGACCGGATGGCCTGGAACATGCCGAACGTCACCAGCGTTTCCGACCCGCAGAACCAGGCGTCGTAGGCCTCGTTCTGGTGCAGTTCGGTCTCGCCGAGTACCTGGAGATCGGCATCGAAGACGATAAGCCGTTCCGTGTCGTCAAGCGTGACCGCTATCCGTCCGCTTGCCAGATCTGTGGTCAGCAGCATCGCCTCGCCATCCGCCAGAGTCGGATGCCAGACCGGGTCGCTCAGCGGCCCATCGGCCGTACCGAGCAGGAAGTGGTCCGGCGCAACAACAACGAACCCACCCGGAATCGCACCGAGCTTGACCACGTGGCCCGCCATAGACTCGGCCAGTATCTCCCGGGACCAGTCCGGCCGCCGGTGTCGGACCACACGCCAGCGGCGTACGTCATTCTCCCAACACTCCAGGTACACGATCGCGTCGCCCACATACACCAGCTGGCAAGGCCACGGCGATGTGTCGTCGGTGATGCTGAGGCTGGCAAGCAGAGACCCGTCGGACAGTGAGTAGATCTCCGTCGTCCCGGGCTCGGCCAAGGTCGGCTGAACGGCGACCTGTGTCAGGTCCGGTGCGAACGCGAGGTGGTTGCTGAACCGGACTGGGATCGTCAGCAGTGCTTTGGAAGGCATGTCGACGCACTGTATCGGGGCGTGCCGGGGCTAGGCAGTGCAGGGCCGTCACTGGGCCGCCTGAGCCGTTATCAGGGCGTCTGGCGGCAACCAACAACGACCAACGAAGACCACGGACACCGGGAGTATGGGCAACTCGGCAGGCCAGAAGACGGTCAGGATCAGGGCAGGGACGGGCGAGTCGGTGCCGCCTTACACAAGACCGAAGCGGTCGGAGCCCGACCGCTTCGGCGTCAGCCGGTTCCGCCCCGCGTTGCTGCTCTGGCTCTTGCCGCTGGCGATCCTGCGACACGTACGACGAGTGCCCTCGTTGACACCTAGGTGTCAAAGTCGCCAGAGCGCCAGACAGTCCGGTCCTTGATCGACTCGGCTCGCGTCGTCAGTTTGTCCGAAGGCCAACGCAACGCCAAGTGAGCCGGTCGCTAATCGCATCGAGTCTGGCGACGGACGGATCAAGCAGCGCGACCCAAGATCGAACGGGCCAGCCACGGGCCAGTAGCCCGGTCCGTAAGCGGTCCCCCGAACGGTCGTGATTGGTCACTGCCGCATCCAGCTTGAACTGTGTGACAGTTCCAGAGCCATCAAGATCTGAAAATTCCCAAGCTGACAAGTGCGAGTTCGATTCTCGTCACCCGCTCCACACGGAAAGCCCAGGCCACGGAGTTGATCCGAAACCTGGGCTTTGTGTTATCTGATCTTGCGTGCCCGGATGGATCGGGTGTGGCTTCAGGTCCTGTTTGGCGGTCTCCATCTCGGCTCAGGTTGTCCCGGTGACTGTTTGGTAGTACCGGATTTTCTCGCGTAGATGGTCGTACTGCCGCTGGAGCAGTTGCATCTGCTCGTCGACCATCTCGGCGTGTCGCTCTAGTAGTTCCTGGCGTTCGCGGGTGGTCTGGGCGCCGGCGCGCGCCAGTTCGGCGTAGCGGCGCATCTGCGCGATCGGCATGCCAGTGTCGCGCAGGCAGCGGAACAGGTCGAGCCAGCTCAAATCGTCGTCGGTAAAGACCCGGCGCCCGCCCGACGTGCGTCCGACGCCGCTGAGCAGGCCGATCTTCTCGTAGTAGCGCAGCGTGTCGAGGCTGAATCCGCTCCGGCGTGCGGTTTCGGCGGGCGAGTACGAGCTCATGTCGGCATCGTACTTGACCTGGAGTGCGCTCCAGGTTGAAGGCTGGGTCGCATGACGACGACACGGACACTGGGCCGCAGCGGGATCGAGATCAGCGCGATGGGTATGGGGTGCTGGGCTATCGGCGGGCCGCTGTGGGGCGACGGCAAGCCTCTCGGCTGGGGCCAGATCGACGACAGCGAGTCGATCCGCACCGTCCACCAGGCGCTCGACCTGGGGGTCACCCTCTTCGATACGGCTGGCACGTACGGCGCCGGACACAGCGAGCGGATACTCGGCCGCGCACTGGCCGGGCGACGGGATCGGGCGGTCATCGCGACCAAGTTCGGCCACTGCTTCGACGAACCGACCCGGCAGTGGACCGGCACGGACGCCAGTCCGTCATACGCTGTCGAGTGCCTGGAAGGCTGCCTGCGTCGGCTCGACACCGACCACGTCGACCTCTATCAGCTGCACATCAACGACCTGCCCGTCTCTGAAGCGCTCGGCCTGGTCGACACACTCGAAGACCTGGTCGCCGAGGGCAAGATACGGGCGTACGGCTGGAGCACCGATCACCCCGAGTCGGCGCAGGCGTTCGCGAAGGCGGGCGTCCACTGTGTAGCGATCCAACATGATCAGTCGGTGCTCCGCGACAACGCAGAGATGCTGGTGGTCTGCGACGCGTTGGACCTGGCTAGCCTCAATCGCGGGCCACTGGCTATGGGCCTGCTCACGGGCAAGTATCACAGCGCGCCGCATGTCCTCGGTACTGACGACGTCCGCGGCGTGGCCCCGGATTGGCTGGCCTGGTTCACCGACGGCGTGGCAACGCCGGAATGGGCCGCCCGGGTCAACCAGATCCGGGCAGCGCTCACCTCCGACGGCCGTACGCTCGCCCAGGGCGCGCTGAGCTGGCTGCTAGCGCGCAGCCCGCGGACCGTACCCATCCCCGGCTGCCGCACGGTCGCGCAGGCCGAGGAGAACTTCGCCACCCTCGCACTCGGCCCACTGAGCGAGGAGGCGTTCGCCGAGGTCGAACGTGTCCTGGCGGACCTGCGGCTAGCGCGTGGGGCCTAAGTTCGCAAACGCACATGCCGATTCGACAAGGTGCGGTTCGGCACAATGTGGACGGTGCCCGCGCCTCAGCTTCGCACTCGTCGAGCCAACTCATGCCAAGGGATGGCGCCACGCAACTTGGCCAGGTGGTCGGCATATGAGGCGAACTGCTTGGCCGCGTCGGTGTCGACGTCACCCCACTTGATCCAGGCGTACAGGTAGTCGCCTTCCATCCACCACATCGGCGAACCGTCCACCAGCGCCATCTGGCGCACCTGTTTCGTCATGACCGCGGTCGCGAAGTCCAGGTCATCGGTGTAGTTGGCGGGATTGTCATTGTGCGGCGAGAGCAACGTTCCCGTCATGGGCGGCACTTCGCTGCCGAAGAAGGCGTCCGCCATGCTGAGCATCGTGCCCCTGCCCGACTCCTTGCCGGCCAGATAATGACCGAAAGCCGAGCTCAAATATGGCACCGAGATGGGCAGCCGCATCTGCCACACGGTTTGCGTGTCAGCCTTGTGTGGCACGTCGAAGATGCGGATGTCAACACCATCAATCTGTCCACTCACGACATTGTGCGCCTCGACCCGACCGCCACCGGCCGGAACACCGTCGATCTTCGTGGGTGTACGCCACCCGATGATCTCCAACTCCGAGCCCTTCTGATACTGCCAGCCGTTCCTGGCGGCCAGGCGGCGGATCGCGCTGCCGCGGGCAGACACGAGAATGAGATGCCGCACAACGAAAAACGCAAGCAATGTCACCAGCTCGATCACGATGGTCACGATGGCAACGACCACGGTGTTGTACTGCGGAAAGGCTTTCACCGCCCAATGGATCGGGAAGACTGACCCAAGAAGAAGAATCATGACGCCGGGAAGCCGGCTCCCCATGACGGTCTTAGGTCCGATCCAGATGGCGATCGCTCCGATGACGACAAACGACAGGGTGCCGGCCACGGCCAACGGCAGCCCCAAGGCGGTAAGCACACCACCAAATGCGCCCGCGGCGATGAGGAGCAGGAGTAACCATAACCTGTTCACGGCCGTCACCCTGCCACAAGCGCCCTAAGCCCGCAGCCCGCCCGCATATCGGGCTCGGTGGTGGTCGTTGTCGGGGACCCACCAAGCATCCGGATTGCCCAGGCCGGCAGTGGGTACCCCCAAAGGGTCAAGGATATGTTCCCAGACGACCTGGAGATTCAGGCCTTCGCCGGCTTCAGGGACGCGCAGAGGCCCGCGGATTTGCGCCGCCGTTACCAGGCGCGAGTCGCGCGATGAAAGCGTGCGCCCGTTGCCATGGCGGGTAAGGGAATTGGGCCGGCGACCGATGATTATTGTTGCGGCAGAAGGTCTCTATGTCGGTCCGCACCGGAATCCGCTCGCACCGCCACCCGGGATAGGCCCGTCGATAATCGGCGCTCGTGACGGCCAGCAGCTCCGCCTCGGGCGTCCAGCCGCAGTGGTCAAACGCCCACATCCCGTCGGTGGCGTAGACATGATGGCCGGGCAGGCTTCCCACCGGCCGCAGGTAGATGATGCCGAAGCCGAGGTGGGTGGCGGCGAAAGCCCAGGCCAGGATGTGGCAGGCCCCGGCGGCGAAGAAGGAGACGTCATCGCGTGCCCACGCCAGCATGGGATCGCGGCGCTCGGCGGCGGTCCGGCGGAATCCTAGGGTCGATCGGTACATGAGGCTGGACCTTCAAACGGGCCGGCCGGCGCCCTTGGATCCTGGAGGGGAAGGCGCCGGCCGGAACCCTGAGAGAGCCTGATGGATCAGCCCGGCCGTCCGTAGCTATGGATGTAACCGTTGTCCATCAACCGCATCTTGATGGGGACACCGGGCCGTGACGCGTGCACGATCCAATGCTGGCCGTTGATCTGGCCGGCATACATCGCCACATGGTGCAGGTCGGAGTAGTAGAAGACAAGGTCACCGGGGCGCAGCTGGGAGCGGGACACCGACGGCACCGCGGACCGCTGGGCCTTGGCATTGTGGGGCAGCTTCACGCCCGCCTGAAGCCAGGAGGCCATGGTCAGGCCGGAGCAGTCATAGGAGTCCGGCCCATCCGCCGCGTACACATACGGCTTACCGATCTGGTCGCAGGCGAACTTCACCGCGGTCCCCGCGGCGCCGCCCGGATACGTTGTCGGGCAAGGGACCGGCCTCAGCTCACCCGTCCCGCCGCCGCTGCCGTAGGCGGCAAGGCGCATCCTGTCCAGGTTCTTGATCTCGGCCTCGATCGTCTTGATCCGCGCCGCCTGCTCGGCCTCCAGGGCGGCCAGCTGCGCCACTAGGGCGTCCAGCGGCTTCTTCGCCTCGTCGAGCTTGGCCTTGGCGTCAAGCACCTGACCGATCCGGTTGTTGAAGAAGCGGGCCACCTGGTCCATCGACATCATGCGCTCGGCGAGCACGGTCGGGTCACTCGAGCTCACCATGGCGTTGATGTTGGCGGCGCGCCCGCCCTTGTACATGTAATCCGCGTAGACGCTCACGCGGCCGCGGGTCTTGGCGACCTCCGCCTCGAGCGGCGCGAGCTGCGCCGCGAGGGCCTCCGCCTTCTTCCGCTCCACGTCAAGCTTGATCTTGACGCCGTTGTGCTCCTCGATGATCGGCTCGATCTCGTTCCACTTGGCGTCGATCTGCCGCTCGATCTCCTCGGGGGTCGGGTTGGCGTGGGCGTGCCCGGCGAAGCCGATCACCAGGGCAATCGCCGCGACCATGGACATCATGAGCGTGCGTGCTGTAAGCGGCCGGCGCCGCACGGGATGGCTACACACGAAGCCTTACGTTAGGGCCCGCACAACACGAGCGCAACTCAGCCAATCTCTACGAAGCGGAGTGTCTCGGCAAACCGGCGGAAACTGGATGGCGAAACCTGAGCCGCCGGTTACCCAGTCATGATGGCGGTGAGCACATCGTCGAGGGTCAGCACGCCAAGCGGCTGCCTATCGGGGCCTGCGACCAGCACCATGTGACGCCGCTCGCGCCGCATCGCCAGCAGCAGCTCGCCCAGCGACCGCTCGGGCGGCACCACCGCCAGCGGCCGGATCAGCTCCGCCGGGATGGGCTGGCGCCGGGCCGGACCCGCGCTGCCGAGCACGTCCTTGACGTGGACAAAGCCGATCACCTGGCGGGTCGCCCTCTTTATCATGGGGTACCGAGACCTGCCCGTGCTCATCGCCAAGACCTCCAGCGAGGCCGGCGACGTGTCCTCGGTGACAACGCTCACCGACGACCACGGGCGCAGGGCATCGGCGGCGGTCCGCTGGTACAGCGCCAAGGCACCGGTGATCCGCGCGTGCTGCTCCGGGTCGAGCAGCCCCTCGGTGCGGGCCTGGCTGACCAGCCCCGCCAGCTCCTCGGCGGTGAAGACGGTCTTGACCGCCTCGGCCGCCTCGATCCGCCAGATCCGCAGCACCTGCCGCGACGCCCACTTCATGGTCACGAGCAGTGGCTTGGTCGCCATGCAGAAGGCGAGCATCGGCGGGCCCAGCCACAGCACCGACATCTCTGGCCCGGCCAGGGTGATGTTCTTCGGGACCATCTCCCCGACGACGGTGTGCAGGACGACCACGATCCCCAGGGCGATGACGAAGGCGGTCGGGTGCACGGCGTTGTCCGGCAGGCCGACGGCTTCAAACGGCCCCACAAGCAGGTGGGCGATCGCCGGCTCGGTCAGCGCGCCCAAGCCGATACCGCAGATGGTGATGCCCAGCTGTGCCCCGGCGATCATCAGCGGGATCTGGTTCATCGCCTTCAGCGCCCACGCCGCTGGGCGCGACTGGCTGGCCTTTGGCTCGATGACGGTGCGGCGCGAGGCGATGAGGGCGAACTCGGCGCCGACGAAGAAGGCGTTGCCGA
>Ga0209382_10011567_pt1 | contig 10955 bp, 8 predicted proteins | sample SoiMetdeltSBSDD5_FD_187599 | JGI IMG/M metagenome (GOLD analysis project Ga0209382, IMG submission 187599) | Bulk soil microbial communities from a Populus tree surrounding site in Tennessee, USA - Soil MetaG P. deltoides SBSDD5 (SPAdes) (version 2) | ecosystem: Environmental > Terrestrial >...
GGCTCCACAGAGCAGCTTTTCAAGATCTTTCCAAGTGCCATCCCGGTTGTCCATCAGAAATCGAATCGCCTCGCTAGGAATCCGGAGAGGCTACGGCTCGATGCGCGCTTCCTATTCCTATGACGATTGACGAGCTGTTGGTATGACGCTACAACGATCGATGATGAATTGGTAAGGAGATCAACCATGGCGATGACCACGATTTCTCCAAAATTCCAGATTGTGATTCCGAAGGAGGTACGGGAGAAACTGCACCTGAGTCCTCAGCAGCGGTTACAGGTGGTCGAGAAAGGCGGGGTTACACTCTGGTGCCAGAGGTGCCTCTCAAATCGCTCAAGGGGGCCGCTTAAAGGTATGCCGAAGACGGACATCCGTGAGAAAAAGGACCGATTGTGAAGGTTCTGCTCGATTCCATTGGATGGATCGAGTTCTTTACGGGCGGACCTCTTGCGGATCGGTACGCGACCTATGTGACCCCGCGATACGCCATTGTCACGCCTACCATCGTACTCTATCGTCGCTGTGGACTGTAAGACGGGATACGTGCCGGATTGCCTCGGCGCAAATCTATGAGCTACTCAGAAGGTCTTTTCTAGACGATGTCGACGCCCAGACTCTTTCCTCGCAACGCCTGAGGGTTTCTTCTATTAGCCACCCCTGTTCTGGTAAGCCAGAAGACTCCAGCAAGGCTGATCCAAAAGAGCAAAGCATTAAGAGATATCACGTTCGTCGCAAATCCTGTGGTATGGGTGAAGGCCCACGGGGATTCGTCTTGCATGATGTCGTTTACATGCCAGAAGAGTCGCAGGGCAGAACGACGGTACCCGCCAAGGCCCATAGTCCAAGTCACAAGAAATGCAATGAACAGGAGGGCAAAGTAGCCCCGAATTGGGAGAGAGCCCCAGTCTACTTTCAGTCTTGTGTCCTTCGGAAGTCTGATGGCAGTGATGAGACCGACAAGAATCAGGCTCAGCGTTGTCATAACCATGGGGACAGACAGTCCCACTCGCCCATTGGCGGGGATGTAGTAGCCATAGACACCAAGCCAAAGAATATTGATAGCAGCTACAACAAATATTGTGCGGAGAATCCTTAACAGGCCATGACATCGTTCTGTGGGCATCCGAGTGTGTGTCAGTTGCCACAAAAGGAATGACCAAGTCGTGAGTACCATCATCAAATTGACAGCTGTGGATTTGGCAGATTCCACGCCATAATTTCCTAGCACAGGGTGTTGCTGTCCTCCAAGGTTCTTTAGCTCCAAGGGGGTCATCACCATCGTGTGCGGTGAGATATAGACAACAGTACAGAGGCCGAGAAGGAAGAACACCCATTTGGCTTCACGAACGTGGAGTGAACCACCTCGAACACTCGAAATTCGTTGCCAGAGGTAGTAATTGATGCCGAGGAACTGGAGGCTCATCGCAGACACTAGCAGGATGCCGGGCCACGCTAAGAGTCCGCCGAGTAACGTGATGCCCATCTGCTGCCGGTATGCATAGATCTCTCGTAACAGCCAATACCCTCCAAATGGCATAGTGAACAGGGCACCGAGGAGAGCAAACAAGGCAACTGATCCTATCCAGTCGAAGTGGGCCTTCTCCTCGGTGGTTTTGGCTGTGAGACATCTGTAGGCGCCATACGCGGCTAGCACTGCACCCGCGCAGAGCAGATGTCCAGCCAAACGATGCACATTCAACGGATTCCAAAGAGCGGTATGGATGACTCGCCATGTGTTGCCGAGAAAGCGACCGTGTGAATCGATGCCCGCTGGTGAGATCATGAAACTACTCCAAGAATTACCGAGGAAAGCAAGCGACGTCCCACTGACATTTGCCAGGATTCCAAGACTAGCATGGATCCATTTCTGACATCCTGCATCGAATGATTCCCAGGTGACATAGTAAAGGTACGCGAGGATTGTGAAGCCAAGAACAAGGATGCCGTAAGTCAGAAAAACGGACCGAGACACACTCAACAAATACCTCATCAAGTCCGGATACAAACCCAAGAGACAAAACAACAGCGTTCCGCCCAAGAGCGAAGCAACAGAGAGCCCCAGCATTACAAGGTCGAGAAATTCTCTGGCGAGGACATCACACGCGTAGGCGTCATGCTCGTCTCTTCTGATGAGTGCAATAATTTCCAGAACAGAGACGATCAATAACGTACCCAGGAGGAAGGCCGCCCAATAGAGATGTTGTTGTGCGAGAACCCAGACTGCAACCCGACTCTCCCCTAAAGGGTCCGGATAGTCTTTCGCTGTGAGTCTAGGAGCCGGTGGACCAAAGACAGTGCCCTTGATCGAGGGATGCTCATCTCGTTCCAAGGCAACAGAGGATTCAGCGGAGGAAATCGGAGCCGGCGTAATTTTCTCTGGGGAGGTCGAAGGTGACGAAAAGTCAGCGGTCGCCACTCCGGTTGAGAAAATAAGGGCAACTACCAGAGTAATCAGAAATTCAAAGGAGGCTCTCAGAACGCACCAAGAGTGATCGTGTATGAGCCTAGCATAGGGGATACGAATCCACCAACAAATGGCGGGTTGTTTCTCAGGATAAACGCGTGAGACAAAAGCTGGCCAACGCGGATGCATTCGGGTATGCGGTTGCTCAAAAAGAAGGTCGGCGAACCCGCAGGCGAGGAAACACCGGAGGCGTGCCCACTAATGTGCGTTGGGGATTTTTAGAACTGAGAACGAAGTTGGGTGCTTGTTTCAGCAACCGATTACAGGTCGCGGATGGCGCCCTGGAGGACCGTAATCTGCGTCACCGGATCGCCGGCGGTCTTGAGTTCCGTGCGGATCTGATCTTTGAGGTAGGAGGAATACCCAATCTTATCGACGAGGAGTTCGAGAAACCGTTCAGAGGATAACAGACTATTGTTCTTCAGTTCTTTGATCAATTCATCGGTGACCGGCACGTAGGTGCTGCCGACGTGGAAGATGATATTGTAATAGCGATCTCTACCGATCCGCTCGAACCGTAAGCCTTTCATGACATCCTCCGAACGATCCCCACAAGAGAGGGCCATTCTAGCCAATCAGGCCAGAGAAGACAAGGTCGGCTCATCGCTGTATCAGCTCTTCTAGCTCGGGGGTCCTGGTCTGTGGATCAGGCCTTGGTCGCCTTGTTCGCAAAATACTCGCTCCGGCTCACGGTGACATCGGAGACGAACATGACGCCGGAATAACGATCGAAGAGCGGTCGCAGGCCGGCCAAGATCGGCTCCACTTTCTCTTCCGGCACGACGGTCATAATCATTTCGAGGCTGTCCTGCTCGCTGAACATGAAGTGAGCCTCGCGCACGCCGTGGTGGCCTTTCCCAGACAAATTGCCGATGATGGTATAGCCGGTCGCCTTCACCTGGTCGAGCAGCTCCGTGACGAACGATTGGTGCTCTCCCGCCACGATCACACGTATCTCCTTCATCGCATGTAATGTTAGCCCGCCCATCTTAAACTCCTTTCCAGCCTTTTTTGTAGGTTGTTGAAAATGTCCGTCAGTTTCGTTCCCGCAAGACACTGCCGGCGCACTATCTCGGCGGCGTTCACAAGCGTGACGCACTTTATTCAGTTCGTCGTGAACCTCGAAGGCCCGACGTACGACACGGGAAAAGAGCCTGTCTCGGCAGGGCTCGGGGCGGGCGTGGAAGCATGGATACGCTTCGCCTCCAAGACACTGCCGGCTCACCGTCTCGCGCCCGTGCGCAGACACGACGCTCCTTCTTCATCGCGCCGTACGCCTCCCTGCGGCCTTGCTGAACGGCCATGTTGAGCAGCTTGTTACTCTAACAGGCACTCTCCGGTTCAGCCTTTTAACGTTATCTTCTGCCGGTCAGCAAACATGCTAGGCGATGGGGCTCCACTCACCGGCCGGACGGTATCGATACCATAGGCCGTCATTCGGGTCGAGGGCGACCAAGTGAACCCACTCGTTGTGATAGTAATGCTGCAACACTTCATGCCGCGCGATCAGCTTCTCGATCCGCTCTCGCGGCGCTTCGATGATGGTGAGCAGCCGCATCGGTTCATGGTACGGCATGTCGCCATTCATGACCGTTTGCCTGGCCAATCCAAGCCGCAGATCGCTCCACGGTCCCGACATGACACCGAGCCGTCCCACCACGTTGTGATATACCTTGCTCCCGCTGCCGTACACCTCGTTGTCCACTGCGGAAAAATAGTGCTCCATGTTGATCCACTGCGCCACGACTTGCGGGGCGGTGAGCAGGACTTCGAGCAGGCGATTGCTCGGATCTTCGCGATAGTCGTAGGAATGGAGAAAGACTCGGCCTTCCAGGTCGAGTCCTTGCGTCAGCTCGCGCCGGCCGATCACGAACGCCGTATTGCTCGAGAGGCCCCACTCCGGGCGGACCTGACTCCAATCCGCGCTGCGTCGCCTCACGTGCGCTTCGGCCTTCGACTCCGCGAGCGTGCGTTGAATGTCTGGAAATCTCGCGCAACGTTCTTGACTGGTCAGCGCAGAGGCTTCTTGGAGATCTTCCTGAAGGCGTGCCAAGTCGGCACGATGAGTCGGCGGGACGTCTTCCAGGTCGAGGAGATGCACCGCGTCGGTCGTCGTGTCCATTTGGCCGGCAACGAAATGTGTATCTGGAGGGATCTCGATCCCATTCTTGGCCAGCCGTTCGCGCACTTTCGGATTGTTCGACATCATGGCGAGAACGCGGGCGTTGGGCCTGCCTTCATTTCCGCCGCAGGCGCCGCAATCGAGCGCAGATTCATAGGGATTGTTGTCCGACGTGCTGCCATGGGCACAAAACAGGACGATCCGTGCAAAATTCTTCGTCAGCCCCATCATGCGCAGGGCTGTGTCCACCGTGAGCACCTGCTCGTCCAACGTGAAGCCGGTGCGCGTGATTCGCTCTTTCTGCCGAGAGGCTGAACGTGCGTTCAGATCGTATCCGCGGCGCAACGTCTCGATGAACCTGTTCAACGCCTCGGTCGACAGTCCCGCCTGAGTCGCGGCTTCAATCAAGGACGGCTCCGGATCCCCCGCCCCGCCCAGGGCGCGCAGTCGCAGGCCCTCGACAAGCGTCGGGGTGATGCGTGAACTGCGCAATCCGATCACCTCCTGCAATGCCCTTCTGACGAGCGCCTGCTGCTGGGCTGCCAGCATCTCCTTGGTCTCATCCGGCGGGAGCTTGTCCACCGTCAATGTCGTCGCGATGGAAGGGACGAACAGGCGGCTCAGCCAGTCGGTCCAATGCCGATAGAGAGACGGCACCAACGTTTTCCCGAAGATGGGGAAGCTGTAGAACCATCCCACCGATTCCACCATGACATAGGGCGTCACAACGTTTTCTTTCAAATCGTGCAGCAGCGTGTGGCCGGCACGGACCCATTTTGCGCGAGCCTTGTGTTTCGACACCTGATGCTCCAGATAGCTCCGGGGAATTTCCCGCACTTCATTCTTGGCGCGCATGATGACCGGGAACTGTTCGGTGTCATGTTCTTTGCCCCAAGCCCGGTAGCGAATGAACGCGGCGAAGAAGCCGGCGAACCCATAGGTCTCGTTCGGCCCGGTCGATTCGAGATGGCGGCGAAACGGCTCGGATCGCACGTCGATACAATAGACCGATTGCGAATAGGGGCGGGCTGAGGCCGAAGGGGTGTGGCCGGCTGTTGGACGTTGAAACACGTTCTTCATCTGATTCAGGAGACGGTTCTGGTAACCCGCCTCAAGCGCCTTGAGCCATACCGGTCCATGATGCGACTCAGGGAACCCTTCCATCCACTCGATGAGTTGCTTCAGATCGTTGGAGGTTGCGTCGGTGAGGAGCTGCGGATCGATGCCGAACGATTTCGCCAACGCCAACAGCCTCCTGGCCATATCACGTCTCGCTGCCGCTTGCTGGCGTGGGACCACTTCCATCTTGTACCGTTCGATCACATGGCTCCAGCCGTTGCGTTTTCGGTGATGCAACCGATCGACTTCTTCGGCATAGAGAGCCGGCAAGCGGCCGGCAACCCGCTGTCGTCTGAGATAGTATTCTTCCGGAGAATTCCGCATGTAGACGATGACCGCATCAAAGCGGCCCTCGATGCCGAGTTGTTCACGGCACGCCTTCTGAACCAACTCACGGGCGTACCAGAGACGAATGGCCAGGAACTGCAGGAGATCGGCCGGATAGGCCTGCTGCCAAGGATAGTTCCGCTCTTCCCCTCGCCACTTGATGAAACCGGCCCAACCGGGCAGTGCCGTCAATTGCAGGGAGAGATAATCCTGTCGAAGATCCATCGGAATGCCGAGCGCGTCGAGACTGTCAAGGAGCGCGTCTTCCGGATAGTCAGGGAGTTGAGCAATCTTTCGTTTGCTGTCTTTGATCCCGCAAGGCGACCATTCGTGAGAGGCGATCGCCTTCCAGGCGCCGTACAGCCCCTTCTCCCTCTCCGGCATGGACCAGGCCGCATGTGCTTCATCCAGGAAGGCTGCGCACCACTTGATCAGTTGATCATTGATCTGCCGAACAACCTCTGTGCCGAGTGTGTCGTCACACCAGTGCGAAAGGGTGATCCAACGTCCCAGATCTGCCTGGTCGCTTTGCACAATGTTGTCGATCCGTTCCCGCAAATCTCGCGTCCTGAGGACGCTCGTCAGCTTCGCTGCGAGTTGGTCGATGAGTTCTTTGAAAGGATCAGGGAGGTCGGTCTCGAGCGGTTCGACGACCGGTTCGCAGAGACCCTCGGTGAGACAGGCTCGCAAGACCTCGCCATGCGCCAGTCTGTGCGATCCGATGAGCACGTGTGCATCGTGGACGAGCGGTTTCAGCGCCGCATCGAGATCCTCGAGGCTGATGCGGCCGGACTTCAGGTAGGCTCGATATTGTTGACTGGGCAGATAGCCGTTACCCCCCAGGAACTGGTTCCCGCGCTGGACGGTCTCTTCAAACGGCAGGTACTCGAGGCTATGGAGCGGGTTGTGGTGGACGAAGGTCCGCATGGGCCAGTACTGAGCGATGAGTTCGCCGGCGACCTTCACGACGCCGCGTAGCTCCATTCGCCTGGTTTTAATCTCGTGCGACGTGATCACCGGCTCCATACGACCGATCCCGTGACGGAGTGAGTAGCGGACAGTGTCTGATCAGGAGCGAAGAGACTGTTCGGTGCCAGGCCGAGCGCCAGTAGGACCAGTACGACGATGAGCAGCGCGGCAAACTCGGTACGAAGCACATCGGTGTAGCGCAGCTCGGGCCGCCGCAGACCGAAGAGCAGCCGTTGCACCATCTGCATGATGTACCACGATGCCGCCAGCCAGGCGAGGAGGGTGATGATCAAGCCCCCTGATGAAGGAAAGGGCGCGCTTAACAACAATCCCATGAACCCGGCAAAGACGCCGAAGGGGGGCAGGCCCATCGCGGCCAAGGCAAGGAGCGAGAGGAGCACGGCGTATCGGGGCATGCCCGACGCCAACCCACTCACGGCCTGCGGATCGACATCGTCTCCGTATCGAGTGCGAACCACCTGCCACGCAATCAGGAGACCGCTCGTGGCGAGGCCGACCGTCCCGACCAACAGGGCGGAGCGGGGCGTCGCTGTTCGCGTGGCTGCGGCGAACCACCAGAGCATGGAAAAGAACGAGAGACTGCCGTAAGCCAACAATAAGCGCACACGGGTTTGAGCGAGGGCTTTCAGGGCGCCGTAGAAGGCGCCTACCAGCGCGAAGAGGCTCGCAGTCCAGGCCACGACATCCGGGACCGTCGGCAGCGCGGTCGCGAGCACGTGGAGACCGATGGTCGGGAGCAACAACACGATGAACGACGGCAGGTTGCCCGGCAATCGCGTCAATGCTGTCAGGTGCCCGTCGTGGAAAGGCATGAGCGGCAAGAGGACCGCGGAGGCCACGACCGAAGCGACTGAGGCAAGCGGAGCTTCGGCCACGAGCAAGAGGGCCGCGCAGAAGGCACCGAGCGTGTATGTTCCGAGGCCCCACCAGGATATGGACCAGAGCACACTGTGGTGGTGATAGAGCAAGACGGCGACCACGGAAAACAACAACAGCAAGGCCACAGACGAAGACGGAGGCGGGGTCGTCATCACACCGAGACCAAGTCCGAGAAAGACCAAGGTCATGATCCACCCGAGTCGATGGTCGACATGAGGTGGCTGCCCCAACAAGGAGACCACGGCGGTCAGCGGGAGTAGATAAAGCGGCAAGAGGCCTTCCGAGGGAATCACGAGCTGGTTGGAAAATGCCACAATCGATCCAAGGCTGACGACAGACCAGATGACAGAGGAGAGTTGCAGTCGGGCCGGATTCGACCAGAACAGAAGACTGCTCACAGCTCCCAGCAAGGGAAGGCCGGACAGCAACCAGACGATGAGCGCGCCTTCCTTCATCGCGACCAGCCATGTTCGCGTTTGTCGAGTTGGTGGACCAGCCGCATGATGCTGTTTCCCAGCACCTGGTACATCTCGTCGGCGTAGAGTCGATTCATGAACGGCAGGTACAGGCGTATCCGCAATCGTTCAATCCAGACCGGCATGCGCACGGTCCGGCCGTGGGCGACCAGATAGAGATAGGACCAACCGGCGATCGTGATGACCGTGGCCAAGAGGATGATGAGATCGAACATCCAATTGGGCAGGCCGGCCGTCTTGAAATACGACGCCACTTCATCCGGGTTCGGAAAAAGAAAAGCGGTGAAGGCTTCCGCAGCGCCCAGATAGACGAACACGATGAACAACAGCGTCGTGAGCATCGCGGCCGACACTTTCCAGGACGGGACCTGGCGCAAGCGCGTGAGGGTCAGAATGGCTTGCGATGACGTAATCCAGATGAAGAAGAAGAAAATGACCGTACCCTGTGATTCGAGCAGTGGAATGTGCAGGACCCCGTGCGTGACTAAGAGAATCAGCAGGGGAATGAAGAGCGTGGTCACGAATCCGGTCAACCAGGTCAACCGGGACAACCGGGACAACCCCTCTTCGTCCGCCTGGTGCTCGACGTGAGGAAAATGCGGTTCCTGTCTCGCCTTGTGAATGACGTTGCCGCAATTCAAGAACACGGTCGCTTTGAAGAGCCCGTGCGCGATGAGATGGAACACGGCGAGCGAGAAAGCGCCGAGGCCGCATTCCATGATCATGTAGCCCATCTGGCCGATCGTGGAAAACCCCAAGGTCTTTTTGATGTCGTTCTGCGCCAACATCATGCTGGCGCCCAAGATGGCCGTCATCGTTCCGACGACGAAGGCGACATGCAACGTCGTCGAGCTGAGGCCGAACAGCGGCGCCAACCGGTTGATCAAGAACCCTCCGGCATTGATGATTCCCGCATGCAGTAACGCATGGACCGGCGTCGGAGCGAAGAGCGATCCCGGTAACCAGAGGTGGATCGGGAACTGTGCCGACTTCCCCATCGCGCCGACAAAGAAAAGCAACGTGATGGCCGTGGCCCCGCTGATTTCCATGCCAGGTCCCACCGACAGAGCGATCGGGGTCTGTGCAGCCCGCACAAAGAGTTCCTGGAACTCGAGCGTGCCGTAGAGTTGATGGGCGAGGGCAATCCCCGCGAGAAACGCCGTGTCGGCGACCCGCAACAGCGTAAAGGTCTTGAACGCGCCCGCCAATGTTCCGGCATGTGTGTGGTTGTGCGCGAGGACGTAGAGGAGGTAGCTGAGGACCTGCCAGAAGAGGAAGAGCATCATCAGATTGGAGCTGGAGACCATGCAGATCAGCACGAAATCCGTCAGGCAAATCATTGCCAAATAGCGTCGCGCGTGACGGTCCTGATACAGGTAGCCGACCGAATAGTTGTAGATGATGACGCTGACGCAGGTAATCAACGTCATCATGATGGCGCTCAACCGGTCGACGTAGAATCCGATCGGAATGGCAAAGGAGGCGACCGAGGACAGATTGTAGAACCGAATCTCAATCGAACCGCTGCTCGCCACCTGATACAGCGTCCCCACCGCCCCTAGGCAGGCGATTCCCACGGGATAGGCGGCCATCTTGGCACGGGCATGCCGCGTACGGTCGGGGCCGACCAGCACGACGGCGGCCGCGGCGAGTAGGAACAGCGGCACGAGCAGCACGAGCGTCACGCCCATGTCATCACTCTCACAGCACAATTCCTGTCTCGCTTGCCCAAAGCGGTGTTGGACTCCGTCACGTCCTTCGACGGCGGGCTAACCATTCATACGACACTGAACCTCGTCAAACGCATCGGTCATGATAGTCGTTCCTCTGCGCGGCTCTCGAATCGTTGAAGCGTGAACTGCTGAACGAGGCTCAGCCGATGGAAACACTCATCCACATACAGACGATTCAGGAAGAGCACATACAAGCGAATTCGGATGGCGTGGATCCAGGCCGGCACCGGCAGTGACCGTCCGTGCACCTTCAAGTAGACGTAGCACCAACCGAGGATGGTCGTGAGCGTCGCCGCCCCTATCATCATGTCGAAGAGCCGGCCGGGAAGCTGGGCTGCCTTGAAGTACGACGCCGCTTCGTGCGGGTCGGGATACAAGAACGCCGTAAACGACTCGACCGCAAACAGGTACACGAATACGACGAACAAGAGCGTCAGCAACATCGTGGCCGAAACTTTCCACGATTCGATCTGACGCAAGCGTGTCAAGGTCAAGATGGCCTGTGATGAGGTGATCCAGATAAAGAACAGAAAGACCACGGTGCCTTGCGACTCCAGGAGCGGAATCTGTAATGCGCCATGGGTGAGCAACAGAATGAGCAGGGGAATCAGCAACGTCGTGACGAACCCTGTCAACCAGGTCAGGTTCGAGTAGCCTTCCTCCTCGGTCTCACGGTTGGGGTGGGGACGATGCGGCTCCAGGCGGGCCCGGTTGATGACGTTGCCGCAATTCAAGAACACGGTCGCTTTGAAGAGGCCATGCGCGATTAAATGGAACACGGCAAGCGAGAAGGCGCCGAGGCCGCACTCCATGATCATGTATCCCATCTGGCCGATCGTCGAAAA
>Ga0209382_10011569_pt1 | contig 10953 bp, 10 predicted proteins | sample SoiMetdeltSBSDD5_FD_187599 | JGI IMG/M metagenome (GOLD analysis project Ga0209382, IMG submission 187599) | Bulk soil microbial communities from a Populus tree surrounding site in Tennessee, USA - Soil MetaG P. deltoides SBSDD5 (SPAdes) (version 2) | ecosystem: Environmental > Terrestrial >...
CGGGCCCAGGGCCTCGCGAGCTGCGCCAGGTTGCCGGCGATGTAGTCGTCGAGCGCCGCCCCTTCCCCCCAGGGTTCGAAGGAGCGTTCGAGGACCCGTCTGGCCCCTTCCGCGTCTGCCTCGACGACCCGCATCGCGTCTCCGCCCGGGACCGACCCGCTCACATCGGGTAAGTGAAGACGACGTCCACCGGCACTCCTTCGATCGCCCGGAGTGCCGCTGCGACATGAGGATGCATGGCGCCGAAGCGATCGAGGAGCCGTCCGGCGCGATCGTAGTCGCCGCTCCCCTCGATCTCGAGAAGCTCCTTCGCCAGGGCGGCGATCGCCGGCGCGAACTTCTTCGGGTGCACGGAGAACTCCCCCTTCTTCGGATCGAGGACGAGCGCCTGCTCCTGCATGAGGAAGCCGATCTGCAGGGCGCCGGCCCGGCCGTGGGCCTCCTCGGTCCCGAAGCGGACCGAGCGGAACAGGCCCGCGAGGTAGGTGGCGTGGCACTCCTCCACCTCCTCGTCGGCGAACACCTCCAGCCCGCGCAGCGTCGCCAGGTTGAAGAGGCCGACGACGTCCGCCTTCGCCTCCTCGATGGCGGAATAGCGCTCCTGCAGCGCCCGGCGGACGGTGCGGTCGCGGCCGCCCGCGACGTACTCGACCCCGAGCGTGTGGGACAGCTCGTGGAGCAGGACGTTGGTCACGAACGCCTCGCGGGTGATCGGCAGCTCCCCCTTTTTCGACGTCAGGAGTCGCCGGGCGATCGGCTGGAGGATGGCCTCGAACTTCGCCTCCAGCACGTTGCGGTAGATCTGCTTCTTGGCGCCACGCGCCTCGATCACCCGTTCGTCGTTCGGGAGCGACGCCGCTACGGTCTTGATGCCGGCGTTGAAGTCTCCGCCGAAGCGGACGACGTTGACGATCTCCAGCACGTTGCCGCGCCCGGTCGTGGCCTTGCGATAACGCTCCTCGACCGGGAGGGCGGCCGCGAGGGCGTCGAAGTTCTTGAGATAGACGTCGAGGGAGCGGCTGCCGCGGGCGTCCTTGACGAGCGCCGCCCCTTCGAACGAGGCCTTCATCCCGAGCAGGCGATCGTCGTACGTCTCGATCGGTCCGATGACGACGTCGAGGAGGTTGTCGCGCACGTCGAGCCAGGCGAGGTCGGAGGCGTAGGTGTCGCCGCCGGTGAGCGCCTCGGCCCGGAGGGAGAGGTAGCGACGCAGCGACGGACTGCCGACGAGCGTCGCCGCCTTCCGGAGCCCCTGCGCCGCCTCCTCGAGCTCGTCGAGCCACAGCCGCCGGTACGGGATGGCGACGAGCGCGCCGTCGACCCGCCGCACCACGCTGTCCCGCCTCTCGAACTCGGCGCGCAGGACCGGGCGCTTCGTCAGGAAGGTCTCCCACTCCTGGCGCGTCAGGTCGGGAGGATAGAACCCGGCGCCGGGAAGGCGCGGGCCTCCGGTCGGCGTGTCGAGGAAGCGGTCCAGGTCGCGGCGGATGTCGAACGGCCCGTAGTTGATCGCCACGAAATCGCGGTAGAGGGCGCGCAGCGCCGCCTGCTCCTTCGAGTCGTCCGCCCGTGGGGCGGTGGCCGCCCGCGCCTCGAGCGCCTGCGGCCCCAGCTGCTTCCAGTAGATCGCGTCCACCGCCTCGACCGCCTTCACGAGGGCGGCGAGCGCCTCGCGCTCCGAGGGCGGGAGCCCCGCAACGTCGGCCTGCAGGCGCACCAGAGCGTACGCCTGGAGCCGCCCCCGGATGTCCTCCTCGTTCATCGGCGCCGGGAACACCGTCCCGGACAGACCGACCGCACCGACCAGGAGCCCGGCGATCGCGATCGCCGCCGCGGGGCGGCCCCGGCCCTCCCCCACGCTCAGGCGATCTCCTTCACCGCGTTCCAGGCGAACTGCGCGCCGAACCACAGGAGCATCAATCCGGCGGCGAACGACACCACGCGAAGCCCGTTGCCGCGCGCCACCCGCCGCCCGAAGTGGAGCGCCAGAGACAGCGCGAAACACCACAGCACGCACCCGAGCGCCAGCGCCGCGATGTACAGCAGCTCCGTCCCCCACGTCCCCCGCTCCCGCGCCGCCAGGCTCGCCGACAGGATCCCGAGCCAGAAGGCGATGGTCATCGGATTCACGATGGTGATGAGGAAACCGGAGACGAAGGCCGACCGCCGCTCGACCTTGCCGGCGTCCTCACGGGCCGGCGCCGCGAAGGCGGCCCGAAGCGCCTCCCAGCCGAGCCACCCCATCACCACCGCCCCGGCGGCGAACAGCAGGATGCGGGCCCAGGCGAAACGGGAGAGCGGATCGGCGCCGGCGTAGGCGAGCAGGATGTAGATCAGGTCGGCGGCGGTCGAACCGAGCCCCAGGAGGAACGCCCCGGCGAACCCATGGCTCAGGCCGCGCTGGATCATCGCAACGTTCACCGGCCCGATCGGGGCGGCGATCGAAAGGCCCAGGATCACCCCCTGCAGGAGGAGTCCCGGTTGCAAATCCGTCATCGGGCGCGACTGTACCAGAGACGGTTGGACCTCCGGCGGGACGGACCCTATATTGCGCCACGATGCTGCACCCTCCCGTCGACCCGAACGCCGAGCCGATCCCGACCATCATGGCCGGCTCGACCCGCGCGGGGAACGCGCACGCGGGGCTGACGGGGCGCTTCTTCGGCCGCCGCCGCAGCTATCTCATCGACAGCGCTTACCAGGTCAAGACCGCCGTCGTGGCGGTGCTCGGCATGGTCTTCCTGCTCGCCTTCGCCGCCGTCCTGTTCCACCTCGTCGGGATGGAGTCGGCGCTCGGCCGGGGCGGGGCCAAAGGCGGCGACGCGCGCACGGTCCTCTACCTCGTGGCGGCCGGCATCGTCTTCGTGGCGGCGGTGTTCGTCATCGAGATCCTCGAGACGCACAAGACCGCCGGCGTGGTCCTCAAGGTGACCCGCGGCATGAAGGACCTCGAGGCCGGCATGTGGAGCACGCGCGTCACGCTGCGCAAGAACGACAACTTCCGCGAGTTGGAGGAGCAGTTCAACGCGCTGGCGCGCGGCCTCAGGGACCGGGTCGAGGACGATCTGAACGGGCTGCAGGCGATCGAAGGCCAGGTGCGGATGGCGGCGCGCGAGTTCGAGGGCGGGAATCGCGAGGGCGGAATGGTCATCCTCCGCCAGGTGATGGGGGACGTGCAGACGACGCGCGAGCGCAAACGGAATCTCCTGCGCGCGCCGGAGCGTGCTCCGTACGACCCCGGAGTCTGACCTCCGTTTTTCCCCCGACACGACACGTTCCCCGCGCCGGACCACGAGATTTGCGGGAAAAAGATGTTGACGGAAGCACTGCCTGTGCATACAATTTGCGTTGTACATTGGCTTCAGGAGTTCGTTCTATCGCTTGAATGCGTCGAGACCACAGGAAGCCGTTTTCCTGTGGCTTTTTTTTTGCTCGACGAATGAGCGCGGGCGGCGCGCGCGATCCATCGCCGCGATGAATCGAAAGGAGAGGGGTTCAGTGCCTACAGGTAAAGTGAAGTGGTTCAACAACAGCAAGGGGTACGGTTTCATCCAGCAGGAGGACGGGACGGACATCTTCGTTCATTTCTCGGCCATTGCGGGTGAAGGCTACAAGACCCTCGACGAGGGCCAGTCGGTCCAGTTCGAAGTGACGCAGGGACCGAAGGGTCTTCAGGCGGCCAACGTCTCGAAGGTCTGAACCTCCCTCCTCGCACGACGAGGACCACACATGACCCCCGGGGTGAACCCCCGGGGGTTTTCGTTTACCATCGCCCTTCATGTTCCTACCGACCTCCCGCGTGTCGCGCGCCGCGATCGTCGCGCTCGGCGCCGCAGCCGCGATCGCCTGTTCCGAGACCCCCGAACACGCCCTGGCCGAAGCCCGTCGCCTCCAGGACGCGGGGCGGTCCGAAGCCGCGATGAAGAAGGTGGACACGCTCCTTGAGAAGAACCCCGGCCTGTTCGAGGCGCGGCTGTACCGGGCGGTGCTCGTCGGCGCCCAGACGGGACGCGAGGAGGAGGGGCTCAGCGCGCTCCGTCAACTCGCCCAGGCGGAGCCGCGGCGAACGGGGGTGCACCGGGCGATGGGACAGATCCTGGCGCGCACCGGTCGCTTCGCGCAGGCGGTGAACCAGTTCGAGAAGGAGCTGGCGATCGATCCCGCGGACACGGAGACGCTGACCGATCTGGGCCTCTTCTACTTCCAGACCGGTCAGACGGATCAGGCGGAGGATCGGCTGCGCCGCGCGACCGCGGACGGCGCCGGGAACGCCCGGGCGTACCGCGCCCTGGCGGAGATCTCCCTCCGCGCCGGACGGATCGAGGAGGGACTCGCGCAGCAGCGCCGCGCCCTTGAGCTGACGCCGGACGACGCCGACCTCGTGGTGACGCACGCCCGCGCGCTCGGGGCTTACGGCCACGCGCCGGACGCCAAAGCGCTCCTCGACGCGGCGGTCGCGCGGGGGCTGAAGGACGCCGCCCTCCCCGCCGAGCAGGCGCGGCAGGCGCGCGAGGGGCTCGACTACGTAGGCGCCGTCGCGGCCTACCGGCGGTCGCTCGACATCGATCCCACGCGGTCCGCGACCCTCATGGAGCTGGGGAAGACGCTGCTCCTGATGGGGCGGCGCGACGAGGCGCGCGCCGCGTTCGAGGCGGGGCGCGACGCGTCGCCGTCCGATCCGTATCCATGGTTCTACCTCGGGACGATGAGCGCCGACGACGGTGCGCTCGAGCCGGCGATCTCCGATCTGCGCCGATCGCTCGAGCTCGATCCGGTCAACCCGAAGGCGCACTATGCGCTGGCGCAGGCGCTCCTGCGCTCCGGCCGGCCCGACGAGGCGCAGGCCGAGTTCGCCCGCCATGCCGAGTCGCTCGACTTTCTGCGCAGCAACCGGACCCAGGGCACCTCCACCCTTGATTGAGCGACGGCGACGATGGCGCCGCCGGGTCGCTCCCGGCCTCGCGACGCTGGCGGGCGTCCTCGCAGCGGCGCGGCTCCTGTCCGGAGAGGCGCTTCCCGAAACCCCGCCTGCGGCCGCCGCGGCCACCGCTCCGGTCCTGTTCGTCGATATCGCGAAGGCGGCCGGAGTCACGCTCCTGAATCGAAGCGGCAGCAGGGAGAAGGACACCATCAACGAAACGGTCGGCAACGGCGTCTGCCTCGCCGATTTCGACGGCGACGGGTTCCTCGACATCTTCCTGCCGAACGGCCAGCCGCGCGGCGGCGCCAAGGCCAGCTCCGCCCTCTACCGCGCCCGCGGCGACGGGACCTTCGAGGATCGCACCGAGGGATCGGGGACCGCGCTCCCGGGGTACTGGGCGCAAGGTTGCGCCGCCGCCGACTACGACGCCGACGGGCGCACCGATCTGTTCGTCACCGGGTTCGGGCGCTACTGGCTCCTGCGGCAGACCGACCGGCTGCGCTTCGGCGACGTCACCGCCGCGGCCGGGCTCGCAGGGGGGCGCGGCTGGAGCACCGGCGCCGCCTTCGCGGACTACGACCGCGACGGGTGGATCGACCTGTACGTCTCGCACTACGTCGACTACGACCAGAACAGCCCTCCCCTGCCGCCGACCGGCAGCGGGCCGAACTGCAACTACCGCGGCTATCCGGTGATGTGCGGTCCGCGCGGTCTCAAGCCGCAGGCCGGTCAGCTGTTCCGGAATCTCGGCGGCCGGTTCCGCGACGTCACCGCCGCGGCGGGGGTGAACGCCGCCTACCCCGGCTACGGGCTGGGGGCGGTCTGGAGCGACCTCGACGACGACGGCGACCTCGACCTGTTCGTCGCCAGCGACTCGACGCCGAACTACCTGTTCCGTAACGACGGCGGCCGCTTCAAGGACGTCGCCACGACCAGCGGCGTCGCCTACGCCGAGGACGGCAGGACGCAGGCCTCGATGGGGGTGGACGCCGGCGACTACGACAACGACGGCCGGTTCGATCTCGTGACCACGAACTTCTCGCACGACTACACGACCGTCTACCACAACGAAGGAGGGCTGCTGTTCCTCGACGTGGCGCTCGAGAGCGGCGTCGGGCCGGCGACCATGCCGTCGCTCGGCTGGGGGGTGCACTTCCTCGACTACGACGGCGACGGCCGCCGCGACCTGTTCGAGGCGAACGGCCATGTCTATCCCGGCATCGACGCGCTCAACCTCGGCACCGCGTGGGCGCAGGCGAACCAGCTCTTCCGCAACGAAGGAGGGGTGCGCTTCCGCGAGGTGACCGCGACCGCCGGCCCGGCGTTCCAGGAGAAGCACAGCGCGCGCGGATCGGCGGTCGGAGACCTCGACAACGACGGCGACCCCGATCTGGTCGTCAACAACATGGACGGCCCGCCGAGCGTGCTGCGCAACGACGCGCCACTGCACCGCTGGATCGGCCTGCGCCTCGAAGGGGCCGGGAAGAACCGCGCGGCGATCGGGGCGAAGGTGACCCTCACCAACGGCCCCCTGCGCCAGGTTGACGAGGTGCGTGCCGGCGGCTCTCACAACTCCTCGAGCGACCCACGCCTCCTCTTCGGCCTCGGCACCTTCTCCGGCCCCGTCCGAATCGAAATCCGCTGGCCCACCGGCAACAAACAGACCGTAACCGGCCTCACCCCCGACCGCTACCACACCCTGAAAGAACCGCCCCCCACCCGCTGACCGCAAGGGCCGCGAGGATTCTTGCGCGGCGAATTGGCCCCTGTGGCGGAACGAGTCGCGGTTGGCGGGTCCGAGGGGCTGATTAAGTCTGATTCAGCTCAGGGAGTCGCGAGATCCCCCGGCGAAGGCACGCCAGGCTTCTTCTTCGGCGGAGGCGCCGGTGCGGATGCCTTCTTCTGGTTGGGGGCGGGAGCCGCGGCCGCCGCGTTGAGGCTCGGCATGACCGGCACGCCGCCCGGGCCGCGCTCCACGTCGGGGTGGACGCTGAAGTAGTGATCGATCACCCAGGCCGGAACATAGAAGTGATCCTTCTGCGCCTTGTGGTAGACGATCTTGGTCTCGAATTTCCCGTCGCCGTCGGCGTCCATGATCCCGTACTCGAACGGCGGCTTGCCGTCCTCGTCGATCTCCACGCCGAAGATCTTCCCCTCGATCTCGTAGGTCATGCAGCGCGTGCCATTCGGACGCCGGTAGCCCTTGTTGAGCGTCTCCTTGCCCGGAATGGTCGGGGTCCGGTCGCTGACGTGGATCGCTTCCTTGGCGGCCGTGATGATGTTGGGGAACTTCCAGCCCATCGGGTTGTACAGGATCTCGGCGCGCGCCGGCGAGGCGCCGAGGACGCACGCGAGAAGCGCCAGGGCCGTCCAGGGAACGAAGCGTCCCGGTCGCGGTCTCATGAGGATGTCGGACATGTGGCAGAGATCCCCGTTCGTCGAAAGGAGCGCCGATTATAGGGTTTCGGCCGTCACATTTCGACTTCGACGTCGTCCCCCGCGAGGCGCGCCGGGTAGCAGGCGAGCCTGAGGGCCGGATTGGTGCTGCAGGCGCCCTCCTTGAGGTCGAAGCGGAAGCCGTGCCACGGGCAGACGATGCTGTCCGCCTCGATCGTCCCCTCGGCCAGCGGCCCGCCCCGATGGGCGCAGGCGCTGTCGGTCGCGTACATCCGGCCGCCGGTCTTGAAGAGGGCGATGGAGCGCCCGTTGACTTCGACGACACGCGCCTGGCCGTCGGCCAGGGTCCCGCCTCCCGCCACCTTGAACCACTCCGCCATGACCAGGCCTCCTCAGCTTCCACGGTGAAATCGGCGGGTCCTAGCCTATACTCCCGGGCCCGCGGCGGAGAAGCCCGCAGGACAGCGGTTCCGGCGTGCGGTCTCGTCCCTGGCAGGATTCGATGAAGCGTTCGCAGCTGTGTCCCGCACTCGTCACGGGCCTCGCTCTGTTCTGCGGCCTTGCCCTGCTTCTCGGCGGGCTCGCTGCCTGCGGCAGCGGGGGGCCGGCGGTCGGTCCCCAGGAGGGGGCCGCCCATCCGATGGTCGGAAAGCCGGCTCCCGACTTCGTCGGCGAGCCGCCGGTCGGAGGGTGGCTCCCCCTCCGCAACCTCAAGGACAAGCCGATCGCCATCCTCTTCTACCGTCCCGGCGCCCCGTTCACGCGCGAGCTGGCGGCCGCCTTCAAAGGGTTCCGCTCCGATCCGACGATGGCGCCGACGGTCTTTCTCGGCATCGCCGCCGACGACATGGAGAACATCAAGCGGTTCATGGCGGAGACCGGCGACGCCCTCCCGACGCTGCGCGATCCCGGCTCCATCACCCGCAGCTACGGCGTGGGGGACGCGCCGACCGTCATCCTCCTCGACTCACGGCGCTTCGTGCGTTTCCGGCTCGACGGGTTCGCGGGCCGGCACTTCCGCGCGCGGGTGGAGGCCGTGGCCGAGGCGGTGCGTCGCCTGCCGAACGCCGAGGCCCCTCAGGTCGATGCGCTGCCGATCGAGTACACCGGCCACCCGCGGGCGCCGGTCTTCTCCGGGCGCGATCTGGACGGGCGGGTGTTCGACACCGCCGCCTGGAAGGGGCAGGTCCTCGTCCTCATCTTCTTCGACCAGGAATGCCCCCACTGCCAGAGCGACCTGCCGCGCCTCGGGCCGGTGCTGCGCGAGTATCGCGGGCGGGGCGTGCGGGCGCTCGGCGTCTCCGCGCGGGACCTCAGAGGCGGAATGCGCGGGTTCCTGAAGCAGCACGACGCGGATTTCCCGGTCCTCATCGACACCGACCGGGCCGTGTTCGGCCGGTTCCAGTCGAAGCGCACGCCGGACCTGTTCATCATCGACAAGGAGGGGCTCATCCGTTTCCGCGAGCGGGGGGATCGGCCGGATCGCGCGGAACTCCTGCGCCTGCAGCTGCGCGTCGTCCTCGGCGAGGAAGCCCCGCAGGCGATCGCCGCCTCGCTGCCGAAGGGACGCTATGTCGGCGACGCCGCATGTGCCGCCTGCCACGAGCGGGAGATGCAGGACTGGCTCCTGACGCCGCACAGCATCGCGTGGGACAGCCTCTCCCAGGGGGACAAGTGGAAGGACCCCGAGTGCGTCAAGTGCCACGTCACCGGCATGGGGGATCCGGGCGGCTTCAAGAGTCCGGAGGAGACGCTGCACCTGGTGAATGTGCAGTGCGAGGTCTGCCACGGCATGGCCGGCGGGCACGCGACCGGCGGCGGAATGGACGTGGACGCGCTGTCGAACGTCTGCGTCACCTGTCACACGGGGAAGTTCGTCCTCAACTTCACGCTCGACGAGGCGCTGCCGCTGGTGGCGCACCAGGATCACCCGGATCTCGACCGCCTGTTCCGTTACAGCGATGCGCAGCGGCAGCGCCTCGAGCAGATCAACAAGCGGCGCATGGAGAAGTTCAAGTCGGGGGTGGCGCACGTCGGGGCGGATGCCTGCCGCCCCTGCCACCAGAAGGAGTACGAGCAGTGGAGCCACACTCCGCACGCCGCCGCCTTCGCCACGCTCCTGAAGCAAGGGCGCAACACCGACCCCGCGTGCCAGTCCTGCCACACCACCGGCTTCGGGCTGAGGCGCGGCTTCGGCGATGCGCTCGCCACCGCCAGCCTGACCGGCGTGCAGTGCGAGGTCTGCCACGGGCCCGGCGAGGATCACGTCAACGCCCCGCCGGCGCTCAAGAAGGAGACGATCTACGGCATCACCGACCAGTGCTCCTTCTGCATCATCCAGGGGGTGTGCGCCACCTGCCATGACGCCAAGAACGACCCCGACTTCGACATCGAAGCGGCGCTCCCCAAGGTGAAGCACTGAGCGATCGGGCGGCGGCCGGGCCCGCCGCCGGCCCTCACGCCGCCGCGTTCCCCGGGATGGCCGCAGCGCTCGCAGCGACGCTCCTCTGGGGGATGAACTTCTCCGCCGCGAAGCGGGTTCTCGAGGAGGTCGATCCGCTGGCGGTGGCCGCGGCGCGGGCGCTCGGCGGGGTCGTCGTCTTCGCCGCGCTCCTGACGATCCTCGACGGACCGCGCGGGCTCGCCTGGCCGCGCCTGCGGCGCGCGGTCCCGCTCGGCCTGCTCGGCGTCTTCGCCAACCAGATCTTCTTCATCGAGGGGCTGAAGCGGACGAGCGCGGCCCACTCCGCCGTGCTCATCTCCCTGCTGCCGCTCTACGTGCTGCTGCTTTCGGTCGCCTTCGGCCAGGAGCGCCTCAATCTCTGGAAAGGTGCCGGCATCGCCACCGCCTTCGCCGGCGTCGTGCTGGTCGCGTCGGAGCACGGGGGGCGCTCCGCCGGGGCGGCGACGCTTCAAGGGGATCTCATCACCATGTGCGGCGGGCTGTCGTTCGCCGCCTACACCGTGCTCGGGCGACCGGTCGTGCGCGACCTCGGGCCGCTGCGCTCCACCGCCCTCGCGTTCGCCGGGGGGGGCACCGCCATCCTCCTCGTCGCCGCCCCCGCGGCGCGCCGCCAGGACTGGCGCGCCCTGAGCCCGGCCGCCCTCTCCGGCCTGCTCTACGTCGTCGTCGGCGCGACCGTCCTCGCGTACCTCTTCTATTACCTCGCGCTCGACCGGCTGGAGCCGTCGAAGGTCGCGGTCTTCATGTACCTGCAGCCGGTGGTCGCGGCGCTGGTGGCGTACTTCGTGACCGGGGAGGCGCTCACTCCCCGTTTCTTCGCCGGTGGGACCCTCATCCTCGCCGGCGTGCTCGTCGCCGAGCGCGGCTGAGGTATCCTCCGCGGCGATGCGGAGGCGTCCGGAGGGGGTGCGAACGGTTGCCGCGGCCGTCGGGCTCGCGGCGGCTGCCCTGGCCGGCGCCTCCTGCCGCGTCGTCCGTCCGGGAGAGAGCGTGGACCTGATCCTGCACCACGGCGTCGTGCTGACCCTCGATCCGGCGCGCCCGGAGGCTCAGGCGGTGGCGATCCGCGGCGACCGCATCGTCGCGGTCGGCACGTTCAAGGCCGCCGGGCGGCCGCGCGTCATTGACGGCACGAGTCTCATCATCGCCCCTGGCTTCATCGACCTGCACA
>Ga0209382_10011570_pt1 | contig 10952 bp, 5 predicted proteins | sample SoiMetdeltSBSDD5_FD_187599 | JGI IMG/M metagenome (GOLD analysis project Ga0209382, IMG submission 187599) | Bulk soil microbial communities from a Populus tree surrounding site in Tennessee, USA - Soil MetaG P. deltoides SBSDD5 (SPAdes) (version 2) | ecosystem: Environmental > Terrestrial >...
GCGGCCCCTCAATGGGAACGTATGTCCGGCACGCGCCAAGGAATCCGGCGAGCATGGCCAGCTGGAAGACCTGGTGACGACGTATACGTTGCATAAGCTCCGATCCTGGGTTGCTCGAAAGATAGCGCGTGTCGCAGCGCCAGACGGATTCCGCCCGGTGCCCCTCACGGGACACCGGGCGGAATGTCGCATTCCACGGTCACTCCGAGGAGTTGCCCGCGCCTACCTCATCCGATCGTCTGACCGCGGCACCCGGCGTTCGTTGGATCGTTGTCGTTACGCGTGGGTTGGGCGGAGGGCAATGGGATGTTCGGATTCGTCTGACGCTCCGACGTCGGATAGATGAACCGACGCGGAATCTCGGCCGCCGTCAGGGCCGGCGTGAGATTCGGAACACAGGTGCGCTTCCAGTCATTCCACACCTCGAGCTGCTGGAACAGCTGGATGTACTTCTCGATCATGATCTCGTTGAGCAGCGCCGCACCCGCCAACGCAACGGGGCCAAGCCCGTCCGTCGCCCGTGCGGCGTTCAACCGGGCGAGCGCAGTCACCTGATCGTTCGTGCGATACGCCGCCTCGGCCTGAATGAGGAGGTTCTCGACGTACGTGACGATCGGCTGCGAGGCCGCCTGATCGATACGATCGGCGTCGAACCGCGACGTCGTGTTCGTCAGAGCTGAGCCGGGCGTGGCGCCTTCCCACGGCGCCGTCGGTGTCCGCTTGTCGAAGTACTCATCCAGGCGAGGATCGGTGCGAGCCTCCAGGATCGAATCGAGCAGGAACGCTCCCGGCGAGATGTAGTCCTGCCGCTGCTCCTCGATGAACTGGTACCACAGGTTCGCTTCCCCCGCCGCGCCCGAGTGAACGGTCACATAATCGTTCGCGGACGAGCTGATCCCGTTCGCCGCCGCGGCAAGCGCCAGCGCGTAGTTGCCGGGCGTCGTCTCGGCGGTGTGCATGTAGAATCTCGCCTTCAGCGTGTACGCCAGCTCCGTCCAGGCGTCAGGATCGCCGCCGTAAACGAAGTCCGCTGATCCCGGACCGGAGCCCTCCCCCGAGCCCAGGTTATCGATGGCCTCGTCGAGCAGAGTCTGAATGGCCGCGTACACCGCGGCCTGATCATCGAGCTTCGGCGTCGCGATGACCGGGCCGGCGCCACCAATGCCTGACGCGGCTTCCGAGTACGGAACGTCACCGAACAGATCGGCCGCCGTTCCAATCATCAGCGCCTCGAGCACCTGGGCCACACCGACGAAGATCAGGTCGCCGGAGGACTGTGCAGCCGCCTTCATCTGCTTGATGTCGTTCAACCCACCACCAGCATAAATCTCGTTGAACGAGCCGTCGAAGATACCTTCGGACACCTCGTACACGCCGAGTGACGTGTACTGGCGGTCGGTCCCGGTGCACTGCTGCATCCACATGCAGACGAGCCGCGCCCACTGACCGGTTTGGAACGTCCAGGTGCGGCTCTGGACAGCGAGGAAGTACTGTGATGGCTCAGCGACGGTCGGGCGGTTGGGATCGTTCTCCAACTCCCCGCCGGTGAGAAAGTCGTTGCAGGCCGCGCTCACAATGGGGAGCGCCGCCACGAGTGCGATCTTGAGAGACCGTTTCATGTGGGTCCTCACCGTTAGCGATTGAGCCCGATCGAGAACACGTACGACCGGGTCTGCGGGTTGTTGAAGTAGTCGATGCCCTGCACGAACACCTCGGCGCCGCCCAGGTTGGTCTCCGGGTCGATACCGGTGTAGTCGGTCCAGGTCTTCAGGTTCCGACCGGCGAGACGCAGATCGATGCTGCTGAACCCGAGGTTGCGAACGAACGGCTGGTCGAGGTTATACGAGACCGAGATCTCGCGCAGCTTGATGTAGCTGCCGTCCTCGATGAACTGTGCCGCCGGGCCAGTGAAGCCGGACCCGATGTTCGACTGATACCAGTCCTGGTCGATGTCCACGCTCTGACCCGCTCCGGGACCGGCCACCGTGCCCTCGTAGAAGCCGTTGCGACCGAACACCTGCGTCGTGCCGCGAAGCTCCGTGTCCTTGTGCGTTCCGAAGAACAAGAGGGCGCCGCGCGTGCCGTTCCAGATGTCTCCGCCCTCCTTGATGTCGAGCAGACCCGTCACCGTCCAGCGGCGGAAAAGCGTGAGCGCCGTGCGCACGCTACCCGTCCAGTCCGGATTCGGATCGGCAATGACGCGGTCGGTGACGTCGTACACCGGGAAACCATCGGCGCCAATGTACAGCGCGCCCGCTGGCGCTCCCTGGCAGTGTCCCGACGTGTTGTCGATGTCGATGCCATCGATGTTGAGGCCGCGACCGCAGCGCACGAAGTCCTCACCACGGATCACGCCGACCGGCCAGCCCTTGGTGACCGAGCCGTACGACCCGAGGAAGGTGCCCGCGGACTTGTCGACGAACTCGGCGCCCAGGAGGTCGAGCACTTCGCCGTCGTTCTTCGCGTACTGGAAGCCCATCTCCCACGCGACGTTGGCGTTGGTGATCGGGCGAACGTTGAGGCTGACTTCCCATCCCTTGTTGCTGATCCGCGCGGCGTTGCGAAGGATTGCGCCGTAGCCCGTGGAGGGCGGCAGCGGCGCGCTGAGGATGACGTCCTCCGACTTGGAGTCATAGTAAGTCACACCCAGATCGGCGCGCTGGTCGAAGAGACCGAGATCGATACCCAGCTCCGTTTCCTTCGTGCGCTCCGGCTTGATCGACTGATTGCCGAGCGTGTTGTCGGCGAACAGTCCGCCGAGGCCACCCTGGGACGCGTTCAGGTAATCGCCCCAACCGCCGCCGAACGAACCACCGGCAACGAGTGCCGTGATCGTCTGGTAGGCGCCGGGCTCCTTACCCGTCTCGCCGTAAGCGGCGCGGAGCTTTCCAAAGCTCAGAATGCCCTGCTGGCTCTCGTTGCCTAACAAGCTCGTGAACGTCCACGCCGCGCCGAACTTCGGGAACCAGTGACGGCGCTGGCTCGCTCCGAACGTCGAGAACCCGTCGTTGCGGATCGCCGCCGTGAGGTACAGCTGGTCGTACAGGTCGACCTGCGCCTGCGCGAAGTACGACTCCGTGTGAATGAGCGACCGCGTTTCCGTCGGCTCCCACGTCGTGACGTTCTGGAGCGCGAACGGCTTCGGCGCGATGAGGTCGTAGCCGGTGGTGCTGTTCAGGCGGAATCGGCGCGCGTTCAGGTTCTGCCCCAGCGTCAGCGTTCCGGCGATGTTCGGCGTGAATGTCCAGCTCGCGGCGGCGTTCAGGCTATGATCGATCGAGTAGTTGATGATGTCCGCGCGAATGAGCAAGCCCGTCGCATAAGTCGACGATGTCAGCGGGAGTGCCTCGAGGCGCCAGTCGCCGGAGTAATCACCACCCAGCGCCCACCGGACGGTCAGCCAGTTCAGCGGGTTGTAGTCCGCGTTAATGCTCCCGTACACGCGCCCCTTCTCGAGCTGATTGGCTGCCTCGTTGGCCACGAAGAACGGATTGTCATAACCGCGGTGGTTGCGCGTGTCGCTGGAGCGAGGCTGCGGGAAGCGATACGAGCGGTGCAGCTTCGTGACCGGGTCGATGTACTGGCTGTTGTCGAACTCCGGTGGCGACCGAAGCGCGCCGAGCATCAGGCCGGAAACGTTGGATCCCTTCTGGACGAAGTCGCCTTCCGCGTCGACATAAGCGACGTTCCCGCCAATCGTAAGGCGGTCGAGAAGCCGATGCGACGCCTTGAGACGAACCGTATTCCGGACGTAGTTGTTGTTCGGACCGACGATGATGCCGTCGTGATCCATGCGCCCGGCGGAGAAGAAGAACGTCGTCCGATCGCTGCCGCCCGAAGCCGTCAGGACGGCGTCGGCCATGAAGCCACTCGTGAAAAGCGCGTCGAAGTGATCGAACGTTGGCGTTCCGGGGGCGAGCTCCGGCCCCCACGATCCGGACGTCAAGCGGCAACCTGGAGCGCCGCAGACCGCGGCCACGCCGCCGGATCCCTGCCCGTAGCGACGCTGGAGCGGGACACCCTGTGAAGCCTCGTCGAATTGCATCGTCGTGCGCAACGAATAGCGCGTCGGACCGACCCGGCCGCTCTTCGTCGTAATCAGCACGACGCCCTCGGCCGCACGCGCGCCATAGATCGCCGCCGCGGCGGACCCCTTCAGGATCTCGACCGACTCGATGTCAGCCGGATTGATGTCACTGGCGGCGTTCGGTGCGACCGTCGATCCCGTCGAGGGGCCTGTCGCGTACGTGGTGTTGTCGATCGGTACACCGTCGACCACGAACAGCGGCTGACCGGTGCCCGAAATCGACTTCGCGCCACGGATGCGCATGTACGATGACGCGCCCGGCTCGCCCGACTGCTGGTTGACGATGACGTTCGGCGCCTTCGCCGCCAGCGCCTGCACGATGTTCGACTCGTTGGAGCGCTGGATCAGCGTCGAGTCCACCGAGTTGACGACGTTGGGCAGCTTCTCGCGAGTCGTCAGCGTGCCGGCGCCAGTGACCACGACTTCACCGAGGCGAAGGGGATTCGCCACCATGGCAAAGTCCTGCGTGATCGTGCCGGGACGGAGCGTCACGCGAACGGACTGGGCGGTATACCCGATCAGACGCGCCGTCAGCGTGACTTCCTGTCCCTGCACGCGAGCGGCGGGAATCGCGAACGAGTACGTGCCATCGTCACGCGTGAGGCTGCCGACGTTCAAGTCGACGACGAACACGCTGACGGCCGGGAGCGGGGCGCCGCCCTCAGTCGTCACTCGCCCCTGGACCGTGGTGCCTTCTTGCGCACCTGCCCAGGCGGTAAAGCTCAACAGTGCCGTAATCCCCAGGAACAATCCACGGAAATAATGCTTCATACGGTCAATCCTCCGATTCCTCGTGGTGTGTACCGCGACGGACAGCATGAGTCGGGATGCATGACCCTCCTGTGGTGAGTGCCCGCAGACACTGCGTGGCCTTGCGGACTGGTGAACCGCGGACGCGGACTGCGCCGCCATCACGCGGAGACGTGCGGGGTGCACTTTGGTGCCGGCCCGCAACGCGACCGCCGGGGAACGCGCACCGGCGTAATTGGAGAGGACGTTATGCCGCGGTTCACAGAGTGTCAAGAAAGAAATACCCTATGTGACGAACACGCGCTCACCCGGGACGAGTCGTGTCGGATTGTAAAGAAAATGTCGTCAGAGCGATGTGACCCTCGGTGCCATCGAAGGGTCACGGGACCCGCGCGCGAGGCGATATATTGACCTCGGCATGACCCTTCCTCCCCGCGTCTATCCGCCTCGCGCGCGCGAAGTCTCCGCGAACGCGCGCGATTTCTCGGCTGAGCTGAACCCCGAGCAGCTGGCCGCGGCCACCCACGGTGACGGGCCGCTGCTCATCGTCGCCGGAGCCGGCACGGGGAAGACGCGGACGCTCGTCTACCGCGTCGCGCATCTCATCGAGCGTGGCGTTCGCCCTGAGCGCATTCTCCTGCTGACCTTCACACGCCGCGCCGCGCAGGAGATGCTCTCGCGCGCCGAACGCCTCGTGGGGCCACAAAGTGGGCGCGTGCACGGCGGCACCTTCCACGCGACGGGCCACCGCCTTCTGCGCACCTACGGTGCGGCCGCCGGTCTCGCGAAGGATTTCAGCATCATCGACCAGGGCGATGCCGAAGACCTCATGGGGCTTTCACGCGCCGCACTCGGATACGCGCAGAAGAAGTCGCGTTTCCCGAAGAAGGAGACGCTGCATCACGTCTACTCGCGGCACGTCAATACCGGCATCGCCATCGACGACATCGTCGCCGACGAGTATCCGCAATTCCTGGATTATCGCGACGACCTGACGCGCATCTACGCGGACTACACGAGCCGAAAGGAAGAGCGCAATCTCGTCGACTACGATGACTTGCTGCTCTTCTGGGCGGCGATGGTGGAGAGTGGGACCGAGCTCTCGGCGCGCATCGCGGGGCTATATGATCACGTGCTCGTCGATGAATACCAGGACACCAACCTCCTCCAGGCTCGCATTCTCCTCGGCATGGCGCGCGGACACGGCAACATCACCGTCGTCGGCGACGATGCGCAGAGCATCTACGCGTTCCGCGGCGCGACGGTGCGCAACATCCTCGACTTTCCAAAGCAATTTCCCGGCGCACGCGTCGTCACGCTCGAGCGCAACTACCGGTCGACGCAACCGATCCTCGACGTCACCAACACGCTGATCTCCCGCGCGCGCGAGCGATACTCGAAGACGCTACGCACCGAGCGCACCGGAGGCGAGGCACCCTGGCTCGTCGCGGCGCGCGATGAGTCGGCACAGACACGCTTCGTCGTCGACCGTATCCTCGAGCTGCACGAGACCGGCACGCCGCTGCGCGAGATCGCGGTACTCTTCCGCGCGGGATACATGTCGGCCGACCTCGAGATCGAGCTGACGAATCGTAAGATACCGTTCGAGAAGTGGGGCGGACTCAAATTTCTCGAGGCGGCGCACGTGAAGGATGTGCTCGCGTTTCTGCGCATCCTCGAGAACCCGCGCGATGAGGTGAGCTGGTACCGCGTGTTGTTGCTCCTGCCGGGAATTGGCGACGCGACCGCTCGCGCGGCGGTGGATGCCATGGCGCAGATGGCGTGGGCCTCCAGCGCGTTTGGGCGGTTCACGCCGCCACCGCGGGCGCGCGCCGCGCACGCGGCGCTCGTCGGGCTGCTCGACGAGCTGCGCACCGGCGCCGATCTCGAAGGGCGGACCCTCAGCGCCGAGATCGGACGCGTGCGGCGACTCTACGACGATATCCTGCGAGAGCGATACGATCGGCCGGAGCCGCGCCTCGCCGATCTCGATCAGCTCGAGGTGATCGCCGCCGGATTTCCCTCGCGCGCGGTATTCCTGTCGGCGCTGGCGCTCGAGCCGCCGTCGTCCACGCAGGACCTCGCCGGCGCGAGCGATCGCGAGCGCGACGTGCTCATCCTCAGCACCGCGCACAGCGCGAAAGGTCGCGAGTGGGACGCGGTGGTCCTCATCTGGGCGGTCGATGGCTTCTTTCCTTCCTCGCGCGCCATCCGCAGCGAGGAGGACACGGAGGAGGAGCGGCGTCTCATGTACGTCGCCATGACGCGCGCGCGAAACGATCTGGCCGTCGTCTATCCGCTCAACGCCTACCATTCACGACGCGGCGCGGACTATTCGATGGATCAGCTCTCGCGCTTCATTGACCGCGGCGTGCGCGCGAAGATGCAGCGGGTCACCACCGGGGAGGAAACCGTGGTCGCGCAGACCGCTCCGAGCACGCCGTTGATCGACTTGCGGGCACTCATGCGCGGAAAGTTCAAGACCTGACGGCGCTCACGGACGCAGGCGGCTCACCCACGCGCGCAGCTCCCCGTATGGATCGTCCTTGCCGCGCTTCGCCAGCGTGATCACCCGCTCGATCGTGCGCCGCAAGTCGCGCCGCTCGGCCTCGTACACGGTGTCGAACACGTCCAGATCCGTCTGATAGATGCGCCGCGCCAGGAGCGCCGCGTTGTCGAGCTGCACGCGCGGCAAGGCGCGCGGGTCGATCCGCCGCAGCCGCGGGCCAACGGAATCAATGAGTGTGCGACGCGCACGGGCGTAAATCGTGTCGCGCGCTCTCAAACGCGCGTCGCGGTCGTCGGGGCTCGCTCGGTACGCGGAGTCGAGCTCTCGCCACAAGCGCGTCCAGAAGCGACCGAGCAGCTTGTCATCCTCCCAGTCATCGAGTGCCTCGCGCGCGTGCGCGGAATCGCCGGCGGTACGAAAGAACCACTCGACCCCGCGCGCTCCCACGAACGTGGCGAACGACTCGTTGAAGATCGCCTGGCCGGGCGCGTAGAACGTATTGTGCGTGACCTCGTGGATCACCGTGTTGGCGAGATCGAGCGAGTCGTACCGCAGCGTGGTGGAGAGCAGCGGGTCGTTGAACCACCCGAGCGTACTGAAGGCCGCGGAAGGCCGCAGGTACGTGTCGAGCCCCTTTTCGCGGAGATCGTGCGCGGCAGCCACCGCGGCGCCGAAATCGAAGAAGCCCTTGTACGGCACGCGCCCGACGATGGGAAACCACCACGTGTGCGGCTCGAGCCGGTCGCGATGGGCGGCGGAGAGGACGAGCACCAGTGTGTCGCGCGCCAGCCGCGAGAAGGTGGTAAAGCTCTCCCCGACATCGAGCCCGATGGAGTCGCGCGCGAACGACCGCGCCGCGAGCACGAGGCGCAGCTTCGCCCGCGTGATACTATCGGTATCGGGATCGGCGACGAGACGCGCGATGTCCTTGCGCGCCGCGAGGATCTTCGCCTCCTCCCATCCGGCGCGGCTCAGGTAACAGCCCATCGGCGTGAGCGCGAGGAACAGCACCACGGCGATGGTGAGCCCTGCCAGCGCCCGCCTCACGATCCGACGAACGCGGGCCATGAGACCGGTCACCGCCTCCCGGTCGGACCGGACTCGCCTAACGCCACCACCGCAGCCCGAACCGATGCGTCGTCAGCGCCAGCACATCGAAGGACTGGTAGGCGTAATCGAGCGCGAAATGCCGCGCGCGCACGCCGCCGCCGAACGACATTCGCGATGTCGCCGAGTTCTCGGCCCGGGCGAGCGCCCCAATCCGTCCGCTGAACGCCAATCCATTCGCCGACGTCCACGTCACCTCGGCGCCTCCGAGGGGAAGCGGGTCGCCATCCCGATGCTGGGCGATCTCGACCGTGCCTAACACATCGAACGGGCCGACCCCCCGCCACGGCAGCGAGGCTCCGACGCGCAGCAGCCGCGGCAGGGGCGCGCTCGACCCGGCCGTCTTCAGCTCGGGGCCGACGTTCTGGATGCTCACGCCAATCGTGGCTCCGCGCCACACGTCAATGGCGGCGCCGACATCGAGGGCCGGGGCGCCTCCGCTCGCGTCCGCGAGTGACTGGCGCACGTATTTGGCGGCCCCTCCGATTCGAAGCATCCGCCACGTCATCCCGTAGCCGACGAGTGCCGCCACTTCGTTGGCGGAAACGGTGCGTCCGGTCGCGTCGCCACGCTCACATCCCGTCGTCTCATCGCAGACGAACTCGTCGATGCTGCCGTAGCTCAGCACCTGTACCCCGATGCCCACGGTTCCGGGTCCGAGCTGGAACGCTCCCGAGATCGCGCCCAGCGTGGATCCCTCGATGTACGGCTGCACCGACATGCTGGCCGCCCGTCCCTCGAGCGTCGCCAATTGGGACGGATTGTAGAAGAGCGCCGCGTCGTCGATTCCGGCGGCCACGTACGCACCGCCAAGCGCAAGGGCGCGCGTGCTGGACGGCAGCTCGAGCACGAGCGCGCTCGTCTGTCCGCCTTGCGCGTGGGCGACCGAGGGCGCGAGGACGCCGAGCGTCGCGACGGTGGCGAGAATCGTAGATCGCATCGTGATCACCGGACGATGAAGACTTTACGCCGCATCGTTCCCGATGGGAGCTCGGCGACGAGCAGGTAGACTCCGTTGGCCAGCGTGCGCCCCGCGTCCGCCTGGAGATTCCACCGAAGCGTCGTCGCGTCATCGAACTCCGTCGGCTGGAATGCGCGGACGCGCCGCCCGGCGAAGTCGTACAGCTCGACCCGCCGCGGGGCCTCGCCGAATCGGATGACGACCGGCGACGTGCGCACGGGATTCTGCGAGATGTTGAACGACTCCCCGTCGGCGAGCATGAGTGCCCGGACATTCTCCACCGCCGCGGCGACGTCGAGCTTTCCAAATCCCCACGAGGCGTTCGGCGACGTGTTAGGCTCGCCGGTGAAGGTACGGCCGGTGAACGGGTCCTGGCGCGCACCGCTCGTGAGCGCGCTCACCGCCTGCTCGGGAGTGAGGTTCCGGTACACCGAGAGCATCAGTGCCACGGCGCCCGTCACGTGCGGCGTCGACATGCTCGTGCCCACCTCCACCACGTGCGCACTGTCGCGACTCACCACCCGCGGGTCGCCGCCGAAGAACGCGTCGTCCGACATCGACGAGAAGGCTACCCCCGGTGCCGTGATCTCGGGCTTCAGGCGCCCGTCGCGCGTCGGGCCAGGCGAGCTGAAGTAGAGGATTTCATTCACCGGTGCCAACAGCGGGCTGAACGAGTAGCTGTTGCCGTCGTACGCCTCCCATGACGTGAACGCGTGATAGCCGCCCACCGTGATCACGCGCTCGGCGTCGCCCGGAGCGTGTACGAGGCGCCGGTTCGTCGCCCCGGTCGTGAAATACGGCTCGGCGGCGATGAAGACGGTTGGAATGTAGGCGTCGACCAGCCCACTCCCCGCGCCCGACGTCTTCCGAAAGATCAGACGCCACACGCCCTGGGCCGGCCGCGTCGCGCCATCGAGCCACTCACCGATGAACGCGGTGAAGTAGTTCGTCGTCGAGCCCGGAAAGAGTCCCGAGGACGAGAAGTCGATGTCCGCGACGATGAAGGCGCTGTCGCCGCGGGCGGTGCCGTTGTAGCCGACCACGCCGCCCGCGGCGCCGAGCGAAGTCGCCACTGCGTTGAACCCGAGATCGATACGCGTGCCGTCCGGGCGCTGCAGCGTTACGGCGAAGGTATCCTGGGGCGAGTAAAAGGCCTGCACCAGCAACAAGTCATCGTCGCTTCCGGATCCCGCCGCATACTGAGGCATGACAAACTCAATGACGGCGGAGTCGCCGCGCGCCACGGTCGCCTCGCCATGTAGCGATCCCGTCAGGGCGAAGTTCGAGCCGTCGTTACCGGCGGCCGCGACGACGATGCGTCCGGGTCCCACCAGCGTGTTCATCATGGCCGACATCGCCATCGTTCCGTCGTGCGGGCCGAACGCCGTGCCGAGACTGAGATTCACGACGGCGGGTTTCCCCAATTGCTGAGCGCGCGCGAAGATGTAGGCGACTCCGTCGACAATCGCGGAGCTCGACAACGAGGTGCGCACCACGATGAGATCGGCCTCCGGTGCGACGCCTACGTACTCATACCG
>Ga0209382_10011571_pt1 | contig 10952 bp, 10 predicted proteins | sample SoiMetdeltSBSDD5_FD_187599 | JGI IMG/M metagenome (GOLD analysis project Ga0209382, IMG submission 187599) | Bulk soil microbial communities from a Populus tree surrounding site in Tennessee, USA - Soil MetaG P. deltoides SBSDD5 (SPAdes) (version 2) | ecosystem: Environmental > Terrestrial >...
GTCTTCGGTCCCGTGGATAAACAGCTTCGGTTTCACGCAACCGGCGAGGAAATCCAAATTGTCCATCCGCGCAGGCGCGCCGATGGCGATCAATCTGTCCACGCGGTCGTCCGAACATCCCACTTTCAAACCGACGATCGAGCCGAACGAAAAACCGGCGACGATGACTTCGCGCGCATTCGGCTGGCTGTCGAGAAGATAATCGAGCGCGACCTGCGCGTCGGCGCATTCGCCTCGCCCTTCATCGAACTCGCCCGTGCTCAGTCCGACGCCGCGAAAGTTGAACCGCATTGTCTCGAAGCCGCATTCGTTCAAAGCCTTCGCCGCGCGGAAGACGACCTTGTTGTGCATAGTGCCCCCGTGCAGCGGGTGTGGATGCAGGACCAGCGCGGCCCGCTCCGCCTGATTGCTTTTCGGGCGATAGATCGCTTCCAACCGCCCGTGCGTCGCCGGAATAAAAAGATTTCCCGCCGGATACATAGGTCAATTCGTCAACAGAACTTTGAGAGTCCCCGGCCTCTGCGCCTCGGCCATCGCTTCGACGCCTTCGGCCAATGGGTATTCCCGCGCGATGAGCGACTCGACGTCCACCCCGCCGGATTCGAGCAGCCGGAGCGCGGTTTCAAAACGCCCGCAGCGCGAACCGATCACGCTCACCTCGTTAACGACTATCCTGGAAGTGTCGAGTCGGACCGCGCCGCGAAAAGTGGACTTCAGGATAATCGCGCCGCGCGGCCGGATCAAATCGAGCGCGAGTTCCATTCCGCCCGGCGCCCCGCTCGCTTCTACCACGAAATCGAAGCCCGGCGCCTTTATAGTGACGACTTCAGTCGTCACGCCGCGATCAAAGTCGTCATTACGAAAGACGATTTCCGCCGCGCCGAGTTTCGCCGTTTTGACTCCGGCGCGCGCCGCGAGTTCCAGCTTGGCGTCGTGTTTGCCGATCAGGGTCAGGTCGCATCCCGTCCTAGCGATCACGCGCGAAATCAATTGCCCTAGTTTGCCGTCGCCGATAACGGCGACGCGATGCGAAGCGCGGATCTCGACCTGGTCGAGGATCTCGAGCGCGGCGGCCAGTGGCTCAGTGAAGACGGCCTGTCGATCGCTGACGCCGTCGGGCACGGTCAACAGATTCTGCGGCGGCAAGCTCAAATATTCGGCGAACGCCCCGTCGCGGCCGCGAATGCCGAGCGCGGTCCGGTCCGGACAATGACGCGGATCGTTCCTGTGGCAAAGATCGCATTGTCCGCAGCCCACGTTGATTTCGCCAACGACGCGGCGGCCGATCTGCGACCTGTCGGGAGACTCTTCGACGACGCCGACAAACTCATGTCCGAGCGCGCCGCGGAAGTCGGCGTAACCGCCCGCGATCTCGACGTCCGTGTTGCAAATTCCCGCCATCGTCATCCGCACCAGCGCCTCGCCGGCGCGGCGCGGGACGGCCGAATCGGTCAGTTTCAGCTTGTTGTCTTCAAAGCGCAACGCTTTCATCTCGACGTTGATAAGGCAATCGCACGCCGTTTTCAAGGCGCAACAGACATAAGTCTGTCCTGATTAGACACAGACTGTCAGGACGGACTTATGGTCTCGAGAAATAAATGGCGGCGCCTTTGCGTCTTTGCGCCATTGCGAGAACCGCCGCCTGAATTAAGGAAGCCCGTTGCTCGCAAAGGCGCAAAGACGCAAAGGCCGCTAAGGAGAAACGCCACACTATGTCGCCATTTAATTCTCCTGGCGCTAACGGATTTTGTGGTTGGCGCGCGGGTAAAAGGGAATGCGCGCCAAATGTCCGACAAACTGAAGTTTGTCGGACATTTGGCGTCACTGATTTATGCGCTGGCTTCGATATCACATGCCGGCGCCACAAAATCCGTTAGCGTCAGTAATCCTCAAAAACCATAAGTCTGTCCTACAGTTGGCTACTGGCTTTTTGCCTATCGCTGTGCGATCCTGCCTGTGTGAGCATTTTCAACAATGATAGGAGAATCAAATGTCTACAGTTAAAAATGGCGACACTGTGAAGGTCCATTACACTGGCAAACTCGACAACGGAGATGTCTTCGATTCGTCAGAGGGCGCGGAGCCGCTGGCCTTCACCGTCGGCGCGGGCGAGGTGATTCCCGGCTTTGATCAAGCGTTGCTGGGAATGCAGGTGGGCGAGACGAAAGATGTCGCCATCGAACCGGAGCATGCTTACGGGAACCGGATCGAGGAGCTGGTGCAGACTATCGACCGCAGCCAATTCAATCTCGGCGGCGCCGAACCGGAAGTCGGCATGCATATAGAGATGCGCACTCCTGATGGCAATATTCCACTGACCATCACCGATCTCACCGACACGACGATAACGCTCGACGCGAACCACCTCCTCGCCGGCGAGACGCTTCATTTCTCTTTGACGCTGGTCGAGATCGCGGCTTAGAGACATTTAGGCGTAGACGCCACCGCCCATGACTTCACTTTCATTGCACAGTTGGGACCTGACGCGCGGCGAAGCTGTCGAGGTTCAGCAACGGCTTCGCAATTTGGTTCGCCTGCAACCACTCACGCGGACCGTGGGCGCGATCGCCGGGGCGGACATCTCGTACAACAAATTTTCTGAGATTGTCTACGCCGGCATAGTCGTTTTGAGCCTGCCCGATTTGCGGATAGTCGAAACCGCCGGCGTCCGCAGTGTGTCTAAATTCCCTTACGTGCCGGGGCTGCTGAGCTTCCGCGAGGCCCCTTCACTGCTCGAAGCCTGGGAGAAGCTCAAAACGAAACCAGACGTCTTGATGCTCGACGGGCAGGGCATAGCCCACCCGCGACGCTTCGGCATCGCCTGCCACGTCGGCGTGTTGCTTGATTTGCCGACCATCGGTTGCGCCAAGAGCATTCTGGTGGGCAAATACGGCGAGCTTGGGCTTGAAGCGGGGAGCCGGTCGCCTCTCGTCGATCGGGGCGAACAGGTCGGCGTCGCGCTGCGGACGAAGAACAAAGTCGCCCCGGTCTATGTTTCACCAGGCCACCTGATCGATCTCGATTCGGCGATAGAACTGGTCTTGCGGTCGACGACCAAATACCGCCTGCCTGAACCAACCCGGCAGGCGCATCTGCTGGTTAACCAGTTGAGAGTTGAAGGCGCAGAGGGTGGAGAATCTCAAGATTGAAAAGTTTGAGAAACAGTAATTGCTCAGGCCATGATGAGCTTTCAGAAAAATCTTTGCGAACTTCGCGCCTTTGCGCCTTTGCGAGAAACTGGGCTGCGTGAGGTGGGGTCTCGCAAAGGCGCAAAGGCTCTTCTCATGGGTGAGCAGTTACGAGGAACATTTGACCGTCATTGTCTTCTCACCAGGCGGAAACCCACGGAGATCGAGGGGCGGAAAGCAGGGAGTATCCCGGCGCGACTAGCTGGTCTGCATCGGAAAGCGGAGCTGCCATAATCTCCTCCTCGTACAACATGCCTAAACCCTTCGGTCGGCCCCGTCGGGTCTACTTGTTCGCCCTTACCTGCCGTCGGGTAGTCATCTAACCAATCTTCACACCATTCTGACGCATTCCCTAACATATCGTAGAGGCCGAACGGATTGGCCACGAAGCTTCCGACTTTCACCAGATATTCCTTCTCACGAGTTTGCGTCGGCCCCTTGGCGTACGCGGTCTCCCAGTTGTAATTCTCCAACCCCGGCGCGATTGTCTCCCCGTAGGGAAACGGAGTTGTAGTTCCGCCTCGCGCCGCGTATTCCCACTCTGCTTCTCGTGGCAAGCTATATCCTCTCTCCTTGTCCAATTTCAGCAGCTCATTCAATTTGGCGATGAATTCCTGAGCATCCGCCCAGCGGATGCAGGTTAAAGGTATGTCGTCTCCTCTGTCCAGGTTATCACTGACGGCAAGACATTCCGGCAAGCGGCCCATGACGGCTATCCATTGCGACTGCGTAACCTCGTAGCGCCCCATCCAAAAACTGCTCACCTTCACCGGGTGTTGGATCTCCTCCTCATCACGCTCCGGCTCAGTGCGAGGCGAACCCATTTGAAAACTGCCGCCGCGAATATAGACCATCTCCAATTTGACGCCGCCGCCGAGGTCTTCCAAATAGTATGGCGCCGGGCCACCTTCGCGTTTGGTGACCTGCCCCTTCTCGTCCACGCTCGCAGTGGTGAATTTCCTGGAACGCAATGCGGCGAGGGGAATTCCCGAATAGCGAATCTTCGGGAACTGCTTGGCGCCTTCTGAGGCCCCTGAGCCCCCTGAGCCCCCTGTGGCCCCTGAGGCCCCTGCGGCCCCTGCGGTCCCTGCGGCGCCTGCGGCCCCTGCGGCCGCCACAGTTGAATCAGCGGCGCCCTTTAAGTTGAGGATGACCACGCCTTCGAGCGCCCCATTCTCCCAGGGCACCTGCATGTCATTGCTCTTCTTCTTCACCGCCACACGCGTCCGAATGAAGACGTCCTCCAACCGCAATCCCGGCTGTTTCAGATTGGTCAACAATTCCTGAGTGTAAAGCCCGTTTTCTCCCTTGCCGTCGCTGGCGGTCGTTCCCGGCGCCGTGGCGAAAGCGATGTATGTGCCGCTCGGGGCGTTGATCGGCGCGAGACCGGGGTTCGGAGAGCGAAAGGCGCGTATAAATGGGTTGTTGCGGCAGGCGTCCAGAACCAGGATATTCAATCCGTTCTTCGCCGCTTCCATCTCCGCCGTCACTCTTCCAATGTCCAGCATCTCGAATTTTACGTCCTGCTCCTTTTCCACACGCGCGCCCACCGGCGCCAGGTAGTTCACTCCGTCGACCTGCACGCCATGTCCGGCGAAATAGAACAACCCGACTCCGCCGTCTTTGATCTTTTGTCCGAAGCCGCGCACCGCTTCATCCATCTGTCGCAAATTCAGGTTGAATTGAAGCGTCACGTCGAACCCCAGATCCTTTAAGATATTTCCCATCGCGCGCGCGTCATTGGCCGGATTTCGCAGCGGGCCTTTATCATAGTTACTATTGCCGATCAGCAGCGCGGTTCGGCGGATGGCCTTGGGCTGTACGGACTGCCCCCGCTGTCGTCGAGCCGTCGAGAGCGACGGCTCGAAAAGACATCCAGCCAACATCAACACTACCGCTATGATAATCTTTCGGTTCATTGCACATTCCTTTCGCGGGGAGCGAATAGATATGTTCAACGCAAGATGTTTAACGCAGATGGCGCAGTTTCAGCGCTCCGAACAGCGTCCCTTGTCCCTTAAGGTCCCCGCCTATCCTGGCCAAATCAACCGCCTGTCTTTCTAATTCCGCAGGCAGCGTAATTTTATCTTGAAACATGGCTTTCTCAAGCTCACTGGTAAATCTCTCCGTTTTGTTTTCAGCAAACACGAGATAGATCGTTTCAGTCCCGGGGTCCTTGTCGAATGCGAACCAGCCGCCGTCCGTCGGAATATTGAGCCCTTGCCCTTTAACTATCCGATTATTTCCGCCTTGTATACGCCGGTCGGGATAAAGCACCGAGACCTTATCGGAAGAGCCTTGTGACAGGATGTAGAGAAACCCATTTTGATCGGCTTGAATACGAATCTTCACCCCTTCACCATTGTAAAAGGTGGTCTCCAGCGGAACAGCCTCTTCCTTTCCTCGCTTATCCTGCCGAATGAGGGAGACCTTCATTTTTGAATTTGAAATAGAGCCGGGCGTAGTCGGAGAGGCGACGGGGCTGCCGGAAGTCGCTACGGCTATCGGTCCCGGACTGCGTTTCCAAGGTTTGAAATATAGCAAGGATGTAAGCAATCCCACTAAGAGTATGCCGGGCAAGATCAGGAGATATTTCGCCCTCGCAGACTTCGGCGCAATTGGCGTGAGCGTTTCCGGCTCCTGATTTTGCGTAGGTTTTAAAACGGCAGGTTGTGTTGTGAGGACCTCCAGTTCATACGACGTTTTTAAGGCCGCGTTTAGCTCCCGGGCTAGAGCTTCTATCGATTTCTGACGTTCGGCGGGCTGCTTCGCCAACGCTTTCAGCACTACCCGGTCGACGGCTTCAGGAATATTCAAATCCGGCCTGACTTTGCTCGGGGCATCCGGGATCTCCCAGGTGTGCTTCAACGCCACTTCATAACCGTTTCCCGCGAATGGCCTCTTGCCGGTGAGCATTTCATAGATCACGACGCCCAGGGCATAGATGTCTGCGCTATAACCGGGTCTTTCTCCAGGTTCATCGAGATAATACCTCGTAGGCATCACCTGTTCGGGCGAGATGTACTCTGGCGTGCCTATGACCCCGGCGGTCGGCGTTCTGGTCGGCACCATCCCGCCTTCCTGCGGGAGCGCGATCCCGAAATCGATAATCTTGACCTTATAATTGTCGCCGTCCTGGCTGACAATGATGTTCTCTGGTTTGATGTCCCGGTGAACAATCTTCTTACGGTGCGCTTCACTCAAGCCGGCGCATGCCTGCTCGGCGATTTCAATCACGACTTCCAGAGGCAAGGCGACAGGGCTCCGATCGCCGGACTTTTGATTGACCAGCATTTCTCGCAAGCTCCGGCCGTCGACATACTCGATGATCATAAACGGCCTGCCGTCTTCCAATTGTCCGGCGTCGTAAATTTGCGCGATGTTGGGATGATTCAGGCTCTCCTGAGCCTGCATCTCTCCTATGAACCTCAGTCGCTCTTGCGTCGACAGATGCGACCCGACAATCTTGATCACCGCAGTGCGTTTGAGCATCCCGTCCGCGCGCCGCGCGAGGTATACCTCTGACATACCGCCGACGCCCACGTAATCGACGATTTTGTAGTCGCGAATGATCTTGCCGATCATGCCCTCACTTCGAGTTGTTAAGTCAGGTTCCGTCATAGCTTTCCCCGGAAATGGCTACAGCCTTTGGCGCGCCGGCGCTCGAGACCGCTTTGGTAGTCATCTCGGATTCTACAAATTTCCGGGGCGAAGGATCCGAGTGGGATCCCTCTCCGATCATTGCCGCAGACCCGAAGTTTACTACCAGAGCGGTTCCAGGCAACCGCACTCCAAAGGCTCCGCCGATTTATGCGCAGGCCTTGGTTAATTGGCGTCAAATATTCGAACATATCGCGCGAGGCGCCAAGCTATTTTTGAACAAGCGCTAAAGTCTCCAGAACCAGGAACGTCGCCTGCCAATCACCCGCGCCGAGGCCCGCCTCCGTTTTCTTCACATTGATATCACGCTGCGCATACTTACCGACCTCATCCTGCAAAAATTTCAAATTCAGGCGCTCGAAGACCTCGTTCCACGTGTATTCCACCTTCTCTCCCAGGTCGAGTTTCTGCTTTGATAGCAGAGCCACAACCACATCGCGTCCTGCCGGTTCCTGGATCGGAAACTCGTAGGCGGCGCTGCGTGGAATTCTGATCGCGCCTGGCGCCACAAGATTGTTTTGGTCCTGGGAACTGGGGAAGATGCAGGAGGCCACGTTCTGCCGGCTGAAGACTATCAAGTAAAGATATCCGGGCGCGTCGGTCGTCACCTCGTAGGTGATTTTCTCCCCGATCCGGTAAGCCGATTTGTTATCTCTGTCGCGCAGTTGGATTTTTATCGGCGACAGCCTGTTGCTCAGCGCGATTATCGGAGTCTCTTCCCATGTGGCGAAGAGAGGTTTGTCGGCCAGAAGCGCATTGTCAGTGATGGTGAAGACGGGTTGTTGATCGCCGTCCAACTTGCCCGCGATTTGTAATTGCCGAATCTGTCTCCTGGTGTTTTCCGCCAAATCCTGGAGCCTCGGCTGATTTCTTTGCAGCGACTCGACGAGCAAGTAAGAGAGCGCGCCGCGATACCCCCCGTCCACCGCCATCGGGTATACCAACTGTCGGTCGCCGGCGGCCGAGATGATCACCGCCCCCGACATCGCCGAAAACCGCTTGGGCTCGACGAAATCGTCCTCCACCACCAGGTCACGTCTCGCGTCCCCATTTACGACATAACCGGCGCCGCCGGCGTCGCGCGAAGGCGCCGCTTCCAATTCCGCGAATTGTTCGGGGGTGGGCAGATAGCGAACCCCACCGCCGCGCGCAAAATCTTTCAGCTTCGGAACGCCGCGAGAGATTGTTCCAGAATGGCAGGAATCGAATACCAATACGGCGCGCCGGCCACTGAGCTTTCCTATCATCTCGTCGAAGAGATCATCGCGGATCATATTCGCGCCGCTTCTCGGCGAGACGTCATAAGGCGCTAACGTCTCGTCTTTGCCGTCGGGTTCGTCCCCGTTGTCATCCGCAATCTGAGAGCCGTGCCCGGCATAGAAGAAGAAAACGCGGTCGCCGGGTCGCGTGCCATCAATGAGCCAGGAGCGGAACCAGCGTTCGATATTCGACGCCGTGGCTTCCTGGTTGATCAGAACCTTGACTTCGGCGAACTTGTATACCGATTTGACTAACCGATCCATCGCGCGCGCATCGGCTTCACAGCCTGGAGTGTCAGGCACGCGCGGATCGCGGTACTTTTCGACCCCGACTATCAGGGCGCGATCGACGGCGTAGCCGGAAGAAGCGCAGGCGAGCGCAATGAGAAAAGCGGCAAGAGCTGATTTCATCGTGGAGACACTCCAATTCCATCGCTAGAGTGTTTATCAATTTGGACATCCGGGATTGTCGCCAGAGGCGGGGCGCGTAATTGCGAACTGGCGTGTCAATAACAGCGACGGCCGTGACCGAAATCGCAGCAGCGTATGGAGCGCCTTGAGTCCTCGCCGCTTTTTTTTCAAGAAAGCAAAGCGGCGAGGACTCAAGGCGCTCCATACGCTAGCGCGCTCCCGGCAAGCGGATAAAACCCAATAAGATCGGCGTCAATCCGCTCTATCCGCGTTCTATGAACCCGTACACCCATTTGATAACTGCTCTAAATCGGGGCATCTCGCGTGAATTTATTTATGCTTCAACCTGATTCTGAATCCTACGGGCGCTCGTATCCGCTGCGGCGAAGCGGCCAGGGCGTAGGTCTCATCGCCGTCATTTTCTATCACCAGGTCGCGCCCCTGGTCGAGCGCGCGGCTGTTCAACTGCGCAAGAGCCTTCTGCGCTTCTTCGCCCGATTCCGCCGGCGTCCCGTTCGCCTCCGGAATACTGATCTGTCGCAGTTCTTGAATGGCCTCCGAAGACATTATGAAATTGACCACCTCGTCACCGCCTTTGCCGGTGACGCGGATCCATCCCTTTGCCGGAATGCGCATATCCCTGGTCGGCGAAACCTGCCCGGCGTACAAAATATTCACCTTGCCGCTCGTGCCGGTGTTGGTGACCATCAGATAGCCTCGGTAATTCACCGCCGTGCGGAACGCGATGCGGTCGCCGTCGAGTAGCGTCTCTTGTGTCGATACAAGACTCAACTGGTTATTGCGCATCAATTCCATCTTGACCTTCGAGCCGGGCCTGCCGCGCCGTTGCTTGGCCGATTTGTTGGCGGTTTTCCCGAAGCTCAGATAAAGGTCACGCGCTTTGGATTGCTCCTGCGCCGCGGAGACGCGGCAAAGCGCGCAGAAGAGCAAAGAAAGGTAGAATGCGGTGATCGCCCTTTTCATTTGAGGTTATCATCCCAAATATAAAGATTTCGATGCGAGTGTATTTGACCTCTAGCCATTTGAACAAGTCACTTTACCGCCGCCTCATTTTAAGTACAATCAATGTAATGTCATCACCCTGAGGGAGTCCCGCAGTAAAATTCAACACCTCGTCCAAAATCCGCTGCCGGATCTCTTCGGCGTCCAAATTGACGCTCTCCATGACTAATTTTTCCAACCGCTCATCGCCGAACATTTCATTGTCGGCGTCGACGGCCTCGGTCACGCCGTCGGTGTACATCACCACCACGTCGCCGGGGGCGAGTCGGGTCTGCCTCGGTTTGTATTCGACGAAATCGAACGCGCCGAGCAGGACTGATTTGGTAGTCAGCGTTTCGGTATCGCCATTCGCCCGGGCGAGGACTGGAAGGTTGTGGCCGGCGTTGATGTAGGTGAAATGGCCGTCGGGGTCGAGCGTGGCGCAGAAGAGCGTGATGAAGCGGTTCGAGGCGGATCGCTGGACGAGGACTTTGTTGAGGCTCGAGACGACTTCGGCGAGCGGCATGTTGCTGGTGAATTGGGCCTGGAGCGCGCCCTGGGCCATTGCGGCGAGCAGCGCGGCGGCGACCCCCTTGCCCGACACGTCGCCGAGCGCGAAGGCGGAGCGGTCGTCCCGGAGCGGGATGAAGTCGTAGAAATCGCCTCCGACGTATCGCGAGGGGATGCTGTGCGCGGAGATCTCGAAATAATCCGGGACTTTGAAGGCGGTCGGAGAGAGCGCCACCTGCACCTGGCGCGCCACGCCGAGTTCCTGCTCGATCTGTTTCTTCTCCCGCTCTTCGTGCATCAGGCGCACGTTTTCGAGCGATTTCGTGGCCTCGAAGGCAAGCGATTCGAGCAGCCGGATGGAGGTTTCAGTGATCGTCCCGCCGATGACGTGGCTGTCGACGTAGAGAACGCCGATCGCGTCACGCTTCAAGACCGACGTCGCGTCCATGTTCTCGGTCATCTGGAAGCGGCGGAGCGGGACGCAGGCGATCGAACGCAAATCAAGGCTGCGGACGCTCTCGCGGGCGTAACTCGACGCGGGTTCGCGGCTGTCGTTGATAATGACGCTGCGGTTCTGTTTGAAGGCCTCTTCGACCACCGAGCGGCTCATGGCGAAATCGGCGCCTTCGAGCCAACTCCGGCTGTCGTCACGGGCGACTTTGAATTCCAGGTCGCCGGCCGCGTTGCGCAACATCAGAAAGCCGCGTTCGGCCTGTGTGATCTCGATGGCCGCGTCGACGATCAGGCAGAGCACGTCGTCTGGCGTGAGCGAGAATTTGAACGCCTGATTGACTTCGATGAAGCGGGCCAACTTCTGCAGCTCTTCGTTAGCCGAAGTCACGCGGTCCGCCTGCTGCGGCGTGAGCGTCAGGCGGGGTGAGCTGTCGAATATCGCCGAGGCGCGCTCGATCGTGTCGTCGAG
>Ga0209382_10011575_pt1 | contig 10949 bp, 9 predicted proteins | sample SoiMetdeltSBSDD5_FD_187599 | JGI IMG/M metagenome (GOLD analysis project Ga0209382, IMG submission 187599) | Bulk soil microbial communities from a Populus tree surrounding site in Tennessee, USA - Soil MetaG P. deltoides SBSDD5 (SPAdes) (version 2) | ecosystem: Environmental > Terrestrial >...
CTTATCCCGACTCGCTGTGACCAGGCGCGTGCCGTCCGGGCTGAAGGCCGCCGAGTACACCCTGTCAGTATGGCCGGTCAGGGTAGCAAGGGGGGCGCTCTGCTGGGCATCCCATACCCGCGCTATCTTGTCCCCACCCGCCGTGACCAGGCGCGTGCCGTCCGGGCTGAAGGCCGCTGAGAGCCCGCCAGTATCGCCGCCAGGCAGGGTAGCGAGGGGCGTGCCCGCCTGGGCATCCCATACCCGCGCTGTCCCGTCCGCACTCGACGTGACCAGACGGGTGCCATCCGGGCTGAAGGCCGCTGAGAGCCCGCGAGTATGGCCGGTCAGGGTAGTGAGGAGGGTGCCCGCCTGGGCATCCCATACCCGCGCTGTCCCGTCCCCGCCCCCCGTCACCAGGCGGGTGCCATCCGGGCTGAAGGCCACTGAGAGTACCGCGCCAGTATGGCCGGTCAGGGTAGTGAGGAGGGTGCCCGCCTGCGCGTCCCATACCCGCGCTGTCCTGTCCTCCCCGCCCCCCGTCACCAAGCGGGTGCCATCCGGGCTGAAGGCCACTGAGAATACCACGCCGGTATGGCCCGTCAGGGTGGCGAGGAGGGTGCCCGCCTGCGCGTCCCATACCCGCGCTGTCCTGTCCGCACCCCCCGTCACCAGGCGGGTGCCGTCCGGGCTGAAAGCCGCCGAGAATACCGCGCCGGTATGGCCCGTCAGGGTGGCGAGGAGGGTGCCCTGCTGGGCATCCCATACCCGCGCTGTCTTATCCCGACTCGCCGTGACCAGGCGCGTGCCGTCCGGACTGAAGGCCGCCGCCAGCACCGGGGTCATATGGCCGGTCAGGGTAGTGAGGAGGGTACCCTGCGGGCATCCCATACCCGCGCTGTGCCGTCCGCGCTCGCCGTGACCAGGCGGGTGCCGTCCGGGCTGAAGGCCGGTGAGTATACCCTGTCAGTATGGCCGATCAGGATAGCGCGCAGGGCATTGAATGGTTGCATGGCCTGTGCTAGCAAAAAGCGGAGTGCTGGTCCCCTGTCACCCTCTTGATAGGCCTGGCTGAGGTAGACTGCGGCACGCCATGCGTTGTTCTCATTCAGCAGTGCTCGTCGTCCCTGCTCTCTATAGAGTGCGACGAGCCGGTCCTGGGCCTGCTGGCGTTGCCTGTCAGCCTCCGCCTTTTCCTCCCGTAGTTGCCGCTGTTTTTGCGCTGATTGCCCGACAAGGACGAGGCTGAAACCTAGCGCTACCGCGAGCAGCAGCGTTGCCACCTTCAGCCACAGACCGCGCCGTTTCTGACGCGCCGTCTGGCGCGACTGCGTCAGGAACTGCTGCTGCTCAGGCGGTAAGACCAGGACGTCCTGGAACGGCGCAATCAAGGCCAGGGCTTCCAGGGGCAACAGCAACCCTGTCGTCCGGTAGGCGGCATACGCCCGGTCGATCAACTCCAGCACCTTGGTGAGTTCGCGTTCGTTCTCGGCTATCCACACCGCGATCTGCTGCACCAGGTACTCGTGCGCCAGCTCATACCGTGTGTGCCCCTCCGCCTCCTCGACCCGCACCAGGCGCGCCTGGACCAGCTTGTCCAGAAAGTCGTGCGTGACCGCCTCCGCGGTCACCTGCAGCCCCATAGTCTGCAGCCGTGACACCAGCTCCTCGACGAACGCCGCCCGTTTCGTGCTCTCGGCGGTCACCAGCGCCTTGAGCACGGCGCGCACCTGCGGCTGCGCCGGGCCAAACTGCCGCAACGTGCGCTCGACATACTGCCCCAGGGCGCCCCGCACATCGCCGATCGCGGCGTAGTCCTCGGTGCCAATCGTCGTACGGCCAGCATCTTGCGCATGCTGATAGAGCGCATCACAGACGATTTGCAGCAAGGGCGGTTCGATGCCGTGTCCGGCGTCATCAAGCTGCGGTAGGAGCACCTCAGCGACTAGCGCTTCGTCGATCGTCAGCCCGACGCGTTTGACCGGCTCCACGGCTGCCGCCAGGGCCTGCGCCTGGGTCAGGCGCGTCAGGCGCATCTCGTGCGTGAAGATGTCCGGGATGACGTCCTGGAATTCGGCCAGCCGGGAAAAATAGTCCTCCCGCAGGGCCATGAGGACGTGCACGTCGAGATGCGCCGCCGCCATACACGCACCAAGCTGGCGGTGAAAGAGCTGCCGAACTTCCAGGGGGAAGCGTAGAAAGAACTCTTCGAACTGGTCCAGTACCAGCACTACCGTCTTACTCAGGTGCGCGGTTTCGGTGTCCAGGAACTGTGCCAGGGGCAAGTCGAGGGAGCGTCGGTCCACCCCTAACTGGCGGACCATCTCTTCCTTGATGGCCTGCGTTGGCTCCTGCAAGACGCGCACGTACACCGGCACGTAGCTCTCTGGGGCGAGCTGTGGAATGAGTCCAGCCCGGATCAGCGACGTTTTCCCAACTCCCGATTCGCCGTGCAGAATGAGTAGACGAGCGCGGTGAAACTTGCGCTGTAATTCTCGGCTCTCCTGCTCGCGGCCACAGAAGAGGTCGGCATCCTCGGGCTCAAAGTAGTCGAGGAATTTATAGGGACTGACGAATTGTTTTGTGGCGCTGGCTCGCTGATATTGGGTGGCGTACACGGCGGCTGTCGAGATGGGGGATTCCACCTCGAGGGCACTCGCGGGCCTTGGGTCGTCACTCTCCAGTGCTACCTCTACTTCGGCTGTGGGCACACAACGTAGCCGGTCAAAGAACGCGCCCAGGGCCTTCAGGCGCTCCGTGCCTAGCACCCAGGGGGGATGATCGGTGCGTAGCTCCAGGCCAGATTGTGCCGCCAGATAACGCGCCCGGCGTGGCTCAGCGGCGTTGAGCAGGAAGACCTCAAAAACCCCCTGTGCCAGGACAAAATCCCCTGCCACTGGGAGCTGCTCGGCACACGTGATGAAAGGATCCAGAAGCAGATAAGGATGGGCGATATCTGTGGCCAGTAGGATCATGCATCCGGAGGGCACTAGATACGCCTCAGAGTCCCAACGCTGGCGGTCAAATGTGCTGAAACACCCCCCCATCTGGAGCAGCTCGTGGCTGTAGACAGGGGTAGTCTGGGCGGGGTAGTGCACTCTGATATCCTGCACGAACGCCATCTGATAGGTGCTCAGAAAACGCAGTCCGGCCAGCACCTGCTCCAGCCAGAGCAAGCCGGCGGCGATGGCCTCCGGGATCTGATGGTCCGGGATGCCAGGATGGTGAAACCGGTTACGCAGCGCCATCAAGGGCTCAATCGCCTGGGTGACTACCGTCTGCAACCGCAGCGTCTTGCCGCGCGCTGGCTGGAAGTAGAAGTCGAACAGTTCGGGCATCACTAACAGATGGCACTGCAGGTGATACTGCTTCAGGACGTCACGCAGTATGCCATGCCATTTGCCGAAGGAGGGATGGCGTAAGTCGTCCCGCAGGTGCTCTCCTTGACTGCTCAGGGCCGAAGCCTGCTGGTGTTCCAGGTCACGGTGTAGTTGGGCTAGCATCACCAACGCTAGAAACTGGATGACGGTCTCTGCCGTCTGGATGACACATTTGAGCTTCTGAACATCGTCATTGAGGCAGGCGAGGGTTTTCTTGTGGGCGTGCGCAATGGGGAACGGATAGCGTTCGCGGATGAGACGTTTTAAATCTTCGTCCATCGCTTAAAGCCTCCTGCGGGGCTTTTGCGGTGTGCCAGGTCATGGTCGATAGGCGACAGCCATGCACATACGACCAAGCCTCCACCCATATAGGCTGACAGGAGGACTCATAGTAGTAGGATGGAGACAGCCTGTCAATGGCAAAAGCCTCCAGAAAGACCCTGCTCCATGGGATGGCGCTACAATAACACGCCTCATTGTTGGTTCACGACGGGCAACACGATATCAGTGCGAGGCAAGTCAGGCTCTTCCTCACTTAATCGCTCCCACCGTAAAGCCAGTGATAAAGCGATCCAGGAAAAAATTGTACAGGATAGCAATGGGCACACTGGCGATGAAGCAGGCCGCCATCAGGGAGCCCCAGAAATAGACATCGCCACGTACGAGGAAGGTGGGGACACCCACACTCACGGTATAGTGCGACACGGCCGTGATAAACGTCAGGGCGTACACAAACTCCTGCATCACCAGCGTGAAGGTAAAAATCACCACCGTTAAAATTCCCGCCACAGAGACCGGAATCACCACTTGCATAAAGGCCCCCAGGCGGCTGTGACCGTCGAGCATGGCGGCTTCCTCCAGGTCACGCGGAATAGCCTTAAAAAATCCCATCAGCAGCCAGGTACAAAATGGCACGGTAAAGCTCGGATACACCAGAACCAGTGACCACAACGAATCCTGCAGTTTGAGCGTGGCAATCACCCGCGACAGGGGAATGAATAGAATGGTTGGTGGCACTAAATAGGTCAAAAAGATAGCAATACCGAGCTGTTCTCCCAAATGACCTGTCAGCCGCGCCAGACTGTAGCCAGCCGGGACAGCGAGGAGCAGGGTAATGCCCACCACCAGCACGCCGACCATCGCCGTGTTGAGGAGCCATTGCGCAAACATGGTGTCCGCGAACAGCACCCGCACGTGCTCCAGGGTCGGCGGCAGGTTGAACAAAAAGGGATTGTTCTTCGGATTGAGCAGATCGCGCGTCTGTTTGAAGGCAGTAATGAGCATCCAGTAGAACGGAAAGGCCGTGAACGTGACAAACACCGCCAGAATTCCGAAACGCGAGCCGCCAGCCAGCCATTGTTTCAGCATCTCACACCACCTCCGCACGCCGCGCCAGGCGCAGAAACGCGATGGCCGCCGCCACGAGCAGCGGGAAGAGGAACAGCGAGATGGCGGCGCCTTCGGCCAAATCACCACCGTCGATACCGGTGAAGAACGCCAGACTTGCCAGTACTTGCGTGCTGTTGTACGGACCACCCCGCGTCAACACGTAGATCACGATCATGTCCGTGAAGGCGAAGATAAACCCAAAGAGCACAGCCACAGCCATGATGGGAGCTATCAGGGGCATGGTGATCTGGAAATGATGCCGCCAGAACCCCGCACCATCCATGGCCACAGCATCGTGAATGTCCTGCGGGATGGAACTCAAACCGGCCATTAGGATGACTGTCGCCAGCGGCAGCAGCCGCCAGACGTGTACAGCAATAACGCACCCGAGGGCCAGATTCGGCTTCCCCAGCCACATGAGACGCGTGGTCGGAGCGAGGAAGCCAAATGCTTGTAGCGTCCAGTTCAACACACTGTAGAGCGAGTCAAAAATCCACAGCCAGCCAATGCTACCTAGCGAAATAGGGGCCACCCAGGGGAGCAGGATGAGACAGCGCACGAGCCACTTACCACGAAATTCGTAGCGCAGCACCTGGGCCAGGATATTGGCTAAAATGAGCACCAGAAGCTGCGAACCCAAGGCAAACAGGAAAGTATTCTGCAGCGCCTGGCGGAATTTGGGGGTCTGCACAACCTCCTGAAAATGCTGCAGGCCTACGAAATGCATAGTCGGACTCCCAACCGTGATGTCCGTCAGGCTGTAGCACAGCGCCAGGAGAAAAGGGGCGCCGATAAGGAGAGCGATATAGAGGATGGCGGGGGCCAGCATGAGGCGTCCCAGCCAGACCTCATCATCCACAATATAGCGCCATCCAGCGCCAGGCTGTCTGTCTGACACGGACACGAGGTGCGGTGCTCCTGCCATGGTCTCTCCTGTAGGCTCGCCTCGGGCGGCAGAGTTCGACGCGTTCTGGATACACTTTTCCGCAGCGGTACAGCCACTACGCGCGGATAAGCTGGACGCCACCACAGTGCCCAGCCCCGCTGCAAGGTAAATGTACTGATAGAAGGAGCTGACATGCAACAGCGCACGCTCTTGCACGTTTTCTCGGTGCTCCTCTGCTGTGCTACGGTGGCACCGGCAGCGGCTGAGTTGACGCCACAGCAGGTCGCTGTGGTGGTGAATCGCAGCAGTCGTGAGAGTGTCCAGGTCGGTCACCATTATGCCAAGCAGCGTGGCGTACCAGATACACACGTGATCCCGCTCGAACTCGGGGCCATGCAGGAGGCGATTAGCCGTCAGGAATACGAGCAGAAGATCGTACGTCCCCTGCGTCAGGCCCTCGAAAACCGTGGTTTGGCGGGGCAGATACGCGCCTTGATGACTGTCTATGGCCTGCCCTTGACGGTCTACGCCCCCCAACCTACCGAGCAAGAACGCCTATGGACCAGGGATGCCCATGAGCGCTATCAACACGCGTTGCACGAGCTACAGGCGCTTGCCAAAGAGTTGGCGGTGGCCGAGACGGCCTCTGAGGCCACGAGTGAGCAACCGCAGAAAGCTGCACCCCTGCTCGAACACCTACAGAAGGCGCTGCAAGAAAGGGCAACCCACTTGCCGAGTGAGCAAGAGCTGCCAGAGCGGACCCAGGCGGCCAGGGATTTGGCACGCCTGGTTGTGCGGGTGGGTGGCCAGGCGGCACTGGTGCAAGCGCTCCGTCCTATGTCTACAGCCATGCCCCAGCAAGTACAGGCAGAGCTCATCAAGTTCAACCAGCAGATGGCGACGGTCAGCGCCATCCTGGACGCCCTCCGTGCGACACCGTCCGATACCAATCGCCAGCGTGCCTATCGCATCACGGAAGCCGTCTTTGGTCTGCAAGGTGTCTTGCGTTTCGCTGCCTCAGAATCTGAAGCCTTGCGTTATGCTGACGGCGATGCCAGCGTGGACAGTGAACTCAGCCTCCTGTGGGTGGCCCCAGCGGTTTACCGTATTGCCGGCCGGAGTGCCAATCCGCTGCATTACGCCGTGCCAGTGCGCTCCGATGGCACCGCCCCGAGCTTTCCCATTCTGATGGTGAGTCGGCTGGATGCGCCGACGCCGGCTCTGGCCATGCAGATGGTGGACCGCGCCCTCGCCACAGAACACAGTGGTCTCGATGGTACTGTGTATATCGATACCCGAGGCATCCACGCCCCCCCCACACCATTGAGTACTGCGGCATACGACCAGAATATGCGTGAGCTGGCTGAACTCTTTCGCCGTGTGACCTCGTATCCAGTGGTGCTTGAAGAGACTGAGCGCACCTTCCAGGCTGGTGCAGCCCCCAATGTCGCGGTGTATGTCGGTTGGTACCGCCTCCGGGCGTATGAAAATGCGTTCACCTTCAATCCCGGAGCGCTCGGCTATCATATTGCCTCCGGTGAGGCGATCAGCGTGCATGATCCACACGAGCCAGGCTGGTGCAAGAACGCCCTGGAGCGTGGCATTACAGCCACGCTTGGCCCAAACAGGGAACCGTATCTCGATGCCTTTCCATTGCCTGGCGAGTTTTTTGGGCTCCTGCTGACTGGCAAATACTCTCTGGTGGAGGCGTACTATCTGACGGCGCGGTATGTGAGTTGGCGTATGATTCTCTTTGGTGACCCCTTATACAACCCCTGGCGCGGGAAAAACCTCGCCACTGTGGAGCACATCACGCTACAACCTGTGCTCGGGAAAACGGCTGTTGAACTCCCCACAGGACCGGCGGAGCGCCCGTTTCCCGACCCACTACAGGCGATGCAACAGTGGCAGCAACGCCAACACGACCTACTTGCCCAGGCCGACGTCCTCCTGCATGAGCTGGCGCGCCGCGAGGCAGCGGAGGGCACCCGGCCGGCGCCCATCAGGTGAGCTGGAGACGCATTTCTCCTTGCCTTGCTGCCAGCTCTTTGCCACAATGCAGCGTGCAGGGACACGAGGGGGCGAGTGGGAGAAGGAGGGACAATGGCGGAGCTGACGTCGCAGCGCTACGAAGTCAAAGATATGGCAGAGGCCATAGAGCTATACTACGCCAAAGGGTGGACGGATGGTCTGCCAGTGGTGCCACCAACGGAGAACAGCATCTGGGGCATGCTAGAATCGGTAGGGCTTGAGCCGGAAGCAGAAATCACCTTTATTGAGAACCGCCAGGTGTCGGTCACTGCGGAGAAGGTGGCGATCAATACCGTCATGGCGGGCTGTAAGCCCGAGTATATGCCGGTCATCGTTGCTGCAGTCGAGGCCCTGGGGGATGCGCGCTTTGGGTATCACGGGCCAGCGACCAGTACCGGTGGCTCGGCGATCTTCATGGTGGTCAATGGGCCGATCGCCCGCGAACTGAACATCAACTGTGGCGATAATCTATTTGGACCGGGCTGGCGGGCCAATGCCGCCATTGGGCGGGCCATACGACTGATCATGCGGAATGTGATTGGCACCCTGCCTGGTCTGCTCGATCGCAGTAGCCTGGGTCATGGCGGCAAGTACAGTTACTGTATCGCGGAGAACGAGACCGACAGTCCCTGGCCGCCGCTGCACGTGGAGCGCGGCTTTCGCCCTGAGCAGAACGCCGTGACGCTCTTCGCGGCCATGGCGCCGCATCAGTATGCGAACCAGCTCAGCGCTACCCCGGAAGGTGTGCTAACGACGGCCTGTGCACATATGCGCATCTCTGCAGGCCTGCGCGGCCAGCCACAGTACGTCTTAGTGTTCGCTGGGGAGCATCAGGTAGTCATGGCGCAAGCTGGCTGGTCCAAAGATGACGTCAGACAGTTCTGCTTCGAGCACACCAAAACCTCGCAGGCGGAAATGAAGCGCATTAACGTCATGCCAGGGGCAGTGCAGCCGCAAGATGAGACCGCCATGCACACGCTGGTGGAGACACCGCAAGATTTTATAATTGTCGCCGCTGGTGGCCGCGCCGGCGTACAGTCGGCCTACATTCCCGGCTGGGGTGGCAAGCGCAGCTCACAAAGCGTCACCAAAGAGATCCACCGGCTATAGGGGCCGATGGTCATGGAGAGGAGGAAAAGACAATGGCTCTACAGGTGTTTGATCCGACCACGGAGGCCAAGGAACAGCCCATAGCCTTCGTGCCCAGGCCAGAATCGCTGCGCAACGTGCGCATTGGTCTGGTCGAGAATACGAAGTACAATTCGGATAAGCTGCTGCTCCGGATTGCCGCTATTCTGGAGAAGGAATACGGTGCCCAGAGCCACATAATACGCAGCAAGCACGGCTCTGGGGTGCCGGCGCACAAGGAGATCATCGACGAATACACCGCCAACTGCGACGTGGTCATCGCCGGGGTCGGCGATTGAGGCTCGTGCAGCTCGGGCAGTGTGCTCGACGGTATTCTGTTTGAAAAGCACGGCGTGCCAGCCGCCGCTATTATCACCGATGTGTTTGAAGCGACGGGACGGGCCATGGCGCAGGCCTGGGGCCTCCCCAACTATAAATATTTGAGTGTGAAGCATCCGATTGCTAACCTTACGCAGGACGAGCTGGACCAGCGGGCCCGTGACATAGTGCCGCAGATTGTCCAGCTCTTGCTCGAGGGGCAACAGTAAGTAGCTGTTTTCCTTGCCCTCCCTCTCAACGGGGGAGGGCATCCTCTAGGGCGGAGGATACCATCGACGATGGCATGTATTTTCTGTGAGATTGCCGCCAGGCGTGCACCTGCCAGTTTTGTGCACGAAGACGACGAGATCATGGCCATTAAAGACATCAACCCCCAGGCCCCTATACACGTTCTGGTCATTCCAAAGCTACATATTGCTACTGTCAACGACCTGGAGGAGCAGCACATCGTGATGATGGGCAAGCTCTTCATGGTCGCGAAACGCTTGGCAGCGCAGTGGAACATTGTCGCGCAGGGGTATCGTCTCAGGGTGCACGTGGGCCGTGGCGGTGGCCAGCTCATTGACCACGTTCACATGCACCTGCTCAGTGGACGGCAGTATAGGGCCTAACCCCATCCTTGGAAACGCAACCTGGGACCTATGCCTTACTACTCTCCTCGTCAGTTACCTGCCCTCTCCAGATCGGTCGGCTTGGACAGTGCTGGGTCCGTCCTGGATTCTACATCTACGTTGGTAGTGCGTGTGGGCCTGGCGGTGTCAGGGCACGCGTGGCACATCACCAAAAACCTGCGGCACGACCACACTGGCACATCGATTATCTCAGAACCGTGACCCGGCTTGAGGAGATCTGGTACGTCTATGGCACCGTCCGTTGGGAGCATGTGTGGGCCGAGATAGTCCAGCATGTACGTGGAGCGTCCATGCCCTTACGGAGATTCGGCGCCTCTGATTGTACCTGTGCGTCACATCTCTACTTCTTTCCTAGGCGTCCTACATGGTACACTTTTTGCCGTAAGGTGCAGCACGCGTACCGCGATCATCCGTTGATTTGCTGTCAACGGCTTGAGTCCTAGAGGGCACAACAAGTCAACGTGCAAGGGGCTGATGAGAACATTGAATTTCTCGAAGTTCATTGGCAGGGATGGGCATCAGGCGTCCCCAGCCAGGACCATCTACCCCATGCGCTTTCTCCTGGCCTTTGCGCAAGGGGGGCTCTTAAGTCCATTACTCCCCCTCTTACGCGAAACCTTTCGCGTCAGCCCCGGCGAATTAGGGTTGCTAACCTCTATGTCGGGGCTGAGTTCGGTCGTGATGGATATCATCGCCGCCTACCTCTTGCAGAACCGTCCGTTGCTGTCCCTGTTGCTGCAAGGCATTGGCCTCGCCGGCGTGGCGCTCCTGGGCAGCATGCTGGCGCCCGGCTTCTACTGGTTAGTCGCGGCCCAGGTGCTCCTCGGGTTTGGCTTGGGCATCACACGGGTGGCATGCCTCATGGTCATCGTGACTGGGACCCCGCGGGCAGTGCAGGGGAGAGCCAACAATCTCCTGGAGTTTTCGGCAATTGCCGGACTGACACTCAGCCCGACGCTCTCTGGCCTCATGGCGTCACTGCTGCATTGGCGGGCTGCCTTCGCGCTGGCGACGGTGTTTGTGGCAGGAGCATTTGGCTGGGTGCTCTACACCCGCCAGAACTTGGCCGCAGCCGTAGGAGCATCGCCGGGCCGGCACAACCCCGATACGCCTGTCGTGGTCCGTCCCGCTCAGCGCCCAGAGGCTCCAGCAGCTCCAGCAGTCCACACGAGAGTCGTAGGAATT
>Ga0209382_10011578_pt1 | contig 10948 bp, 7 predicted proteins | sample SoiMetdeltSBSDD5_FD_187599 | JGI IMG/M metagenome (GOLD analysis project Ga0209382, IMG submission 187599) | Bulk soil microbial communities from a Populus tree surrounding site in Tennessee, USA - Soil MetaG P. deltoides SBSDD5 (SPAdes) (version 2) | ecosystem: Environmental > Terrestrial >...
GTCCGGCTATAAGTTCGATTTCACGGACTATTTCAGACCTGACGCGAACATGACCTGTGTGCTGACAGAGGTCCAACACGAGGCTTCGGTGGGCAGCAATTACACAGGTGGAGATGACGTGCCGGAGAGCTACTGGAACACGTTTCGTTGCATTCCACACGCCGTGCCGTTCAGACCACCGGTCTCAAGTCGGAAACCTATCCTGCCTGGATTACAAACGGCGATCGTCGTCGGACCTTCCGGCAACGAGATTTTCACTGATAAGTACGGCCGCGTCAAAATTCAGTTCCATTGGGACCGTTCGGGTAAGTACAACGAAAAGAGTTCCTGCTGGGTTCGCGTTGCCACAATTGCAGCCGGCAAGCAGTGGGGCGGCATCTTCATTCCGCGGATCGGCTGGGAAGTCGTTGTCGCGTTCGAGGAGGGTGATCCCGATCGTCCGCTAATCGTCGGTTCAGTCTACAACGCTGTACAAATGCCACCATACGCGCTGCCGGATGAGCATACGAAGAGCACTCTCAAGACAAACAGCTCAAAGGGAGGTGGCGGTTTCAACGAAATCCGGATCGACGACAAGAAAGGCGAAGAACAAATCTTCATCCATGGCCAGAAGGATCTTCACCTGCGTGTGAAGAATGATGTCTTTGAGACCATTCTGAACGAACGCCATGTCAGCATCAAAAAAGACTGTTTCAGCAGTACCACCGGCGATAACCACATCGAGGTCAAGGGCAATCAGAATGAAAAGATCGACGGCACAGTGTCACTGAAGGCCGGCCAGGATCTCCTGCAGAAAGCGGGCATGAAATTTGCGACGGATGCGGGCACGGAAATCCACCTGAAGTCCGGAACGACGCTGACGATTGAAACGGGAGCATCTCTCACTCTGAAGGTCGGCGGGAATTTCATCAACATCAATCCTGCCGGCGTTTTCATCAAGGGCAACATGGTGATGATCAACAGTGGCGGCGCTGCAGGCTCAGGTTCCGGTTCCTCGCCGCAAGCTCCAAAAGCGGTAAAGGAAGCCGTCACCGCCGAACCTGGCGCAAAGGTTCAACTGCCTAGCCCGAAAGCGCCATCCAAGGCAGGAAGATATAGCCCGGCCGCGCTGGTATTAAAGAAAGCCGCACAAGACGGCACCGCGTTCTGCGACTTGAGCGCAACCTGAGCGCACTATCCTCTCCCATCGATACTAGTCCACGTATAAAACGTTTTGACTCACTTCCATCCAGTTGATATAAACGGCCGCCCGCCGTCATGTTCACAACTCATTTTGAGCGAACGAAAATGTCACTTGAGGGGGAAATAATGGCAGTACACAACAGACACGCCAACCGAGTAGTTACACTGTTCTTAATTTCCACACTCATTTCGAGCCCGTGTCTGGCAGGCGGTCAGGGCACCGTGCCAACAGGACAAGCGACCACCACAAAGTTGAAGATAGTTGTGGTGCAAGGTGACGGAGCGGTGAACAACGTAAAGCAACGCGTCGCACGTGAAATGATCGTGGAAATCCAGGACGAAAATGATCGTCCTATCGCTGGTGCTGCTGTGGCTTTCATGCTGCCAAATTCAGGTGCCGGCGGCACGTTTGCCAATGGAAGCAAAATGTTGACCGTTAGGACTGATGTCAACGGCCGAGCGATCACACAAGCATTCCGGCCGAACAATGTCGTGGGTGAGTTCAAAATAGACGTAACAGCTTCGTATCAGGGACAAACTGCAAACACAACCATTTCAGGTACGAACGCTATTGCTGCCGGAGCTGCAACAGGAGGAATCTCCGCAACGACAATCGGCATTATTGCCGGAGTTGCCGGCGCGGCAGCAGCGGGAGTTGTCGCTGCAAAACGCTCGTCGACCAATACAACACGTACACCGCAAGGGACTATCGGCATTGGCGGTGGACCGGTACTAGGAGTTCCGCGACCCAATTAACCCTAGACGTCCCAGAAGGGAGTCCCATGCGAGCTATACGGACAGTCTTTCTCGTTTTCCTACTACCTGTTTTGCCTGGTTTCCCCGATGCGACTGCACAGATGCAGCGGCCTCTTCTCGGTTTTGTCGTCGGGACAAACCAGATCGACGTCAGAGCGGTTCTGGGTATTCCGGGAGCTGCTGTCATGAGTGACCGTTTGCAGCTTCCAGCGGAAGTTGAGAAGGTCCATTTCGCACCTAAGCAGCAATATGCAGTTCTTGAGCGAAACACCGATCTTCCGATGAGCATCCTGACATTTGCCGGAAGTGAACCAGGTCCAATATTCGATGTGGCCGGCATCCTTAATAAGGCCGACGTCCTTTCCTTCAGTCCAAACGGCACAAAGCTTGTTTTGTATTCATCTGCGGAAAGACGTTTACAACTGATAAACGGCCTCCCGGAAGCGGGCCAGGTCGTCCGTGAAATCAATTCCGACGATCTGCCAGAGGAAGACTTGAGATTTGTCGCCTTAAACGACACTGGACTGACATTATTGGTGGCTACCAACCAATCGATCTACCGCGTGGCGAAAGGGCGCCCTCCTGAATTTCTTAACAACGTAGGAAATCTTGTCGGAATGAGGTTTCGTCCGCAATCCGACGATGCACTCACGCTTGACAGCGACATCGGAGAACTGTCGCTTTTGCAAAACCTGGAGAGCAGCCCCTCCCGTCGGTTGTTGCTCGATGGATTGAACATCGATAGGCACACTATCTTGCAAATCGATGACGAAGCCGCAATCATCGCCAATAAGACGGCGAACGTGGTTTGGCAAGTTGACCTCGGCACTTCAGTAATCCAAGAGTTCTTACTGTCCACATCTCCCGTAACGTTACAGGACCTGCGCGCATCCCACAGCTTCCTTCTGTCGTACGACGACGATCAACCGGCATGGATTCTCAGTAAAAGTGAAGAGACGCGTGCTGTGTATTTTGTACCCCGTGCAAACCTCCGGAGAAAGTGACTTCGATGGCTGAACCCAGTTTTATGGCGGCAAAAGATTGTGGCGGACTTCGCCGGTTGTTTACGTCAATTGCATGGCTTCTCGTTGTCCAGTTCGTCTCCACTGCGTATGTTTCGGCACAAGCTGTACGAACAAACTCGGGCTTCACTCGGACCATCCTTGCAAGGAATGATGACCTATCCAGTGGCCAGGTAAGCTTGGGTTTTACAGTTAACTTCTTTGGTAACAACTACAGCTCGCTTTACGTGAATAACAACGGAAACGTCACGTTTAACGGACCTTTGGAAGACTACACACCACAAGGTCTGACCGGCTCCAGACTGCCAATTATTGCCCCGTTCTGGGCTGATGTTGATACGAGAGGGGCAGGCACTTCACCTGTCACTTATGGCACGGACACAGTGAATGGACGGCTGGCGTTCGGCGCGAATTATGTGAATGTCGGTTACTACGACAGTCGCGGGGACAAGTTAAACAACTTTCAATTAGTTTTGATCGAGAGGTCGGACACCGGTACCGGGAACTTTGACATCGAGTTCAATTACAATCGCATCGTTTGGGAGACGGGTGAAGCGGACGATGGAATTAATGGACTGGGTGGAGCCTCTGCCTCGGCCGGATATTCCAACGGATCGGGTTCTGCCGGAACGTCTTTTGAGATCGCGGGCTCGCGGGTACCAGGCTCCTTTCTGGATTCTAATTCGAATGGTCTCGTACGTCGTACTCAAGACAGTGGAAACGTGCTCGGTCGTTTGTTGTTTTCAGTGCGCGGCGGAGTCATCACGCCGACTTTGACTTCACTGTCACCAACCACGGTTCCTGCCTTGTCGAATACGACGCAACTGCAAGTAAACGGAACGGGATTCGTTAGCGGCGCTGTAGTCCGATGGACCGTCGGCACGCAGACCACAAACCTGCAGACTCAATTCCAAAGCTCCGTACTTTTGCAGGCAACTGTACCCTCAAATCTTCTGACGACCCCAGGTACGGCTCTCATCTCCGTGGCCAATCCAACGGGCTCTCCTTCAAGTTCGCTCACGTTTACCATCAGCGCGCTTACGGGACCGACATTGAGTTCAATGTCCCCGACCACGGTGCCTGCTTTGTCGGGTACGACGCAACTTCAGGTAAACGGAACGGGGTTCGTGAGCGGCGCTGTAGTGCGATGGACCGCCGGCACGCAGACCACAAACCTGCAGACGCAATTCCAAAGCTCCGTACTTTTGCAGGCAACTATACCTTCAAATCTTCTGACGTCCCCCGGTACGACCCTGGTCTCGGTGGCCAATCCAACGGGCTCTGCGTCAAGTTCGTTAACGTTTACCATCACCGCGATTACCGCGCCAAGCGTGACCATAACCGGCCTTACTGCCACTTCAGTTCCAACTCAGTCCACTAATGTCGGGATAACCTTAAGTGCACCGGCCACCACTCAGTTGGATGGAACCTTGACATTAGCATTTCAGGCCAATGCCAGTTCGGTTCCAGCGAATTACATTGATCCTGCCGTGCAATTCGCTGCCGGTGGTACCGCGCTCAATTTCACAATTCCGGCCGGCACCACGACTGCCACCCTTTTACAAAACGGAGCTATCCAGCAGGGTACGGTTGCCGGCACGATCACAGTCACCTTGACCCGACTGGTTGCCAGCAACACAAACCTGTTGCCGACACCGGCCCCGAGTCGAACCATAACTGTTGCTCGTTTAGCACCTGTGATTACAGTGGGTTCAGTTCAAATCACCGGGCGATCCGCCACAGGGTTCAGTATTGAGCTCGATGGTTACGCAACCTCGAGAGATCTTACCAGCGCCACATTTACGTTCCAGCCAGCTCCTGGCGCACAGCTGACCGGTACTTCACTTACGGTTTCGCTGACCGGCGTAGGGCCCGGCTGGTTTTCCGGGACGACTGGCCTGCAAAGTGGCAGCAGTTTCCACTTAACTGTGCCTTTTACGTTTAGCGGCGACATTAGCGCGCTAGGTAGTGTTTCGGTGACGATATCGAGTCCTGAAGGTGTGTCGGCAGCGCAGAGTCGCAATTTCTAGTCGTGAAGCAGCAGGATTGTATCGCTACGTTGTTCGTTGTCTTGTTGCTGTGAATTGATCCACGTCAACCAGCCGAGAGGATAAGCATCCGCATCGACTTCAAGAACGCATCCGGCTACGTCGGATCCTTTCAGCACGAGTTGAATTTCGTATTCCACTTCTGTCGAGAACGCTTTCGTCAATGCCTGCATGGCTGAATAAGCGCTACCTTCCGGAAGAAACTCGCGGTACTGCTCGATACTCAGAGGCCCGACACGAATCCGTACTCTGGAGTGATCCCATACCTCATCGCCAACCACGGCGCTGATGCCGAGATTGCACGATTCATCCTCTTCGAGCAAACATTGGTTTGATTCGTCAAGCCTTCGCCAGACACCAACAAAATCTTCGACAACAATGGGGATCCCAAAATAGTCGGCGAGCATGCTTTGAAGTGCGAAAGTCGATCTCGTCTGCGATGCCAGCAGCCCCGAATAAAACAGCAGGACGTTGTCGGAAATGTTTTGTCGGTTCTGCAGACCCGGTGTGCCAAGCCCGATCAGGTCCAGAATGTAGGACACCAATCGAGATTCGTCGCTGCTGTCGACCGCGATGGCAAATTGATGTTTTTCCCAGGCACGGTAAAACAACGAAATCATGCGGTGATTGAAAATATCCAGGAAGTCGCGAAGGGCGGCATCTCTATTGCGGACGCGTTCCGCAATGAATTCCGTGTAGTAGTACGGTAGAACTCCAAGAGGTCCCGTTAGGCCCATGAAGTTCACCACCATTTTCGGCGGCGCTTCGGCGGGCCAATCGAGGCCTTGGATTTCACTCGCAGGAAATGCCAATGATGGATGGCTGGCGAAGCGCACCGCCTCCTGATTTGGATGAGTGAACTCGCCCACCGGTTTGCGTTTCGCATCGAAACGCTGAAGTAACCGGACGGCCTGGAAAAACGAAAAGGCGAAAGGCTGCTCGCGCAGCATTTCCATCACTTCGCCGATGACATCGTCTGTCAGATCAAAACCCGGTTTCCCGCTCTCGGCGGCCATTCCCGCAAATACCCTTTCCGCTGCATCGTCTTTGCAGTCAACTGGCTAAAACTGTTCATCGAAGCGTAATGCGCGAGAAAATGTTCGAGAACGCTCGAGAACGTGTACGCGCCGCCGCCGACAAATTGATCTTCGTCGAGCTGAATTTCAATTTTGGTTCCGCGCGCGAAGCTGACGCCGGTATCCGAAACCACCCGGCCGAATGAAGGGCGGCTCTGAACATCCGTCAGTCCCTCAATCTGACGGTCCACATGAATCGACTTCGAAAAATTGTAGACCCGCAGTATCTCTTTGAACGCGTCAGTCCCCTCGGAAACCAGCGAGAGATAGTTCAAGGAGAGTTGGGAAAGCAGTCTCCATAAGTTGCCGCGTTCCGACGGCGGCTGAACGTAGTCGGTCGGTTTCACCAATGAAACGACACGATGGATAGGAGTTCCCGCGTCGAGTTCGAAATCGCCGCGTTCATTACCAAAAGGCAAACGCGATGGAAGATCCCGATTTGTACACGTGAGCCGGACGTTGATCGTGTCTTCATCCGGAGTTAAAGGACGACCATTGATGTCCACCAGCATCAGGTATACGTCGGCGCCCTTATCGGGCCGCCAGCCGGACGGACGCCGCGCCGGATACCAGAACGCGCGCTGCTTTTGCTGGGCTGCATGGCGATACGCATGAAAAGGCTCGTACGTCACAGGTTCTGAGCTGCGCGAGGACAGTCCAAACACCTCGTCAACGGAAAAGATATCCATCGCCTTTTCCCTGCGCGCGTCCGGCACGATCCGGTATTCGAAATGTTTCTGGTCCAGCAGGAACGGCTCAGCCGTCTGTCGGAAGAGGTTCACAATGGGTGTACATCCGAGGCGGAATGTGTTGGCTGACACTCCCAATTCGAGAGCCTGCTGCCGATCCGCGCGTTCGAATCCGGATATCAAAATTACGATTTCGAACTTGTCTCCAATACCGGCTCTGACCGCCTGATCCAATCCATTCAGTTCAAAGAAAAAGAACTTTTCCGGAAAGGTGAAGTATTCCTGGAGAACGCGATAACCGCTGAATGATCTTTGCGGATAAGGCAGGATGGCTTCGCCGTCGGAAAAACCCAACGGCCGGATCGAATTCGCCGGCAAAGTAGCGAAACGTTTCGAAGGTGCTGCCGTGTCGCGAATGATAACGGACACGCAGTTATTGGAAAGCAGCTCGAGCAACGTGTGGGCGACCGTGGTCTCACCGCTGATGTAGAACTTGAGCTTTTGGATTTCCAACGCCTTCAGCTGCACGTCTGGCAAACACCGGACCTCGATTCGCAGCGCGGCAAGTGCGCTGAAACCACGCAGCGCGGGTTGGATCTTATCGGGAGTGGACCACTGTGCAGTGTGTATTTTCAGTGGCCACAATGTGACGTCGTATGACGTCTGGAATTTGCACGGGAATCCGGCGACAGGAGGTGAATAGAGCATGGAGCCTTTGTCGACAGGCAATCCACTCGTCAGCTTCCCCTGTTCGGGATCCAGATGAAATTGAACGACGGACATCGAAGGGATTGGACGCAGATAATGGGGGTAGAGAATGTTGAACAGGCCTTCGATGATTTCTGGGAACTCATCATCCACCTTGAGATGAACCCGTGCTGCAAGGAACGCAAATCCCTCTAGCAACCGTTCAACGTGAGGATCCTCGCACTTCCCTGATTCGAGTAACAACCGTCCGGCGACCTTCGGATATCGCTCTGCGAACTCAGCTCCCATGTGACGCAGGAACGTGAGTTCCCTTTCGTAGTAGTGCAGCAACTCATCGCGCACCGTATTCCCCCATAACTTCGTACGCTCCTCTGGGTACTTCGAGCAAGGTATCAAAGGAAATGTGTTCCGGCGCGGGTTCTATGAGAAGTATCCCTTCGATATAGAAATGTAGTGTGTGTACACGTCCGCGTGGTCGCTCATGCGGTCGAACGCGAACCTCCACGAGACGCGGTTCAAAGGCCGAAATCGCTTGTTCCAGAGCCGAGAGAAGTCTTTTCTCATCCTGCGGGCTTTCCACGCGCATCGAGCTCACATCGGGCATGCCGAATGCGAAAACAGAAGTCTTCAGGTGTGAGTAAGCCTCAGGAATACCGACGATCGTGCGGCGCGTATTGAGCAACCATTCGATATCCCGGCGAAGCGAAGCTTTGAGGCGGCGCACCGATTCTGCTCTGGCGACAGGTGCTTCGACTTGGGTGTCACGATTGAGATCAACGAGACGGTCGATGATACTCTGCTGAACGTTGCGCTCCGGTTCGTTCCTGGCCATTCCTAGTCTCCGTACTTAAGACCAAAGAGCGGATCGATCTGGCAAATGCGGGCGTATGTTTGGTCCCTGATCGTCGCCTCGTCCTCTTGCCTGGCACACTCGAGCAGCAAACCGAGCGGATATGAAAGAACTGCTCCCGATTCCCATTCTTCAAGGTGGCGGTCATCTATTTCCACAGCGAGTTGTTTGAGAATTGGATACGCGATTTTGTTTTTTCCCGCGGCGACCATCAGATGAGTGAGCTGCACTCGACGTTTGAACCGGCCCCGACCTGTGCGTTCGGTCGCAAGTTCATTCGAAATAATTTCGACGGCCTCATGAAGGTAGCCGGCGCGCGCTCTCGACAATGCGGCTTCAAACACCTCATCGGTCCCCATGAGATCCTGCTCCATTGACGGCACTTCACGATCGATTAGGTCACTCACGGGTTCGGGAACGGGCGTTTCTATTTCTAGGACATCGTCGGGTGCCTCTGATGCACTCTCGGTCGACGGCGGCAAGATGTCCTGCTTGATCCACGCCAGCGTCTCCGGATTGGCAGTCGGCGTGTCATCGATCAATGTGAGTTCCAGGAGACCGGGCAGATCCTGCAGAAGGTTGCGAAGTCCGGTTCGGATCGCCTGCGCCACATACGCGAAGTACTCACCTTTATTCTCGAGCGCTCGAACGGCGTAGCGCTGCACGTCGAGCCAGGCGCGACCACAAGGCTGTTCCATTGCGGTCTCCGTTGTCTCGAGAACGTTGTCCCAATCCTGTTCGAGGGCAAACCGTTTCAACGTAGATCTTAGTTCGCCCGACGGAGCAACCAGCATGTTGGGATCGATGTTGGATCCGTTACAGCGGATCTCGCCCCAGCGAAATCCACGCAAGATCATGTAAGGCGCAACATTGTAGGCATCCTGTTGCCGCAAGAATCGCGCGGCTGCAGCGATGCGTTCACCGGCATCCGCCACGTCGACAGGATCCTTACTGACGGTTTGAGGCGCCCGCCTTGCTGCTGCCGCTTGATTACCGGTGCTGACGACGGACTGAACGTATTCCTCAGCGGGTTCAACGTTCTCAAGGGGTTCAGGCTCCGGCGCCTCTTCTACGGCGGTCGGGCTACCCTTCTTATTGATAACGATACGAACGACCGTTCCGATTTCTTCGAGAGCCGCTTGCGTCTTCAAAAAACTCGGTGAATCCGAACCGAACTTCGCGTCGCACAGATTGCCGAGTTCAGTAAGATGCTCAATCGATGCCGTTAGATGCGCTTGCAGGTTTTCGTAGAATGACCGCGGGCTGTCGTCAACGGATTGATCGAAACGTTCAGCCGAAATCTTGCCGTCCGCGAGCAACTCATTGCGAGCCTGCATTTTGGACTCCGAGCTCGCATCATTTTCGTAACCAATAGCACGAGATTCTTTGTATTTGAACCAGCTCAGACCTTCGGACGTTATCGGCAGTTCCCGTAAACACACCTCGAACTTCGAGCCCACCCAATCCAAAGGACCGGCTCGCAATTCGAGATCACCATCTTCGATTTCCGGAAACAAAGAGTCCCAAAACTGCTCATTCAGGTCGTGCAGAAGCTTGAAGCAGCTTGGAAGAACAGCGAAGCCTTCCCGTCGAACTATCGACTCGACCAACCAAACGGCGAGTTGCAGGTCCTTGCTTTTGGTAGCGAGCGCTTCGCCGGTGAGTTTAACGACCTGGGCGTGGTCGGCAACTTTCAGAGTGCGTTGCCAGGCACCCTGCGGCAGGTCAACGTCCTCGCGGCGCGCCTCCTTGATTTTGTCGTAGATGGGATCGTAGCGGAGCGAGATACCGCCGGGCGAGTCACCCGGAATAGGTTGAAGTAAATCAGCTCGAAGGGGCATTTGACGCATCCCGTGCCGCTGAGAACTGCAGGTCGCGCACTTCCAGCAACGGAACAACCTCTTCGCCGTCGATGACCAGCATTTTCTGCCCAACCGGCGCCGGCATTCCCGGCTGGAGTTCCTGCCACTCGGTCGCGCGCCCGAGCTTCACTGCATCATTGGGATGCTGCCACGATAAGGGATAGAGCACCGGCACGAGCACTTCACCCAACTCCTTGCCCTTGAATTCCGGACTGGTCTTAATAATGGCGCTGGACCAGATGAGATCTCTCACCGAACGGGGTGCAGAGAGTTGAAACGAACCGATGTATCGGAAAGGTATCAACATGTATTCGCCGGCAACAAACGCTTCGAATCGACAGCCGAGACGGGGATCGGCGTCTTCGATGGTCTTGAAGGGCTTACCGTTGAGCAGCCCAGGACCCGATGTTACGCCGGCCGCCTCAGCAGGCTGTTGTCCCTTTGAAAAGAGCGACTGACGTTGCTTTTCCGCCGAGATCGCGGATTTGTAGAGCAGTGCGCCGACTTCGGCAGCTGGACTCGTCTGTGCCAGGACGTCAAGATGTTTGAAGGCTCGGTCGAATTCACCGGCGAGAGTGAGCAATTCAAAAAGAAAACTTCGACGGCGTGGGTCGGTAGGGTTTGAGCGTACCTCAACCGTTAGCGACTGAATGGCTTCGGTAAGCTTCCCCGCTTGAAACAGCTCTTTTGCATTCATAAACGCTGATCGCTTCGGTTTGCGGCGGTTTTGCGAGTAAAGCGATGTCAAAGACCAT
>Ga0209382_10011579_pt1 | contig 10948 bp, 9 predicted proteins | sample SoiMetdeltSBSDD5_FD_187599 | JGI IMG/M metagenome (GOLD analysis project Ga0209382, IMG submission 187599) | Bulk soil microbial communities from a Populus tree surrounding site in Tennessee, USA - Soil MetaG P. deltoides SBSDD5 (SPAdes) (version 2) | ecosystem: Environmental > Terrestrial >...
TAGAGTTGCGCCGGCATCGGTCTCGCCGGTGCATCGGGGCACATCGGATCTGTGTGGGAGTGGCGACCTGTGGCCGATCGACTGATCATCCGCGGCGCGCGAGAGCACAACCTGCGCGATGTGAGCCTGGACCTGCCCCGGGACGCTCTCATCGTGTTCACCGGGCTGTCCGGCTCGGGCAAGTCCAGCCTCGCCTTCGACACGATCTTCGCGGAGGGCCAGCGGCGGTACGTGGAGTCGCTCTCGTCCTACGCGCGGCAGTTCCTGGGCCAGATGGACAAGCCCGACGTCGACTTCATCGAGGGCCTCAGCCCGGCCGTCTCGATCGACCAGAAGTCGACCTCCCGCAACCCGCGGTCGACGGTCGGGACGATCACCGAGGTCTACGACTACCTCCGGCTCCTCTTCGCCCGGGCCGGCGAGCCGCACTGCCCCAACTGTGGCCGTCCGATCAGCCGGCAGACGCCGCAGCAGATCGTCGATCGGATGCTCGCGATGGACGACGGCACCCGTTTCCAGGTGCTCGCGCCCGTGATCCGGGGCCGCAAGGGTGAGTACGCGGACCTCTTCGCCGATCTGCAGTCGAAGGGCTTCGCGCGGGTGAAGGTCGACGGCGTCGTGCACGCGCTCACCGAGGTGCCGAAGCTGAACAAACAGCAGAAGCACACGATCGAGGTGGTGGTCGACCGGCTGACCGTCAAGGCGAGCGCCAAGCAGCGGCTGACCGACTCGATCGAGACGGCACTCAAGCTCGCCGGCGGCACCGTGTTGCTGGAGTTCGTGGATCTCGACGAGGACGACGAGCATCGCGTGCGCACGTTCTCCGAGCACCTCGCCTGCTCGTACTGTGAGCTCTCGTTCGAGGCCATGGAGCCGCGGTCGTTCTCGTTCAACTCCCCGTACGGCGCCTGCGTCGAGTGCTCCGGGCTGGGCACCAAGAAGGAGGTCGACCCCGAGCTGATCGTGCCCGACCCCGACCAGACGCTGCGCGGCGGCGCGATCCAGCCGTGGTCGGGCGGGCACACGCTGGAGTACTTCCTGCGCCTGCTCGAGGCGTTGGGGGAGGCGCAGGGCTTCGACCTCGACACCCCGTGGCGCAAGCTGTCCCAGCGGGCGCAGAAGGAGATCCTGTACGGCACGGCCGGCCAGGTGCACGTCCGCTACCGGAACAAGTACGGGCGGGAGCGTTCGTACTACACCGGGTTCGAGGGGGTGGTGCAGTGGATCGAGCGGCGCCACACGGACACCGATTCCGATTGGTCGCGCGAGCGCTACGAGGGCTACATGCGGGACGTGCCGTGTTCGGCCTGTGCCGGGGCGCGCCTTAAGCCCGAGGTACTCGCGGTCACGATTGGCGGCAAGAGCATCGCCGATGTGTGTGCGCTCTCGGTGGGTGAGTGCCACGACTTCGTCGACACGCTGGAGCTCAACGATCGGCAGCGGCTCATCGCGGAACGCGTACTCAAGGAAATCAACGCGCGGCTGCGGTTCCTCGTGGACGTGGGGCTCGACTATCTCTCGCTGAACCGGCCGGCCGGCACGCTCTCGGGTGGCGAGGCACAGCGGATCCGGCTCGCGACTCAGATCGGTTCCGGACTGGTCGGCGTGCTCTACGTGCTCGACGAGCCGAGCATCGGGCTGCACCAGCGTGACAACCACCGCCTCATCGAGACCCTGGTCCGGCTGCGCGACCTGGGCAACACGTTGATCGTCGTGGAACATGATGAGGAAACGATCCGGACGGCCGACTGGGTGGTCGATATCGGACCGGGCGCGGGTGAGCATGGTGGCCGCATCGTCCACAGTGGACTCCTCAAGGACCTGCTCCGCAACAACGAGTCGATCACGGGCGCCTACCTCGCCGGCCGCAAGAAGATCCCGCTGCCGTCGAAGCGCCGGCTGCCATTGAAGGGCCGCGAGCTCACCGTGCACGGCGCCCGCGAGCACAACCTGCGGAACCTGACGGTGTCGTTCCCTCTGAGCCAGTTCATCGCGGTGACCGGTGTCTCCGGGTCGGGCAAGTCGACCCTGGTCAACGACATCCTCTACTCAGTGCTGGCCAACCAGGTCAACGGCGCCCGCCTGGTGCCGGGCCGGCACACCAAGGTCACCGGTCTCGACCAGGTGGACAAGGTCGTCGGCGTCGACCAGTCGCCGATCGGCCGCACCCCGCGGTCGAACCCGGCCACCTACACTGGCGTTTTCGACCACATGCGCCGGCTGTTCGCCGAGACGACCGAGGCGAAGGTCCGGGGGTACGGGCCGGGCCGGTTCTCGTTCAACGTCAAGGGCGGCCGGTGCGAGGAGTGCGCGGGCGACGGCACCAAGCGGATCGAGATGAACTTCCTCCCGGACGTGTACGTGCCGTGCGAGGAGTGCAAGGGCGCCCGCTACAACCGGGACACGCTCGAGGTGCACTTCAAGGGGCGCACGATCGCCGAGGTGCTCGACATGCCGATCGAGGAGGCGGAGGGCTTCTTCGAGGCGATCCCGGCGATCCACCGCCACCTGAAGACGCTGGTGGACGTGGGCCTGGGGTACGTGCGGCTGGGTCAGCCGGCGCCCACGCTCTCCGGCGGCGAGGCGCAGCGGGTGAAGCTGGCGAGCGAGCTGCAGAAACGCTCCACCGGTCGCACGGTGTACGTGCTCGACGAGCCCACCACCGGCCTGCACTTCGAGGACATCCGCAAGCTCCTGCGCGTGCTCGAGAGCCTGGTGGACAAGGGCAACACGGTCGTTGTCATCGAGCACAACCTCGACGTGATCAAGACGGCCGACTGGATCATCGACATGGGTCCCGAGGGCGGGCACAAGGGCGGCCTGGTGATCGCCGAGGGTACGCCGGAGGAGATCGCCGGGAACCCGAACAGCTACACCGGCGAGTGGCTGCGCCACACGTTGGAGCTGAAAGGGAAGGCGGCCCCGGCGAAGACCACCAGGGCGCGCAAGGCGCCTGCCAAGAAGGCAACCGCCAGCGCCCGCTGACCCGCGGCCCACGCCCCGGCGGGATAACGTCACTTGCCCCGAACTGTGGCCGGCCGGGAACCCGGGACGCGCGGCACGGCTCACTTTCGGCGTGGAAGACGATGACACGGGGGCGGCCGCGGCTGCCTGCCTCCTGCGAAGGCGAGCGGTGCTGGCGGGACTGGGCGGCGCGGGACTGACGGCGCTGCTGGCCGCGTGCGGGGGCGGTGACGCGGGCGCGGGTGCACCGACCCGAGCACCGACCACGGCGGCGAGGCCACCGGCTTCGCCGACCCCGACCGGACCGCCCGGAGCGCTGGTGAAGCTGGCGGAGGTGCCCGTCGGTGGTGGGGTGGTCGCACCCGGCCCGGTGCTCGTCCTGCGGACGGCGGGTGAGCAGGTCACGGCGTACGACGCCATCTGCCCGCACGCCTCGATCACGATCGGCCTGCCCGACGCCAACGGGGTCATCACCTGTCCCGGGCATGGCGGGCACTTCCGTGCCTCCGACGGGGCCCGCGTCGACGGTCCGGCCCCGCGCGGCCTGCGTACCATCGCCGTGGCCGTCCGCGAGGGATACGTCGTCCGCGCGTAACACACTGCTCTCGAGCCCCGGAGGGCCTGACCGGCCAAGAATTGGGCCTGAACCGGCCACGAATTCTTGTCGTGTCAAGGAACATGACCTTGGGACGGTTTCGAGAGGAGTTCCATCATGCTCGATAAGGACGAGGCCGCAACGCATACCGAGTCCGGAGCGACCAGACGCAGCGTGCTGTTGGGGGCCGGGGCGGTCGGCGCCATCGGCGTCCTGGCCGCGTGCGGGGGCGACTCCGGAGGCAACACATCGGGTGGCGGCGCGCCGACCACCGCCGCCGAACCTACGGAGATCAAGACGACGGACATACCGGTGGGCAGCGGGACGATCTACAAGGCGAAGAACGTCGTGGTGACGCAGCCCGTGGCCGGAACCTTCAAGGCGTTTGACGCGACCTGCCGGCACCAGGGCTGCCAGGTCGCCGCCGTGACCAGCACGATCAACTGCGGGTGCCACGGCAGCCGCTACTCGATTACCGACGGGTCGGTCCAGAACCCGCCCGCGACTCAGGGTCTGATTCCGAAGACCGCCACGGTCTCGGGCGACATCATCACCGTGAGCTGACGGCGGCCAGATCATCGCCGATCCTCGTGGCGGGCGGTGCCCGGACAACCGCCCCCACCAGGCGAGTCAGCGAATGGCGGTCGTATCGAGCCGGACCAGATCCGTGCCGGCGTAGTCCGCGATCCACAGTTCGTCGCCCAGCCCAGCGGCCACGAACGGCATCGTGACCCCGGAGCGGAACGGTCCGGTGATCGCATCCGTGGCGGGGTCGATGCGGTAGAGGCCGCCGTTGTTCACCGGGATCCAGATGGCCCCGCCCGCGGCATCGCCGTCGAGCGGGCTCGCCTCGACCGGCACGGTCACGACCGCGCGTCGGGTCGCCGCGTCGATGCGCGTGACCGTACGGGCGGCGCCGTTGCTGAGCCACACCGAACCGTCCGCGGCGGCGGTCCACGAGGCCCCGACGCCGGTCGGCACGCGGTCGGTGACCCGGCGGGTCGTCGGATCGATGCGCACGGCAACCCCCTCGGTCATCAGGCCCACCCACAGGCCGCCGCCGGCCCCGACGATCCCGGCCGGACGGTCACCGGTCGCGATCACGGTGCGAACGTTCGTCGCCGGGTCGATGCGGCTGACCGTGTCGTCGGCCCAGTCGGTGACCCAGACCGCGCCCGCGGCGAACGCTACGTCGTAGGGCTGCGAGCCCACGCCGATCGTCGCGAGCACCTGACCGGAGCCCGCGTCGATCCGGGTGACGTTGGCGCTGCCGAAGTTCTCGACCCATATCGAGCCCGCGCCCAGCGCGATCCCGCACGGTTGCCGTCCAACCGGGATCGCTGCGCTCGCGCGGTGGGTCGCCGCGTCGACCCATTGCACCGTGCCGTCGACGAAGTTGGAGACCCAGATGCGGCCCTGGCCGGCCGCGACCCCGCAGGGCCGGCGCCCCAGTCGGATCCGCGCGGTCAGGTAGGCCGGATCGGCCGGCGACGTGGCCGCCGGCGCCGACCGAACCGCCGGGTCTGGCGGCGACGATCCAACGGGTGGAGTCGCGCCGCCCCGGTCACAGGCGGGAGACGCAGTGAGGCTGGCGGTCGCCGCGAACGCGCACCACGCGGCCCGGATCCGAAGGGAGGGTGTTCGCATAGAGAACTAGTACCAAGTGAAAGTAACGCGTGGGCCTCGATTCGAACTCGGTGTGTGCGTCGCCGCGGCCGGCGTCACACCCGCGCAAGCCGTGGGATGCGGGACGCACCGCGTACTCCTGCCTAAACTCGGCGCGTGGCGGGCGACCTGGCGCAGCGGGGGCCGTTCCTGCTCGCCTTCGCGATCAGCCAGCAACTGCGAGCGCTGCTGGCCCGGGCGCTGGCCGACGCGCCGCTGACCGCCGACGAGTTCGCCGTCTACAGCGTGCTCTTCGGCACCGGACCTACGACGCCGAGTCGATTGGCGGCCGACCTCGGCATGCCCGCCAGCACGATGTCGCACTACCTGCGGCGGATGGCCGAGCGCGGGCACCTCGATCGGCGCACGAACCCCGACGACGGGCGCTCGAGCCTGGTGGTCCTGACCGCCGACGGCCGGTCCGCGACCGAGGCGTGCTTCCCCGCGTTCGGGGCGGCGATCACCTCGTTCCGGGCGAACCTGGGAATGCCGGAGGCCGACCTACTCGCGGCGCTGACGAAGATGAGTGAGGCGATCGCCGCGGCCTCTTCCGTCGATCATGAACCTAGGGGGGCCGACACGCCGTCGCCAAGGAACCTTAGTTCATGATCGGCGCAGGGAAGAGGATCTTGTCAGCGCGGACGGATACGCTTGCTGCCGTGCCGATTGAGCCCGGCGATGAGGTCTCGCGTGGTTCCGTGGTCTCGCGTTCCGCGCCGCTGAGCACGCTGCGCCCCGCGACCGGCACGATCCCGGAAGCCCCCGGGGTCTACCGTTTCCGGGCCGCCCCGACCGCCGACCAGCGGGTGGGCCGGGTGATCTACGTCGGCAAGGCGAGGAGCCTGCGCCAGCGCCTCAACTCCTACTTCGCTGATCCGTGGACGCTGCACGCTCGCACGGCGCAGATGGTCGCGGCGGCGGCGAGCGTCGACTGGGTGACCGTGCGCACCGAGGTCGAGGCGCTGCAGCTGGAGTACTCCTGGATCAAGGAGTACGACCCCCGGTTCAACGTGCGCTATCGCGATGACAAGTCGTACCCGTTCCTCGCCGTTACCCTCGACGAGGAGTACCCGCGGCTGATGGTGATGCGTGGGGCGAAACGCAAGGGTGTGCGCTACTTCGGGCCGTACTCCCACGCGTGGGCGATCCGGGAGACGCTCGACCTCCTGCTGCGGGTGTTTCCCGCGCGTACCTGCAGCGCCGGCGTCTTCAAGCGGCACCGGCAGATCGGCCGGCCGTGCCTCCTCGGCGACATCGACAAGTGCTCGGCGCCGTGCGTCGGCCGGGTCGACGCCGACGAGCACCGGGGCATCGTGGAGGACTTCTGCGACTTCATGGCCGGCCGCACCGACCGGATGGAGCGGCATCTTGAACGGGCGATGCGCGGGGCCTCCGATCAGCTCGAGTTCGAGCTGGCCGCCCGGCTGCGCGATGACCTGGCCGCCCTGCGCCGGGCCATGGAGAAGCAGACGGTCGTCTTCGGCGACGGTACGGACGCCGATGTCGTCGCGTTCGCCGAGGATCCGCTCGAGGCGGCGGTGCAGATCTTCCACGTGCGCGGCGGGCGCGTGCGGGGGCAACGGGGCTGGGTCGTCGAGAAGACCGAGGAACTGTCCACAGGGGACCTGGTGCACCACCTCTGCACCCAGGTCTACGGCCAGGAACTCGACGCCGAGGGCGCCGGCGCCGATCTGCCGCGGGAAATCCTCGTGCCGGCCCTGCCCGCCGACGCGGACGCGCTCGCCCTGTGGCTCACCCAACTGCGGGGGGCCAAGGTGAGCCTGCGGGTCCCGCAGCGCGGCGACAAGAAGGCGCTCATGGAGACGGTCGCCCGCAACGCGGCCGAGGCGCTGACCCAGCACAAGCTGCGCCGGGCCGGCGACCTGACCGCCCGCAGCCGGGCCCTCGACGAGATCGCCGAGGGGCTCGGCCTGTCGGCCGCCCCGTTGCGCATCGAGTGCTACGACGTGTCGCAGATCCAGGGCACCGACGTGGTGGCGAGCATGGTCGTCTTCGAGGACGGGCTGCCCCGCAAGAGTGAGTACCGTCGCTTCGTCATCACCGGCGCGACCGACGACGTCTCGGCCATCGGCGAGGTGCTGCGCCGCCGGTTCGCCCGCTACCTCGCCGCCCGGGACGCCGACGGGGGCATCGACCCCGACCGGCCCGGCATCGACCCGGTGACCGGCAAGCCGCGCAAGTTCGCCTACCCGCCGAACCTGGTCGTCGTGGACGGCGGCGCGCCACAGGTCAACGCGGGTGCGGCCGTGCTGGGCGATCTCGGCATCACCGACGTCGTTGTGTGCGGGCTCGCGAAGCGACTCGAGGAGGTCTGGCTGCCCTCCGATGACGCGGCGGGCGGTGGCTTCCCGGTGATCCTGTCGCGGACGTCGGAGGGTCTCTACCTTCTGCAGCGCGTCCGCGACGAGGCGCATCGCTTCGCCATCACGTTCCACCGTGAGCGCCGGTCGAAGCGGATGACCGCGTCGGCGCTCGACGGTGTGCCGGGTCTCGGAGAGGTCCGGCGCAAGGCGTTGCTGCGCCAGTTCGGGTCGCTCAAGCGGCTCGCCGCGGCCGAGGTCGACGAGATCGCGGCGGTGCCCGGGGTCGGCCGCCGGACCGCCGAGGCGGTCGCCGCCGCGCTACGGGGGGACCGTCCATCCGACGGCGCCTGACGCGGCAACGTATGATCGACGGCTCGGATTACTCCATATCCGCGGGGGGCTGCGGACAGCAGGAGGCGTGGTTGACGGAGGGGGACACATCGGACGGTGTCGCGTCCGCGACGAGCCCTGCGCAGGTCGATGAGACCTCCGCCGAGGTGAAGCGGTCCGACATCGACCTCGTCATCGTCACGGGTGTCTCCGGGGGCGGCCGGAGCACCGTCGCGCGGGCGCTGGAGAACGTCGGCTATTACGTCGTGGACAACCTGCCACAGGCCCTCATGCTCGACATGGCCGAGCTCGCGTACCGGGCCGGCGGCTCCGCGCGGCACACGGCGATGGTGCTCGATGTGCGCAGCCGTGAGTTCTCCACCGACCTGGCCGGTGCCGTGCGGGCGTTGCGCGACCGCGGCTTCTCGCCACGGGTGCTCTTCGTCGACGCCGACGACGAGGTGCTCATCCGGCGGTTTGAAAATGTGAGGCGTTCGCATCCGCTGCAGGGAGCCGGTCGGCTCGCCGACGGCATCACGGCCGAACGGGATCTACTCACGGAGGCCCGGGAGACCGCCGACATCGTCATCGACACGAGTCACCTCAACGTGAACCAGCTCCGCACGCGGGTGGAGGAGCTCTTCGGCGGCGAGGACAGCCGGCAGCTGCGCGTCACCGTGCTCTCGTTCGGCTTCAAGTACGGGCTGCCGCCCGACGCCGACTTCGTCGTGGACGCGCGCTTCCTGCCCAACCCCTACTGGGTGCCGGAGCTGCGAGACCTCAGCGGGCGCGACGTCGAGGTGAGCCGGTACGTGCTGCGCCAGCGCGGTGCGAGCAGCTTCGTGGAGACGTTCGTGCGCCTGGTCATCGCGACCGCACCGGGGTTCGAGCGGGAGGGTAAGCGCTACCTCACCGTCGCGGTCGGCTGCACGGGCGGCAAGCACCGCAGCGTCGCCATCGCCGAGGAGCTGGCCCGCCGGCTGCGCGACACCCGCATCGCCGCCTACGCCCAACATCGCGATTTGGGCCGCGAATGATGCCCGCCGAGGTACCAGGTTCAGCGCTCAGCGGAGGCGCGATGACACTGCGAGTGGTGGCCTTCGGAGGTGGGCATGGGCTCGCCGCGTCGCTGCGGGCCTTGCGCCTGCTGCGATCCCGACTGGACCTCGACATCACCGCGATCGTGACGGTGGGGGACGACGGGGGGTCGAGCGGAAGGCTGCGCGCCGAACGCGGCGGGCTGCCCCCGGGCGATCTGCGCCAGGCGCTCGCCGCCCTCGCCGACCCCACGGATCCGGTCGCCGAGCGGACGGCCGAGCTGCTGCAGTTCCGGTTCGGCGGCAGCGATCCGCTGGGCGGTCACGCGGTGGGCAACCTCTTGCTGTGCGGGCTGATGGAGCTCTACGGCGACCCGGTGGTGGGGCTCGACCACGCCCGCGAACTGGTCCGGGCGGTCGGACGGGTGTTGCCGATGTCGACGATTCCGGTGGACATCGAGGCGTCGATCCGCTCGCCCGAGCCCACCCGATCCCGCGAACGGCTGACCGTTCGGGGCCAGCACGCGGTCGCCGTGACCCGCGGCATCGTCGAAGAGGTCCGGATCAGTCCGACCGAACCGCCAGCCTGTGCTGAGGCGATCGCCGCGATCGGCTCGGCCGACTGGCTCGTCTTCGGACCGGGGTCCTGGTTCACCAGCGTCATTCCGCACCTGCTGGTGCCCGACATCGCGGCCGCGATCGCGGCCAGCCCGGCCCGACGGCTGGTGACGCTCAACCTCGTGGCGGAGAAGGAGACCGCCTGGTTGTCGTTGCCCGATCATCTGAGCGCGCTGGCCCGTTACCTGCCCGGCCCACGAGTCGATGTAGTTCTAGCCGATGGGAAAGCCTTGGGAGATCCCATCGGGCTGCAAACTGCGGCAGAATCGCTGCGTGCCCGCATGGTCGTCGCTCCGGTCGCGGTCGTCGACGGCGGTCCGAGACACGACCCGGTCGCGCTCGCGGCCGCGCTGCATGAGGTGCTGGGCACAGAAGGTCCCATGAGGTGACGAACACGATGGCGATGACCGCGTCCGTCAAGGACGAACTGAGTCGGGTCGATGTGCCCAAGCCGTGCTGCCGGCGGGCGGAGATGGCGGCGCTGTTGCGCTTCGCCGGTGGACTACACATCGTCTCGGGCCGGGTGGTGGTCGAGGCGGAGCTGGACACCGGGGCCACTGCCCGTCGCCTGCGGCGTGAGATCGCGGAGGTGTACGGGTACGCGAGCGAGTTCCACGTGCTCGCCTCCGGTGGACTGCGCAAGGGCAGTCACTACATCGTGCGAGTGGTCAAGGACGGTGAGGCCCTGGCCCGCCAGACCGGTCTGCTCGACGTCCGGGGTCGGCCGGTGCGCGGCCTTCCGCCCCACGTCGTCTCCGCCAACACCTGCTGCGCCGTCGCGGCCTGGCGAGGTGCGTTCCTCGCCCACGGGTCGCTGACCGAACCCGGTCGCTCGTGCGCCCTCGAGATCACCTGCCCCGGCCCCGAGTCGGCGCTTGCCCTCGTCGGCGCCGCTCGGCGCATCGGCGTGGTCGCGAAGGCGCGGGAGGTCCGCGGCGTCGACCGGGTCGTGGTCAAGGACGGCGACGCGATCGCGGCCCTGCTGACCCGCATCGGCGCGCACGGGAGCGTCCTCGCCTGGGAGGAGCGCCGCGTCCGCCGCGAGGTCCGGGCGACCGCCAACCGGCTGGCCAACTTCGACGACGCCAACCTGCGCCGGTCGGCCCGCGCCGCGGTCGCCGCGTCGGCGCGGGTCACCCGGGCGCTGGAGATCCTCGGTGACGACGCTCCGTGGCATCTCACCAGCGCCGGGAGGCTGCGCCTCGAGCACCGGCAGGCGTCGCTCGAAGAGCTGGGCACGCTCGCCGATCCGCCCCTGACGAAGGACGCGATCGCGGGGCGGATCCGCCGCCTGCTCGCCCTCGCCGACAAGCGCGCCCGCGACCTCGGCATCCCCGACACCGAGTCGGTCGTCACCCCCGAGATGCTCGCCAGCTGAGCTAGTCGGCGCTCGCTCTCCGCGGCGCGCTTCACAG
>Ga0209382_10011583_pt1 | contig 10946 bp, 10 predicted proteins | sample SoiMetdeltSBSDD5_FD_187599 | JGI IMG/M metagenome (GOLD analysis project Ga0209382, IMG submission 187599) | Bulk soil microbial communities from a Populus tree surrounding site in Tennessee, USA - Soil MetaG P. deltoides SBSDD5 (SPAdes) (version 2) | ecosystem: Environmental > Terrestrial >...
GCCCGCGCACCTCATGGCTGCCGGACGCTTCAACATCCCCAGCATCCTCGTGATCTGCGGCTACCAGCCCAGCGGTCACTACGAGGGCAAGCACGTCGACATCGAAGAGGTGTTCATCGGTTCGGTGCAGGCGATGTTCGGCAAGCTCTCGAAGGAGACGCTCGCCGGCATGTGCGATCACGCGATCACCGGCCCCGGTGTGTGCGCCGGCATGGGCACGGCGAACTCGATGCACATCGTCTGCGAAGCGCTCGGCATGACGCTGCCCGGCGCAGCGCCGGTGCTGGCGAACAGTCCGCGCATGTTCGAGATCGCCCGTCAGTCCGGACGACGCATCATCGAGATGGTGTGGGAGGATCTGACGCCGCGTCGCATCATGACGGCGGGATCATTCCGCAACGCTGTTGCATCGGTACTGGCGGTCAGCGGATCGATCAACTGCATCAAGCATCTGCAGGCGACGGCGGTTGAAGCCGGTGTGGAAGTGGACGTGTTCGCGCTGTTCAACGAACTGGGTGACTGGGTGCCTGTGCTGAGCGCGGTGGCGCCGAATGGTCCTGACACCATCGACGCGTTCGAAGCCGCAGGCGGCGCGCAGGCTCTGCTCAAGCAACTGGAGTCCGTGCTCGATGATCGGGCGCTGACCGTGACCGGCCGCACAATGAGTGAGAACCTCGCCAAAGTGTCGATCGCCAACGCTGACGTCATTCGCCCGATGACTCGACCGTTCTCACCCGGCGCGTCGATCGTGGTGCTGCATGGTTCTCTCGCCCCGGACAGTGCGATCGTCAAGCCCGGACTGCGCGTACCAGGCCAACCGCTGCGCTTCACTGGAACAGCCGTCGTCTACGACGATGTGCCGGGGGCGATTGCCGGCGTTCAGAAGGGTGAGCTGAAGCCGGGCGGTGTGCTGGTGTTGCGCGGGTGCGGACCCAAGGGCGGACCGGCGATGGCGGGATCAGCATCACGAGTGGTGTTCGCGATCTACGCGGCGGGGCTCGAGAACGATGTCGCGTTCGTGTCGGATGGTCAGCTGTCGGGGCTCTGCAACAAAGGGTTGACGATTGCCGAAGTATCGCCCGAGTCCGCGGTCGGCGGTCCGCTGTCGCTCGTCGAGAACGGCGATCGCATTGCCATCGACGTGGACGCGCACACGCTCGACCTCGACGTACCCGAGGCCGAGCTCACGGCGCGGCGGGCGCGACGAGGTGATCCGACGCCAGCGACGTCGACGGGATACCTCTCGATTTATCAGCGTGTCGTGCAGCCGATGTCTACAGGGGCAGTCCTGCTGACGCGTGACGCGACACCGCGGCCCAGTCATCCTGACAAAGCCCGCCGTGCGTAAATTGGCAGGTGTATTGGCGCTCGTCGGTTTCTCTGCGGGTGCTCTCGCCGGCCAGGTCGCCGACCACATCCCAGCTCCCCTCCAGCAGGGTCAATACGACCTCGCAGGCACCGGCCGCGCGTTTCTCCTCGACGAAGCGTCGCGCGCGTCGTTCTTCATGCTCGGGGAACTGCACGGTGAGAACGAAATCCCCGCGCTCATCCGAAGCCTCTGGCCGTCCATGTGGGACGCCGGATACCGACATGTCGCCGCCGAGGTCAGCCCGTGGGCGGCGAATCGATTGGAGTTCGGCAGCAAAGTGCCCATCTTTGGGTTATGGACGCAGCCGGAAGCCACGTTCGTGACGTCGTTGAAGCGCGATGGGACCGCGGTTCTCTGGGGTTGCGATATCGAGGAGGCACAGCCTCATCTCCTGATCCGCGAACTGGCGGCCGCGAATCCTGCCAGCGCAGACCTGCAAGCGGCTGCGGACATGGTGAAGAGCGGGTACCAACGTCGAATGGCCGCGGCGCTGCTTGAGCGGGTCCAGGCGGCCAAGGGCGTGAGCGACCAACCGGTCGGTGGGGTGTCTCTTCGAGACCATCTGGTGCGAACGCTGGAAGTCGAATCCGATCGATTCGCAGGCGCGGCACTCAGCGCGTCGGTCCGGCGCGAACGCGTAATGAAAGATCTCTTTCGCGAGCGCTGGGTGAAGACAGGCAGGTCGAAGGTTTTCCTGCGTTTTGGAAGGAATCATCTGCACCGCGGCATCGATCGACGAGGTGTGTCGACACTCGGCAACTTCGTTGCCGAATTGGCTGCGGCCGAAGGTCTGCAAGCGTTCAACGTGGCTGCCTTCGCCGGTGGCGGCAAGATTCGGCTGATCGGCCCCGCCACCGATTTCGATGAGCGCGGCGATGATCCAGCGTTCGAGTACTTGGCGTCGATTGCACGATATCCCGCTACAGTGTTCGATCTCAGGCCGATGCGACAGCTGCTCCATCGCCTGCCTGTAGAAAAGCGATCGACGATGGAAAGGAGTCTGATGTACTGGGCGGATTCCTACGACGCGATCATCTTCTATCGAGAAGTCACGCCGCTCGGGAGTTTGTGAGTCAAACCAAGACGTTGCGCAAGTCACGTTCGTACTCAATCGCCCTGGGGTAGGCGTCAATGAGCGTTCATGATCGGTTTGAGTCAACGTCGCTGACCCGCGCGGCTGGTCACAGGACAACGACCTGATGATCGGCGACGTGGGCTCGCTCTATCTATTTGTTCGCCCCGATGGGTCTGTCGAAGCGGTGGCGCAATGCTACTAGACACGTCGCGGCCGCAAAGGTGCCCTCGTGAGGATCATGCAAACTGCGTGTTTCACGTCAGCGAGGTAGGGGATATTGGAGTATTCGAGCCGCGCCGAGTTGAACCAATCGACGAATCACTCGTGTGGGCGATCGACGACGAGCGCCTGCGCAACTACCTGGTCCCGCGCGAGTGCCCTCGCGTCACGTTCTATGCTGGACCGCGCACGACGATTGCCGACCGCCAGCGATTTCTGAGCTCGAGCGCCGCTGTCGTGGCCATTGAAACTGGTTGGTTCGAGCGGATGCGATCATGTCGATTGTTCTGCTACCACCTTCCAGCGGAGACATTCAGGTGCATCGACACGACAGCCGGATATTACGTGAGCCGTGTCGCAGTCACACCGGCGCATATCGACGTCATCGAGGATCCAGTGTCGGCACTCCAGCGACGGGGCGTCGAGTTGCGTGTGCTGCCGAATCTGGCGTCGCTTCGAAAAGCCGTCATCGAATCGACGCTGGAGTTCTCGATCATCCGATGGCGTAATGCGGCCGCTGTGCCCGCTGACCACGCGTGAGCGACCTTGAAAACCCGGAGGCGACGAGATGTACGGCTTAATCGGCAAGATCACCGCAGTGGCTGGTCAGCGGGATGCGCTCGCGACGATTCTTCTGGACAGCACCGAGGCGATGCCGGGCTGTCTGAGCTACGTCATCGCTCGCGATCCTACAGACGACAATGCCCTGTGGATCACTGAGGTATGGGACAGCCCGGAGAGTCACAAAGCGTCGCTGTCGCTGCCCGCAGTCCAAGCCGCAATCGCGAAGGGCCGGCCGCTGATTGCCGGCGTCTCCAATCGAGTCGAGACGGTTCCCATCGGCGGGCACGGGATCGATGCGGTCGCGCGCTGAGGACGGGGCGACTGCTGAATGTGACGTTGACGAGCGTCATTGCAGGAATGGAGGCCGGTCATGAAACGGCTCGTGGGAATCTGGATGTTGCTCCTCACGAGTACTGCCGCTGCCCAAACGAGGGGTCCGCTCGATCTGGCGAACGCCCAGGTCCCACCTGGCGCGCGCAAGATCGCATACGGGAGTGATGCGTTTCATTTCGGAGAGTTGCGGGTACCGTCAACGAAAGGTCCGCATCCAGTTGCGATCGTCGTTCACGGGGGATGCTGGGTCGCGAAGCTGGGTAACATGGACGAACGTGCCGTGGCGTTCGAAAACATGCGTCCGCTCGCTGCCGCGTTGACCGACGCGGGACTTGCCACGTGGAATGTCGAGTATCGGCGTCTCGGGAATGCGGGCGGCGGCTGGCCAGGCACATTTCAGGACGTCGGCCGCGCGGCTGATTTCGTCAGGACACTGGCAGCCAGCAATCAATTGGATCTCACGCGCGTCATCGCGATTGGGCATTCAGCCGGCGCCCATCTCGTCATGTGGCTGGCAGCTCGGGCCAAGCTCCCAATGACGAGCGAGCTCTACACACGGACTCCGCTTACGCTCAGCGGCGTCGTCAGCCTGGATGGCCCGCCCGATCTGAAAGCGACGATTCAGGTCCAGCAGCCAATCTGCGGCAGCCCTGTCATCACGAACCTGATCGGAGGCACACCCGACCAGCAGCCTGAACGGTACCGTGCCGCATCGCCGATCGAACTCCTGCCACTTGGCGTTCCTCAGGAATTCTTTGTCGGCCGCATGTTCGCGGCACAAGCGGCGCCGTACGAGGCCGCGACCAAACGGGCTGGCGACGTCGTACACGCGACCGTGCTCCCCGAAGCCGATCACTTTGTGTTCATCGATCCGCAATCCAAGATCTGGCCGCAGGTGCTCGCAGCGGTCCAGCGCCTTGTATCGAAACCCTGATGGTGCTCACGCAGCGGCCATGACACACGTCGTTCTCTTGCGCGGCGTCAACGTCGGCGGTCATAGAACCTTCCGGCCGGCCAGGCTCGCGGAACAACTGCAGCATCTCGGCGCGGTGAACATTGGCGCGGCAGGCACCTTTGTGATCCGGGAACCGGTCACGCAGGCGCAACTGCGTGCTGAACTGGCCAGCCTGCTGCCGTTTGAGACCGAGATCATGATCTGCCCGAGTCGGGAGTTCGCCCGGCTCAGCGCTCAGGACTGGTTCGCCGGCCGCCCGTCGCGGCCCGACATCGTCCGGTTCGTGAGTGTCCTGTCGCGAGTGCCTCGACTCGCACCGCTGTTGCCGTTGACACTGCCGTCGCGCGCACGGTGGCTGTTGCGAGTCCTGGCCCGCGACGGCAGGTTCGTGATTGGTGAGTACCGACGCCAGATGAAGGCGATCGGCTATCTCGGTACGCTGGACCGCGTCTTTGGCGCCGCGGCCACGACAAGGAACTGGAATACCATCACCGCGATCGCCAAGGCGATGGAAAGATGAGCCAGACTCTCATGACTGACAGTCAATCAGACGTTGCTCGCGAGGAACGCCGACGCTTCTTCCTCGCATCAGTCGCCGGTTCGGCGTTGGCGTTGTTCTCGCCCGGTCGCGGTGAGGCGGCACAGGCGAGCACTGATGCGCAGAATACCGTGCGCATCGTGAACGACTTTTGCGCGGCGGTATCGAAGCGTGATCCAGCCGCTATGCGGCCGTTCTTCACCGATGACATCGTCTATCGGATCACCGAAACGACCCCGCCGGTGGTTGGACTCGAGGCCGTGATCGGAACCTATGTAAAGTTCCTCGCCGACACCAAGAGCGTCGAGTTTCGCGTCCTCGAAACGTTTGCCTCAGGACCGATCGTGATCAATCACCGCATCGATCGTTTCGACTCACCAAAACCGTTGACGTGGGAAGGGGTCGGCGTCTTCTTCATCAAGGACGGCAAGATCAAGGAGTGGTCCGATTACACGATTCGCACGCAACGAGGATGACCCGGGTCAGCTAGCCCTCGGTGGACCCAGCCGAGTCTAGCCAACGAAACTCAGCAGCGCAAAGACATTCGGTGTATCGTGTGCCCGCCCACAGCCCAACTCTCAAAGCCGAAAGCCCAAAGTCTAAAGCCCAGAGTCCTCCCACATGCTCAGATACCGTCATCGCGTTCTGGGATTCCTCATCCTGTTGTTCGCGATTACCTACATCGACCGCGTCTGCATCTCGGTGGCGGGACCGCGGATGCAGGAGGATCTGGGCATCTCGCCCGTGGCCTGGGGCTGGGTGACGGCGATGTTCACGTTGTCCTACTGCCTTTTCGAGATACCGACCGGAACGATGGGAGATCGTCTCGGCCCACGACTGGTGCTGACGCGAATCGTGGCCTGGTGGTCGGCGTTCACCGCGCTGACCGGCGCGGTGTCGAACTACACGCTGCTGCTGTTCGTGCGATTCCTGTTCGGCGCCGGTGAAGCAGGCGCCTTTCCAAACGCGTCGATCGTTGTCGCGCGCTGGTTTCCGCCCACACAACGCGCGAGCGTTTCCGGCGTTCTGTTGATGGCGAGTCAGATCGGCGGCGCGTTGGCGCCGCTCCTGGTACTTCCCATTCAGATTCGATACGGCTGGCGCGTCTCCTTCTTCGTCTTCGGCGCGATTGGGGTCTTCTGGGCCCTCGGCTGGTACGTGTGGTTTCGAGATTCCCCGTCGGCAAAGTCCGGTGTGAGCCAGTCAGAGCTTGCGGAACTGTCTGGTGCATCGGTGACTCCGGCGCACGGATTCCCCTGGCGCGCGGCGTGGCGCTCCGAGACCGCCATGGCGACTCTCGGCACGGCGTTCTGCTACGTGTACGTCTACACGTTCTACCAGACGTGGTTCCATACGTTTCTGGTGAAGGGCCGCGGGTTCAGCGAGGGGAGCCTCTTTCTGTCAGCGCTGCCCTACGCTGTTGCCGCCTGCGCCAACGTGGCCGGCGGCATGACCAGTGACGCGATGGTCCGCCGTCTTGGCCTGAAGTGGGGTCGCCGATCGCTCGGCATCGTTGGACTAGGGAGCGCCTGCGTGTTCACAATCGCGGTGATGTTCACGCGCGATCACGTCCTGACCGTGGTGCTGCTCACGCTCGTGTATGCGGCCATTACTTTCCAGCAGTCGGGCGTCTTCGGCGTCTGCCTGGACATTGGCAAGAATCACGCGGGGTCGGTCATCGGGCTGATGAACACGTCGGCGCAGGTCGGAGGATTCATCTCGTCGTTGGCATTCGGCTATATCGTCGACTGGTTCGGCAACTACGACGCGCCATTCGTACCAATGGCGACGCTCCTGGGCGTGGGGGCGCTGCTCTGGCTTCGCATCGACGCGTCGACGCCGATCGGCGTCTCGGAACCCGAAGCCGGCGTGCAGGCGTTGTGAGGTCCACCATGCGATATACGCGTCGCGACGTTCTAAAACAGGGAGCAGCTGCCATGACCGCCGCCCTGGCCTCGCCCGCCACCGCCTCTGCGCAGTCGCCTTCGCCCGCTGTTCGTACGGCACGAACGAATGTGCTCGATATCGCTTATGAAGAGACCGGCGACGCACGCGGATTCCCCGTCATCCTGCTGCACGGGTTCCCCGACGATGTGCGGGCATATGACGAAGTCGTCGGACCGCTTGCCAAGGAAGGGTACCGAGCCATCGTCCCGTATCTGCGCGGCTACGGACCGACTCGATTTCGCGACGCCTCAGCGCCGCGGATGGCGGAACAGGCCGCAATTGGCCAGGATGTCATCGATCTCGCGGACGTGTTGAAGATCCAGCGCTTCGCCGTCGCTGGTTACGACTGGGGCGGACGCGCTGCGGCTATCGCCGCAGCTGTGCACCCGGACCGTGTGCGTGCGACGGTGTTGATCGGCGGCTATACCATTCAGGACGTGTTCGGCACGCCACAGCCGGCGACCCCGGAACGCGAGCGGGCGCTCTGGTATCAGTACTACTTCAACACGGAGAGGGGCCGTGTCGGGCTCGAACGCAATCGCCGCGCGATTTGCCGGTTCCTTTGGGAGACCTGGTCGCCGACATGGCATTTCACGACAGAGACTTACGAACGCACGGCGGCGTCCTTCGATAATCCCGACTTCGTGGCCGTGGTGATTCATTCGTATCGCCATCGCATCGGAAACGCGCCGGGAGAACCACGGTTCCTCGAAACCGAGCGGCGGCTGGCACAGCGCCCACGCATCGATGCGCCGACGATCACGCTTTACGGCGGCAGCGACGGCCTGGGGGCACCGGCCGCGCAGAATCCAAACGAGGGATCCACGTTCGCGAAGCTCGTGGCGCGCCGCGTCGTCGACGGGGCCGGCCATTTCATGCCCCGCGAACGTCCGGACGCGGTCTCGGGTGCGTTGCTTGAACTCCTGCAATCGAGTGGGTAGCACCTATCATCTGGGAGTGCCGCAATCCCGACAATTCCGCTACAGCGAGTGAAGGCCGTTCACGAAATCCGTCGCGCGCCAGAAGGGATAGCAGTCGGACGCAGAATGTGGGCGCATGACAGAGCTCGCTTGTGCGGGCGAGCCTTTTGTCAGCGACCAAGTGAACTTCTGATGGAGCGGATGGACAGAATTCCTTAGCTCATCGGAACTTTCCCGAGCAATTCGAGCAATTCTTCCCGTCCTTTCCCGCGAAAAATTGTGGCAGACACCTTGCTCCAGCTCGGCCACGTTGCACAAGAAATTTCGGCGCCACGAGCAGGGCGTGGTGTCGCCTTCGAGAGGTAGATGAGGAAAGACACTATCGATCTGGATCCGGACAGAAAGCCGACGATCGTCGGTTCTAGCGCCGCCTTGCAGCGTGCGATCCGACTCGCGACGCACGCCGCTGCGCGCAACGTCAAAGTTGCCATCACCGGCGAGAGCGGTGTCGGCAAAGACGTGTTCGCGCGGTTCATTCACGCCCACTCGCCGCGAGCGCACGGGCCCTTTGTGCCGCTCAATTGCGCGGGTGTCGCCGAGACGCTGCTCGAATCGGAACTGTTCGGCCATATGCGGGGCAGCTTTACGGGAGCCTATCGCGACAAGATCGGCTCTCTCGAGCTCGCCAACCAAGGCACTGTCTTTCTCGACGAGATCGGGGACATGGGTCCGCGCATGCAGGCCCTGCTGCTCCGCTTTCTTGAAACCGGCGAGATTCGCCGCGTGGGGTCCGAGTCCGCCAACGCCCACGTCGACGTGCGGGTCATCTCGGCGACCAACCGGAACCTGTTCGACATGGTCAGGAAAGGCCAGTTCCGGGAAGACCTTTATTACCGGGTCCACGTCGTTCATCTGCAGATCCCGCCGCTGCGTGCCCGGACCGAGGATATTCGTCCGCTCCTGAATTACCTGGCCGCCCGAACGGGCGAGACGCTCACGTTCAGCGAAGACGCCCTGCGGATGCTTGAAGCGTATCCATGGCCGGGCAACGTTCGGGAACTCCACAACGTGATCGAACAGCTCGCGTCGCTGGTGCGCGGCCGGCCCGTCGACGTTGACGATCTTCAGTCGATCGCCGCGCACCGCCCGCTTGGTGGAGACGTCGCTCACGATCGGCGCCGATCGATCGTTCACGAGCTGTACGACGGCCTGACCGGCGGGACGATGGGCTTCTGGGAAGACGTGCACCGGCTGTTCATCAGCCGCGATCTCACGCGTGCTGATCTGCGAAGACTGATCGGGCGAGGCCTCGCCGCGTCATCGGGCAGCTACCGTGGGCTCCTGAACCGGTTCGGGATGTCGCAACAGGATTACAAGACGTTGCTGAATTTCCTCGCCGCACATGAATGCCGCGTCGATTCGCGTGGATACCGTTTGCGAGCGACACCCGGATCACGATCGAGCACGACGAGATCTCGTCTGCATCAGGACAGCCGACTTGGCTGCCCAGAGCCAGACGAATTGCTGGTCGACAGGACGATTACGAAGCCGGCGGGCTCAGGACTGCGTGTCTCTCAACGATGAACGTAATGGTTTCGTCTGATCGCGAGGCACGGTACACGTGTTGCTCGCTCGGCGCCGCACCCCATGAATGAACGTCGACGTGGAGAACGAAATATCTTTTCGCAACCCGGCATGGGCACGGTTCGCGTGACCCAGGACGTGGAAGTAACGCGCCTGAATGGCACCGAGGCCGCCATCATCGCCACGCAGACGCTGCCCATCGGCGAGCGCGTGCTGCTGGAGATTCCCGACGAGCGCAGCAAAGTGTCGAAGGCGCGGCTGGTCCGCACGGTGAAGAGCCGCTTCGTGCTGAAGGACGGGCGGCTGCGTCGTGAAGTGCAGCTCTCCATCATCGGGCACACCGGTGTGCCTGACGTGAGGGAATCGCTGGAGGCGCTGGACTCCGTCTCGTCGGCCGTCGTCGGCGCGGTCAGCCGCCGAGTGCCGGTGCGTCTCGTGGAAGTCAGCGCCTCCGGATGTCTCTGGGATGCGCCGGCTCCGCTCGATGAAGGCAGCGTCGGATTCGTCGAGGTGAGGACGTCCGGCCAACACCGTACCGAGGCCGTGCGAATCCTGCGGACGCAGCGTGCCGTGGGTTCGTTGTGGCCCTATCGCATGGCCGTCGAGTTCCTCACCCTGGCGCCACTCTCGCCCGACTCCCTGCGGGGAGTCGCTGCCGTTGTTGCAACCGGGATCCCATCCGCTCATAGACCATGATGAACGCACAAAAACTCACGATCGACGAACCGGTACTCCTCGGAACAGGCCCAGTCATGGACTGGCTACGCTCTGCCGCTGCTCGGGTGGCGGGCGGTAACGCCAAACTCCTGATCACGGGCGAAAGCGGTGTCGGCAAGGACCTTGTCGCACGATTCGTTCATGCGCGATCGCCTCGCGCGGCGCGCCCGTTCGTCGCGCTCAACTGCGCCGGCATTTCCGAGACGCTCCTCGAATCAGAGTTGTTCGGTCATGTCCGCGGCAGCTTTACCGGCGCTCACCGCGACAAGGTAGGCATGTTCCAGCTGGCCGACAAGGGCACCGTGTTCCTGGACGAAGTCGGGGAAATGAGCCTGCGGATGCAGGCACTGCTGCTCCGGTTTCTCGAGAACGGTGAGGTGAAGCCGGTCGGCTCCGATAGCGTCTCGGCCAAGGTCGATGTCCGGGTGATCGCCGCCACCAACCGCAACCTGCCCGATCTCGTCTCTCGTGGGCTGTTCCGCGAGGACTTGATGTACCGCATCATGGTCGTCCACCTCGAGGTGCCGCCGCTGCGGAACCGCCGCGAGGACATCCGGACTCTCGTCTCGCACATCATCAAGCGCAGCTCGCTGTCACTGGATATTTCCGACGAGGCGATCAAGGCGCTGGAGGCGTATCACTGGCCCGGCAACGTGCGCGAACTGCAGAACGTCATCGAACAGCTGGCCTGGCTGCACGGTGGCGGGTACATCAGCGTCAAGGAC
>Ga0209382_10011585_pt1 | contig 10944 bp, 10 predicted proteins | sample SoiMetdeltSBSDD5_FD_187599 | JGI IMG/M metagenome (GOLD analysis project Ga0209382, IMG submission 187599) | Bulk soil microbial communities from a Populus tree surrounding site in Tennessee, USA - Soil MetaG P. deltoides SBSDD5 (SPAdes) (version 2) | ecosystem: Environmental > Terrestrial >...
AGCGACCGCCGCCGAGCGCTTGCTCTGGGTGCTATCACATATGTGCAAAAAGCTGGAGATGAGGACTTGTCTTCGACTTTCCGGGTGATTGGCGAGTCGGCGGCGATAAGGCCGAAGAAAGTGTTGATCGCCGCCGCGAATCCCAAATCGCTGGAAGCCGCTTTGGAAGCTAACGATATCCAGCTATCTACCGCTTCTACCTTGCAGGAAGCGCTCGCGGTGATCGAGCATCAGTACCTTGATGGTGTCGTAATAGAAGCGTTGAGCGGATTCTCCTTCAATCTGATCGAAGAGATTCAACGGCGAATAGCTCGATACACTCCACCCGTGATCGTCCATTCCGAAGCGCCGGTGCAGGCAGCTGACTATGTGAGGTTCGCGCGGCTGGCACAGGTAAGCCCGGTCCGTCTTACGACGTCGGTCGCAAATCTGCTGGATGAGACGATCGTTCTTCTCGGCCGGCGGGAGGATGAACTGAGCCCAGCTCACCGAGATGCGATACGGGACTTGAGGCGAATCGATCCGGTCCTAGCCGGGAAGCGCATACTCGTGGTGGACGACGACGCCACAAGTCTATTCACCCTAACAAGCGTGCTGGATCATCAGCACGTTGAGGTCACCCATGCCGATGGCGGCGACGCGGCGTTGGCGCGGTTGGAAGCGGGGCTCGCAGTGGACTGCATTCTCATGGATATTACAATGCCCAATATGGATGGGTATGAAGCCACACGCAGGATCCGCAAAATCCACGGGCTCGAAGCCGTGCCTATTGTGGCGTTCACCGGGAAAGTGTTGGCGGGAGATCGAGAGCGATGCCTTGCCGCGGGAGCGACCGACTACATAGCGAAGCCGGTGGATCTAGTGCAATTGCTTTCCATTCTTCGGATACAAATGGCCGGGTTTGATTCCGGCCGCGCCGCGGCAAGCGAAGTGAAGGATTGATCAGTGCCAGGCACACGACGATCTCCGTCTATCGAATCGATCGACAAGAATGCGCCCGTGACGCGCCTGCTGCTCGTAGATGACGATGAGAGTAACCTTCTTTCGCTAGACGCAGCTCTTGAAGGAACCGCTGATGAACTTGTATCCGTGCGATCAGGCGAAGAAGCGTTGCGAGAAATCCTGGAACGCGACTTTGCCGCGATCCTCCTGGATGTCAAGATGCCAGGTCTCGACGGATTCGAAACCGCCGAGATGATCCGCAACAGAAAGCGGTCTCGACACACGCCGATCCTATTCTTGACGGGTTACCGCAGCGATGACCAATTGTTCCGGGGCTATCACCTCGGAGCAGTCGATTTTCTTTTCAAACCGATTATTCCCGAGATTCTACGTTCGAAGGTCTCGGTGTTTGTCGAACTCGCGCGCAATGCAAACCTGGTAAAAGAGCAAGCGGAAATACTGGGGAGAGCGGAACAACGGTTCCGCATGTTGCTAGAGGCAGCGCCCGACGCCATGCTTATTCTCGGGGAAGATGGCCGTATCACGTTGGTGAACACGCGGACCGAAGAGTTGTTCCAGCGGAAGCGCAGAGAATTATTGGGCCGGCACTTTTCCGAACTGGTTCCTCAATGGACCTTCGCCACTCAGGCGCATGGCATGGAGATGCTGGCTGTGTGCAGCAATGGCAAGATGTTTCCGGCTGACCTCACGTCGAGTCCGCTCCGCACGGAAGAGGGCTTGCTGACCACGGTAGTAGTGCGTGACATCAGCGAACGCAAGTTAGCCGAGGAGCGCATTCGACGGCTAAATAGCGAACTGGAATCTCGAGTCGCTGCACGCACCAAGGAACTTGTCCGGTCGAACGAAACGCTTCGACAGTTCGCATGGGCTGCCAGTCACGACCTTCAGGAGCCTTTGAGGAACGTAATCATTTTTTCTCAATTGCTTGCCCGGAAGATTACTCCTGAACAGAATGAAGAGGGCATGAATTTCCTTGATGAAATTCTGACGGGAGGCCGCCGGCTCGAACGCCTTTTGCAAGCGCTGCGCGAATATGTGCAAGCATCCGATGCAGGGCAGCATGAACTTGTAGCGACCGATGCGCTTTTGTGTTTGAAAGGCGCAATAGAAAATTTAGGCGCCTCAATAGTGGAACTAGATGCGAAGATCGAACATGGACCGCTTCCGCGGGTGTTTGCGGTGCCCGTTCTGCTTATTCAGATATTTCAAAACCTAATCGGCAATTCGCTGAAGTATCGTTCGAGCGAGCCAGTTCGAATCCGGATCGATCACGCCGTGGCCGATGAAGAGTTCACATTCTCGGTTCAGGATAATGGAATTGGGATCGACGCCGAGTATCATGACCGCGTATTCGGCGTGTTTAAACGGCTCGGAGCCGAAAGGGAAGGGATTGGAATGGGTTTGGCTATCTGCAAAACCGCGGTCGAGCGTTGGGGTGGGAGAATTTGGGTCGAATCAGAAGTTGGCCGAGGCTCAACATTCCGATTTACCATTCCGAATGCCTCCGGGTCCAGCTAATCTGAAAAGGCAAAAAAACAGCCTGACGTGGTAGCGCCAGGCTGTGACATAAGTCTCTCTAGCCGCAGGGAACGTGGCCCCGCGGCCAATTTTCGATATTCAGTGCCGTCTAACCGGCTCCTCCGATACCGGCTAAACTTGCTGATTAGCGAATCGCCTTGACCTATGCAATTTAAGGACCAATCTTCGCGCGAATCTGAACTGCGTCGAATTATTGCGAAAGTCCGCTACGAGAGATGCCTGCTATCACGATGGAACGGGGCAACTGGGAAGACTTTACCCTCCAAATCTTCTCAGATCATTCCTGCTCTGGCCCCAAAACGTCCTTGATCAGTTGTCCCAGTTTCATGAAGTCATCCAGATTTGATGGCTTCGTGAAGTACGCGTGCGCACCCAAACTGCTAACCTCGTGCTTGTCCTCAGGCGCCGCCGAGGAGCTCATGGCGATCACGCGCGTTGTTTTGAACCGTTCAAAACCGCGGATCCGTGCGAGCACCTCCTGCCCGGACTTTCGAGGCAGGTTCAAATCCAACACGATCAGGTCCGGCCATAAGGGGGAATCTTTGACTGCCGCGAGTTCTTCCAAATACCGGATCGCCTGTTCACCATCCCTCACAGCGTGCAGTTGATGAGGAATGTTGTGCTCGGCGAGCGCGGACTGCACAAGGAAGACGTCGCCGCGATTGTCTTCCACCAGTAGAATTACGATCGCGACAACCGAAGGTTCAGACATGGCAATTCACGGACGTGGCGAGAACGCTTTTCGAATCTGAGCTTCCTCCTCTCGCCCGAGCAACACATTTTGCAGCGGCAGACGTTGTATCGTAGCATGCCGCACAGCCCGATTCCATGCGACCCTGCCGGCGGCGGGCGATTGAACGTAACAGCCGTCATATTCACCGTGTCTTCAGTCAGGACAGTGCGCCGTTGCACTCAAATTCACGGTAGATGGCATAGGAGGTTTTCATGCACCGGAAGATCGGAGTAGCGATGTTGCTCACATTGGCTGCCGCGCTTGTCGCGCAGGAGCCAGACAACACGAAGAAAAATGAACGAGATCGAAAAGTGGGAGCGGTGACTGCCGATCAGCAGAAGGAAAGCCCAGCCGACCGGGCTTTGACTCAGAAGATTCGCAAAGCCGTCGTCGACGCGGACGGAATGTCCACGTATGGAAAGAACGTCAAGATCGTTAGTCGTGACGGCAAGGTGACGTTGCGCGGTCCCGTCAACAACCAAGAGGAAAAGGGCAAGATCGAAGAGCTTGCCAAGACCATCGCCGGCGAAAGCAACGTCGTCAATGAACTGGAAATTAAAGGAGTAAAGCAATGAGCAAGAACATTTCCGTATACGGCATTATGCCTTCTGAAACGCAGTTGGCATCCTGCTTGAATCGTTTGCGTGGCGCTGGATTCCGGCCCGAGGATGTCTCCATTCTGATGCCAGAGAATCTAGGCAACAAGGACTTTGCGCACGAACAAAGCTCCAAAGCCCCAGAAGGCGCTGCGACGGGTGGCTTGGCCGGTGGAGTATTGGGCGGCGCTTTGGGCTGGCTGGTGGGCGTCGGAGCCCTTGCGGTTCCCGGTCTGGGACCTTTCATTGCCGCCGGTCCCATCATGGCCATGTTGGCGGGAGCCGGTGCGGGCGCCGCCGTGGGAGGAGTTGCGGGCGGCTTGATTGGCCTGGGCCTGCCCGAGTATGAAGCCAAGCGGTACGAGGGAAGAATCAAGAAGGGTGGGATACTTCTGTCGGTCCATTGTGACAACAGCGAATGGGCGAGCAAGGCGGAAGATATTCTCCTCGCGTCTGGCGCCGAGGACACGTCTAAGACAGGAGAGGCCTCGGCCGACTACGCGGAAACGGATAAGCCCGTTCGACGCTAACCCGAAGGGCCCTGCCTCAGAGTTGTGTATGCATCTCCGGGCAGAGCCCTAGCGCCGGTGGAGAACGCCGTCATCACGCATGCTCACTCCGATCCTGCGCGAGCCGGGTCCCTCCATTACCTCACTTCCGTTGGGGGAGAATCCACCCTTCGAGCGCGGCTGGGAGAGCAGGTAGACATCTCCGCCATCGCCTACGGGCAACAAATTCGGTTGGGGGGATGTGAATATATCCCTACACCCCGCGGGCCTTCCTTGCTTTTTTCGACGGTCGGTCTTCAAACGTTTCAACGATTCCTCCAGTTGCTCGGTGGCCGATTGCGATGTGCGCCCGTCGATTTTCGTCATCAGAAATGCGCGTTGGCGATAGCCGTCCTGAAGCGCCTTGCCCTTCCGCCGTTCCGCTTCTCCCTCGTCGTAATCCCAACTTTTGTCCATGAAGGTGATTCCTTGATCGATACCGGCGCGGATCAGGCGGATCGCCTCCTTCGCCGGAAGATGCTTTTGCCCGAGGTGAGAGCTGCACTTTCTAATCCGCCGGCCTGAAGCGTGATGCGTAAATTTTTCCGCCTTCCGAGCGCCAATTGGCTGCGTTTTTCAGCACGGAGAAGCAAAAAGGGTCTGGAGCACTTTGGTAACATCCTTGCAACTGAATACGGCGAGGGAAGTGTGAAAAAAAGGAGATGTTCAAAAAAATATGAAACTCAAACTTCTTAGCACCCTTACATTGTTTGGGATGTTGTCCGTGGTGGGCTTGGCCCAGGGGGACGACGATAAGGGCAAGGGCAAGATGCACGGCAAGACGATGACCGGCTGCCTTTCCACTAGTCCGAGTGGAACCGAATACCTTTTTGTGGAAGAAGGCACCGGCAAGCAAATTACAGTGGCGGGCAACCCGGACCTAGCGAAGCACTCCGCTAACCACAAGGTGAAAATCACCACCGCGGCTGAAACTCCCAGCAGCACGGCTGGAGCGGCCGTCACAGTGTCGAAAATCGAACATATTTCTGATTCCTGCTCGGCTAAGTCCAAGTAGAGATGGGTGGGGTTTCCTGTGAGGTGCAGGAAACCCCGTTCGTCCGATCGAGTCGCGTGCTTATCTGGAAGCGGCTCGCTTGCGGGCAGATTGCGATGCCGGTTTCGCATCTGCGTGGCTGGGCCCCTTTCTTGAACTCTCTTGGTCTTCTTCGTCTGTCATCACTTCTTCTGACCCTTCTTCGTCGGCATCCGATTCGTAGAGCATCATCGCGACCTTGCTGAGATTTTCATCAGCAGCCTTCTCCTCATCCTCGGTCTGTTGCAGCAGTTCCGCGACGTCACCGTTGCCCATCTGTTCGGCGATGGCGCGGGCGGTGCCGTAGGCGGATATCTCGTAGTGCTCGACTCTCTGGGCCGCGGCGATGATCGCCAGGTCCCGAAGCGGGCCGGCTTCGTCTTCCAACGCTTCCGCGCCTTCGTCGATTAGGCCCTTCATACCCTTGCAGGTTTTGCCTTTGGCTGGAACGTCGAGCAGATCGAAAACCTTTTCGAGACGCTCCACCTGGCCTTTCGTTTCTTCGAGGTGTTGCTCAATTCCTTCCGCCAATTCTTCGGAGTCAGCGGCTTTTGCCATCTTCGGAAGCGCCTTCACTAGTTGCTTCTCGGCATCATATATATCTCGTACGTTGTCAATCAGTAGTTCCTGCAGTTGTTCGGTGTTCATGGAACCTCCGAGGATAGAAGCAAGAGGCAGCGCCTGTGTTTCACGCTTTCTGATGAAGTTCTCGCGCTATTCCGCGCGTCATTTTGTAATGGAACGGGTGCGCTTCGCGGAACTTGCACGATTTCTTTACGTTCGCTGGCAGCAGGTGCGTGCAACCGCTCCGCACGGGATCTCGTCAGTGTTATTGCTTCCACGAAACTATGACAAACGTCACTCGAAGGATGTTCCTCGCCTCTATCGGCTGCGCCTCGACTCTTCTCTCGAAGCGGGCTGAAGACGATAGCTTTCCCGCTTGGAGCGCTCAGTATATCGACCGCATGCTGACGGATTCGCCTTGGGCAAAGCAGACCACCGTTTCTTATCAGCTCGATTCCATTCCAAACCGGTATTCCGAGTTCGCCCAGATTGGCATGCCGGGAGGAATTGGTCTTCCGGGGACCCAAATTCCTGGTTGGCCTCGTAGTGGAGGGAACACTGGATCGTCACCCCGCACGTGGCCTGGCGGTTCGAGTTCTGGCTCAAAAGCTGAAATGTACCTCACGACAAGATGGTCCAGCGCGCTTCCCATTCGCCGCGCATTGGCACTACAGGAATTTGGAGTCGACGGCCTGAAGGATGAGAAGGCGGTGGAATTGTTGAATCATCGGGATCCGGAATATCTGATCGAAGTCGCGGGCTTCCCTACACAAGCCATCCGGCAGGGAGCACGCCGATTTACGGCGGATCTACTCCAGTCAGGACGCTTGATCGTACCCAATCGGCCCGCGGTTAATGCGACATCGGCGAACGTGCCGGAACATGGCATGCATTTAGTGGCGACGCTCCGGTTTCCGCGATTCGACAATCTAAAGGCCAAGGATGGAACGATCGAGTTATATGCGGAGTCTGAAAAAATCCAGGTTCAGGTGCGGTTCAAGTTGAAGGAAATGGTGTATGGGGGAGGTTTGGAGTTGTAGATACCTTCCGGTTCCCCCGCGGACCAGCATACCCACGCCTGGCTAATTTATTGACAGTCTTGGAGTGCACGTGTGTGAAGACAGCGCCGAAGAAGAAGATCTGGGCTGAGTAGTAGACCCAGGCAAGCAACACGGCAAAGGAGCCGGCTGCCCCATAGGCGGACCCAAGGCTGCTCTTGCCCAGGTATAAGGAGATAGCCAGTTTCCCGACGTTGAAGAGTATGGAGGTGACAGCGGCGCCAACGAGGACATCCGACCAGGCGATGCGAAGGTCCGGCAGAACTTTGTAGATTGCTGCGAATACGAACGTGGATATGGCGAATGAGACCATGAAGTTGACGAGTTGCAACGCCCATTCAGGAAGCGGAAGTTCGCCGTTGAAGTAAGTCCCAAGTGCCGCAAGGACCGCATTTACTACCAACGAAATGAGAAGCAGGAAGCCAATACCGACAACGAGCATGAAGGCAAACAGCCGGCGTTTCATCAAATCCCAAATTTGCGTCACAACGCCTCCCGCCTCTTTGAGCGGCGGAACTTCCCAAATCGTATTCAGCGCATTTCGAAGCTCGGCAACAACGAGAGACGCGCCGAAGACGAGGGTGATCAGACCGAGAAGAGCCGGTCCCAGGCCCCGTGTGGGTTCCTGGGTGGACTTGAGCAGTGCTTGAACCGCTTCTCCCCCTTCGCGTCCAACTAATTCTTGCATCTGCCAAACGACCTGCCCTCGCGTGGCGTCGGGACCGAAGAAGACGCCGGCGATTGCGATCACGACGACCACCAGAGGAGCCAGTGAGAACATCGTGTAATAAGCCAATGCCGCTCCAAGACGCGCGGCATCTTTTGCCGACCACTCAAAATAGGTGGCGCGAAAGAGACGCCCGATCTCGCGCTTAGGCAGCGTAAAAAAGCCGAAGGAATCGCGCAACGTCATTACGAACTGGTCGTATTTGCTGGGAAAGGTTGAGACATTGAGCGACGGCATAGCTAATGGCGGGAGATGCAATTGCTGTACCCAAATGCAAGCCGAACAAAGAGCGTATGGTAGTTCAAATGCTGGAAGATATTGAGCGAGTGAAATGAGGAGCTGATATGAAACGACTTCTTGCAGGGCTTTGGGTCTCTGGGCTCTTGTTTTCGAGCGATCTCAATCGAGGAATCGAACTCTATAAGCAGGGCAAATATTCAGAGGCAGAGTCAGAACTTCGCAGTGTCGTAACTGAGAATGACAATAATGCCCGGGCGCATCGTCACCTGGGACTGGCGATGATCGAGCAAAGGAAGTTCGATGAAGCAGCCGCGCAGCTCAATCGGGCAGCGGAACTGGAACCCGATGGCGAGACCAAGGGCGCGATGGCCCGGCTCTATGCCGAAAAAAAGGAGTTTGATCGCGTAGAAGCTGCGCTTGAAGGCGCCAGCGGTGAGGACGCCGATTATGCGCGATCGCTTCTTCAATTGCAACGGAAGCAGTATGAGGAAGCGGCGCGAGGTCTGGAGACGTATGTAGAGAGCAATCCGAACCACTCCTACGCGCACTATTATGCGGGGATGGCATATAACGGTTCAGGCCGTAAAGACAAGATGCTTTCTCATTTCGAGATGTTTCTACGTCTGAATCCGGATGCTCCGGAAGCGCGAAAGGTACGAGCAGTTCTACAAACAGGCCGGTAAGGCGATGCCAGAAACGGGCTCGCGAGGATTGCGCCTCGGCGGAATGATCGGCGGCGGAGCGCTGCTGATTCTCGTGCTTGCGATTCTGATGCTGCACACGCCCCCTGCCAGGAAGTATGCAGCGAAGCAAGCAGCGGCCATCCTGCGGCGCCAAGGGATCGACTTCGAAGCGTCGAGCCTCAACTACAATTTGTTGGATTTGTCCGCATCACTGCGTTCGGTTGTGGTGAGGTCCCCACAGGCTCCCGATCTACCGCCACTTTTGACGGCTGCGGAAGTGAATCTCGACTTGAGTTTGCGAAAGCTGATTCAGGGCAAGTACCACTTAGAAGACGCGTCGGTTGCAAAGCCAAATCTTCACGTTGTCATTGATGAACGGGGCCGCGATAACATTCCACGGCCACCGAAATCTTCATCTGGAGAGACTGACTTCTTCGTGAATCACTTCCTGCTTAGCGGGGGGACATTTCAATTTGAGGACCGGCGGCAGCGCATGGCATTACAGGTGCCCATCGAGCGCAGCGAGGTCGACGGAAATCCGCTCACGGGCAATCACGCCATTCGGCTCAGAACAATGGCGGGAGGAAGCGCCAGGCTCGAGCAGCGAACTTTTTCGCTAGGAACAATGAGCGCCGACCTGGAGGTGGAAAACGATGCGGTGAACTTGCGCAATGTTGCGCTTGCGATCGCGGACTCCCAGTTGACTCTTTCCGGTAGAGTGGATAAGTTTCAGGATCCCCGATTCGATTTGAAGGCGAATAGCGCCATTGCGCTGGAATCGCTCCTGCGTTCGGGCGGGGTGCCGCAACAGGCGTCGGGGACGGTGAACGTCGCATGGACAATCAATGGCCCGTTGGCGCAGTTGAAAGCGACCGCGCGCGCGGATGGAAAGGGACTAACGCTCGATCGCTTTCGTAACGTGGACCTGAAAGCCGAGGCGGCTTACGACGCCGCTGCCTCCAGAGTGCGAGTGGATTCTTTCAATGTGAATTCAAATCTGGGTGCGGTCCGTGGAAAAGCTGATGTAGCGCTGACGCAGCAAGCCGGTACAAGCACGGCGAATTTTTCCGCATCGCGAGTCGATGTAGGTGCGGCCATGACGGCATTAGGCCAGCCCGTGCGCGTGGCCTCAGTGGCAAACGGGCAGATCGCTGCGAAGTGGCCAGGACTTGACTTTGCAAGAGCCGGTGCGGATGCGACGGTCCGGCTGAATGAAACCAGAAGTGTACCTGTCAAAAACGTCTTGCCGGTGTCTGGCTCATTGAACGCGAAAACGCAGGGGAGTCGAACGGTGGTTGGCGTATCCGAAATACGTGCGCTTGGTACGACTGTGAACGGCCAGGTGTCCGTCGATGGGCGCGAGCGACTGGGCGGCCAGCTACGAGCAAGTTCCCCCAATGCGGGAACTACAGTGTCGCAAGTAGAGGCATTTCTTGGAAGAGATGCAGGCACTCTGCTTGGAACTCCCGTGGCAGGCAAGGTGGACGTCGCGGCCACGTTGGGAGGCACGGTTCGGCAGCCGTCGGCGAAGGCGGTGATTGATGCCCCTTCGTTACAGGCGGGAACACTGGCCGGAATTTCCGTGCGGGCCGAAGGCAGCTATGACCCCGCCATCGTGAAGTTAGACCGGTTGTCGGCGTCTTGGCAAAGCCAGACCGTGAGCGCATCGGGAGCGATCGGATTGCGTGGCAAGGACCAATCGTTGAATCTGCAAGCGCAGGCCGATCAGGTATCGATCGCGCAAGTGTTGGCGGGACTGAATCGCTCCCAAATCGATGTGGATGGAACGGCTTCGTTCCGCGCGAACGTGACGGGTACTGTCCAGCATCCCGAGGCACAGTTTCAAATGACCGGCTCGAACCTGACGGCCTATCGTGAGGCGCTGGGAGCGATGACTCTGCGGGGAGGCGTGAGCGGGCGCGTGGCGCGCGTTGACGAGTTGAACTTGGAAAAGCCGCAGGATTCCGGCGCGGGACTTCTGCATGTGTCGGGAACGTACGATTTGGACACGCGAGCCTATGCGCTGGATTTATCCGCGAAAGGAGTGGATCTGACGCAATTGACCCTTCCAGATAGTTCCGCGGTTCACGCAAAGGCCATCACGGTTGAGGCCAAAGGCCAAGGGAGCGTGGATGATCCGGCGCTCAAATTAACGGTGAGCGCGGACACCGTGATGTTTCGGAATCAAGAGGTGGGGCGCATAGAAGCGACAGCCGATGTGGCGGCCAGGCAGGCGGAAGTACGCGCCGCCGTTCCCAAG
>Ga0209382_10011588_pt1 | contig 10943 bp, 8 predicted proteins | sample SoiMetdeltSBSDD5_FD_187599 | JGI IMG/M metagenome (GOLD analysis project Ga0209382, IMG submission 187599) | Bulk soil microbial communities from a Populus tree surrounding site in Tennessee, USA - Soil MetaG P. deltoides SBSDD5 (SPAdes) (version 2) | ecosystem: Environmental > Terrestrial >...
GGCCGGGTCTATGCTCTCGAGGCAGGCTGCTCGGACAACGGAGTCGTCCACGTCCTGCGCGCTGATTTCAGCGAGATCCGCACAGTTCCCGTGGGTCAGTGCGCCACCCAGATCGTGCTGGCCAGGGTTCCGCCGGCTGGAGTGGACACGGTCGACGAGAGCCAGCTCTGAGGGTCGCGCTGTGCCGCTCGTCTCGACTCCCGCCATTGTGCTCGCCACGTTTCGGTACGGCGAAACCTCCAAGATCATCCGCCTGGCCAGCCGCGACTATGGGGTGCAGAGCGCCATTGCAAAGGGCGCACTCCGACCTAGAAGCCGGTTCGGCGGGTCGCTCCAGCTGCTGAGTGAGGGTCAGGCTCACTGGTTGATGAAGGAGAATCGGGAGCTGAACGTCCTGACCTCCTTCGATCTCCGGCAGCTGCACGTTGGCCTGACCAGGGATCTGGAGCGGTATGCCGTGGCCTGTGCCCTGGCGGAGGTGATGCTCCGGTTTGCGCCCTCGGATCCTCATCCCGAAAGCTTCGAGGTCCTGCAACAGGCTCTGGCGCTGCTGGAGGCCGGGGCGCCCGAGACGGTAGAGTCGCTTGGATTCCGGCTTCTCTGGCAGCTGGTGAGTAGCCTCGGCTTTGCCCCTTCGATCCATGCCTGCGTCATCGACGGCGTGCTGATTCCCCCTGAGGGGCCGCTTCCGTTCAGCACCCGGGACGGGGGTGCGCTCTGCATTACCTGTGCAGCGGAGCGGGGAGCCACCCAGTTGCCGCCAGAGGATCGCACCGATCTCGCGTCGCTGCTCGATCCGGATTCGGCCCTGCCTACCTTCGATAGCCGTCACGGAGCAGCTCACCGCCGCCTTCTGGCGCGGTACATCCGCCACCATCTTGCCGAGGGAGCGGACCTCCCAGCCCTGGAGTTCTGGATGCAGCGCCCCTGGGCCGCGGCATGATCATCGGAACAGCGGGACACATCGACCACGGCAAGTCCGCGCTGGTCACTGCCCTGACCGGGCGGCCAATGGACCGCCTGGCCGAGGAGCGCCGCCGGGAGATCACCATCGAGCTCAACTTTGCCCCGCTCGACCTGGGTGGCGGGCGCATGGCCGGGGTCGTAGATGTGCCCGGGCACGAAGACTTCATCCGCACGATGGTCGCCGGCGCCTCCGGGATCGACCTCGCACTGCTGGTCATCGCTGCCGATGAGTCGATCATGCCCCAGACGGAGGAGCACCTCCTCATCCTGGAGCAGCTGGGAGTCCGACGCGGCATTCCGCTGATCACCAAATCCGACCTGGTTGATCCCGACTGGCTCGAGCTGGTGTCCCTCGAGGTAGCCGAGCGTCTCGCGAAGTCACCCGTTGCCTTCGATCCTCCACTTGCTGTCTCGGCCCGAACCGGAAGTGGAGTCGAGGAGCTCCGCACTCGGCTGGCCGGGCACGCGCGCGCACTCTCGCGGCATCCTGTGGCCGACGCGTTTCGGATGCCGATCGACCGGGTGTTCTCCCTCCCGGGCGTCGGGACCGTGGTGACCGGGACGGTATGGTCCGGCCGGCTCGCTGTGGGCGACAGCGTCGTTGCGCTTCCCTCCGGGCAGCGTGGCCGGGTACGGTCCCTGGAGAGCTTTGGCCGCGAGGTGACCCGCGCGGAGCCCGGATCCCGAAGCGCGATTGGTCTGGCCGGCATGGAGCGACACGGGCTTGCCCGGGGAGCGGTGCTGGTCGGCGACCAAGTTCCCTGGGCGCCAACTGCCGCTCTAGACGTCGAGATTACTCTCGATCAGCGAGCTCCCCGTCCGCTGACCGCGCGCACCCGGGTACGCCTCTTGTTGGGGACCACCGAGGTGATGGCTCGGGCGCTTCCTCGCGCAGTGGTTGAGCCCGGGAGCAAGGGAATGGCCCGGCTCAAGCTCGAATCTTCTCTCATTGCCCGAGCGGGCGATCGCTTCGTGCTGCGGAGCTTCAGTCCGGTGGCCACTATTGGCGGAGGCCGAGTTCTCGATCCGCTCCCCCCTCGGCGGCGCACGGTGTGGCCGGCCGAACTCGCTTCCGACCAGACGGCAGAGCGGTTCCGCAGCGCGCTGTGGCGACGTCCCGGGGGCATCGAGCGTTCGCTTCTCCCCATCCTGCTCGGAATTCCCGAGGGCGAGGCCCATGAAGTCGCGCGGCGCGAGCCCGAGGCACGCCTGCTCGGCACCCTGTGGGTGTCCGCGCCGGTCGTAGAGCAGACCGCAGCCGGAGCTCTCGGCGTAGTGCGCGACTACCATCGGCAACACGGCAGCGATCCTGGCATGCCGCTGGAGACACTGCGGCACAGCCTTCAAGTGAATCAGGTGATTGTCGAGGCCGCGCTGGAGGACCTGGTCCGCACCGGCCGTCTGCGCCGGCGCGATGGGGTGGTGGCTTTGGCGGGGTTTGCACCACGAGTAGCCGGTGGAGAGGCCGAGATCGATCGTATCGTAGAGATCCTCTCGGCTGCGCACTTGGCCCCACCGTCCGTGGCCGAGCTGGAGCGCTCAACCGGGCGGCGGGACCTCCATCCGCTCCTCCGTCTGGCAGCTGCGCGGGGCAGGATCGAAGCCGTGGAACACGACCGCTATTATGCCCGCGAGGCATTGGAGCAGTTTACCGGCGTGCTGAACGACCTGGGCCGCAGGGGGCCCATCGTCCCGGGGGCGGTCCGGGATCGGCTCGGCATCACCCGAAAGTTTCTGATTCCTCTCCTGGAGTGGGCCGACGGCAGGGGTATTACAGTCAGGGAAGGAGACGGTCGTCGGCTGCTTCTCCCTTGACTCTAGACTCTTGATTCTAGACCTTCCCTTAGACAGCCCATCAGTGCATCCGACGATCCCCGGAGGTGCCACCACCCTTCAACACATTGTGAGCATGAGGAGTCGCCCATGGTCCGTTTGGTGCGGCCGGGGTGGTGGCTCGGGCTTTTGGTGGGGGCAGGCTCCCCGGTCGCAGCACAGGCCAATGTGCTTCCGCCGCGAGTCGAGCTGAAGGAGAACTACCCCAATCCGTTTTTCCCGGCAACGACGATCCCATTCGAGATTTCCCGGGAGGTATGCGCAAGGGGTCATCAGCCGGTAGTCAGTTTGAAGATTTACAATGTACTGGTCCAGGTAGTGGCCATTCCCACGCTGGCAAGCGGATCGGGTGAGCGGCTGGACAGCTTGCGCCTCCGCTGTGGAGAATACCGAGCCTATTGGGATGGGAAATATCAGGACGGACGCCGTGAAGCGATAACCGGAGTGTACTACTACCAGCTTATTGTGGATGGTGAGCGGTTCACTCGCAAAATGATTGCACAAAAGAAGATCGCTAGCGGAAGGTGAAGTAAAGAGGCAGCTCCCGGCTGCCTCTTTACGTGTTTGGGAGCGTCAGTGGCTGGACCCGCCTCTAAAGGAAGGGCCCACTATGCCAAACCGGCAGAAATAGTGGGTACACCACTTGCCATTTGACCTGCGGAATTTCCAGGCCCGCAAAGCCCCGATGCCCCCGGACCAATTTCCCGGAGGGTCGGCCAAAGCGCATATGAGGCAGCTATGATCCGACCAGAGCGATTGACCATAAAGGCCCAGGAGGCCCTCCGTGATGCGGGCGAACTGGCTCGTTCCAGGGGGAACCCTGTGGTCAACGACGCCCACCTGCTGGCGGTGTTGCTGGCCCAGGACGAAGGCGTGGTGCAGCCCCTGCTTCAGAAAGCCGGCCTCAACGTCACCGCAATCAAGCAGGAAGTTGAGCGGGAGATCGCCCGCTTTCCCACCCAGGCCGGTGGAGGCGCCGAGCCCAGCTTCAGCCGCGAGATCCAGCGGATCTTCGATCGCGCCGAGGCCGAAGCCAAGCGGCTGGGAGATGCGTACGTCAGCACCGAGCATTTGCTGCTGGCCATGGTGGAGGAGAAGGGAACGACAGCTCGAGCCGTGCTCAGCAGCCATGGCATCGGCGCCGACGAGCTTCGCGCTGCCCTCCAGGAGGTTCGGGGCTCCCATCGGGTGACCGATCAATCGCCCGAGGAGAAGTACCAGGCGCTCGAGCGCTACACCCGGAACCTCACCGAGGAGGCCCGGAATGGGAAACTCGATCCGGTCATCGGCCGCGATGAGGAGATCCGGCGGGTCATGCAGGTGCTCTCCCGGCGCACCAAGAACAATCCAGTGCTGATTGGGGAGCCGGGCGTGGGCAAGACGGCCATCGTCGAGGGACTGGCGCAGCGGATCGTGAACGGTGATGTGCCCGAGTCGCTGCGCAACCGGGAGTTGGTCTCGCTCGACATCGGGGCCTTGCTGGCGGGGGCCAAGTTCCGCGGAGAGTTCGAGGAGCGGCTCAAGGCGGTGGTCAAGGAGCTGACCGAGAGCCAAGGACGCTACGTCACGTTCATCGACGAGCTGCACACCATCGTCGGCGCAGGGGCAGCCGAAGGCGCAGTGGATGCCAGCAACATGCTCAAGCCGCCACTGGCCCGGGGGGAGCTGCACGTCATCGGGGCCACCACCCTGGACGAATACCGCAAGCACATCGAGAAGGATCCGGCGCTGGAGCGGCGGTTCCAGCCGGTCATGGTACCGGAGCCCAACGTGGCCGACACCATCGCCATTTTGCGCGGACTTAAGGAGAAGTACGAGATCCATCACGGGGTCAAGATCACCGACAACGCCATCATCGCCGCTGCGACACTCTCCGATCGCTATATCGGCGACCGGTTCTTGCCCGATAAGGCGATCGACCTGATCGACGAGGCGGCCAGCCGGCTCCGGATCGAGATCGACAGCCTGCCCCAGGAGATCGACGAGGTGGAGCGGCGGATCGTGCAGCTCGAGATCGAGCGCCAGGCGCTGCTCAAGGAGAAGGACAAGGCGGCGGTGGAGCGCCGCGAGGCCCTGGAACGGGAGATCTCCGCTCTGCGGGAGAAGAGCAACGCGATGAAGGCCCAGTGGCAGGCGGAGAAGTCCGCGCTACAGGAGATCCAGCAGCTCAAGGCGGAGATTGAAAACGTCCGCCGGGAGATCGACGAGGCCACTCGTCGGGGCGATTTGCAGAAGGCCGCCGAGCTGCGCTACGGCCGTCTGCCTGAGCTGGAGCGGCGGCTGGGCGATGACGAGCGCAGGCTGCACGAGGTTCAGGAGGGTACCATGTATCTCAAGGAGGCAGTCGACGCGGAGGACATTGCGGAGATCGTCTCCAAATGGACCGGGATCCCGGTCTCCAGGATGCTGGAGTCGGAGCGCGAGCGGCTCACTCACCTGGAGGATGAGCTGAGCCAGCGGGTCATCGGCCAGCGGGTGGCCGTCACCGCCGTGGCCAACGCGGTCCGGCGGAGCCGGGCCGGTCTCCAGGATCCCAACCGCCCGCTCGGATCGTTCATCTTTCTCGGACCCACCGGCGTCGGCAAGACCGAAACGGCGCGGGCGCTGGCCGAGTTTCTCTTCGACGACGAGCGGGCCATGGTACGGCTCGACATGTCGGAGTATATGGAAAAGCACTCGGTGGCCCGAATGATCGGGGCGCCGCCGGGGTATGTGGGCTACGAGGAAGGGGGACAGCTGACCGAGGCCGTGCGCCGGCGTCCCTATAGCGTGATTCTCTTCGACGAGATCGAAAAGGCTCACCCCGACGTATTCAATGTGCTGCTCCAGATCCTGGACGACGGTCGGCTCACCGACAGCCAGGGCCGGGTGGTGGATTTCCGCAATGCGGTCATCATCATGACCTCCAACATCGGCAGCCAGTACATCGTGGATGCCGGTGCCCAGCTGGACGAGCGCGGCTGGGAGCGGGTGGAGGAGCGGGTGCGCGACGAGCTCCGCAATCACTTCCGGCCTGAGTTCCTCAACCGGGTGGACGACATCATCGTCTTCCGCCAGCTGAGCCGCGACGATCTGGTTCAGATCGTGGATCTCCAGCTGGAGCGGCTGCAGCGGCAGCTGGCCGACCGGCACCTCACTCTGGAGGTGACCCCGGAGGCCAAAGTCCTCATTGCGGTCCAGGGCTACGATCCCGTGTATGGGGCCCGCCCCCTCAAGCGGGTCATTCAGCGGCTGCTACAAAACCCCATCGCCCTCGAGCTGCTGGAAGGCAACTTCCACGAGGGGGATACGATCCGGGTGGAGCGCGACGGCGACGCCCTGCGCTTCGAGCGGGTCAAGCGAGACGTAGCGGAGCCCGAGATGGTCAGTGCGTAGAGGCACACCGTCGCCCAGTGATCTCGCTGGAATGCAGGCAGCGCTCCGGCTGGCGCGAGCAGCATCGGTTCGGGAAGAGATTCCGGTTGGCGCAGTTGTGATAGCCGACGGCGATATCCTGGCCGAGGCCCACAACGAGACGGTGCAGCGGCGCGATCCAACCGCCCATGCCGAGCTGCTGGCACTGCAGCGGGCCCTGCAGAGGATCGGCGAGGACCGGCTCCCCTTCGCGACCCTGTACGTGACCCTGGAGCCCTGTGCCCAGTGCGCCGGCACGATCGTTCTGGCAAAGGTCGGCCGGGTGGTGTTCGGCGCGTACGACGCGCGCTGCGGTATGGCCGGTTCAGTATACGATCTGCTGCGCAACCCGCGGGCCAATCATCGGCCTGAGGTGGTGGGCGGCCTCATGGCTGAGGAATGCGGGGAGTTGCTGAAGGGGTTCTTCCTGAGTAAACGGCTCTAGAAAAGGGTGAACGGTAAAGGGTAAAGGGTGAACGGGGCCGCTCGAGGCTCAAGTTCACCCTTCACTATTTACTCTTCACACTCTTGGGAACATGTGCGAGTCCCGCCGCTTGCCGCATCTCCCCCCTACATCAGCCATCGAAAACTCTGGTGGCGCCGTGCAATCCCCTGCATCGGAGCGATTCATGCGACTCGCGCGCTGGCTGTCCGCTCGCCTTACCCGAGCCTATCCCGTGCTTCTGCTGTTCGTCCTGGTATCGACTGCTGCGGCTCCAACCGTGGTCCAAGACAAGACTGGCCGGATTACCGGGCACGTCAGAGACGTGAAGGGGGCCCCGCTGCCGAACGTGCAGCTCATTGTGGAAGGCACTGCGCTCACCGCGTTGACTGATTCTGCCGGATCCTATCTGCTTGCGGCGGTGCCCGAGGGTACGGTGGAGCTCCGGGCCGTCTTCATCGGCTACATCTCCTCCCGGGCCATCATCAAGGTCCGAGCCGGCCGCACCACCACCCACGATTTCACCCTCCAGCCTGCCGATGCGCAGCTGGAGGAGATCACAGTGACCAGCGCCGACTCCGCGGCCGTGGCCATTCAGGCTCCCACCAACCGGGCTGCTCCGAGAGCCGAGGCTGCGCAGAGGCGGTACGACGTCAGTGGTGCAGTCCAGGCCTTTCCCTCGGAACCCTGGCGCCGGCAAGGGGAGCCCGGCAACACCGAGGCCTACAACCGGATCGAGGACAACCGCTTCCTGGCGGCTCTGGCCAACCCGCTTTCCACCTTTTCCATCGATGTGGACGCGGCATCCTACAGCAACATTCGCCGGTTCCTCAGCCAGGGGACGTTGCCACCAGCCGACGCAGTGCGGCTGGAGGAGCTGGTGAACTACTTCACCTACACCTACCCCGACCGCACCGGCAATCATCCCTTTGCGGTGACTACCGACGTGGGACCGTGTCCTTGGGCGTCCGATCACCGGCTGGTCCGCATCGGACTGCAGGCCAAGCGGGTGGCTACCCGTGATCTGCCGCCCAGCAATCTCGTGTTCCTGCTCGACGTGTCGGGCTCGATGCAGTCCGAGGACAAGCTGCCGCTGGTAAAGCAGGCCTTTCGCGCCCTGGTCCAGGAGCTTCGCCCGGAAGATCGGGTTGCGATCGTGGTGTACGCGGGTGCTGCGGGTCTGGTGCTTCCGCCGACATCCGGCGGAGACAAGGCCACCATCCTGGCCGCCATCGAGCGGCTGGAGGCCGGCGGATCTACTGCCGGCGGAGCCGGGATCAAGCTGGCCTACGACGTGGCCCGGGAGAACTACCTGCCCGAGGGGAACAACCGTGTCATCCTGGCAACTGATGGGGACTTCAACGTGGGCGTGAGCTCCGACGCCGAGATGATCCGGTTGGTCGAATCTCGCCGGGAGGAGGGGACTTTCCTGACGGTGCTGGGCTTTGGCACCGGCAATCTGAAGGACAGCAAGATGGAGCAGATAGCCGACAAGGGGAACGGCCACTACGCCTACATCGACAACTTCCGGGAGGCCCACAAGGTCTTCGTCCGCGAGTTCGGCGGCACGCTTTTCACCGTGGCCAAGGACGTCAAGATTCAGGTCGAGTTCAATCCCGCCCGGGTGCAAGCCTATCGGTTGCTCGGTTACGAGAACCGGATGCTGGCCAAAGAGGACTTTGCCGACGACAAGAAGGATGCCGGGGAGATGGGCGCGGGCCATACCGTCACCGCGCTGTACGAGGTCGTACCGGTAGGAGCAGCTCCGGTGGCGGTGGCCAGTGACAGCCTCACCTACCAGCAGGTCACCCTGTCCACGGCGTCGCGGAGCTCCGAGCTCTTGACCGTGAAGCTACGGTACAAGGATCCCAACGGAACCAGGAGCCGACTGCTCTCCACTCCGGTCCTGGACCAGGGCGAGCGAGGCTCGCCGGATCTGCAGTTCGCATCCGCCGTGGCTGCATTCGCGATGGTGCTGCGGAACTCGGAGTACAAGGGCCAAGCGAGCTACGATCTGGTGCTCAGGCTGGCCCGCGAGGCGCGGGGCCAGGACCAGGAAGGCTACCGCACCGAGTTCATCAGCATGGTGGAGCGGGCCCGGGCGCTGAGCGCGGGAGGGGAGACGGTGATCCGGTCGGAGTAGCAAGGAGTGAAAAGTGAAAGTGAAGAGTGAAGAGTGAAGGGTTAAGCTTTCACCTTTCACTTTTCACTTTTTACCTTGTCGCCTTATCTTCCACCGACCAGGACAGGTGTCCGAGTGGCTGAAGGAGCCGGTCTCGAAAACCGGTATACCCTCGCGGGTATCGTGGGTTCGAATCCCACCCTGTCCGTACCGCGCCCTCAGCTTTAGATACCCGCATCGCTAGTTACACCCCGCCGCCCTGTTTCGAGGTGGTGCGTGGCGGTATCCTTGAGTTCGACCTCCCCACCTAGGCTCTGAAGTGGCAGAACTCCCCGAGCAGCTCAAGCGCGACCTTGCGGATCGGTACCGCATCGATCGAGAGCTTGGGCGTGGCGGCATGGCCACCGTCTATCTGGCCCACGACCTCCGGCACGACCGGCCAGTCGCGTTGAAGGTCCTGCATCCGGAGCTGGCTGCCACCCTCGGCCCCGAGCGTTTCCAGCGGGAGATCAAACTTGCTGCCCGGCTCCAGCATCCGCACATCCTATCGGTGTACGACTCCGGCGAGACGACAGGGCAGCTCTGGTTCACGATGCCCTTCATTGAGGGTGAATCATTACGGGAGCGACTCCAGCGAGAGCGGCAGCTCCCCGTGGATGAGGCTCTGCGCATCACCCGCGAAGCCGCGCTCGCCCTCGACTATGCTCACCGCCACGGCATCATTCATCGCGACATCAAGCCGGAGAACATTCTGCTCTCCGATGGGCAGGCATTGGTGGCCGATTTCGGTATTGCCCGTGCCTTCTTGGTAGATCAGGAGCAGCTGACCCAGACTGGATTCGCGGTGGGGACGCCCGCCTACATGAGCCCGGAGCAAGCGGCCGGCGATCGCGAGCTCGACTCTCGGACCGACGTGTACGCGCTCGGTGCGGTGCTCTACGAGATGCTGACGGGGGAGCGCCATTCACTGGGGCCACGGCCCAGGCCATCACCGCGAAACGGTTGAAGGGCGAGGTGCCACACGTGCGCCAGATCCGCACGGCGGTCCCCGAGACTGTCGATCGAGCAATCCACAAAGCGCTCGGCCCTCGTGCCCGCCGACCGGTTCTCTTCCGCGAGCGGGTTTGCTGACGCGCTGATCGGGAGCGGCCCGGCCGCGAGCACGACGGTCGCGGCTCCTGCGGGTCGTACCCATGAAGCGCGCAGGCGCACCGGGATGTTGGTCGCCCTCGGCGCACTGGCCGTGATCGGGCTGTTCGTCGGCATCCGTCGCCTTGGATCGACCCCAACGCTGCGGCAGACCGGTGCGCTCGGCGCCCGCGAGACCGTGGTACTGGCGGATTTTGTGAACCGAACTCGAGATTCGACGCTCGCCGCCACGCTGACCGATGCGTTCCGGGTCGATCTCGGACAGTCGGACGCCGTGCAGCTGGTCGAGCCCGAGCAGGTGGCCTCGACCCTGACGCAGATGCAGCGGATCGCTGAGGGCCCGCTCGACCTCAGGTCGGCGCGGGAGGTGGCGCAACGCCAGGGGGTGAAAGCGGTGGTGACCGGAGAGATCGGCTCGGCAGGCGCGGGCTATGTGCTCTCAGCCGCCGTAGTCAATGCAGCAGACGGCCGCGCGCTTACCGCGGTTCGGACGACCGCGGCGGATGACCGGCACCTGATCGGTGCGCTCGACGAGCTGTCGGCCCGGCTGCGCGAGCGCATCGGCGAATCCCTGTCCCGGGTCCGGAGCACACCGCCGCTGGAGCAGGTCACGACCGGCTCGCTCGAGGCCCTCCGGAAGTACTCTGCTGCGCTCCGGGCCGGCTGGGAGGCTGCCGACTGGGAGCGCGCGATCGTCCTACTGCAAGAAGCCACGGCGATCGATACCAGCTTCGCCATGGGGTATCAGCTCACGGCGGTGGCGATCGGCAATTCGGGCGGTGCCCTATCGCGCCAGATCGGGCCGCAGACCAGCGCGTATCTGCACCGGAATCGGCTGCCAGCCTTCGAGCGCTACCAGGTGACTTCCTACTATCAAATTCTCGTCGAGGGGGATATGGAGCGGGCGATCGAGGCCGCACGCCTGGGCTTCGAAGAGGACCGGACACGCGGCGCCCGCCGGTTGGGCAGCCTGCTGGGGCGTGCAGGACGCTGTGAGGAAGCGGACAGTCTGTTCGAGATCGCGATCGAGAAGACCAG
>Ga0209382_10011590_pt1 | contig 10943 bp, 10 predicted proteins | sample SoiMetdeltSBSDD5_FD_187599 | JGI IMG/M metagenome (GOLD analysis project Ga0209382, IMG submission 187599) | Bulk soil microbial communities from a Populus tree surrounding site in Tennessee, USA - Soil MetaG P. deltoides SBSDD5 (SPAdes) (version 2) | ecosystem: Environmental > Terrestrial >...
CTCGGCCTACCCCCTGGACGCCGCCATCGCGCAGGGCCTGGCCCACCGCGACGGCAGGCCGGTCGACGCCTTCTCGGCGCGCTCGTGCGACGCTTCGGGTCGGGTCTGCGGGTTCTACACCTCCCTGCAGGGGAGCTCGATGGCCTCGCCGCACGTCGTCGGTGTGGCGGCGCTCATCATCCAGCGCTACGGGCGTGGCTCGCCCGCGACCGGCTACTCGCTGCCGCCCGACCAGGTCGCGACGTTGCTGGCCCGGACGGCCACCGACCACCCCTGCCCCGCCAGCGGGGCCGAGAGCTATGCCCCCGAGGGCCGGGGTCCCGAGTGGACCGCCCGCTGCACCGGTCCCGCGGCGGTCAACGAGGTCTACGGCGAGGGCATCGTCAGCGCCGCCCCCCTCGCCCGCTGACCCTCGGGACGCGCCGGTCGCCCGCGGGATCAGGGGAGGGCGGCGGCGAGCGCGGGGGCGAGGTCGCCGCGGCGGTTGACCGTGACGCCGTTGCCCAGTCCCAACCAGGCCGCCATCTCCGCCAGCTCCCCCGCGAGCTCGCCGGCGATGCGCTCCTGGTCGTCGTGGCCCTCCTCGCTCCAGGCCGACTGGACGAGCAGCACGCCGGCCTTGCGGTCGGCCTTGAGGTCGATCCGCCCGACGACCGCCTCGTCGAGGAGGAACGGCAGCACGTAGTAGCCGTGGATCCGCTTGGGGGCCGGGGTGTAGATCTCGATGCGGTAGTGGAAGTCCCACAGCCGTTCGGTGCGCTGCCGCTCCCAGATCAGCGAGTCGAAGGGGGAAAGCAAAGCCCGGGTGCGCATCCGTCGCCGGGGCCTTGGGGCCTCGGAGTGGAGGAAGGCCGGCTGCTTCCAGCCCTCGACGCGCGCCGGGAGCAGCGCGCCCTCGGCCACCAGGTCGTCGAGCAGCCGCGGCACGGCCGGCCCGCGGATGCGGAAGTAGTCGGCCAGGTCGCGGGCCGTTCCGATCCCCACCGAGCGGGCGGCCACCAACAGCAGCTCGCGCTGGGCGGCCAGCTCGTCGGGGATGGGTGCGGCCAGGACATCGGCCGGCAGCCACTGGTCGGGGGCGAGGTACACCCGCTCGAAGCCGTTGCGCCGGGTGGCGGTGATCCGGCCGGTCCAGAACAGCCACTCCAGGACCCGCTTGCCGTTGCCCCACCCCCACCAGGACGATCGCTCGCGGTCCTCGGGGCTGTGGGCCTGGAGCTCGCCGCTGCTCACCGGCCCGCGCTCGAGCACCTCGGCGAGGGTGGCGGCCACCAGGGCCTCGTTCTTGATCGCGGCGTTGCGGACCCCGTTCCAGCGATGGCCCTCGTCCATGCGCCAGCGGAACAGCGGGTGACGCTCGACGGGGTGGAGCGAGGCCTCGTGGCCCCAGTACTCGAACACCTCCCGCGTCCCGTCACCCCAGAGCCAACGGGTCAGGGCTTGCCGGTCGTAGGCCCCGAGGCGCGCGAAGAAGACCAGCTCGTGGCTGCGGGTCAGGACGTTGACCGAATCGAGTTGAACCGTGCCCAGCTGGGTGAGGACCCGCCGGAAGTGGCGGCGGTCGACCCGCCCCGCCGGCCGAGGGGTCGCGAACCCCTGTGCCGCGAGCGCGATCCGGCGGGCATCCCGCAGCGAAACCTCGACCCCCGTCGTCATCGGAGCGACCCTAGCGACCAATGAGGACAATTACGGTCCGGGTTAGCGACCTCCTGGTGCGGAGCGGCCACGGATGCCGCGACTAGGTTGTCGCCGGTTGGATCCGTGACGAGGGGAGGCCGCTCCATGGGCTACCGAGTGGTGGTCGACTTCGACCTGTGCGAGAGCAACGCACGCTGCATGGAAGCCGCACCCGAGGTCTTCGAGGTGCGCGACGACGACTTCCTCTACATCCTCGACGAGCATCCACCCGAGGAGCTGCGGGAGAAGGTGGAGGAGGCCGTCCGCCGCTGTCCCAAGGCGGCGATCTCCATCGCCGACGAGGCCTGAGGCCTGCGATCGATCGTCGTCGTCGGCGCCTCCCTGGCGGGGCTGCGGGCCGCCGAGGAGCTCCGGCACCAGGGCTTCGACGGCTCCCTCACCATCGTCGGTGACGAGCTGCACCAGCCCTACGACCGGCCGCCGCTGTCCAAGGAGGTGCTGGCCGGGGACTGGCAGCCGGACCGCACGGCGCTGACCACCACCAACGAGGGCGGCATCGACGCCCTCGACCTGGACTGGCGGCTGGGGGTACGGGCCACCGGCCTGGACCTCGGCCAGCGCACCCTAGAGCTGGCCCCGAGTCCGGTCGCCCCGACGGGAACGGCGGTGGCGCCCGACCTCCAGTCGCTTCCCTTCGACGGGCTGGTCATCGCCACCGGTGCGACACCGCGGCTGCTGCCGACGGCCACCGAGCCTCCCGGCGCCGACGCCGACGCCGACGCCGATGCCGGCCCGGCCGCCCGGCCCGGTCAGCTCCACGGCCTCGCGGGCATCCACATCCTGCGCAGCCTGGACGACTGCCTCGCCCTGCGAGCCGACCTGGACGCCTCGCCGCACCGGGTGGTCGTGGTCGGGGCGGGGTTCATCGGCGCCGAGGTCGCAGCGACCTGCCGGACCCGGGGGTTGGCGGTCACGCTGCTCGAGGCGCTCCCGGTCCCGCTGGAGCGGGCTGTCGGCCCCGAGATCGGGGCGTTGATGGCCGACGTCCACCGCGACCACGGCGTCGACGTCCGCCTGGGCGTGGGTGTCGCGGGCTTCGAGGGCGGCCGGAGGAGCGGGGGAGGTGGCGGTGGCAGGACCGACGAGCGGCGTGTGGAAGGCGTCCGGCTGGCCGACGGCAGCTTCGTGGCCGCGGACGTCGTCGTCGTGGGGGTGGGTGTCGAACCGAACTGCGCCTGGCTCCAGGGCTCGGGGCTGCTGCTCGACAACGGCGTCGTGTGCGACGCCTCCGGTCTCGCCGCGCCGGGGGTCGTGGCCGCGGGCGACGTCGCCCGATGGCCGAGCCCCCGCTTCGGTCGCCTCCTGCGCATCGAGCACTGGGACAACGCCATCACCATGGCGGAGCACGTCGCCCGGCGCCTGCTGGCGGGGGCCGGTGCGCCCGAGCCGGAGCCGGCGCCCGATCCCTACGACCCGGTGCCCTGGTTCTGGTCCGACCAGTACGACCGGAAGATCCAGCTCGCCGGTCTCGGCGCCGGCGCGGACGAGATGGTGCTGGTGGACGGCTCGTTCGAGGAGCGCCGGTTCGCCGTCCTCTACCGCCACGGCAACCGCCTCGGTGGCGTGCTGGCCATGAACCGGCCTCGCCAGGTGGTGCGCTTCCGGGCGCTGATCGAGCGTGGCGCGGCCTGGGAGGAGGCGCTGGAGGTCGCCCGCGAGGCCTGACTGCCGGTCGAGGCCCGATCGCCCGACGGTTGGGCTGACCGGCGGGCCCGCCTCTCAGAGCTTGGCGGCCAGGCGGTCGGCCTCCCGCTCGGTGAGGCCGACGGTCACCCACATCCGCTCGAGGTGCTGGCGGACCTGCAGCTCGCCCTGGGGCACGGGATGCTCGGCGAGGAACGCCGCGACCTGGTGGGCCACGGCCCGCCGGCCCAACGAGCGGACGCCGCCCAGCATCCGGGGGATGCTGTTGTCGGGGAACCGCTCGGCGATGTCGTCCCAGCGACGGGCCACGAACGTCCACGCCGTCTCGCCGTTGTCGCGGTTGGCGATGGCCTGGCCGATCAGGTACGGCGCGTCCTGGGTGCGGACCTCGCCGGACAGGCTCAGGTCCAGGGTCCGGGCCAGGCAGTCGCGGTCGCGGAACCGGGCCAGCGCATAGAGGAACCGCTCGCGGTCCTGGGGGTTGTCCGCCGTGCGGAACCGGTCGGCCAGCCGCTCGTGCAGGGCCTCGTCACCGAGCGTCGCAGACGCCGACAGCGCGGCGGCGGCGAGGCTGGCCTCCACGCTGCCCGGGTCGGCCAGGTAGGCCTCCAACCGCGACCGGCACAGCTCGATCGCTGTCTCGTCCTTGCCGACCGTCGCCGCCGCGCCGACCAGCAGGCCGCGCAGCGTGCGGCTGCGGTCGTCGTCGTCCGCCCGCGGCTCATCGCCCAGCCGCTGGCGGGCCGGCGCCAACAGCGCGCGGACCCGGGCCGCGAACCGCTCGCGGGCCTCGCCCTCCAACAGCCGGTCGAGGGCGCCCAGGCCGCCCAGTAGCCGCTCCCACACCGACAGGTCGGTCTCGCCGGCGACGCCCTCGGCCAGCTCCAGGAACGTCGTCGCCTCCGTCGATCCGGCCAAGACGGCGGCCCAGGTGTCGTCGACCAGCACGTAGCGCTCGACCGGCGACAGCTCGGCGCGGCGCTCGATCAGGCGGTCGAGGAGCTCGCCGCTGTAACGCACCCGGTAGAAGCCGTTGGCTCCCCGGTTGGCGTTGACGCTGTCGACGGGACCGGGGACCTCGACGTCGGCCGTCGGCTGGTCGAGCAGCACGTGCTCGGTGTGGTCACCGCCTCCGGTGGAGGCCACACCGACGAGCAGGGGCACGGCCCACGTCGTCGACCCGCGGCCGGCGGCCGGAGCGGCGGTGACACCCTCGCCCCCGCCCGTGGCACCGCCCTCGCCGAGCTGGTAGCGGAACGGCTGCTGTGCGAACCGGAGCACGCTGTCGCCGGCCCGGCTGACCGCGACCTCCGGGAAGCCACCCTGGAAGATCCAGGAGTCCGCGATGCGCCGGACCGGCTCGCCGGTCTCCTCCTCCAGCGCGTCCCAGAGGTCGGTGGTCTCGGTGTTGCCGAGCTGGTGGGCCTGCATGTAGCGGCGGATGCCGGCCCGGAAGCGGTCCTCCCCGAGGTACTGCTCGAGCATCCGCACCACCGAGGCGCCCTTCTCGTAGGTGAGGATGTCGAACATGCCCTCGGCCTCGGCCGGGGACACCACCGGGAACTCGATGGGCCGGGTCGAGGCCAGGGCATCGGTGTCGAAGGCGGCCGACCGGGACAGGCCGAAGTCGACCCACCGCTGCCAGTCCGGGCGGAAGGCATCGGTGGCCTTCATCTCCATGAACGTGGCGAAGGCCTCGTTCAGCCAGATGCCGTTCCACCACTTCATCGTCACCAGGTCGCCGAACCACATGTGGGCCAGCTCGTGGGCGATGACGTCGACCACGGCCTGGCGTTCGGACTGGGTGGCGGTGTCCGGATCGATGAGGACCAGCCGCTCGCGGAAGGTGATGCACCCCAGGTTCTCCATCGCGCCGAAGGCGAAGTCCGGGACGGCGACCAGGTCCACCTTGTCGCCGGCGTAGGGCAGCGAGAACCACTCGGTGAAGTAGCGGAGGCAGAAGGCGCCGACCTCGAGGGCGTAGGGCGTCAGCCCGGACTTGCCCGGCGGATGGATGACCCGCAGGGGTGTGCCGTCGACGTCGATCGGCTCGGTCGCCTCCAGCGGCCCGACCACCAGTGCCACCAGGTAGGTCGACATGGGGATGGTGTCGGCGAAGCGGATGGCCACCCGGCCGTCGTCGCGCGGCTCGCGGCCGGTCTCCCCGCCGTTGGACACAGCGAGCAACCCCTCGTCGACGACCAGGGTGACGCCGAAGACGGCCTTGAGGTCGGGCTCGTCCCAGCACGGGAAGGCCCGGCGGGCGTCGGTGGCCTCCATCTGCGTGCAGGCCATGACCTGCTCGTCGCCGCTGTTGTCGGTGAAGGTGGAGCGGTAGAAGCCCTTGAGCTTGTCGTTCAACGTGCCCTGGAACCGGAGGTGCACGGTGGCCGGTCCGGGCGGCAGCGTCACCCCCAGCGCGAGCGTGGCTCGTTCGGCGGCCGTGTCGAGGGCGACGGTGGCGTCGAGGCGTCCGCTCTCGGTCTCGACCCAGGCGGCGTCGATGTCCAGTTCGAGCGCGTTGAGCACGACCGCGTCGGTGGCTTCGACCACGTCGACCGCAATGGTCGCCGAGCCCGAGAACCGGGCGGCGGCGAGGTCGGGCTCCAGGGTCAGGTCGTAGCGGCGGGGCACGACCGCCCGGGGGAGCCGGTAGGGGTTGGCGGCCGGTGTCGGCGTCGGTGCGTCGGTCGGGGGAGCCACGGACGAAGACGCTACCCCTGCCCTGCCGCCGCGCCGCCTGGCGTCATTCGACGGTGGCGTAGTGCTGGGGGAGGCGCACGTACTGGCGGCCGGGGGCGATCTTGAGGATGACCCGCTCGCTCTGGATCGGGTTCCCGTAGTCGCCGCCCGTGTACTTCTGGGCCAGGTGGTCGATGTGGGCCCGGGCCTCGGGGCCGGTGACCGTCTCCACGACCTTCCCCCGCACCTCGACGTAGAGGTAGGGACGCTCGGGGTCGATGATCATCACCGTCGCCCGGGGATCGCGCGTGACGTTCTTGAACTTCTGGCGGTGGACCTCGGTGTTGAGCAGCAGGTGCTCGCCGTCCGTGTCGACCCACAGGGGCTGGGTCATCGGTGTGCCGTCGGGCAGCAGCGTGGTGACGGCGGCGAGGTTCGGGCCGCTGGCCAGTTCGACGATCCGGTCTTCGAGCATCCGGGCGGGTCTCCTCGTTGAGTGTCGGCCTGGCGCCGGTCGGCATCGCGCCGGTTCGGCGCAGCACCGTTCAGCCGAGATCGACGATGGTGGGCCCCGGCGCGCCCTCCACGGTAACGACCAGACGGCCCGACCCGTCCACGCCGAGGCTCACGCCGTCGAGGCTGGGAGGGATGCCGTCGACGTGACGGTCGGGTTCGCGGGTCACCGGCCCGTCGGGCTCGAACTGCACCACCCGCAGCGTCCCGTCCGGCGCGAGGGCGACGTAGCGGCCAGAGCCGTCAGGCTGGGGAACCGAAGCGCAGCGGGCCCCGGCCACGTCGGCCGCGGTGAGGAGGTTGGGCGGTAGCGGCTCGCAGTCGACGGCGCCCTGGTCCCAGGCCGTCGAGGTCCGGGGGGTGACCTCGTCGACGGCGACGGACCGGGCGCCCCGGCCCCGCGGCGCTCCCAGGACCCGCGACATGTCCAGGCCGGGCTCGCCGGGCTGTCGGATCCGGGTGCCCCGCTCGAGCGACGCCAGGTCCCGCTGGAGGGCGGCGACCTTGGGGTCGTCGGGCGCCATGCCGCTGGCCAGCATGGCCTCGACCTCGGAACGCAGGATGTCGACCCCGACGGCATCTGCGCTGCCGTCGGTGCGGCTGACCGGTCGGCCGTCGTCGCCGCCGGCGGCGATCCGGCCGGAGCTGCCCGCCCCGTCGGCTTGGCTCGCCGGGATGGCGAACAGCGCCGCCACGGCCACGGCGATCGCCCCGACCGCCAGCGCTGCGGCGACCGCCGGCCTCGGGCCCGAGCGGCGGCTCACGAGTGCCACCGGATGTCGGTCACCGTGTCCAGGTGGTCCTGGTAGGTGAGCGGGCTGGACTGCAGGTTCAGCAGGAGCTGGTCGTGCCCCTGCTCCGGTCGGTTGTTGGTGAGGTTGCACCCGCCGCGCTGCTGGCAGGCGCCCCATTGGGTCATCACGCCGCTGAAGACGATCCGGTCGTGGCGCGACCGGGCGCCGTACTCGGCGAGCTTCTGCCACTGCCGGGCGTTCACGCCGGAGGTGGCGTAGACCTGGGGTAGCGGTAGCGACGGGTCGTACCACCAGGCCAGCCGCCACACGAAGTACTGGTTCCACCCGTTGTTGCACGGCCCGCCGGTGGCGGCGTCCCGGGGGCACCCGTCGGCCGAGGCGTGGACGTGGAGCGGGCGTCGTCCCGGGAACCCGTTGTAGCCCTGCATCCACCGGTCGGCCTTGGCGAAGGCCGACCACGAGGGCTCGACGTCCCAGGCGCCGTAGATCCGGACGGTGCCGGGGTAGGTGCGTTCGGCCCACTCGGCCACCGACCGGACCATCGACGCCCAGGTGGCACCGTGGCCCGCCAGCCACGCATCGGGCTTGGTGTCGGCGGCGCTGTTGCTGGTGCCCAGGCCGACCAGCGCCTGCTGACCGCCCGGTCGGCACCAGACGAAGCCCCGAACGAAGTTGCGGGCCAGCTCGCCGATCTGGGCGACCGTGCGGTTCTGGGCGCCCCACAGGGTGGCGCCGAAGTTGCCACCCACGTCGGTGGGTGCGCCGAAGAACAGCGTCATCCGGCCGGAGGTCTCGCTGCTGTAGCAGCCCAGCTGGCCCATGGCCGCGGTGCTGGTGTTGGCGATGTAGAAGCTCCGGGTCCAGGCCCGGGGCGAGTTCCAGGCCGGTGCCGCTACCGCCGGGCGCGCCGTCGACGCGACCAGCAGCACGGGGCCCAGCAGGACGAGCGGTAGGAGGACACCCCAGACCGAGCGCAACCTGGTGACAACCACGTGGATCCCTCTCCCTCGGCGGGCATCGTTCTCGTGCCGCCCGCCGGGGGTCGAGGAATCGGACGCGTCAGTGCTCGTCCTCGACCGGAGGAAGGAACGGTAGCTTCAGGTCGCCCAGCTTGACCAGGGTCGAGGCGATCCAACCGCCCATGGCGCTCACGTGGTCGTCGAGCCTCGACCCGTCGACCAGCGTGGTCTCGTCCAGCTCGTACGAGCCCTCGTAGGAGACCTCGATCGCGTACTCCCGGGCCTTGAGGTCCGACGAGAACACGGTCTCGATGGTGGGGCCCGACCGCTCGAGCCGGTCCGACCCGATCGCGGCGCTGGTCTCGGGCAGGACAGCCAGTACCTGGTCGGGGTCGGGGGACTCGGCGAGGCGCTGGACCCGCAGCACCAGCTCGATGTCGATGCGGGGCGGGTCGTTGAAGGACTCGCCGATGTACCACGAGCGGTAGGAGGTCTGGGCCCAGGTCGGCCAGTCCAGCGTGACGTCGGCCTGCACGCGCGGGGGGAGGCCCTCGCCGGGGAGGCCGTAGGAGGTCTCCCAGGTGACGTCCCCCAGCAGCACGTCCACCTGGAAGCGCTCCTCGAACGCCTGCCGCTCGAGTCGGGCCCGCTCCAGCGAATCGCGCAAGGCACCTATCGCGTCGGTGAAGACGTGGTCGAGCATTCGATCAGAAGGTAGCTGTGTCGTCCGCCGGACGACGCCGACAGGGCACGGTGGCGAGGTCTCGCCGGAAGGTAGTGGCGTCAGGCGGGATTCGAGCCGGCCCAGGTCACCAGGTCGTCGGCGGACCGGGTGTTGACGATCCGATCCGGTGGGATGCCCGCCTTGGCCGCCTTGTCACACCCATACACCTGCCACTCCAGCTGGCCAGGGGCGTGCGCGTCGGTGTCGATCGAGAACCTGAGGCCCCAACCGATGGCCTGCTCCAGCAGGTCCTCGGGCGGATCCTGGCGCTCGGGCCGGCAATTGATCTCCAGCGCGACGTCGAAGCGGGCGCAGGCGGCGAACACGATGTCGGCGTCGAACTGGGACTGCGGCCGCTGGCTGCCGACCACCTTGCGCCCGGTGCAGTGGCCCAGGACGTCGACCAGCGGGTGGGCCATGGCGAGCACCATCCGGCGGGTCATGTCCTCGCGGGGCATGCGCAGCTTGGAGTGCACGCTGGCCACGACCACGTCCAGCTCGGCGAGCAGGGCGTCGTTCTGGTCGAGCGAGCCGTCGGGGAGGATGTCGACCTCGATGCCGGTCAGGATCCGGAACGGTGCGAGCTTCTCGTTGAGCTCCCGGATCTCGTCGAGCTGGGCCCGGAGGCGCTCGGCGGTGAGGCCGTGCGCGACGGTCAGCCGAGGGGAGTGGTCGGTGAGGACCAGGTACTCGTGGCCCAGCTCCTGCGCCGTGCGGGCCATGGTCTCGATCGACGCGCCGCCGTCGGACCAGGTGGAGTGGCTGTGGCAGTCGCCGCGCAGCGCCGCCCGCAGGTCGGCTCCCTCGCCGAGCGGGAGCACGGTCTCCTCCTCCAGCTTGGCGACGTAGGCGGGCACCTTGCCCTCCAGCGCCTCGCTGATGACGTTGGCCGTCACCGGACCGATGCCGGGCAGGTCGGTGAGCCTGCCCTGCCGGTTCCGCTCGGCCAGCTCGTCCTCACCTACCTCGGCGGCAACGTCGCGGGCCCGGACGAAGGCCCGCACCTTCTGGGACTCGGCCAGCACCCGGTCCAGCAGGTACACCACCCGGTCCAGTGCTTCGACAGGCCCCATGGCGGTTGACTCTACGGTCTCGGAGCCGTGACAAGCTGAGTGGGTGCGTCGAGCCTGGTCAGCGGTGGGGCGGTGGCTGTCGGCTGGGCGGGAGGCAGGGGAGGGGCTCGCCGCTCGAGCCCGTGCCCGGGCTGCGCCCCGGGTCAGCGGGTACCCGACGTCGTCGAACCGGGCCTCGTCACTGCATCTGCGCTGGGAGCTGCCCGGTCCGGTCCGGGCGGTGTCCGTGGAGCTGGTGGTGGAGAGCCTGCCCGTGGTCGCCGACCTCTACTTCTGGGCGTTGCAGGCCTCGTTCGTCGACGACCGGGGCCGCCACCACGGTGCCGGGCACGTCGGGCTGCAGTGGTATCCGGCCCATCCCGGCTCCCGGGCCGTGAACTGGGGTGGCTACGGACCGGACGGGCGGGTGCTGGACGGTTCGGCCTCACCGCTGCCCAGCGCCAGCGACAACCCCAACACCCGTGACCTGTGGTGGGAGCCGGGCCGGCCCTACACCCTCGGCATCGCCCGGGCGGGGGGCGACGACGAGACCGGTGGCGCCGGTGGCGCCGGTGGCTGGGCGGGGCTGGTCGACGGCGCGCCGGTCCGGCGGCTGTACGCCGGGGGCGACCGGCTCGACGGGCTGATCGTGTGGTCGGAGGTGTTCGCCCGGTGCGACGCGCCGCCGGTCGCCGTCCGCTGGGCCAACCTCCGGGCCACCACGGTCGGGGGCGAGGTCGTCCGGCCCGCCGCGGTGCACGTGAACTACCAGCGCCGGGACGCCGGCGGCTGCGACAACACCACGGCCCTCCTCGTCCCCGACGAGTCGGCCTCCGCCGTCCGCCAGATCACCAACTCCTCCCGCGCCACCCCCCAGGGCACCCGCCTCCCCCTCGCCGGCGCGTAGCGGCAGCGA
>Ga0209382_10011591_pt1 | contig 10942 bp, 12 predicted proteins | sample SoiMetdeltSBSDD5_FD_187599 | JGI IMG/M metagenome (GOLD analysis project Ga0209382, IMG submission 187599) | Bulk soil microbial communities from a Populus tree surrounding site in Tennessee, USA - Soil MetaG P. deltoides SBSDD5 (SPAdes) (version 2) | ecosystem: Environmental > Terrestrial >...
CGTCGAGCAACACATTGGACCATTGCACGCCGGTGAGATGCAAATCTAGGATGATCACCCCAATGCACTTAGAATTGTGATGAATATTACCTTGGCATCTCAATGAGATCGTACGGCTATTACGGAACTCTTGAGCAAGTCATCGAAAGTGAAAATCTATGCCTCATCTGAATTTTATTTATGACATTCGCCAATTTTACTTTGGAGGAGCTTGTTTTAACAGCAGTCTGCGCCCATGTAGCTACTAGTGATTTGAGTGATGAGCATTCAAATTGCTTTCGGAAATCCAATAGCCCGGGAGTTGTGGAAATGACGAACAACCCGCAGCCGGAAAACAACAGCGTACAGGTCCCGGCCACTGGATTGAGAGGCGAAATCCGGCAGAAGTGGGGTAAGTTCAGCGCTCAGGAGATCGCCGCCCTCAAGGACAAGGACGATCTGGTGGCACAGGTCCAGGCGAAATACTCCCTCGACAAGACCCAGGCGCAACGCGACGTCGATGCGTTCGCAAGGGGGCGGCAGCTCTAGTTCGTGCGTAGCTGTCGTGGTCGCCGCCCCTGGCACCTGCTGAGGGCGGCGCACCGATCGCTAGCGGCTAGAATCCGAAAAAGCGGCGGAATGGACATCGCGCTAACAGAGCCCATGTCCCGCGCGACCGCCACCGTCCGGCGCCGTTCGACGACGGCCACTCTCGTTGGCATCCTTCCGTGCGTGACCTGCAGGGCTGAACCGACGGCGGCCACGACCAGCAGCCCGCGGCTTCTGAAAGACCGAGGAAATGGAGTCCGGATGGCACTGATGCTGTCGCAGTTCATATCCCAAGCGAACGCGGAGCGGTTGGCAACGGCCCTCCACGTTGTGCTCGCCGGATGCGTGTTTGCCTTCCTGGTGTTGACCATCGTGCTGAGTTGATCGCGGAGAGGTCGGCGTTGCGGACCGCCCGACCGCCGATCCGGACAACGAGAGGAGCCCTTGCGCGTGCATTTGCGCCAATACCGGCGGGCGGCGGCCCTGACCGCACTGATCTTTGCGCACGGCATGGTCTCTGCCCCCGCACAGCCGAGACGATCGGAGATTGGCCTGCTCACCTGCGGCCTCATAAAAAGCGAGGGCACGCAGGGCGGAACTGAGGCAGTGGCGCCCGCGCGTCAGACGTGGGATCTGGACTGTTCGTTCCGACCAACAAACGGCGGCCCTGAAGAGACCTACACCGGCACCCTGGAGAGCGTCGGCCCGGAGAAGGAGCCGTCCGAACGGCGGACGATGATCTGGATCGTCAAAAGAGCTGGCGAAACGACGGGGCCGACTGGCCAGCTTCAGCAGGTTTATGCCGCAGACCTCGCTGCAAACCCCGGGCACTCGCCGCCGCTGATCGGCGAGGCGAACGGGTCGTTGGTGCTGGAGACCCTCGCGGATGCGGGTGTGGCGATAGCCATCGACGAGAAGCGGATCACCACCGCCATGATTGTACTCGTCAACCTCATCCTGAAAACGGCGCCGGCGTAGGACCCGCGGTCGAGGTGGGCGAGGTCGATTCAACGCGCCGGGGCCTTGTCGCAGGAAACGGTCGCATGGAGGCAGTCATGACGGACCGACCCATCACGCTCGATCACCGTCGAGGCATGGCCGCTCAAAAGGCTACCGAGAACCGCCGCTTGATGACGGAGGTTGAGGCAAATGAGAAATCTCTCCGGGATCGGCAAGAGGAGCTGGAAACACAGCTCGTCGCGGCTCCAGCCGCGACCTGGCTCGAGGCTGCCGAGAAGGCCCGTTATCTGCTCGGTCTCTTTGCATCGACAGCGACCGGGCAGGACCCTCGCAGAAAAATGCTGATCGCCAATGTGCTGGAGGACTTCGCCCGCCTCTCTGCGGCCAACGGCGGGGATTCAATCGAATAGGGGCCGGCATCCTTTACCTCGAAGGGAGATTTGATGTGGCAAAGAAACAGCAAAGAAGCAACCGCGAGAAGAGAAAGCCGAAGGTCGACAAGCCAAAACCATCAGCGCAAGTCGTCCCCTTCGCGCCTGCGCAGGGCTTCGCCGGCCTCAAGAGCGGCGCACGCAAGAAGGTTCGCTGATTTCGTGCGGGCGAGCTTAGTTAACGTCGGTGACGCCGGCAGCGACTAGTGTTCCGAGTCTGACGGTTGGTACCCATTTTTGACCGCTTCGAGGGCATCGAGCGCGCGGCGTTCCTTGGCAAGAACGACTGCGGCGGTACTGGTCCACACGAAGGGCTCGGGATCAGCATTGTGGTGGTCGAGATAGTGGTGGATCGCAGCCTCGAGGTCAGCGACGCTCGTGAAGACGCCGCGCCGGATGCGCTTGCCCGTGATCTCGCCGAAGAAGCGCTCGACGAGATTGAGCCAGGAGGCGCTGGTCGGCGTGAAGTGGAGCTTGAAGCGCTTGTGCCTGGCGAGCCAGGCCTCGACCGCAGGTGTCTTGTGCGTTGCGTAGTTGTCGAGCACGAGATGGACGTCGAGATGGTCCTGTACGCACCGGTCGATCTGCTTGAGGAATTGGATGAACTCTCTGGCGCGATGGCGCGGCTTGCATTCGCCGACGACGAGGCCGCTCTTCACATCGAGCGCGGCAGACAGCGTGGTCGTGCCGTGGCGTTTGTAGTCGTGCGTCATGGTCGCGGCGCGGCCCTTCTTCAAGGGCAGGCCCGGCTGGGTGCGGTCGAGCGCCTGGACCTGGCTCTTCACATCGACGCACAGCACCAGCGCACGATCCGGAGGGTTCAGATGGAGGCCGACGATGTCGGTGACCTTCTCCTCGAACTGCGGATCGTTGGAGACCTTGAACGTCCTGACGAGATGCGGCTTAAGGCCGGCCTCCGCCCAGACGCGCCCGACGCCGGACGGGCTGACCCCCATCTCGGCCGCCATCGACGCCCTGCTCCAGTGCGTCGCGTTTGCGGGCGTCCCGTTGGCCGTCCTAGTCAGCACCTTGTGCTTGATCGCCGCCGGCAACGGCTTCTTTGCCCTGAGGCCGTGTCTTGTCGCGCAGCAGACCGTCGCCCGATAAGCTGGTGCCCCACCGTAGGATAGCTCCCGACCTTCTTAAGGGGATATCGCCGAAGCTTTCGCCATAGCTGACCGCGCCTGCCCGATCCGAGGGCATTCCGGTCAACAGAGGACCTGCGCTGCAGCGAGTTCGTCAGCTGTGACAGGCACGTCTGTCGCGCGCCCAACTGAGTTCAAGCCTTAGATGTCGGCTCGTCTGAGCTCGATGACCAGCAAGGTCTCGCGCCGGCCTAGTCTAATATACCGACCCTTTCATTCGATGCCCGGGGCTGCATGCAGGGGGAAGGCGGCCGGGACGGCGCTCGACTCCCGAGAGGGCAAACGCAACTGTGGAGGATGACAGAAGCATAGCAAACCAGCGTCACCATGTCGAGATGATCGGCAGTCGGATGGTAAATTTAGTGTTGGTGCCGATCGACCGGCCGCCCGCCATCGGCGAGGGCGGGCTCACCTCCCCCTTGGGCATCCTGTGAATGGGTCCAGCCCGAGAGCACCCTCGCTCGAGAGGCGAGCCCGGCTGGCTGCTAACGGACACATCGGTTCAGATCTCCCAGGTAGGCCGCCACGACGGTGGGGTCGCTCAGAACCTGGCCCGGCGTGCCACTGGCCAGCGTGCGACCGTAGTTCAGTACATGCACCCGGTCGGCGAGATCGGCGACCATCTGCATGTCGTGCTCGATCCACAACATCGGCAGGTCGAGGTCGTGCTTGATGCGCAGGATGAAGCGAGCGAGGTCGTCGCGCTCGTCTCGCGTGAGGCCGGCGGAGGGCTCATCGAGCAGCAGCAGGGATGGCTCCAGGGCCAGAGCGCGGGCCAGACCGACGATCTTCTGAACGCCGAAGGGGAGCGCGCCCGCACGCGCATGCCGTACGCGCTCCAGCTCCACGAACTCGATGATGCGCTCCACCGCCTCGCGATGCCGCACCTCCTCGCGCCTGACCGCCGGCGTGAAAAGCATGCGCTGCAGCGGATTGGTGGCCAGTCGCGCGTGCCGGCCCGCCATGATGTTGTCGAGCACGCTCATGTGCGCAAAAAGCTCGACGTGCTGGAACGTTCGCGCGATCCCCAGCCGTGCCACGGCACGCGACGACAGGCCGGTGATGTCCTGCCCGCGAAAGCGGATGCGGCCCTCGCCCTTGTAGATGCGGCTGATGCAGTTGAAGGCGCTGGTCTTGCCCGCACCGTTGGGGCCGATCAACGCGAACAGCTCGCCCGTTTCCACCGCGAACGACAGTCCCTCCAGCACGGTGAGCCCGCCGAAGCCGAGGCTCAGGTTCTCGACCTCGAGCTCAGCCATACCACCTCCGGCTGCGGCGGTACTGCTTGACATCGCGGTAGCTGCGCCGCCTGCCGCTCGACTGGCCCAGATAGAACTCCTGGATGTCGGGATGGCTGGCGAGCCGTGCCTTGTCCCCGTCGAGCACGATGCGGCCGTTCTCCAGGACGTAGCCGTAGTCCGCGATCTCCAGCGCTACGGCGGCGCTCTGCTCAACCAGCAGGATCGTGACCGCGAGCTCGCGGCGGATCTGCGCGAGCCTCGACATCAGGTCCTCCACGACCACCGGCGCCAGGCCCAGCGACAGCTCGTCGACGAGCAGCAGCTCGGGCTTCGACGCCAGCGCCGAGGCAATCGCCAGCATCTGGCGCTCACCGCCCGAGAGGAGGCCGGCGGTGCGGTCGTGGAGCTCCTCGAGCTTCGGAAAGAACTGCAGCACCCTCGCCTGATGCCGCCTGCGCTCCGCGGCCGCGAGGCCGCGCGCGACCGGCACTCGCAGGTTCTCGGCGACGGTGAGGTTGGGAAACACCTTATCCCGCTCGGGCACCAGGGCAATGCCGGCTCTTGCGACCCGGTGCGGCTCGCTGTTCTCGATGCGCCGCCCATTGAAGCGGATCGCGCCCTCCGTGACGCGCGCATCGTCCGTGCCATGGAAGCCGGAAATGGCGCGCAGCAGCGTGGTCTTGCCGGCGCCGTTGGTGCCGAGGATGCCCACAACCTGGCCCCGCTGCGCGGAGAGCGTGATCCCCTGCACGGCCGTGATCGCGCGCTGGTAGACGACCTCGAGCTTGTCGACGCTGAGCAGCGGCTCGCTCATCGGCGCGATCCCGCCATCGGCCGGTGCCTGAACGGCCAGAGAAGAAAGTAGGTCTGCACGCGCCGCCAGATGCCGACGAGCCCCAGCGGCTCCAGCACCAGAAACAGGATCATCACGACACCGAACGCCGCGTAGTTCACGGCAAACAGCAGACCGGCATAGCGCTGCGCGCCCGCCAGCGTGCCGATGACGGCCTCGATGCCGTAGGGAAACAGCGTCACGAACACCGCGCCGAGGACGGCGCCCAAGAGCGAGCCAATGCCGCCGATGATGATCATGGCGACGTATTGGATGGTGAGGAACAGCGAGAACGCCTCCACCGACACGAAGCCCCGGTAGTAGGCGAACAGCGCGCCTGCGAGCGCCGTGAGCGCCGAGCTGATCACGAATGCGAGCAGCTTGTGCGCGGCCACGCCGATGCCGAGCGCCTCTGCCACGGTCTCGTTGGCGCCGATCGCGGCCCACGCGCGCCCGGTGCCGCTGCGCAGGAGGTTCAGGCACAGCAGCAGCGTCGACGCGGCAAACGCCCCGAGGATGAAGTACCAGGTACGGCCGCCCGAGATGGTCCAGCCGCCCAGCGTCGGCGCATCGATGACGACGCCGGTCGAGAATCCGCGCCTGGTCTCGTACTCGCCGCCCAGGTAGACGACCAGGAAGTGCAGGGCGAGCGTACTGACGGCGAGATAGAGCCCGCGCAATCTCAGCGACGGCAGGCCGAACACCACGCCCAGCAGTGCGCCGACACCTGCGGCCGCGGGCAGCGTCACCCAGAACGGCGCATTCACCTCCTTGAACAGGATGCCGGCGGTGAAGGCGCCCGCCGCCAGCAGGCCGGCGTGCCCCAGCGAGATCTGGCCCGCATGTCCTGTGAGCAGCATCAGAGCGAGCGCGCCGATGCTGGCCAGGAAGACCTGGCAGGCGAGGTCGAGAAGGAACGGCGAGGCGAAGAACGGCAACGCCAGGAGCGCGATCAGGAAGACCGCCAGAGACCAGCGCTCGCCTCGCGTCTCGACCAGCCTGAGGTCCTGTGCGTAGCCGGTGCGGAAATGGCCGCTCGCCCGCAAGCGCCTAGACACGGTCGAGCTCCTCGCGCGTGCCGAACAGGCCCCAGGGCCGTACGACCAGCATCGCAATCAGCACCAGAAACGGCACCACCTCGGACAGCAGCGGGTCGACGTAGTGGATCAGCAGCACCTCCGCCGCCGCCACGATCAGCGAGCCCAGGAGCGCGCCGGCGAGGCTGTCAAGCCCGCCCACCAGCGCTGCGGGGAACGCCTTGAGGCCGACGATGGCCATGGTCTGGTCGAGCCCGGAATCGAGCGCAATGAGGATGCCGGCGAGTGCGCCCGTCATGGTGGAGAGCCCCCAGGCCAGCGCGTACATGGCATGCAGGTCGATGCCCCGTTGCGCGGCCAGCAGCGGGCGCTGCCCGGCCGCCCGCATGCGGATGCCCCAGCGCCCGAAGCGCAGGAAAGCCAGCAGCGCCCCATAGACCAGCGCCGTCGTCAGGATCAGCAGCGCCGCGAAGAAGGATATGCGAGCCCCGCCCGGCAGCGCAATCGACGTGTTGGCAACATCCAGCGCCTGCGCCGGGTACTGCTGCTGCGCCGACCACACCAGCACCATGACCCCGCGCAGGAGAGTGCCGAGCGCCACCGTCGTGAGCACCGCGGCCAGCACCATCTCCCCCGTCATCTTGCGCATCAGGAACAGGTAGACCAGCGCACCCGTCAGCAGGCTCAACCCCATCGCTGCGGCGATCGCCACCGGCCAATGCGAGCTGAACTGCGACGCCGTCACCACCAGCATGTAGGCACCGAGCATCATGAGCTCGCCGTGCGCCAGGTTCAGCACCCGGCTCACGCGATAGACGAGAACGTACCCGCAGGCGATCAGCGCATAGATCGAAGCCAGCACTGCAATGTTGACGGCGAGTTGCACGACCGGAAGCCTGAGCGAGCGCATGGTGCGCCCCCTCCCGCGAGGAATGGGAGGGGGATCGGTCACTTCACATCGAACGCGACCCAGTCCTTCACTCGCGCGATCGTGCCCTTGGCGGCATCCCAGCGATAGACGCGATAGTATTGGCGGGTGCGGAAGTGGTTGTCCCTGGTCCACTCGATGGGACCGCCGCGCAGGCCCTTGGTGTCGACGTTGAGGTTGCTCATGGCGTCGGCGATCTTCTGCGGCGTCGCCGGCCAGCCGGCGGCCTTGAGTGCCGCCTCGATCACCATGCCGGCGATCCAGCCTTCGGCCATCTGCTCTGCCGGATACTGCACGCCGGCCTTTTTGGCCGCGTCCCGGATCTCCTGGTGGATCGGCAGATTGTCCTGGAACAGGGCGTTGGCGCCGATCACGTAGAACTGCCCATCCTTGAGCCGTGCGAGCTCACCCTCGGCCTCGAGGTGTGCCCAGGCGGCGAAATCTCCCTTCCAGCCGAGGCGGCGCAGGGCTTCCAGCGTGCGCACCTGCGTCACCCACGGTGCCCACGAGAACACCCAGTTCGCGCCCGCGTCCTTGAGCTTGGTGGCGAACGGCGTGTAGTCCGGCGTCGGCGGCGGAATCACCTCTTTGCCGACGACGGTCATGCCGAACGAGGGCGCCTGCTGCTCGGCGAAGTCCATCTCGCCGCGCGAGAGCGGGATCGCCATGGCCGAGAAGCCGATCCTCACCGGCTCCTTCGCCGTCTCCTTGATGAAGGCGAGGGTCGCGCGGCTGTCGTAGTTCGCAGCGAACGCCGTCGTGCAGAACTGCAGCGGATCGGCCGGGGGGTACACCGTCTGCGGGCACACCGAGCTCGCAAACAGCAGTGGCACGTTGGCCTGTTTCGCCTCGGCCGTCACCGGCGCGTAGGTCGACGACAGGCTCGCGTTCAGCATCAGCATCACGTTGTCCTGCGCGATGAGCTTCTTGGCATTCGCCGCGGCCTTGCCGGGCTGCGCCGAGTCGTCCTGCAGGATCAGGTTGACCTTCTTGCCGTTGATGCCGCCGGCCGCGTTCACGCGATCGATGTATATCCGCAACGCGTCGATTGCCGGCGCATAGGTGCTGGCTGGAGGACCGGTGAGCGCGCCGGTCAGGCCGATCGTGTAGGCCTCCTGTGCCGCAGCGGGCGACGGCGGAAGCGCGAGCGTCGAGGCCACGAGGGCCACGCCGAGAGTGCGATATCTCATTTTGTTCCTCCCATAGGCTTGTTGCGTCTTCGAGGTCAGGCGAGCGCGCCGGCGCTGCCGGCCAGGAGCTGCTCCTCCTTGTCGTCGTACATCTCCTCGACCAGCGCCTTGAACCGCTCGTGCATGAGCTGGCGCTTGACCTTGCGCGTCGCGGTGACGGGTTCGCCCTCCTCCTCCGGGTCGAGCGCTTTCGGCAGGATGCGGAACGCCTTCACCCGCTCGACGCGGGAGAGCTCGGCGTTGGCCTTGTCGATCTCGGCCCGGATGAGGCCCTGCACGCGTGGCTCCTGCGTCAGGCTCGTGAACCCGGTGTAGGCAACGTCGTTGCTGCGCGCCCAGTCCGCTACCGTCTCGAAGTCGATCTCGATCAGCGCCGTGAGGTACTTCCGTCCCTGTCCGAACACCACGGCCTCGGCGACATAGGGGCTGGCCCGCATCGTGCTCTCGACGAGCGACGGCGAGATCGTCTTGCCGCCCATGGTGACCAGGAAGTCGCGCGCGCGGTCGATCAGGCGCAGCGCACCGTCGCGCCACTCGCCGACGTCGCCCGTCCGCATCCAGCCGGCGTCTGCGAGCACGGCCGCGGACGCCTCGGGATCGTTCCAGTAGCCCTCGAACAGGTCCGGCGAGCGCACCAGGATCTCGCCATCGTCCGCGAGCTTGACCTCGATGCCGTCGGGAACCGTGCCGACATCTCCCGGCCGCGGGAACGGTCCGCGCTGGCCGGCGATAATGCCCCCGGCCGTCTCGGTCTGGCCATACATCTCGCACACGTTGACGCCAAGCATGTGCCACACCGTCATGGTCTCGGCCGGCAGCGGCGCACCGCCCGACACCACCAGCTCCAGCCTGTCGAAGCCGATCTTGTTGAGAACCGGTCGAAAGACGAGCGCTCGCCAGAGCTCGTGTGCGAGCGCCGGCATGCCGCCAGCCGTACCCGTCCAGCGGCGCCGCGCGTGTCGCCGCGCAAAGGCGCTGGCGCGGTTGTAGGCGAAGCGCTTCAGCGCCGACGAGTTTCCAGCCTGCACCAGCACATTCGCGGCCATCTTCTGCAGATAGCGCGGCACCGTGAACAGCACGGTCGGCGCGGTCTCGAACAGCGTCTCGGGCAGGTCCTCCACCGTCTCGCCGATGTGCGGCACCATCTGCGTCATCAGTGGCAGCGTCACTGCAATGTCCCGGCCCAGCACGTGGCACAACGGGAGATACGCGACGGTGCGGTGCGGCCTCTCGACCAGTGTCGGATACTGCGCGGCAACCGAGCGCGTCGCCGCGAGGTGCTTGCCGTGCGTCACGAGCGCACCCTTGGGATGTCCCGTGGTGCCGGAGGTATAGACGATGAATGCCGGCTGCTCGGGACGCACCTTGGCGACCTCGCCTTCCAGCCAGCCCAGATCGGCGCCGCTGCCCGCCTCGAGCTGCTTGTCCAGGGCGATGACCTTCGCATGGGTGAAGGCAAAGAGCGCCGTGTCGTCGATCACGATGATCCGCCGCAGCGCCGGCAGGCGGTCCGCAAGCGGCACGATGCGATCCACGAATTCCTGGCCTTCGGCAATGAAGAGCACGGCGCCGCCGTCGCGCATCTGGTACTCGACCTCCTGCGGGGAGGCCGTCGGATAGATGCCGTAGACGATGGCCCCGAGCGATTGTGCCGCCTGATCGCAGATCAACCACTCCTCGCAGACATCGGCCATGATGGCGACGCGGTCGCCGGCGCGCAGCCCCTCCGCCGCCAGCGCCTTCGCGGCGCGGGCGACCCTCTCCGCGTAGTCGCGCCATGTCCGTTCGCGGTAGATGCCGAGCTGCTTGGCGCGAAAGGCCACATCGTCCGGCCTATGCCGCGCGCGCTCCAGCAGCAGCGCCGGCGCCGTCGTGCGGCGGAGATCACCCGCGGACAGGAGCCTGGCGGCGGTGCTACTCATGACGTGTGCAACGCCCTCGTCATTTCGGCGCGCCGTCGGGACGGGCAAGGCCGGTTGCGACAATCCCGGCAAGGCCGCTCGCGATTGCGCCCATGTCCTCGCTCCGGTCCGACTCCCGCCAGTTGATGACGGCGTTGCACATGCCGAGCACCGCCAGCATGGCGAGGCGTGCATTGGTATCTCGGCGGATGCTGCCGTCGTCGATCCCCGCCTGGATCACCTGCTCGAAACAGCGCTCGATGCGCCGGCTTTTGCGGCCAACGCGCTTGCGGCTCGCATCCGGCAGGTAGCGGCGCTCGTTGATGAACACGCGCACGTAGTCGGGCATGGTCTGGATGGGTGCGAGATGCGACGCGATCAGCAGCCTCAACTTCTCCAGCGGCGACACCGCCATCCGCATGACGCGCTCGGCACCCTCCACGAAGCCGTCGGTGCCGCGTGCGCACACTTCTTCGAGCGCCGCTTCCTTGGAGGGGAGATAGTAGTAGAGGCTCGCCTGCCGCATGCCGAGCACGTCGGCGATCGCCTGCGTGGTGGTGCCGTGGTAGCCGCGCTCGGCAAATACGCGCGCAGCCGCATCGATGATCTCCGCGCGCCGCAGCATCCGGCTGTTGCGGACGAGGCGTGCGCCTGGCGTATGGGTGGTCACGAGCCGACCTGCTCCGAGGGCAATTTGCATGCCCTTGCTCTATACAGTTATAGAATCTATACGTCTATCGAAAACAGGG
>Ga0209382_10011592_pt1 | contig 10941 bp, 9 predicted proteins | sample SoiMetdeltSBSDD5_FD_187599 | JGI IMG/M metagenome (GOLD analysis project Ga0209382, IMG submission 187599) | Bulk soil microbial communities from a Populus tree surrounding site in Tennessee, USA - Soil MetaG P. deltoides SBSDD5 (SPAdes) (version 2) | ecosystem: Environmental > Terrestrial >...
CGAGAGCTGCTGATCTGGCACCACCACCTCCATGCGCTGCCGGTCCTCGTCGAGCACGACCTTGGCGACCTCGGCGGGCGCCAGCGCATTGACGACGAAGTTCGCCGGGTCCGGCGTCCACGGGATGATGTCGATCTTCTCGCCTTGCAGCTCGTTGACCACGGCTTGCACGCGCGACCCGCGCATGCCGACGCAGGCGCCGACCGGATCGACCGAGGAATCGCGCGAGATCACCGCGATCTTGGCGCGCGAGCCGGGATCGCGGGCCACCGCCTTCACCTCGACGATGCCGTCGTAGATTTCCGGCACCTCCTGGGCGAACAGCTTGGCCATGAATTGCGGATGCGTGCGCGAAAGAAATATCTGCGGGCCGCGCGGCTCGCGGCGCACGTCATAGATGAAGGCGCGGATGCGGTCGCCGTTGCGGAAGGTCTCGCGCGGCAGCATCTCGTCGCGGCGTACGATCGCCTCGCCGCGGCCGAGGTCGACGACCACGTTGCCGTATTCCACGCGCTTGACGATGCCGTTGACGATGTCGCCGATGCGGTCCTTGTATTCCTGGTACTGGCGGTCGCGCTCGGCCTCGCGCACCTTCTGCACGATCACCTGCTTGGCCGACTGGGCGGCGATGCGGCCGTATTCGAGCGGCGGCAGCGCCTCCGCGATATAGTCGCCGACCTGGGCGGCCGGGTTGCGCTTCTTGGCGTCCTCGAGGGAAATCTGCGTCGAGTCATTCTCGATCTGGTCGACCACCAGCAGCAGCCGCGACAGCCGCATCTCGCCGGTCTTCGGATTGATCTCCGCGCGCACCTCGGTCTCGCTGCCGTAGCGCGAGCGTGCCGCCTTCTGGATCGCGTCCTCCATGGCGGCGATGACGATGCCGCGGTCGATCGCCTTCTCGCGGGCAACCGCGTCGGCGATCTGCAATAGTTCGAGCCGGTTGGCGCTGACGGCCATCGGTCACTCTCCTTCGGTTTCGGATGACGGATGACGGGCGACGGAAGACGGAACGTGGCTTCGCCCGTTCTGTCCTCCGACCTCCTCCATCTGTTCTCTGTGGTCTGGTCTCTGTCGTCTGGCTTCCTTGTCGCGCCGCAGCGATTCGGTGATGAGCGCGTCGGTGAGCACGAGCTTGGCTTCCGCCATGTCGTCGATCACCAGCAGCACCTCGGCGGCTTCGCCGGGCGCGGCGTCGTCGCGGCGGATGCGCGCGGCGTCGCCTTCGGCGCCGAGCAGCAGGCCGCGGAACCGCCGCCGTCCATCGATCGCGACCGCCATCTCCACCCGCACGCGGTTGCCCGCATGGCGCTCGAAATCCGAACGCCGCACCAGCGGGCGGTCGATGCCGGGCGAGGACACTTCGAGGCGATAGGCGCGCTCGATCGGGTCGGCGACGTCGAGCACCGGCGACAGCGCGCGCGAAACGGTCTCGCAGTCTTCGATGGTCATGGTGCCGTCCGGCTGTTCCGCCATGATCTGCACGGTGCAGCTGTCGAGCCCGGAAATCTTGACCCGAACCAGACGGTAACCGATGCCGCCAAGCACGGGCTCGATGATGGCGGCGACGCGTGCCGCGGCTCCCTGCTCGACGATGCGGCGCGGCTCGCTGTCCGCCGGAGTGGTGTCGATCGCTTGCGTCATTTGCTCGCTTTCGGCGAAGCAACTTTCGGTTAAGAAGTCGCCCCGGATGCGACCGGTCTTACGCGCCGTTCGCGGTAACAAAAAAGAGCGGGTCCCGGGGGAACCCACTCTCAAAAGCCGACCGGATCACAATCCGATCGTTATGAGATGTCCTAAACGGACCGTCGAAATATAGCGATTTGGCGCCCCGATGCAAGAGCCGCGCGGCCGCTCGTCGGGCGGGCCTTGTCACTCTCGGCGCCGGCCCCGGGACCAGCCTCGGGGGTCGTTAACTAACCGTTCCTTCAGACTCCCCCTCTAGGTTCCGGGCCGACGGCAGCCTTCCGATTGCCGTTGAATGTTGTGTGTTGTGGACTTGCGCATGGCCGCTTCCGCCTCGCCGATCCCCGAGCTCGAAAATGTCATCCAGGCCGGCTCGCCGCAGCAGCGCGCCGAGGCGCTCAAGCGCATCACCGCTTTTTTCCTGAGCGGGGCGAGCCGGTTCAACGAAGACCATGTCCGCCTGTTCGACGACGTGTTCGGCCGTCTGATCGCCGAGATCGAATCGAAGGCGCGCGCCGAGCTCGCCCATCGCCTCGCCCCGGTCGCCAACGCGCCGGTGGAAGTGGTGCGCCGTCTCGCCAAGGACGACGACATCGCAGTCGCCGGCCCGCTGCTGTCGCAGTCGCGCCGTCTCGCCGAAACCGATCTCGTCGACATCGCCAGGACCAAGAGCCAGGCGCACCTGCTGGCCATATCCGGCCGCGCCGGCATCGCCGAGCCGGTGACCGAGGTGCTGGTCCAGCGCGGCGATCGCGAGGTCGTGCGCACCGTGGCGGAGAATCGCCAGGCGCGTCTCTCCGAAGACAGCTTCTCCGCGCTGGTCGACCGCGCCGAGAAAGACGGCGTGCTGGCCGAGAAGGTCGGGCTGCGCCCCGACATCCCGCCGCGACTGTTTCGCGATCTCCTGCTCAAGGCGACCGAAGTGGTTCAGCAGCGGCTGTTCGCCTCGGCCAGGCCCGAGACGCAAGCCGAGATCCGGCGCGTGCTGGCAAAAGTCTCCGACGAGGTCGGCGCCTACGCGGCACCGCGCGACTATTCGCAGGCCCAGCGCACGATCGAGGAGCTGCGCCGGGAGGGCAAGCTCGACGAGGCCGCGCTCGTCGACTTCGCCAAGGGCCGCAAATACGAGGAAACGATCGCCGCATTGGCGTCGCTTTGCTCGGTGCCGATCGACGTGGTGGACCGGTTGATGGGCGGAGACCGGCCCGATCCGATCCTCATCCTTTGCAAGTCGGCCGGCTGGGGATGGCCGACCGCCAAGACGATCATCATGGCGCGGCCGAGCGGCAAGGGATCGTCGAGCCAGGGGCTCGACACCGCCTATTCCAATTTCGAACGGTTGTCGCCGGCGACCGCACAGCGCGTGATGCGGTTCTGGCAATTGCGGAAGACCGAGGACAGGGGATCGGAGTAGCGAGTAGCGAACAGCGAGTAGGTCTATTCGCCATTCGCCTCTGTTCTCCGAAAGCTCAGGTAGCAAGGCACCCGACCCTCGCGAACGGCCTTGGCCTCGTAGCGCGTCCCGGCAAAGCCCGGCCACGGCCGCCGCCAATCGTCGGCGCGCTCGGCGCTCCAGGCGAAGGCGGGCGAGCGCGTCAGCCGGGCGAGCGTCCACGCCGCATAGTCCGCGATATCGGTGACGAAGCGGAACTCGCCGCCCGGCCGCAGGATGCGTGCGAGCTCGGCGACGCTGCGGTCCTGCACGAAGCGCCGTTTCCAGTGCCGCCGCTTCGGCCACGGATCGGGATAGATCAGATCGACGCGCGCCAGCGAGGCGGGCGGCAGCCATTCGAGCAGGAAGACGGCGTCGTCGAAGTGCAGCCGGACATTGGCGAGCTGCTTCGCCTCGATCGCGGCCAGCGCCTTCGCCATGCCGTTGACGAACGGCTCGACGCCGATGAAGCCGGCGCGCGGTTGCCGCTCGGCTTCGGCGATCAGATGCTCGCCGCCGCCGAAGCCGATTTCCAGGCGCACCTCATCGACCGGGGCGGGGAACAGCTTGGCGAGATCGGGCGGCGCCGGCGCCGCAAGATCGACGGCCAGCCGCGGCAACAGCGTATCGAACAGCTCCGCCTGATGCGGCCGCAGCCGATGACCCTTGCGCCGGCCGAAGAAGGCGCCCGACCTGCGTGCTTTGTGCTCGACCGACATGACGAGCTTCAATCTCGATGCCATGCGCGCCCCGATCAAGTCGGGGGCGGCTCCGGCGGGCATGACAAGTCGGAGATGACGTCGCGCTGCCGATCAGCGTCAGCGGACGGCGCGCTTGAGCGCGTCCGCCAGGTCGGTTCTCTCCCACGAGAAGCCGCCATCCTTCTCGGGGGCGCGGCCGAAATGCCCATAGGCGGCGGTTCGGCGATAGATCGGCCGGCTGAGCTTGAGCGCGCGGCGGATATTGGTCGGCCGCAGCGGAAACAGCTCGGGCAGCACCTTTTGCAGCTTCTTTTCGTCGACCTTGCCGGTTCCGTGCATGTCGACGAGCAGCGACATCGGATCGGCGACCCCGATCGCATAGGCGATCTGGATGGTGCAGCGCTCGGCGAGCCCGGCGGCGACCACGTTCTTGGCAAGGTAGCGCGCCGCATAGGCGGCCGAGCGGTCGACCTTGGTCGGGTCCTTGCCGGAGAACGCGCCGCCGCCATGCGGGGCATAGCCGCCATAGGTGTCGACGATGATCTTGCGGCCGGTCAGCCCGCAGTCGCCGTCGGGACCGCCGACCACGAAATTTCCGGTCGGATTGACCAGGAAGTCGGACGCCTTCTTCGGCATCCAGCCTCCCGGCAGCGCCGATGCCACGGTGTCGCCGATCAGGTCCTTCACCATGCCGGGATTGTATTTCTTGCCATTGCGGGTCTGGGCATTGTGCTGGGTCGAGACCACGACCTTGGTGCAGCCGATCGGCTTGCCGTCGACGTATTGCACGGTGACCTGGCTCTTGGCGTCGGGCTGCAGGTCGAACAGCTTGCCGGAGCGGCGCGCCTCGGAGAGCACCTTGAGCACCTTGTGGGCGAAATAGATCGGCGCCGGCATGAACGAGTTCTTCTCGTAGACCTCGCTCTCGGTGCAGGCGAAGCCGAACATCATGCCCTGATCGCCGGCGCCTTCCTGCTCCTCGCCCTTTTTCTTTTTCGCGTCGACGCCCATGGCGATGTCGGGCGATTGGCCGTGCAGGAGCACCTCAACGTCGGCGCCGTGCCAGGAGAAGCCTTCCTGGTCGTAGCCGATGTCCTTGACCACGCCGCGTGCGATCTCGGTCAGCAACTCGCGGTTCATTACCCCGTGCGAGCCGAACTTCTTCACCAACGGCTCTTGCCCGCGGCATTCACCGGCGATGACGATCTTGTTGGTGGTGCAGAGCGTCTCGCAGCCGAGCCGGGTATTCACCTTGCTCTCATCCGCGATGCCGAGCCTGACGTCGTTCTCGATGAAAGCGTCGAGGATCGCATCAGAAATCTGGTCGCAAACCTTGTCCGGATGACCTTCGGAGACGGACTCGCTGGTGAAGAGATAGTTGGCGCGTGACACTGAACGCTCCCCTGGCAGGATCGGGCCGCGGCAGCCGGCGGCTGTTTCTTGCAGCGTCCCCGAACGCGGTCAAGATGTGGGCAGAGTTGGGACGACCAAAGACCGCGAATAGCGAATGGGGGAATAGCGAACAGGGCCGCTATCGCGGTCCCTCGCCTAATCGTCGTCGCCTGCGATCTCCTCGACGAGATCGACGATGCGGCGCCGCAGCTTGGGCTCCTTGATCCGCATGAAGGCTTTGGTGAGGGAGAGTCCTTCGGAGGTGGCGAGAAAATCGGAGACATAAGCGGGGGAGGGTGCGTCTTTGATGTCGCCCGAGTGCCCGTGCAAATTCGGCGCGCCCTCGAAGAAGAATGCGACCGGCACCTGCAGGATATGGGAAATCTGCTGCAACCGGCTGGCCCCGATCCGGTTGGTGCCCTTCTCGTATTTTTGGACTTGCTGAAACGTCAAGCCAAGCGCGTCGCCGAGCTTCTCCTGGCTCATCGACAGCATCATGCGGCGCATTCGAACCCGGCTGCCCACGTGTTTATCGATGGGATTCGGGGCCTTCTTGGCCATCATAACAATCTCCTATGCCGCCTCGACGCGCCGTAATAATCATTTTACAGAGCGGGAATGCAATCCATCTCTCCCGTCCTGGTTCGATCACCCGCAACAGACTGTAAAATTCAGTTGCAATTTACGGTCTATTTCCAAGGGCTTAAAACTAAGCCAGAGCGGCGGTTTGGCCACACAACTTTCCGTTAAGTGCCCGAATTTTACACAAGTTGCCGCGCTCCCGCTCGGAGAAGTTGTAGACCCGCTTGGCGAAGACGACCTATGCGAAAGATGATGGTCTGACTTGAGCTATGGGGATGGCCGCCGGGTGCGCACGCGAAACAGCACAACCAGGGCCGCCCCGATCAGCAGGCCCGTCGGACCGTCGCCCAGACGGGCATAGGGCGTCGGCGGAACCGGGCGCGGCAGGCCGGAATCCAGCACCCCTTCGGTGCCCAGCGGCAGCGCCGCGAGCACGCGACCGAGCGGATCGACCACCGCCGATATGCCGGTATTGGCGGCCCGCACCAGCGGCAGGCCCTCCTCGATGGCGCGCACGCGCGCCTGCTGGAAGTGCTGGTAGGGTCCCGGGCTGATGCCGAACCAGCCGTCATTGGTGAGATTGAGCAGCCATCCCGGCCGCTCGTTGCGCGGCACCGCCTCGCCCGGAAAGATGATCTCGTAGCAGATGAGCGGCACGAAACTCGGCACGCCGGGCGCGCTCAGGCTGCGGCGCCGGTCACCCGGGATGAACCCGCCGCGCACCTGGGTGAGCTGCATCAGGCCGAGCCGCTCGAGCCAATTCTGCAGCGGCAGATATTCGCCGAACGGAACCAGGTGGACCTTGTCGTAGGCCGACAGGACTGAGCCGTCGTGGCCGATCACGTAGATCGAATTGTAGGCGCGGTTGGCGAGCGCACCGGACGCCGCCTCCGGCGGCCGGATGGCGCCGGTGATCAGCACCGTGCCTTGCGGCAGCAGCGCGGCGATCTGGGCGAGCGCATCGGGCTCCTGCGTGAGGAAGAACGGAAATGCCGATTCCGGCCAGATCAGATGGGTGACGTCGCGCACGCCCGTCGATTGCGGCCCGCTGGCGCGATCGGACAGCGCCAGGTAGCGGCTCATCACCTGCTGCTTTTGCGAATACCTGAATTTGTCGTCCTGCTGCAGGTTGGGCTGCATGATACGGAGCCGCACGCCGTCCACATAGGTCGTGGGCGTCCGCGCCAGACGCCACGCGCCGTAACCCGCAAGCGCGACGATCACCAGGACGCTCAGCGCCGGTGCCAGCCATGGACGTCTGGTATCGGCGCGGTCGTCGGCGAGCACGGCCGGGCTGGCATAGACCGCCACTGCCAGCAACGTCAGGCCCCATAGCCCGACCAGCGCCGCGCCCTGCGCCAGCCACAGCGGCGAGATGAGCGCATAGCCGTAGGCGTTCCACGGGAAGCCGCTGAACAGATGGCCGCGCAGCCATTCGGCGACGGTGAGCGCGACCGCCAGCGCCAGCACGCGTGTTGCACCTCGTGTCCAGATGAGGCGGGCGAGCGCCAGGCCGAGCGCGGTGTAGACGGCCATCCCGGCCGGCAGGGCGATCACCGCGAACGGCAGCAGCCAGCCGAAGGTCTTGGCATCGACCAGAAACGCATTGCCGACCCAATAAAGGCCGGCGAGGAAATATCCGAAGCCGAACCACCAGCCCGCGCTCGCCGCCGCGATCACGCCGCCGTACCGGCCGGCGCCGGCCCCGTCGACCAGCCAGACCAGGATCGGGAAGGTGACGAACGGCACCGGCCAGATGTCGGTCGGCGGCAATGCCAGCGTCGACGAGGCGCCGGCGAGGAACGCGATCAGCGCGCGCCGCCATCCCCAGGCCAGCACGATGGTGTGGGCGAAGCGGGTGAGCGTCACGGGCGGCGTGCGGATTTCGATGGTGCTGCGTCGGGGGACAGCTTAACCGATTCGTCGCCGGCGACCGGGAGTTCGGGCCGCGGCGGCGTGCCGACCGCCGTAGCCGCCTTGTCGGGCTCGCCCGGCCGCCGCCGGGGATCGCGGCCGGCGCCGCGCGGCCGGTCCAAACTGCGGTAGATCTTGAGCTTCTTCACGCGCCGCGGGTCGGCGTCGAGAATCTCGATCTCGAACGGTCCGGGTCCCGGCACGAGCTCGCCGCGCACCGGCACGCGGCCGATCCGGGTCGCCACGTAGCCGGCGAGCGTGTCCACTTCCTTGGCGACCTCGCCGACCTCGAATTCCGGGCCGACGAAGGCGGCGACGTCCTCAAGGCTGGCGCGGGCATCGGCCACGAACGAGCTGTCGGCCTGGCGCACCACGCCGGGCGCCGCGTCCTCGTCGTGCTCGTCCTCGATGTCGCCGACGATCTGCTCGACGATGTCCTCAATCGAGACGACGCCGTCGGCGCCGCCATACTCGTCGACCACGAGGGCGAGATGGATGCGGGTGGTCTGCATCTTGGCGAGCAGGTCGATCGCCGGCATCGACGGCGGCACGAACAGGATCTCGCGCACGATCTTGGTTTCCGACAAGGGCATTGCGAGATCGACCGCCTTGAGGTCGAGGCCGGCCGGCAGCGGCTTCTTGCGGCGGGCATTGGCCCTGGCGTTGGCGGCGCGCGCGGTCATGAAGGCGATAAGGTCGCGGATGTGGACCATGCCGATAGCGTCGTCGAGCGTCTCGTCGTAGACGACGAGCCGCGAATGGCCGGCGTTCGCGAACACCTTCAACAGCTCGCCGAGCGTGATGCCACGCTGCACCGCGATGATGTCGGCGCGCGGCACCATGACATCCATGACCCGCCGCTCGCGCAGCGCCAGGATGTTCTGCAGCATCTTGCGTTCTTGTGGCGAGAAGCCGTGCGCGCCGGCGCTGCCTTCGAGCACGTCCTTGAGGTCGGCGCGGATGGTGCTCGCATTCCAGCCGAAGATTGCCCGCAGCGCGCGCGCCAGCCAGCCTTCGCCGTTACCGCGCGCGATCTCGCTCGGGCGCGGCACCGGCACCGGCAGATTGCGGACCTCGGTCGCGGAAGCGGCCGGCTCGCTCGGTGACGATGGCTCGGAGTCGGGCATGGCGGTCGCGCGTCAGACTTGGTCGCGCAGCAGATAGGGATCGGGCACGTCGAGCCGGGCAAGGATCGCGATTTCGAGCGCCTCCATCGCGTCCGCGCCCTCATTCGCCTCGTGATCGTAGCCGACGAGATGCAGAAATCCATGCACCGCGAGATGGGCGAGGTGGTGCATGAACGGCTTACCTTCGGCGGCGGCCTCGCGCGCCACGGTCTCATAGGCCATCACGATGTCGCCGAGGAGGCGGGGCGCGCGGCGATCGTGGCGCGCCTCCTTGGCCGGGAACGACAGCACGTTCGTCGCCGCGTCCTCGCCGCGCCAGTCGCGGTTGAGCGCGCGAATGGCCGCATCATCGGTCAGCACGACGGCGAGCTCGCCCTCGCTCGGCACTGCCGCGGCGGCGGCCGCGAGCGCGCGGCGCAGCATGGCGTCGGCGCCGCGCTGCGCCTTCCAGAGCGGGGACTCGACCACGATATCGACGGCGAGCGCGGGCCGCCGCAGGGGCGATCGGCTCATTCCTTGCTCTCGCGCGGGCGCGCCTTGAGCGCGGCTTTGTCGTAGGCCTCCACGATACGCGCGACCAGTTCGTGACGGATGACGTCCTCGGCGGTGAACACCACGTGGGAGATGCCTTCGACCTTCTCGAGCAGCCGCACCGCCTCGTGCAGGCCCGAGGTCTGGCCATAGGGCAGATCGACCTGGCTCGGATCGCCGGTCACGATCATCCGGCTGTTCTCGCCGAGCCGGGTGAGGAACATCTTCATCTGCATCGTGGTGGTGTTCTGCGCCTCGTCGAGGATCACGACCGCGTTGGAGAGCGTGCGCCCGCGCATGAAGGCGAGCGGCGCGATCTCGATCTCGCCGGTCTGCAGCGCGCGCTCGACGATGCGCGCGTCCATCAGGTCGTAGAGCGCGTCGTAGATCGGGCGCAGATAGGGATCGACCTTCTCGCGCATGTCGCCGGGCAGGAATCCGAGCCGTTCGCCGGCCTCCACCGCCGGCCGCGAGAACACCATGCGGTCGACCTCCTTGCGCTCGAACAGCTGCACCGCCTGGGCGACCGCAAGCCAGGTCTTGCCGGTGCCGGCCGGGCCGGTGCCGAACACCAGCGCATGGCGCCGCAAGGCGCGGATATAGGCGTCTTGCGCGGCGGTGCGGGCGCGCACCGGGCGCTTGCGCAGGTTGATCTCCTCGAAGCTCGGCCGCGTGGTCGCCGGGTCGTAGTCGAACAGCGAGCCCTGCGCGATCGCCAGCCGGATCGCGCCTTCGACGTCGCCGGACACGAGCTCGTCGCCGCGCCGCAGCCGCTCGTAAAGGCCCTCGAGCACGCGCCGGGCCTGCTCGCAGGCGTCGCGCGAGCCGTCGATGGTGACGTGATTGCCGCGCTGCTCGGCGACCACGCCGAGCCGGCGCTCGATCAGCGCCAGGTTCTGCCCGTACTGGCCGAACAGGACGGAGGCCAATCGGTTGTCGTCGAACGCGAGCACGACCTGGGTTGCGGCAGCTTCGCCGACGGCGACCGGCGATGGGAATCCGTTGTCCGATCGGGGCGAGCGCAACGGTATCACGCCTCCACGGCGGCCAGCGTCGGCCGCGCCCGGACGGGTCCGTCCGCAAGCGCGCCGAACAGGCTGTTGGCGCTGATTTCGGTGATCGTCACCGCGGCGATTTCCCCGACCATGCTGGGTGCGGCCATGACCTGCACCGGCTGCAGATATGGGGAGCGGCCAACCAGTTGGCCAGGATACCGTCCGGGCTTTTCGAACAGCACGTCGAAGCTGCGGCCGAGGCAGCGCGCGTTGAAGGAGGCTTGGTTGCGGTCGATCGCCGCCTGCAGGCGGTAGAGGCGATCCGATTTCAACTCCTCGGGCACCTGCTCGGCCATCTCGGCGCCGGGAGTTCCCGGCCGCGGCGAATATTTGAACGAGAAGGCGCCGGCAAAACCGACCTCGTCGACCAGCGAAAGCGTCAAGGCGAAATCGTCGTCGCGCTCGCCCGGGAAGCCGACGATGAAGTCGGAGGAGAACGCAATGTCCGGCCGCGTCGCGCGCATGCGCGCGATGGTATCGAGGTAATCGGCGCGTGTGTGCCGGCGGTTCATGGCTACGAGCAC
>Ga0209382_10011593_pt1 | contig 10941 bp, 7 predicted proteins | sample SoiMetdeltSBSDD5_FD_187599 | JGI IMG/M metagenome (GOLD analysis project Ga0209382, IMG submission 187599) | Bulk soil microbial communities from a Populus tree surrounding site in Tennessee, USA - Soil MetaG P. deltoides SBSDD5 (SPAdes) (version 2) | ecosystem: Environmental > Terrestrial >...
AGTTAGGGACAACAAAAAAGCGACATATCCTACCACAAAGAGCAGGGTTGGCCGGAAGTGCAAACTGACAGCCACGACCAAAAACAGGTAGCACCGGTCCTGGGTCAGGGCTCAAGATGTCGCCGGAGTGGCACGACCTGCTCTGGCCACGGCGGGGCGTAATCTTCGCCCAGAATCCGTCTACCAGAAACAGGGGTCTATCGCTTCATGTCGCATCACGGGAGGTGCCCATGCGTTTCACTCTTCCACTAGCTACCTTCCTTTTTCTCTCCTTGCTTCAGGTCACGCTTCCGAATCAAGTGCTGGCTGATGGCACGCTCCAGTTGTTGGAGCCAAATGGAGGTGAATCTTTCATCATCGGTCAGAGCGTGACGGTGCGGTGGGTGATCCCGTATCCCGAATTTGAGTCGGAGCTTGCCTTCTCGGCGGACGGCGGAGCCCATTGGAATTACGTTGCCGATCATCTGACCGGGGAGAGCTACGTGTGGCATCCTTCCGCAGCCACATTGCACGGTCTGCTTCGCGTCGCCCACTCCAATACCGGGAGCATTTATGGCACGGACGCGAGCGATGCGGAGTTTGTCGTTCACGGTGAGGTTGAAAACGTTCGCTTCGCCCTCCATCGCAAAGCTGCACGATATCCTCCGCTACCGCCTTTTTGTGATGATCCCCAAACCCCCGCCATCGAGCCCAATTACAGCCCCAATTACGACCACATCCCGTGTAACGAATACACGGTCAATGGTCCGCTGGGTGCCAGTACCGTTTACATCGTGGCCGGGCAAGCAGACCCAACCGAAGGTGTGGGGGCGGTTTCCTTCGGCATCGACTACGATGGACGTTACGGACAAGGGACGGGCATCGATCCTCAATATGTCAGTTTCGTCATGTGCGCCGACGGGCTTACATTTCCCAATAATGGTGGATTTGGAGATTTTCCCGCGCCCAAGGGCGGGGCAAGGATTACCTGGAATCTTCCGAATAGCTGCCAACGGGAAGTTATCGGCTCTCATGGGGTGCATGCCGTAATTGGCGCATTCTATGTCTATGCCTATAGCCCGGATCTTCTACGCGTGACGCCCAACAACAATCTCTGCTGTGGTATTACAGAATTAGGAGTTGCTAATTGCCTCGGTGGTTTCACGAACCTCATCGACATGTTTCCCCCCGATCAAGTGAGCTCACTTCTGGGACGCGTGCAGCTGGGGGAGGGAACCGGCGGTTACACGCCTTGCTTCGAAAATGCGTGCTCAATCACGGCAGCCGCCATCGACGTGAATCCCAATACGCTAAATCTCAACTCGGGAGGTAAATTTGTTTCTGCCTCGATCGAGCTTCCGAGCGGTTACGATCCGGGCGACGTGATAGTGGCTACGATTAAACTGAACGCCATCGTCCAGGCAACCGATTTCTTCAACATCGGAGACTTCAATCAGAATGGTGTCCCGGATTTCACGGTTAAATTCCCTCGCCAGGACGTTGAGTCGATCCTTCCCGAAGGCGATCAGGTTCAAGTGACGATAACCGGATCCGTAGGTGGTAACTGCACCTTCACCGGAACCGAGACGGTGCGAGTCATTCGCCCGCACCTCGCCCATCCCAATGGCGGGGAATCGTACCTCGCTGGAACGAGAACCTTGTTGGAATGGCAGAACCCCCAAGGTTGGCCTGTGGACCATGCCCAGATCGACTACTCCGCCGATGGCGGAGATACGTGGTCGTTGGTCGCCGACCAATTGACCAGTCAAAGTTACGTGTGGGCAGTGCCTCAGGAGGCAACCCAAGACGGCCGCATTCGGGTGATGTTGTTCGATGATCGGGGCGTGATGGGCTACGACTCGAGCGATGGCCCGTTCTCGGTCCGGACGTCCACCACCGGCATCGGGGATGCCATACCCATCGCGCACCGCCTTTATCAAAACTCTCCCAATCCGTTCTATCGTGCCACCAAAGCGTCGTTCGATCTTCCCGAACCGGGCAAGGTCACCCTCAAGGTGTTCGACTTGAATGGACGGGTGGTGCGAGTGCTGGCCGACGATTGGTATCCAGCCGGAACCCACGAGGTGCCCTGGAACGCGTTGGATGTGGGCGGTAAGCCGGTGTCTGCCGGCATTTACTTCCTTCACATCGCAGCGGGCTCATTCACGGATACCAAGCGCATGTATCTGCAGAAGTAATTACCCGTCCAATCTGGAGCGGCCCCTGAGCCATTCAGGGGCCCTCCCATCGACATCCTTAATGCTCGCCCTGCCATGGGGCATCACGCGGGAGGCGACACAAAATGCCTACCTTCTCGTTTTCGGCAAATGGCCCTTCCTCCAGAATCCTCATCGTCCCGGCAGTCCTTCTGGCCACTTTGGCCTTGGCTTTCCGCCCGCCTGGCGCTTTCAGCGAATGCGCGGACTACGGACAATCCTTTGGGATTGCCTCCACCTCTGGAGATGCGAGGAGGGTGGCCGTATCCGGATCCTACGCCTTCGTGGCTGCCGGGACTGTCGGCATTCAAGTGGTCGACATTTCGAACCCGGATTCACCCGTTGTTGTAGGTGGCTTGGACACACCGGGGACCGCTCAGGACGTTGCCCTTTCCGGCTCCTACGCCTACGTTACGGATTATCCAGCCGGCCTTTTGGTGATCGACATCTCGAGTCCGACATCTCCAGTCATCGTAGGCACCGCGGATACTCCAGGCGGGGCTTCCGCAGTGACGGTATCCGGCTCCTTTGCTTACGTCGCTGATGGTGGCAGCCTGCAAATTATCAACGTGTCCGATCCTGCATCCCCTTTAGTCGTGGCAAGTGTCGACATCTTCCCGCAGGCAATTGATGTGGCCGTTTCCGGAAACCATGCCTACGTTGCCGTATCTTCCGGCGGCACGTTAAGTGGGTTGTCAGGTGTTCAAGTGGTGGATATCACCAATCCAGCGTCCCCCATCAGTGGTGTGCGCGTATACACTCCCCAAATTGCTCAAACCATCGCCGTCTCCGGTTCCCGTCTATACGTGGGATACTGGGAATTTCTCGGCTTTGCGATCATGTCCATCGAAAACCCGGACGCGCCGTCGGTGATTGGAGGTTGGAGGAACAGCGGCGACCCACTTGGCATTGCCAACGTGGTTTACGACATCGCGATTTCGGGTTCGATGGCGTATGCTGCAACCAGCAGAGGCTTTTTCTGCGTCGACGTAACGACCGCAGCCGGGTACACGCGGTTCTACGATCCTCGAATCTCCTTCGGTACTGCCGTCTCCGATTCCTACGCTTATGCCACTCTGGGGACTTCCGGGCTCCAAATCTTTGCGGCCCCGCCAATAGGAGCGGTGGGAAGAATGACCACTCTGGCTAGCGGCAGTGGCCTAGCCATATCCGGATCATATGCCTATGTGTTGGAACAGGGATTCACTTTCCAGCAATTCAATTTCCCCACCGGCTTAGAGGTGGCAAACGTATCAGATTCCCGCCACCCGAAGCGGGTTGGCTATTGCCCGCTGTCTGGCCAAGTACGGGATGTTTCAGTCGAGGGCTTACACGCCTATGTCGCCAATTATGATTTAGGCCTACAGGTTATCGATGTTTCCAATCCTGCTGCGCCGGTCGTTATTGGAACTGCCGACACGCCCGGTTTGGCATCTGGGGTCGCAGTTTCGGGTACTTACGCCTACGTCGCGGATAATCCATCCGGGCTTCAAGTGATCGATGTCTCCAATCCAGCCTCGCCGGTTATCGTGGCAAACCTTGCTGTTCCCAGTGCCCAAAAGGTAATCATCTCAGGTAACTACGCCTATGTATCAGGGTCTATCGTCGATATAACAAATCCAACTTCGCCGGTAATCGTTGCGAGCAATGGCGCTCTGGCTTCCTCCGCATTGGCTATCTCAGGCCCATACGCATATGTTGGATCCGGCTCGAATGTTCTGATCATCGACGTCTCGAATCCATTATCGAACCCCATACTAGGAAGTGTACCTACACCCGGCTCTCCCTTTGACATTGCCGTATCCGGCAATTACGCCTACGTCGCCGAGGGTTCTTTTGATCTCCAGGTGATCGACGTCACAAATCCGACCTCCCCAGCGCTGTTGGGCGGCACGTCAATGCCACTAGGATCACTGCAAGTTGCCGCCAACAATTCGCATGTTTACATCACGCAGGCAGTTTCTATCGTCCGTGCCTTTGTGACCCCGCCAGATCTCGAAGTCCTGCCAACCCAATGCTCTGCGGGCGCGTGTACAACGGATGCTGGCGGACCATACGAGACGTGTGGCGGTGCGTGCGTGCAACTGGACGGTACCCTCAGCGACGTAGGGGTTAATGCAAGCTGGAGCACCAGCGGTTCCGGGACGTTCAGCCCAGACAACACGACCTTGGATGCGGTGTACTGCCCGAGTGCGGCTGATGTGGCAGCCGGGTCGGTCACGCTGACTCTGGTCCCCGAATCGTGCCCGAGCGATGACGTCATATTGACCATCAGCCCCCCAGTGCCGGTAGTGGCGATCGACGTGGATCCCAATAACCTGAATACAAACTCCGGGGCAAAGTACGTCACCGCATCAATCGAACTCCCTCCCGAGTACGACCCAGCCGACGTTCTCTTTGAATCACTGCGACTCAATTATACGGTGGCAGCTTCGCCCAACTCCTTCAGCATCGGGGATTGGAACCATAACAACATCCCCGACTTCACGGTGAAGTTCCCCCGCGACGCAGTCCAAGGCATCCTCCCGGGAGGAGATCAGGTTCCGATCACAATCACCGGTAACATCGGCAATCTGTGCGGGTTCACCGGAACAGACTTTGTCCGAGTCATTCGCCCGCACCTCAACCATCCCAATGGCGGCGAAACCTACCTGGCCGGTGCCCGCACCCTAGTGGAGTGGGAGAATCCGGCTGGCTGGTCTGTGAACTATGCTCAGATCCACTATTCGGCGGACGGAGGCGACACATGGACGTTGGTGGAAGATCAAGTGACCGGCCAAAGCTATGTGTGGGTGGTCCCCCAGGAGCCGACTCAGAACGGTCGTCTTCGGGTGATATTGTTCGATGATCAAGGCGTGATGGGCTACGACTCCAATGACGGACCGTTCACCGTGTCGACCGCGACCACGGGTCTCCCGGAAACCATTCCGACCCGGCACCGCCTCTATCAGAACTCGCCCAATCCATTCCAGGGCGCGACGCGGGTTGCCTTCGATCTTCCCGAAGCGGGCAAGGTCACCCTTAAGGTGTTCGACTTGAATGGGCGGGTGGTGCGAGTGCTGGCCGACGATTGGTATCCGGCCGGCACACATGAGGTGCCCTGGAACGCGTTGGATGCGGGGGGTAAGCCGGTGTCTGCCGGTATTTACTTCCTTCACATCGCAGCGGGCTCGTTCACCGACACCAAGCGTATGTATCTGCAACGGTAATCTCAAAATCAGGGTTTGATTTTCAACGCGGCCCCTGGAGATGATTCCGGGGGCCGTTCATTTGTTCGCCACGAGGGGGTGCCATCATGCTGTACATGATTGTCGAACGCTTTCGCGGGGGCGATCCCGTCCCGGTGTACCGCCGGTTTCGCGAGCGAGGTCGTATGGCTCCCGAAGGGCTCGCCTACATCTCAAGCTGGGTCACCCGTGATCTGACCACGTGTTACCAGGTAATGGAGACCGAGGATCGCGCTCTCCTGGATCAATGGATAGCGGCGTGGAGTGACCTGACCGAGTTCGAGGTGATTCCCGTCATCACGTCAGAGGAGGCGAGCCAAAGGGTCAACCAGCGTCTTTCCTGAGGGATTTAGGGACCGGTATCTGGCTTCACCGGCGGCTTATCTCCAGGAGTTTGAGCCATCACCTCCGCGAAGAAGAATCGTTGGCCGTCTGCGATATCTTCGTAACGTTCCGGCGTGGCCAAGAATTTCGCCCGCAGGTCATCATAACGTCCCAGGTTAAAGGCGAGGATGGTCTTCAGACGTTCTCCCTGGAAGAGGGGTCCGGCCGTGATGAGCCGGATTTTCTCGTAATACTGCCGCAGGTTGGGGTCCGCGATCAGGGACCAGTCCCGAGTAATCCGAGCTGCCATGTATCCCTTGGGAATCTCTCGTCTGAAATGCCCGATGTAGAGACTTTTCCTTGGTATTGCCGGAAGATGCGAAAGCAGCGGATCGGCAAGGCCTACTGCATCCACGACGATCACGTCCGGTCCGCTTACGTAGGGCTTCAACCCGACCGCCCACCACATCACTGCCTGGGGGAACGTCGGCTCCCAAAGGCGAATATTGAAGCGGAAGTGGGGCCTTCTGCGGAGCGAAAAGAGCGTGTGCCCTTCTACATATCTCAAGCGTTCATCTTCGATATTGTGCCAAACTTTCTGTGCGCCCGATATCCCTTGTGTTTCATGGGGCCCTGTCCACAACGCAAGGGCTCTGATCATGCCTAGACACAACCCGGTCATTGCGAATGTTCGGGTGGTCGTGAAGTTTGGCATTGCGACATAGAGAACGAGGATCGAAAGAAATAGAGGAAGGCTCCAAAGGCGCAGGGACATGAAGTCGCCGCCAACGCTCACGATATATGCGCCGTAAACAATGCATCCTACGGCCAGGTAAGTGAGAATACCGCCCTTCCGGCGCGCGAAAGCTACGAGCGCTCCAACGGCCACAGCGGCTGCAATCAGAAACCCGACCGGATCACGACGCAAAAAGTCGAGCAGATAGAAAAGGCCCTGTTTCAGGTAGGCCGAGCGCGAAACACCAGTGGCCAGCTTGGAGTACGCCGTGTTGGGAACGAGAAAACCATAGTAGATCAGGCTGAACGCCTCCCAGACGACAATAGGGGACATGCCGGCAAGAATCGCCCCCCACCGGATGTGTTGACGCCGGGTGACCAACAAGTAGCCGAGCACCGGTACATAAAGGAGAACGGAGTCCAACCGGTTCACCGCCGCCAGCGCGACGAGGCCGCTGAGTAGAAACCATGGCGTAGTCTCTGGCTCTCGTCCCCGAGTCAGGAGAACCCAAACGAACAGCGCAGTGAGCAGAAAGGAAAGTGGATTCTCGAGCCCTGAGGTCGCGAACTCAAGAAAGGTCTTCGAGAGAATGAGGGGAAGGATCAATACGAGAGCGGTCATCCCCCGGCTTTTCTGGGCGGATCGCGCCGCGAAATAGACTGCTGCTCCTACGCACAAGACAGATAAAATGATGGTTCCCAAAAATATGTTTCGATGCAAGGCGCGGATCAGGATGTGCAGCAGGAGCCAAAGAGGATTGGTGAAGGCTTCGACCCGCTCGTCGATGTTCCATCGAAGGCCATAGCCATGAACGAAATTGTCCGCCACCCGGAAGGTTATGAACGCGTCTTCGGTCACCCAGGCATGCCCGACCACCAGAATCAGCAAGAGAGAGCAAAAGCCCCAGAACACCATTGTGCCTGGGGTGGTACTGCTAGATTTCATTAGCACCTTCCGCCAGCATCGGCATAGCCCTGCATTCTGTATACGGATAGGTTGGGGAATTTCCGTCGGAAATCTTAGCGGCCGGGCAAAAACTCCCTTGGGGGACGACTATTCCCATCCAGCCTGTATACTCAAGCCCCCCAGGACAGGAGCCTACCGATGCTCGATGCCACCCAACCGATCGCGTCCCCTGAAACCCTTGAACAGCTCGTTTCCCGCGAGGTGGAGCGTCAGCTGACATCCATCAAGCAAGAGCTAGCCGATCTCAAGGAACGCGCTCCCGACAATCGCCTCACCCTGGTCGTGTTCAGCGGCGATCTCGACAAAGTCCTGGCCTCGCTGATCATTGCCACGGGAGCGGTCGGCATGGGGCTCGAGGTATCGATGTTCTTCACCTTTTGGGGTCTCTCCGCGTTGAAGAAGCGCTCCGCCAAGCAACACCACCGCGATCTCTATGAGCGCATGTTCGCCGCCATGACGCCCACCGGCACGCAAGCGATGGGCGTGTCGAAGCTCAATTTCGCCGGCATGGGCGCGATCATGTTGCGAAAAATGATGAAGAACAACGAGATCACTTCGGCCGAAGAGCTCATGGACCTGGCCCGGGAAAGCGGTGTGCGCATGATCGCCTGCACGCTCTCCATGGACGTGCTGGGTGTCACCTCGGAAGATCTAATCGACGGGCTCGAGCTGGGCGGAGTGGGCGCCTACCTGGGCGACGCAGCCAGGTCTCGCGTCACTCTTTTCATATAGAGCACCATGGACACGGAAATCACCGTTCCCGACCTGCTCGCCAAACTCGATCGCGGCGAACCGGTATTCCTCCTCGATGTCCGCAATGCCGATGAGTTCGCGGCCTGGCGCTTCGAAGGCAAGCGTCCCGCCGAATCCATGAACATCCCTTATTTCGAATTCATCGAGGAGCCCGAGGCTGCCCTCGCTCGTGTTCCTCATCCCAACTTCGAAATAGCCGTGATTTGCGCCAAGGGCGGGTCCTCAGAATTCGTGGCCGAACTCCTCCGGGAATCCGGGGTTCCGGCCCGGAGCCTCATGGATGGGATGCGGGCTTACGGGAGTCATCTCGAGCCCGTTCAGGTGACTCCCGAAACCGCGAGCACTTCCGAGCTCTGGCAAATGAATCGTCGAGGGAAGGGCTGCCTTTCTTACATCCTCCGTTCGGGCAACGAAGCTATCGTTGTCGATCCGTCACGTCACACGCAAACCTATTTGGATTTCGTGGCTGGGCTGAACGCACACATCACCCGTGTTCTGGACACGCACGTCCATGCCGATCATCTTAGCGGCGGCCCTGAGCTGGCAACGACGCTCGGCATTCCGTACTACGCGGCCGCCGGACCAGGGATCTCCATGGAGCAGACCGTAGCCGCTTTGAAGAACGGAGACCTGCTGTCTCTGGGAGACAAGAAAAACGTACTTCAGGTTCTCTCCACCCCGGGGCACACTCCGGGGTCAACCTCCTACTTGGTTCACAATCAGTACCTCCTCTCCGGAGATACGCTGTTCGTAAACGGGATCGGACGTCCGGATCTGGGTGGGGAAGTCGAGGCCTGGGCCCGAACTCTATTCAACACCCTCACTCAATGCATCGCACATCTTCCTGAGCACGTGATCGTCATGCCGGCGCATTACTCCGCAACCAGCGAGATCGGTCCCGGTGGAATCGTGTCCGTGCGCCTGGGGGATTTGAAGGCCAAGGCGCCCGAGCTTCGCATGCGAAGCGAGCAGGCCTTCGTGGACACGATGGTGGCGGCGATGCAAAAGCCGCCCGCCGCGTACTCCGACATCATTCGCGTCAATCTGGGTCTCGCCCAAACCGAGGACGAGCAAGCCACCGAATGGGAGCTGGGCAAGAACAAGTGCGCGGCAGCCCGTCATTAGCCTGGAAAGGAACAAACCACATGGCCATGCACAAGCTCGACGTCCGCGGGGCCAAGTGCCCAATGCCCATCGTCAAAGCAAAGAAGGAGCTCGATCAGCTCGGGCCGGGAGACGTGCTCGAAGTTACGGCCACAGATCCTGGATCCGTGAAAGACTTCCAGGGCTGGGCCAAGATCAATCAGAGCGCCGCTCTCAAGGAACAACGCACAGAAAAGGACGAGACGGGCCGCGAAGTCTACGTGCACGTACTGGAGAAGCGTTCATAGACCGTTTCAGGAACAGTGCCCCGGGTTGTTTCCAAAAGCCTTACGGCGCATAATTGAGTTGCGCTCGTAGGCCACGGGGCACATGAGAACTCCCGAGAGTGGCCGGACGCGGGCCACTCACTACACAGTTTTACTCCTCACGGCGATCCTCGCCATTCACACCGCGATCATTGTCTTCGGCTGCAGCGAGGAAAATGGGGGCACGCGAATCGCCAATCGCCACCCCATTGTCGTCATCAAGGGCGGTCCTCTCCAGGGTTCCACCGCCTCGTACAACGCCCAAATTTTCTGGAGCGGGTGGGACGAGGACGGTGTGGTGACCCATTACGAATACGCCGTGGATCCTCCCGCCGCGTTTTCTCAGTGGGAAATCGCCTATCCCGAGCGATTTCCGTACATTCGCATCGAGGTGATCGGGCCTGCGCCCGTAAACCGTCCCGTGCCCGGCCAGGACACTCTGCTCGTTTCCAAAGTCGTGGACGGCGATACGGTTTCGTTCCGCTGGGTGGAAACGCACGAGTTCAGCCGCACCTTCAGCTTTCAAACTCCAAACCCGGATTCACAATTCGTGGGCGGGGGAATCGAGCCTTTGGACCGGTATTCGGGGAGCCATGTTGTTTACGTTCGTTGTCAGGACAATGACGGCGCGTTCTCGGACACAGATCCCAGTACCGGGGGAGACACGCTCGAGGCCGATTACATTGGTTACACCGCTACCACGCAGACCCCGAGTTCCCACCTCGTGCTTCCCGCCGTTCACTCCGAAGTCGCCACCTTGGGTCCCACGCTCTATGCGGAGTGGGACGGCATCGATCCCGACGCACCCGGATTCGACAAGGTGCCCAAAGGATATCTATACAACTTGCTCCGGGTGGATCGCTTGCAGCCGCCCGTACCGATTCTCCACGCCAGTCCGGACCTTCTCAATCGTTTTGGACACTGGACATACCAGTCCGCCGACACATTAACCGCCAAGATGGAGCTGGCGGTGCCCGGGGAGTACATCTTCGGCATCCGAGCGGTGGATGAACCCGGGGCGATAGAGCCCGTTCTCCAGCTCGGGCGAAACGTCATTAGATTCCAGGCCCTCAGCAAAGGGGGGAAGCCCACGCTGTGCATCCAAGAACCTGATTTTGCCCCGATCTGTTTTCGCGGTATTGGGGAGGCGCAAGAAGCTCAAGTTCCAACCAATCGGGTTCTCTACTTCACCTGGCAGGGCATCCCGGATCCGGTCGTCGGCCCAATCCAGGCCTACAGCTGGGGCCTCGACCTCGCCGATCTGAGCGTAGAGGGACCGGGATCGGGGTGGAGCTCCTGGGGACCTAGCCAAAGCCCGGTTCCCGCTATCA
>Ga0209382_10011594_pt1 | contig 10941 bp, 11 predicted proteins | sample SoiMetdeltSBSDD5_FD_187599 | JGI IMG/M metagenome (GOLD analysis project Ga0209382, IMG submission 187599) | Bulk soil microbial communities from a Populus tree surrounding site in Tennessee, USA - Soil MetaG P. deltoides SBSDD5 (SPAdes) (version 2) | ecosystem: Environmental > Terrestrial >...
CCGGCTCACCACGAGTCCGCGGAGGCCCAGGTTGGTTCAACGGCCAGATATGCGATTGTGACGATCATTTTCGGGGTGGGCGCTGGCGGATGGGCCGCCAGCGCCCGGGCAATAGCGATAGCTGGGCATGGTTGGGAGTCTGATTGAGAGCCTAGTTGAGCTGGGCCATGTTGTTCTGGCCGTTCGGGTCGAGCTGGCCGGCGGCGGCCGGCCCGGCCGTGCCCGTGAGGGTGAGTGTGACCGCCGCCAATCCGAGGGCCAGACGGCCGGCGATCTGCCGCATAGCAATCATTGATCTCTCTCCTCTACACCGATTGAAGGGCTGATTGCCGAGCGTTTCCGGGTGACCGGCAGACAACTCGGAGCGAAGATTCGTCACAGCACTGTGCTACTCTCAGTCTAGAAATCGCCGGTCGAGTCGTCTGCTCTACTTCTTGAGCAGTTCCGGACGAGTTGTCAGGCCCTGAGCGCCTGGTGTTCCTTCGAGCACACTGCGCGTGTGCTCGGAATGACGAACCTGCCGGACGCTGCCCGCGGATCCCCTGGGAGCGCGGCGATCCTCGCCGCCCCGGACGGAAGCGGCCAGGATGGCCGCACTCCCGGGGCCCGGCTACCATGTCGGCACGGTCGCGCGAGAGCGTGGGCGGGAGCTGGCGAGGGAGGCAGCAATGCGGTTCGGGACGTTCCACCTGATCGGCGCCCCGGAGATGCAGCCGGGCGAGCAGCGGATCGGCGAGACCATCCAGCAGATGGTGCTGGCCGAGGAGCTCGGGCTCGACAAGGTCTGGGTCGCGGAGCACCACTTCAGCAACTACGGGTACGCCACCAACCCGCTGCTGATCATCGCGAAGGCGGCCGGCCTGACGAACCGGATCCGCTTCGGGCAGGCGATCATCGTCACGCCGTTCTGGCACCCGCTGCGCCTCGCCGAGGACATCGCCCTGACCGACATCCTCACGGATGGCCGCCTCGACGTTGGCCTCGGGCGCGGCTACCAGAAGATGGAGACCGACGCCTTCGAGCTGAAGCTCGAAGAGTCACGCGATCTCTTCCTGGAGCATCTCGCGATCATGAGGAAAGCCTGGACCGAGGACGACTTCACCCACCAGGGCCAGTTCTTCACGATCCCGCGCCCGATCACGATGCTGCCGAAGCCGCTCCAGAAGCCGCATCCCCAGATCTGGGTCGCCTGCCAGAGCGAGCAGACGATCGACTGGACTGCCTCCGAGGGCTACTACCCGATCTTCTCCGGCTCGTCGGGCGGCACCCAGATCTTCTCCTGGCGCCAGCGGTTCGTGGAGAAGTGGCGTGAAGCCGGCCACGAGAACCAGAACCCCCAGATCGCCGTCCAGCGGTTCGTCTACGTCTGCGACGACGAGCAGGAGGCCCGCGCCGCGATGCGCTGGCCGCGCTGGCAGCGCCGGCTCGCCAGCCACCTCCGCAACGCCGACGAGCGGATCGTCGCCGGCCAGAACGAGGAGTATCCCGTCCTGAACGAGCCCACCGACGATGAGCTGTGGGATCGGATGGTCTACGGCCCGCCGGAGCGGTGCATCGCCCAGCTCCGCCGCGATGCCGAGATGGGGTTCACCGACTTCATCGGCTGGTTCGACGTCGGCGGCCTGCCGTTCGAGACCGTCACGCAGTCGATGCGCCGCTTCGCCGCCGAGGTCAAGCCGGCCATCGAAACGGTTGGAGCCGGCCGCTAGCCTTCACTGTGCGCTTCCGTACCGCAAGTCCCTCCGTCGTCGGGATAAACTCCGCGAGCCGGACCTTCGGCACCGGGGTCCGGCTCGCTGACGCTCGCGGTACGGATGGCTCGACCGTCCCCTCGCCCCGTGCCCCTCGCCCCTCGTATCCTAACGAGGAATGGATAGGCAGGCGAGGTGACATCGTGAGCGGACGACCGTTCCTACAGATCCCCGGCCCGACCAATGTGCCGGACCGGATCCTGCGCGCCATGGACCGCGCTGTCATCGATCATCGGAGCCCGGAGTTCGGGCAGATGGTCAAGGCGCTGCTGCCGGACGTCGCGAAAGTCTTCAAGAGCGAACAGGGCAAGGTCGTCCTCTACCCGGCCTCCGGGACCGGAGCATGGGAGGCCGCCCTCGTCAACACGCTGGCGCCCGGCGACCGGGTGCTGATCTTCAACAACGGCCACTTCGCCACCCTCTTCGCCGAGGCCGCCCGCAACCTTGGCATCGAGGTCGACGAGGTGCCGCTGCGCTGGGGGCAGGGCGTCCCCGCCGACATGGTCGAGGGGAAGCTGCGCGCCGACACGGGCGGCAGTGCGGCGTACAAGGCTGTGCTGGTCGTCCACAACGAGACCTCGACCGGGGTGACCTCGGACGTGCTGGCCGTGCGCAAGGCCCTGGACGCCGCCGGCCACGACGCACTCCTGATCGTGGACACCGTCAGCTCATTGGCAAGCATCGACTTCCGGATGGACGAGTGGCGGGTCGACGTGACGCTGACCGGGAGCCAGAAGGGGCTGATGCTGCCGCCAGGCATGGCGCTCCTGTGCGTCGGGCCGCGAGCGCTTGAAGTGAGCCAGAGCGGCGGCAGCCGACGCAACTTCTGGGACTGGAACCGGATCATCGCCGACAACGCGACCGGCTTCTACCCGTACACCCCGGCCACCCTCCTGCTGTTCGGGCTGCGCGAGGCCGTCGACATGCTGCTCGAAGAGGGTCTGGACGACGTCTTCGGCCGTCACGAGCGGCTCGCGAGCGGTGTGCGCGCGGCCGTGGACGCCTGGGGCCTCGAGAACCTCTGCGAGGATCCCGCCGAGGTCTCGAACAGCCTGACGGCCGTGGTCACACCGGACGGCATCGACTCCAGCGACGTGATGAAGATCGCCCGTGAGCGGTACGACCTGGCCTTGGGCGTCGGGCTGGGGCGGATTCGGGGCAAGGTGTTCCGGATCGGGCACCTCGGCGCGCTGAACGAGCTGGAGGTGCTCGGAACGCTCGGCGGGGTCGAGATGGCGCTAGCCGAGGCCGGGGTGCCGATCGAGCTCGGAGCAGGTGTCGCGGCGGCACAGCGGAGCTTCGTGGCCGGCCGCCAGGCCGTGGCGACCCCGGTCGCCGCCGCCTCCCGATGACACAAGGGTTAGGGGCGGGAGAGCTGAGCCTGCTCGGCTCCGAGTACGGCAACATGCTCTCCTGCGTCCGTTGCGGCCAGTGTCTGACCTCCTGCCCGACGTACGTGCTGTCCGGGCGCGAGGCCGAGGGTCCGAGGGGTCGGGTGGCGCTGGCGCGGGCGGTCCACGACGGCGTCCTGCCGCTGACGGCAGAGCTCCTCCAGCACGAGTCCAACTGCCTGATCTGCGATGCGTGCACGGCGGTCTGCCCGGCCGGTGTCCACATGGACCCGCTCCAGGTGGCGTTCCGGACGGCTGTCGAGTCGCACGTCACGCGCGGCGGCAAGGAACGGCTGATCCGAAAGGTCGTCTTCAAGCACCTGTTCACCAGCATGGGCCTGTTTCGGCTGTTGGTGTTCGGACTGTGGCTGTACCAGGTGCTCGGCATCCAGAAGCTGGCGCGGGCGCTCGGGATCGTCAAGCTGCTGGGGATGGAGCAGGCCGAGGCGTTCCTGCCGAAGGTCTCGCGGCCGTTCCTGGTGCCGAAGGGCGAGGTCTATCCTGCTGAGAATCAGGGCGCAATGAGCGCGAGCGCAATGAATTGCGCCCCTACCGCGTCCGATCCTGTAGGGGCGCAATTCATTGCGCCCGCCGGGGGTGAGGCTATGCAGGTCTCGTTCTTCGCCGGCTGCGTCATGTCCACTGCCATGGCCGACATAGACCGCGCCACGATCCGGGTGCTCCAGCGCGCAGGCTGCGATGTCGTCAACACGGCCGGCCAGGGCTGCTGCGGCGCGCTCAACGCCCACAGCGGCGACCTGGACACCGCGAAGGAGATGGCCCGCCGCAACATCGGGGCGTTCGAGCGGGACGGCGACGCCACGATCGTCGTCAACTCGGCGGGCTGCGGCGCGATGCTCAAGGATTACGGCCACCACTTCCGCGACGACCCGGCGTGGGCCGTGCGGGCGAAGGCGTTCAGCACGCGCGTCGAGGACGTGACCGAGCTCCTGGCTGGCCGCGACCTGCCGATGCGCCGCCACCTGGATCTCGCAGTGACGTACCAGGAGCCGTGCCACCTGGCGCACGCCCAGCGGATCGTCCAGCCGCCCCGCCTGCTCCTGCGCTCGATCCCTGGCCTGGAGCTGAGAGAGATGGCCGAGAGCAGCCTCTGCTGCGGCAGCGCCGGCGTCTACAACCTGACCAACCCGAAGGAGTCGCGGCAGCTCCAGCAGCGCAAGCTCGACCACGCCACTGCCACAAAGGCCGAGGTGATCGTCACGGCGAACCCTGGCTGCCTGATCCAGCTCCAGAGCGGCCTGGAAGAGCGCGGCGAGCCGACGCACGTCAAGCACATCGTGGAGCTCCTCGACGAAGCGACTGCGCCGTAGCCCGGTAGGTAGCATGGGAGGCGGACATGGCGACGAACGGACGGGCCAACGGTCATGCGGACGGAGCGAGCGAGCGGCCGGACCGGGCGCGAATGGCGGCGGACCTCCGCGCGCGGCTGAAGCACTCCGACGTGGTGGACGAACGCTCGGAGCTCCAGACCTACGGCTACGATGCCTCCTTCCTGACCCAGCTCAACCCGATCCCGCCCGACGTCGCCGTCATCGCCCGCTCGGCGGAGGACGTGACCGCCGTCATGCGCTACGCCGACGAGCACGCGATCCCCGTCACCCCGAGAGGGGCAGCCAGCGGCCAGACCGCCGCCTCGGTGGCCGTCGAAGGCGGGATCGTGCTGGCGATGAACGCCATGAACCGCGTCCTTGAGGTCGACCTGCCGAACATGCAGGTGATCTGCGAGCCCGGCGTCGTCCACGCCAAACTGAACGAGCAGCTCGCTCCGCATCGCCTGATCTTCCCGCCGGACCCTGGCTCCTCGCGGATGGCAACCGTTGGCGGGATGGCCTCGACGAACGCCCACGGCATGCGCGCCGTCAAGTACGGTCCGACCAGCGCCTGGGTGCTTGGCCTCGAGGTGGTGATGCCGAACGGCGAGATCATCGAGACCGGCTCGGTCGGATCTAGGGCGAAGCAGTCGTCGGCGGGGTTGGAGCTGACGAAGCTGATCGTCGGAGCCGAGGGCGTCCTCGGCGTCATCACGAGGCTGCGCCTCAAGCTGATGCCGATCCCCCCGGCCAGGGCGATCGTCCTGGCGGTCTTCGACGTGCTGGAGAACGCCGGCCAGGCCGTGCAGGCGGTCTTTGGTTGCGGGATCAGCCCGAGCGCTGTCGAGATCCTGGACGAGCGCAGCATCCAGGCGGTCAATATCTACCGCCCGGCGATGGGCCTGCCCTCCTGCGAGGCGGTGATCCTCTTCGAGGTCGACGGCAACCCGCCCGGCGTGCGCTGGGACGCCGAGAAGATCAGCGAGCTGGTGCAGCCGCTGGCCCGGAGCGTCGACTGGTCAGACGAGCCGAAGCGGATCAACGCGCTCTGGGAGGCGCGCTCGGTGGTGGGCGCGGCCGTCGGGGTGCTGCGGCCGGGCTCGAACCGCGCGTACTGCGGTGAGGATCTGTGCGTGCCGGTGGCCCGTATCCCGGAGACGCTGCGGGCGATCCAGGACATCAGCAAGAAGCACGACATCCCGATCGCGACGTACGGGCACATTGGCGGTGGCGGGCTCCACCCGGGCCACCTGATCGACGGGCGCGACGCCGACGAGGTCCGCCGGGTGCTGCTGGTGGCGGACGAGATCCACGAGCTGGCGTTGCGGATGGGCGGCACCACGACCGGCGAGCACGGCGTTGGCGTGGCGCGGGCGCCCTACATGGCTCGCGAGCATGGCCCGGCTCTGGACGTGATGAAGCGGATCAAGCAGGCCGTCGACCCGAAGAACATCATGAACCCGGGCAAGATCTTCGGCGACACGCCCTGGCCGTTCGAGGCGGCACCGGCGCCCGGCATGCCCGTTGGCATGCCGGCCACCCTGGACGTCGACCACGGCTAAACGAGGGTGCTGGGTGATAGGTGGTAGGTGATAGGGGGCGCTTCTTCGTCCCCCATGACCCATCACCAATCACCCATCACCTACACGGGTAGGCGCAGGCGGACGGGCTTGCCGTTGCGGCGCACGTCCACGGCGATCGTGTCGCCGGCCTTCTGGCTGAGCACCAGGCTGTCGATCGCGGCCTCCAGGTCGGCGGCGGAACGGACCTCGCGGCCGTTCATCCCGACGATCAGGTCGCCGACGCGGATGTACGCCTGCTCGGCGGGGGAGCCGGGATGGACCGCTCCAACCTCGGCGCCGCCCGTCGCGTCCTTGACCCGCAGGCCGACCTTCGGGCGGAGGGCCGGGTCGATCGGCGGGGGCGGGGGTGCGTACTTCTCGGCCAGCTTGTCGAGCCGTGGCCGGTCGAACCCGACGATCACGTCGTCGCCGGCAATGGTGACCGGAACGCCCATCTGCTGCGTGCGCTGCATGACCTCCTGGGCAGCCGCCCGGTCATACTCGATGTTCTTCTCTTGAAACGGCACGCCCTTCTGGCTCAAGTAGTCCTTGGTGCGGGTGCACCAGGGGCAGGTCGTGGTGGTGTAGACGGTGACGGTGTCGGCGGCTACCGCCATGATGTGCCTCCGTGGGTCATGGGTGTTGGGTCATCGGTGATGGATGCTGGAATCGTACCCCCATCACCGATGACTCATCACCTGTCACCCTCGTTCAGACCTCGACGCGGAATGGGTCGGCCGGGCCGGGGCGGACCAGCTTCCAGACGATCTCGTCGTACGGCTGGTTGTCGTACATTTTGAAGAGGATGGCGCGGTAGCGGTGCGGCGCGGCCTGCATCGCGAACGCCTTGCGGTCGCCGGCCGGCACGGCGGCCACGATCTCGCGGAACGCCTCCTGGCTGGCGCCTTCGATCTCGGCGCGCTGAGCTTCGATCTTCTCGACCTCGGTGCGCGCCCACTCCTGGAACGGCGCCGGGGTGCCGGCGAACAGGCGCTCGACCGGCGGCGTGCCGTCCTTGAGCATCTCCCAGACCCGCCGAGGGGTGACGCCGGTGACGATCCGGTGGAGGCGCAGGTACTCCTCGCGCTTGAGCTTGAGGCGCAGGCCGCTTGCGAAACGCACCACGACGCCTTCGGCGTTGTCGAAGAGGGGGCCTTCGATCAGTGCCTGGGCCTCTTCAAGTGTGCTGGCTGCATAGCGCCGGGCCAATGGGAACCCGAGGTCGGCGACGCGGGGTTCGTCAAGGTGGATCTCCTGGCCGGTCTCGAGGTCGAAGGCGGCGAGCAGCACGAGGTCTTCGCGGCCCTTGTAGTCCACGACGATCCGGTACTCGGGCAGGATGATCTCCCAGCAGAGGGTGACCTTGCCGAGCGCCAGGATCTTGTCGAGCGTGTGGGCGTAGGTGGAACGGAGCACCTGGGTGCCGCGCTTCGCCTGGTACGAGGTGAAGGAGCCGCGCGTGGCAACAGATGGCAGCTCGTCCGCATCGACGTAGCTCAGTCCAAGCGAACCGTCGAGCTTCTCGTAGGCGACGAACGGCTCGTTTGGGATCGCGACCTCGCGCTCGCCCCAATTGAAGAATTTTTCGAAGCCCCTTCCGACGACGTCTCCTGTTTGGGCGTGAACAATAAGTCCACGGCAGGCCATCGTCTCACGTGTCCAGTGGCGATCGAATTGGGCTTTTGGCGTGTAGTTTAAGATCTTCAGCGGCAGCGAGGGATGATCCCGCGCCGTAATATAGTTCTCCGCAATTTGATGTTCCAGTTCAGTTGGATCAAGCAGGTTTCCGAGCTTCACACTTCACCTTCCATCTCCAGACCGTCTGGCACGACAGTCCGATCTGACGTGCTACCTGCATCGGACGCATTCCAGTTGCAAGAAGTCGAAGAGCTTCGTGCTGAAGCGGCTCGTATCGCATGTATTTCGTCTGGGCTGTAGAAATGTAGGATTCAAAGATATCCTGCTTAATGTGCCTTGGGACATTTTCATGGGCCCAGAGCCACTGTCCTAGTATGATCGCCTTGGAACCGTATGCCCGAGCCTCCGACATGCCGGGGCATCTCTTGCTTATTGTTACCCCCATCGTGACAGGAGCTATATCGGCCGCCCTCTGGACGAACTCAGTAGTGCCAAAGAAGCTGATGAGCAAACTCTTGACGCCTCGGCCGTTGTCGTAGACGCCGACACACCCATCTCCATCAATGTATCCTCGGAGGAAGGGAGCAGTTAGGTCAGCAGGTAGCAGCTCCGGGAACCGATATAGCGTGGTCTTGCGCTGCACAACGTTGAAGCGCGCCAGGAACTCTACCATTGCCTTTGACGTAATCGTGATGGTGTGTGCTCGACGACGCGTATGGATCGGCGCTTGATGCCCGAGCATGGCTTGGATCTGCTCGATTAGGCGCCGTCCGTGCTCTCCCGACTGGTTCAAGGTCACCAGTCGATCATTCAGCACGCAGCCATCAGCGGCGAAGAGTCCAGCAAGCCAGGCTTGTTGTGGGCCGAGAGAGCTGAAGAACTCTTCGTCAATCGGGTACAGGAGCGGAAAACGCCCACCAGTCACGAGTACTTCCTTTGCACTCTTCGCCCAATGGGGTCACATTGGGCCCTGGGCGACCTGCCGGTCCAGCTCTTCTGGGTCGAGGATCTCCTCGAGCTTCACGATCCCTCCCTGCCGCGCGAGGCTGACGGCGTGCTGTGCGGGTAACCCCCGCTGCCAAAAAGACAAAATGACGAAATTACGTCGGCGTGGCGGCGCGGGCAGTCAGTCTCGTAGTTGAGTGTACGGAATCCCGGGGCCGTGGATGTGTCATGGTTCGCGGGCCAGGGCGTCCAGTTGCTCGGCGTAGTGCTCGGCGTCGTCCCGGGGGCGGTAGCCGAGCTTCTCGATCGTCTCGGTGATGTCCCAGTGGCGCCCGCTGTTGCCGGAGATCGCGTAAAAGATGCCGAAGCCGACCTCGCTCTCGATGGCGCGCCAGACGACCTGTGCGCAGTCTCTCGGGCTCAGCCACATCCAGCGGCTGATCTCGTCGCGCGGCTCCGGCAGGAACCAGCCGATCCGCAGGCAGATGACGCTGAGGCCGAACCGGTTGTCAAGTTACGGCTGGAAGTGCACCACCCGTTTACGAGACTGCGGAATAGACGTTGGCATCGGACGAGAGGGGAGCTGTAGGGTGTTGGTGAGTTGCTGATTCGCCCCCTTGTCTCTCGGAGCCGCGCCATGGATCCCGCACCCTCGCTGTTGCAATCGACCCCCTGCATGGTCCGCCGTGTCCGTTGGAGCCTCGCCGCGTTGGCGTGTGACCGTTGCGCGCGGCCGGCGCCGCGTGCATGGGATGTCACTCGTGTCGCGATCGACATCGACCTCGATCAACCCGTCCTCCTCGCCGTGCTGGTCAGCGTGCATCGCTGCCGGCCATGTCGGCGCTACTTTCGGGCCCAGCCCCCGTTCCTCCGGGCGGGAGCGATCTATGCCGACCGGGTTGTGCTGAAGGCCGTCCAGTCCGTCCACCAGGACGGTATGGCGATGCGGCGGGTGTCGGCGCGGTTGGCGCGTGACTTTTGGGTCCAGCCGAGCGAGAAGATGGTCCGCCTCTGGTGCCAGACGCACGCCGACGCGTTGGACTTCGCGACCGACTACCAGCCCTGGGTCGTGGAGAGCTTCTCGGGGATCCTGTGCGTCGACGAGGTCTACCAGGGGAAGCTCGCACTGCTGCTGGCCGTCGACCCGGCCGCGCCCGACGGTGATCGGCTGGTCGGGTACGAGCTGGTGCAGGGCACCGTCGACCAGGGTGCGATGGGCGCCTTCCTGCGGCGCCTCGCGGCGACCGGGATCAGACCGGACCAGGTGATCACCGACGGTTCGGCCCTGTATCCGAGCCTGCTGGCGGAGATCTGGCCGACGGCCGCGCATCAACTCTGCCTGTTCCACGAGACCCGGCGCGTGACCGCAGCCGTCGACGAGGTGGCCAGGGCCGTGCGGAAGGCGCTCCCGAAGCCACCCCCGGCGACCCGTGCCACGCTGGGCGGGCGGCCGCGGACGATCACCCCGCCGACCGACGCGAGCGACACGGCCACGGAGCGATGGCGCTGGCGGGAATCAACGCGCCAGGCCGGCCGTGCGCGTGTCCACGAGCTCCGTGGCCGTGGGCTCTCGGTGCGGGCGATCGCCCGGCAGACCGGCTTCAATCGCCGGACCGTGACCGCCTGGTTGAAGCACGAGGCACCGCCTCAAACGGACGTCGCGCACCCGGAGCCGCCACCGACCAGCCCGGCGGCACCGGACGCAACGCCGCCGCCGGAACCCTGGGCCAGTTGGGACGAGATCCGCCAGGCCCGAGAGCATCTGAAGAAGGGACGGCCCCTGCTCCTGCGCCGAGCGGATCACCTGACGGCAGGGGAGCAAGCTCAACTCGACGCCCTCCTGGCCGGGCCGACCGGCGCCGACCTCCGCCTGGCGCGCGCCTTCCTCGAGGCGTGGTACGGCCTCTGGCGGGACCAGACCGGCCAGCGACGACCGCTGACCGAGGCGCAGGAACGCTACGAACGCTGGCGGACCGATCCCGAATTCGCCCGCCTGGCACCCCTGCGGCGGGTGCAGCAGAGCGTCGACCCCACGCGATTCGCCCGGCTCAGCCACTTCCTGACCGACCCGGCCTGGGAGGCGACGAACAACGGCGCCGAGCGAATGGGCCGCTCCTTCCGCCACAGGTCCGCCCCGCACTTCAACCTCCGGACGACGCAGGCGATCGATGACGCCCTGAAGATCGGGGCATTCCTCAAGAAAGCAGCCGCCACGGCTGTTGCACCGGTCCCCGCCAACCGCTCGCCTCGCGGTCGCGCGCGACGCCAAGATCCCCTGCCGCTGGCGGCGTGACGCATCGCCCAACGCGAATTCCGCAGTCTC
>Ga0209382_10011597_pt1 | contig 10940 bp, 8 predicted proteins | sample SoiMetdeltSBSDD5_FD_187599 | JGI IMG/M metagenome (GOLD analysis project Ga0209382, IMG submission 187599) | Bulk soil microbial communities from a Populus tree surrounding site in Tennessee, USA - Soil MetaG P. deltoides SBSDD5 (SPAdes) (version 2) | ecosystem: Environmental > Terrestrial >...
GTGCCGCGCAATGTCATCGTCGAGCCGGCTGCCGCATCGACCGACAACAAACCGGCGCCGAGCCAGGGTGGCCAGTCGCAGGCGATGATCCAAATGCCGCCGGCAAAGCCCGCCGCGGTTCCGCCGCCGGTCACGGCCGAGCCACCGGTCACGGCCGAGCCACCGGTCACGGCCAAGCCGCCGGTCACGGCCAAGCCGCCGGTCACGGCCAAGCCGGCACCAGCACTGGCGCCGGAAAAGCCGGCTGCCGCCGAGAAGCCCGCCAAGCTGCCGAAGCTGGCATCGCTCAATGCGGAGCCGGAAGTGGCGATGCCCAAGCCCGCACCGGCACCGGCCGCCGAACCGTCCGAGGGTGACGACGACCTCATTGCGCGCGGTGACGAACTCCTGTCGCTCGGCGATATCGTCGCCGCCCGCCAGCTCTATGAATTCGCTTTCGACCGCGGCCAGATGCAGGCCGCGGTGGCGCTGGGGCGCACCTATGATCCGGTGACCTTCGAGAAGCTGAAGGTGCGGGGCCTGACCCCCAATCCGCAAGCGGCGCTCGAATGGTACAAGAAGGCCGAAAAGGCCGGGGTCAAGGGTGCGCAAGCCGATATCGAGGCGCTGAGCGCCTGGCTCGCGAGATGATGGAGCGGGGCACGATCGGCCCCGCAACTCGAAGCCCTCGCCGTGCAACCGGGCGGGGGCTCTTTTTTTGAGGCAGTCGGCAAATAGGCAGTAGGCCGTGAGCGGCGTACTTCCCTAATGCCTAATGCCTAATGCCTAATGCCTAATGCCTCACTGGCCCTCCTCCCCCGCCTCGGATAAGGTCGCCTCCCGATCACCGGACCTTGGAAGGAAGAACGGCCATGCGGGCGGCGGATGTCATCGTCAAGGCGTTGGAAGCCCAGAGGCTCACGCGCCTTTATTGCGTGCCGGGCGAGAGCTACCTGCCGCTGCTCGATGCGCTGCATGATTCCAAGGCGCTGACCACTATCGTATGCCGCCACGAATCCGGTGCCGGCTTCATGGCGGTTGCCGAAGCCAAGCTGACCGGCCGTCCCGCCTGCTTCATGGTGTCGCGCGGGCCGGGCGCGACCAACGGGTCGATCGCGCTGCATGTGGCCGAGCAGGATGCCGTGCCGGTGCTCATGCTGGTCGGGCAGGTGTCGCGCGACGAGCGCGGCCGCGGCGCCTTTCAGGAGATCGATTACAGCCAGTTCTTCGGCGGCATCGCCAAGGCGGTGTGGGAGATCACCGAGGCCGAGAAGGTGCCCGAGATCATGGTCAGGGCCTTCGCCCGCGCCGCCTCCGGCACGCCCGGGCCGGTGGTCGTGGTGCTGCCGGAGGACGTCCTCGACGACCATGTCACGCGGCCGCTGCCGCTGCCCTATCCGATCTCTCGACCGCATGCCGCAGCAGGCGATGTCGAGGCGGTGGCCGATGCCCTCGAACAGGCACGGCGGCCACTGCTGATCGCCGGCGGCATGCTGCGCGGCGACCAGGGGGCGGCGGTGCTTGCCGAATTCGCCCGCGCCCAGACCGTGCCGGTCGCCGCCAGCTGGAAGAACCAGGATATTTTCGACAATGGCAGCCCGCTCTATGCCGGGCATCTCGGCGTCGGCACCCCCAAGGCGCATGTCGACACGCTGGCTCGCGCCGATCTGGTGATCGCCGCCGGCACCCGGCTCGGCGACATTGCCAGCCAGAACTACACCTTCCCGCGCGCCCCCGATCCCGAGCAGCCGCTGATCCATATCTATCCCGACAGCAAGCCGATCGGCGCAGTGTTCCGCACGACGCTCGGCGTCATTGCCGACCCGGTCGAGCTGTTGTCGGCACTGACCCGCCACCGGCCGCGCCATGTTGAGGAGCGCCGCGCCTTCGCGGAGAGCATCCGCAGCTTCGTCGAGCCGTTCAGCCGCTTCACCTCGCCCGAGCCGACCGACGGGGTCGATTTCGGCATGGTGGTGCAAGCGCTCGAGGAGGCGGCGCCCGCCGATGCCATCCTCATCACCGATGCCGGAAATTTCTCGAGCTGGCTGCACCGGCATTGGCGGCTCACGCCGAGGAACCGGCTCCTCGGCATGGTGGCCGGCGCCATGGGCTTTGCGGTTCCGGCCGCCGTCGCCGCGGCGCTCGAAGCGCCCTCGCGCATGGTCATCGCCATTGTCGGCGACGGCGGGGTGCTGATGACCGGCCAGGAGCTGGCGACTGCCATGCAATATGGCGCCAAGCCCAAGATCGTGATCTCCGACAATGGCAGCTACGGCACCATCCGCACCCATCAGGAGCGGCGTTTCCCGCGCCGCAAATCGGCGACCGACCTCAACAATCCGGATCTGACGCAATGGGCGCGATCCTTCGGCGCCGAGGTGTTCACGATTGCCCGAGGCGATGATGTCCGGGCGAAGGTCAGGGGGGCGCTCGCCGCCGACGGCGCCACCGTCATCCATGTCCGCTCGAGCCTCGAAGCGATATCGGCGTTCACGACGGTGAGGCGGTTGCGGGGGGAGGGTTGAGGCAGTCGGCAAATAGGCAGTAGGCAGTAGGCAAATAAGCAGTAGGCAGTCGGGAAGGGCGCCGCTCACGGCCTACTGCCTAACGCCTACTGCCTCATATCACACATTCAACAACAGAAACTCCCGCTCCCACGAGCTGATCACCTTGCGGTACTGCTCCATCTCCTCTTCCTTGACACCCTGGAAGGCATCAATGAAGCGCTCTCCGAACACCTGCTTCAAGGGCTTGGTGTAATTGAGCTTGCTCAACGCGTCCTCGAGATGGAGCGGCAGGGTGTGGGCATAGCGATAGGCCGAGCCCTCGACCGGATCGCCCGGCTTGATCTTCTGCACCATCCCGAGATAGCCGCAGGCGAGCGAGGCGGCGATCGCCAGATAGGGATTGGCGTCCGCCCCCGGCACCCGGTTCTCCACCCGCATGTTGTCGGCGTCCGATGACGGCACCCGCAAGGGCGCGGTGCGGTTGTCGATGCCCCAATGGGTGTTGGTCGGCGCGTCCGAATTCGGCACCAGACGCCTATAGGAGTTCACATTGGGTGCGCAGAAAGGCATCGCCGCCCCCATATAGCGCTGCAGCCCGCCAATATGATTGAGGAACAGCCGCGACGGCTTGCCATTGGGCCCGGCGAAGACATTCTTGCCGGTCTTCTTGTCCATCACCGATTGATGGATGTGCATCGACGAGCCCGGTTCATTGGCATGCGGCTTCGCCATGAAGGTGGCATACATGTCGTGCTTCAGCGCCGCCTGGCGGACCGTGCGCTTGAACAGGAACACCTGGTCGGCGAGCTCGACCGGATCGCCATGGTTGAAATTGATCTCGAGCTGCGCCGGCCCCGATTCATGGCTGATCGTGTCGACATCGATTTCCTGCACCTCGCAGAAATCATAAATGTCCTCGACGATCGGATCGTAATCATTGGCGGCATCGATGCCATAGGCCTGGCCGACCTTCTCGGAGCGCCCGGAGCGGCCGATCGGCGATTCCAGCGGATAGTCGGGATCGAGATTCTTTTTCACCAGGTAGAATTCGAGCTCGGGCGCGACGATCGGCCGCCAGTCCTTCTCGGCATAGAGCTCGACCACCCGCTTCAGCACGTGGCGGGGCGAGATGTCGACCGGCCGGTCGTCGAGATAGAAGCAATCGCAGATCACCTCGGCCGTCGGGTTCTCGTACCACGGCACCCGCCGCACCGTCTGCGGATCGGGCTTCATATAGACATCGATCGAGGCATCGTCGGTCGCGTCGGACCGCCAGGAATAGGCGCCGGTCACCGTCAGAATGAAAATATCCTCGGGGATGCGCAAACCACGGTTCTTCGAGCCCTTTTGGAATTTCGATGCCGGGAGGATCTTGCCGCGGGCGCTGCCGGTGATGTCCGGCACGAGGCATTCGACCTCATCGATGCCACCGCCCGAGAGGAATTCCTCGAAGCTTGTCAAAGACATGATAGACCTGGAAGCTGTTGCACGTCGGGCTTCCCAACCCGCTCGCCCATTGTAGCACCGCCGGCCCGCCGGAGAAAATGAGCTTAGAACAATGAATTACGCCGGCCGACCCAGTCCGCTCGACGCCCAGAGCTATTACCGGGCGACGGCGTCGCCCTACCCTCGCCTGCCGCCGCTCGAGGGCGAAAGCCGCGTCGATGTGGCGGTGATCGGCGCCGGCCTCACCGGCCTGTCGGCGGCGCTCGAGCTCGCCGCCCGGGGCTATGCGGTGGCGGTGGTGGACAGGGGTCCGCTCGGCCATGGCGCATCGGGCCGCAATGGCGGCCAGATCTGCACCGGCTATGCGGCCGGCATGGGCAAGCTCGAGCGTCTGCTCGGGCGGCGCGAGGCCGAGATCTGCTTTGCCATTGCCGAGGAAGGCAAGGCGCTGATCAGAGAGCGCATTGCCGCGTATCAGATCGACTGCGACCTGGCGCAAGGCCATATCATCGGCGCTCCGAAGCCGGCGCACCTCGCGGCGCTCGCCCGCGAGCGCGACGAGCTGGAATCATATGGTTACCGTGAAACGACCCTGCTCGATTCAGCCGCGCTCCATGCCAAGGTCGGCACCCCGCTCTATCATGGCGGGCTGCTCGACCGTGGCGGCGGACACTTCCATGCGCTCAATTATGTCATCGGTCTCGGGCGCGCCCTGCTCGCGGCCGGCGGTCGCATTTACGAGCATACGCCGGTCGAGGCGATCGAGCCAGGATCGCGCACCGTGCTGCGCACCCCTCAGGGCACGCTGTCGGCCGATGCGGTGGTCGTCGCCTGTGATGCCTATCTCGGAAGGCTGCTGCCGACGATCGCGCCGCATATCATGCCGGTGGCAAGCTATGTGATCGCCACGGCGCCCCTGCCACAATCGCTTGCGACGTCGCTGATCCGCGACGGCGAGGCGGTCGCCGATGCCAATTTCGTGGTCGACTATTTCCGCCTGACAGCCGATCGGCGGCTGTTGTTCGGCGGCCGCTGCAGCTATTCGGGAATCGATCCGGCCAATCTCGCGGCGAATATGCGTCCGCGCCTCGTCAAGGTCTTTCCGCAATTGGCCGAGACGCCGATCGACTATGCCTGGGGCGGCCATATCGCCATCACCCATAATCGGCTGCCCGATGCCGGGCGCATCGGCAAATCGGTCTATTATGCGCAGGGCTATTCCGGACAGGGGGTGGGCTTGAGCGGCGTGTTCGGCAAGATGATGGCGGAGGCAATCGCCGGGGAGACGTCGCGCTTCGATATTTTCGGCCGCATTCCGCATGCGCCCTTCCCGGGCGGCCCGCTCGCCCGCCCGGCGCTGACATTGGGGATGCTGTATTATCGGGTCAGGGATCTATTGGCATAGGGCTCAATTCATTCGGCCTGGCTGTAGCGTCAAAGCGAATAGCGAATAGCGAATAGCTATTCCAAACGCGGCTGCACTATTCGCTACTGACTATTCGCTACTCACTATTCGCTACTCGCTACTCGGGCATTTCCTCCGGCCTCGCCCCGCGCGCCCATGCCTTGAGGCAGACGAGCTCGAGCGCCACCATGGCCGCTGCATTGGCGGTCATTTCGGCATGATCGTAGGGCGGCGACACCTCGACCACATCCATGCCGGCGAGATCCAGCCCCTTGAGCGCCCTGAGAATCGCCAGCGCCTGATAGGAGGAGAGCCCGCCCGGCACCGGCGTGCCGGTTCCCGGCGCGAAGGCCGGGTCGAGACAGTCGATGTCGAAGGTGAGATAGACCGGCCTGCTGCCCACCCGCTCCAGAATCGCGGCGGCCACCGCCTCGGCGGAGGCGGCATGGACCTGGTCGGCGAACAGGACCTTCATGCCGTAGCTCTTCTCGCCGGCATAGGTCGTGCGGATGCCGATCTGGATGGCGCGCTCAGGATCGATCAATCCCTCGCGGATGGCGTAGTTGAACATGGTTCCATGGTCGATGCGCCCGCCGGGATCGGGCTCGACATCACGGTGGGCATCGAAATGCACGAAGCCCATCGGGCCATGGACCTTGGCGAAGGCCTTGAGCACCGGGTAGGTGACGAAATGATCGCCGCCGATCGACAGCGGCGTCACCTTTCTGGCGAGAATGCCGGCGATGTGCCGCTCGATGGCGCGCGGCACATCCTGCTTGCGGCCCCAGTCGAAATAGCAATCGCCATAGTCGACCACCGCCAGGTGATCGAAGGGGTCGAAGCGCCATGGCCAGACCGGCCCCCAGGCATGATGCGCCGAGGCCTTGCGCACCGCCTCGGGGCCGAAGCGGGTTCCCGGGCGGTTGGACACCGACTGGTCGAAGGGGATGCCGGTAACCGCGACATCGACGCCCTTGAGGTCGCGCGTGTATTTGCGCCGCATGAAGGAAAGAGCACCGGCATAGGTCGCCTCGATGCTCGAACCTTTGAGCGTCTTGCGGCGGAAGGCGGCATCGCCGGGCAGCTTGCCGGTGACCGAAGGCGCATCGTTCATGAGCTCACTCCGTCAGGATCAGGGTGTCCTCCGGCGACCAGGACACCCATACCGCATCACCGCGACGATAGACGGTGGGCGAGCGGCGCTCGTTCTGGACATTCACCGACAGCTCGCGGGCCGCCGGCGTCTCGACGAAGACATTGCTGGTGTCGCCATAATAGGCGACGTCGCGCACCGTTCCCTTGCTCTTGATCAGCCCCGGCCCGGTGGGCTCGACCGCCGACAGCTTGAGCTTCTCCGGCCGCACCGCCACGGCGATACGGCCCGACACCGGCACCTCCGCCGGCAGCGCCATCTCGCCCAGCCCCTCGGCCTGGCACAGCACGGCATTGCCGGCAAGACCGATCACCTCGCCATCGATCAAGTTCACCTTGCCGATGAAATCGGCGACGAAGCGCGAGGCCGGCCGCTCATAGAGCTCCTGCGGCGAGGCGATCTGGCACACCCGGCCGCGATCCATGACCGCGATCCGGCTCGCCATGGAGAGCGCTTCGTCCTGGTCATGGGTGACGATCACGAAGGTGATGCCGACCGTCTCCTGGAGCCGGGTGAGCTCGAGCTGCATCTGCTCGCGGAGCTTGGCATCGAGCGCCGACAAGGGCTCGTCGAGCAGCAGCACCTTCGGCCGCTTGACCAGCGCCCGCGCCAGCGCCACCCGCTGGCGCTGACCGCCCGACAGCTGGTCCGGCATGCGACGGCGCAGCGGCCCGAGCCGCACCATCTCGAGCGCCTCGGTCACCCGCGGGCCGATCTCGGCGGCGGGCGTCCCGCCGACCTTGAGCCCATAGGCGACATTCTGCTCGACCGACATATGGGGGAACACGGCATAGGACTGGAAAACCATGTTGACCGGCCGCTTGTTGGGCGGGGTTGCGGCCATGTTCTCGCCATCGATGACGATCTCGCCCGAAGAGGGCCGCTCGAGACCCGCGAGCATCCGGAGCAGCGTGGTCTTGCCGCAGCCCGACGGCCCGAGCAGCGCGAAGAACTCGTTGCGCTCGATGTCGAGCGAGACATTGTCGACGGCGGTCACGTCGGCGAACATCTTGGTGATGTTGCGGATCGAGACCACTGCATCGTTCTGGCTTGTCACGGGGGTCAATTCCTTTCCGAACGCTGCAGGCGCATGGCGAGCACGGTGGCAACGAGGGTGATGACGATCAGCACCGTCGAGGCGGCGTTGATGTCGGGCGACACCCCGCGGCGGACCAGCGAATAGACCTTGACCGGAAAGGTCACCGTCTCCGGTCCCGAGGTGAAGAAGGTGATGACGAAATCGTCGAGCGACAGGGTGAAGGCGAGAAGCGCGCCGGCGATCAGCCCAGGCTGCATATAGGGCAGGATGACGTGCCGGAAGGTCTGCCATTCGGAAGCGCCGAGATCGCGCGAGGCCTCGTCGAGCTCGCGGTTGAACCCGGCCATGCGCGCCCGCACGACCACCGCGACGAAGGGGAAGGCGAAGGCGATATGGGCGATGGCGATCGAGGCGAGATTGAGAGGCCAGACGGTGAACAGGCTGTTCCACCAAGCGATCGGCCCGCTTTCGAAGCCGCTCATGAAGCGCCCCATGCGGGCGAAGAACACGAGCAGCGCCACCCCCATGCAGATCTCGGGGATGACGATGGGCAGCGCCATGAACCCCTCATAGGCCGACTTGAAGGGGAAGCGGAAGCGCCACAGCAGGAGCGCCGCCGCGCCGCCGATGACGGTGGCGAACAGCGTGCACATCAGCGCAATGGTGAGCGAATTCACCATCGCCTCGATCAGCGCCTGGTTCTCCCAGGCGACGAGGTAGTATTTGGTGGTGAAGCCCTGCCACACGACATTGCGCTTGGAGTCGTTGAAGGAGAAGGCGATCAGCGCCAGGATCGGCGCATAGAGCGCGACGAAGACGAGCCCGATCAGGACCTTCAGCCAGAGGCGCGAGCCATAGTCGAGCGGCCCCTGCTCGGCGGCGGTCACCAGGCGCTGCAGCGACAGGCGGCGCGCCGGCGGGAGACCATGGGTTGCCTCGGTCGCCATCCTCAGAGCTCCATGCCGCTCTTGCGGCCGGCCAGCGCCGAGCGCGCGGCGAGGGCGAAGAAAGTGGCATACATCAGCAAGAAGGACAGCGCCCCTCCGAACGGCCAGTCATTGGCCGCCTTGAACTGGCGCTCGATGACATTGCCGATCATCACCGCATTGGCGCCGCCGAGCAGATCCGGCGTCAGGAACGAGCCGAGGCAGGGGATGAACACCAGGATGATGCCGGACACGACCCCCGGCATGGTGAGCGGCAGCGTGACCGACAGGAAGGTCCGGCTCTGCGACGCTCCGAGATCGAGGCTCGCCTCGAGATAGGAGCGGTCCAACCGCTCGATGGTGGCATAGAGCGGCAGGACCATGAACGGCATATAGACATAGACGAGCCCGGCGATCACCGCGAAGTCGTTATAGAGGAGCTGCAGCGGCTGGAACGGGCCAAGCAACGCCGACAACCCGACGAGATCATAGACGAAGGCAAGACCATAGTTGACGAAGCCGTTGGTGCGGAACACCGCGATCAGCGCATAGGTCCGGATCAAGAGATTGATCCAGAAGGGCAGGATCACCAGAAGCAGCAGCAGCGGCTTCCAGCGGGCCGGCGCGAAGCAGATGGCGAAGGCCACCGGATAGGCGACCAGCAGGCAGAGCGCGGTCGCCAGCCCGCTGACCCAGATCGACTTCCACAGGATCTGCAGATAGACCGGATCGAACGCCCTGAGATAGTTGGCGAGCGTCCCGGTGATCGCCACATCGGTGATCGACGTCTTCTCGCCGAACGACATCAGCCAGATGATGCCGAGCGGCAGCAGGAAGAAGCAGAGAAGCCAGAAGGTGCCGGGCAGTGCCAGGATCCAGAAGACCCGCGGGTTGTCCTTCCAGCTCTCCACGATCCAACCGCCCCTGCCCGGGCTTCGCGATCAGGCTGCCTGGATCCGCGTCCACGCCTCGTCGCGGATCTTGATCGCCTCCTCGCCGACATAGATGCCCGGCTCGCATTTGGCGATTATTTCCTCGGGCGGGAAAATCGCCGGGTTGTCCTGATATTCCTTGCCCATCAGCGCCTTGGCGGCGGCGTTGGCGGTGGCGTATTGGATCGTGTCGGCAATGTTCTTGCCGTTCTCGGCATCGAGGATGAAGTTGAGGAACATATGCGCGTTCTCGGGATGCGGCGCACCCTTGGGAATGCACACGCAGTCCTGCCACAAGAGCGTGCCTTCGGTCGGCACCGCATAGGCGAGGTCCTTGTCCTCCTTCATCACCTGGATGATGTCGCCATTCCACTCCATGCAGGCATCGACCTCGCCCGAGGCCAGGAGATCCTGGCCATTGTCGTCGGCGAACACCTTCACATTCTTCTTCTGCTTGATGAGCAGCTCCTCGGCCTCCTTGATCTGCGCCGGATCGGTGGTGTTGAAGGAGTGGCCGAGATATTTGAGGGTGCAGCCGATGACGTTCTGGGCGTCCCCGAGCAGCGACAGCTTGCCGGCGAATTTGTCGCTGTCGAGCAGCACCTTCCAGCTGTCGATCACGCCGTCGCTCTTGCTCTTGCGATAGCCGATGCCGAGCGTCCCCCACATATAGGGGATTGAGTGTTTGCGGCCGGGATCGAAGGCCGCATCCTGGAATTTCTTGTCGATGTTCGACATGTTGGGAATCTTGGCGTGGTCGATCGGGACCAGCATCCCCGCCTTGATCATCCGCTCGACATAGTCGTTGGTCGGCACGATCACGTCATAGCCGGGATTGCCCTCCTTGAGCTTGGCGAAGAGCTCGTCATTGTCGGCATAGAGATCCATCTTCACCTCGATGCCGGTCGCCTTGTTGAAGTCCGCCAAGGTGGTCTCGCCGATATAGGTGTCCCAATTGTAGAAATTGAGCTTCTTCTCCTCCTCGGACATGGCGAAGCGCGGCAGGAAGGTGAGGCCGACCAGGGCCGACGCACCGCCTCCGAGGATGTGGCGACGGTTGGGGAGAAATCTCGGACGGAAGCTGGACATGGCACTCCTCGACTGAACCGATTGCGTTACGCCGCGGCAGAGCCCTCTCGCACAGCCGTCGGCAGGCTGACCGCCAATTTGGCGCACGATCCAGCGGTCAGGCAACAGCTTTTCGCAAGTCCGGCAAGGCAGAAGGCGCTTGTAAATATCGCTGCATCGCGCAGATTGATGCCGATTCCGGCAGGGTGGCGGAGGCAAAAATGCTGGTGGAAGGGATTGCAGTCCGGCCGATGACCAGGACCATCGGGGTCGGGCTGATGGCGGTGCGCCGTTTCGCGGCGGGCGCGCTGATCTGGCGCGAGGCCGGAATGCCGCGGGGGCGCGAGCGGAGCTATGCGGAGGTCATGGCGATCGGCGAGCCGGGGCTCGCGATCTACAAGCATTTCATGTACCAGACCGGGCCGGACAGCTTCGAGTCCCTGCCGCAATTCGATGTCCTGCCGGTCGAGCAGTGGGCGGCGGCG
>Ga0209382_10011601_pt1 | contig 10936 bp, 7 predicted proteins | sample SoiMetdeltSBSDD5_FD_187599 | JGI IMG/M metagenome (GOLD analysis project Ga0209382, IMG submission 187599) | Bulk soil microbial communities from a Populus tree surrounding site in Tennessee, USA - Soil MetaG P. deltoides SBSDD5 (SPAdes) (version 2) | ecosystem: Environmental > Terrestrial >...
AGGGCGGGAATGACACCTTCCTCGCGCGCCAGCCGTTGAAACGCCGCCAACGCCTCGTCGTCTCCGATCCAGGCGTACTCGGCGCGACCGGAATCGTGCAACCAGGCATGCTCGGGCCCGATCGCCGCGTAGTCGAGACCGGCGGAAATGGAGTGGGTCAATTCGATGTTGCCGTTCGGATCCTGCAGCACGTAGGTGCGCGTGCCTTGAAGGACGCCGGCGCTGCCGCCGGCAAAGCGCGCGGCGTGCTCGCCCGGCGCGATCGCGCGGCCGCCCGCTTCGACGCCAATCAGACGCACCGCATTGTCGTCGACGAACGCATCGAAGATCCCCATGGCGTTGCTGCCGCCACCGACGCACGCGACGATGGCGTCGGGCAGCCGGCCGAGTTGACGCAGGCATTGCTCGCGAGCCTCGCGGCCGATCACCGATTGGAATTCACGGACCATCAGCGGGTAGGGGTGGGGCCCCAGCACCGATCCCAGCAGGTAGTAGCTGTCGGCAACGGTGGCGACCCAGTCGCGCATCGCCTCGTTGATGGCGTCCTTGAGGGTCTTGCTGCCGGCGTCCACGCAGCGGACCGTGGCGCCCAACAGCCGCATTCGGAAGACGTTCAGCGATTGACGCTTCATGTCTTCCGCGCCCATGTAGACATCGCAATCGAGCCCGAGCAGCGCGCAGGCGGTTGCCGTCGCCACGCCGTGCTGTCCGGCACCGGTCTCGGCAATCACGCGCCGCTTCCCCATCCGCTTGGCGAGCAGCGCCTGGCCGATGGCGTTGTTGATCTTGTGGGCGCCGGTGTGCGCGAGATCTTCGCGTTTGAGGAAGATCCGCGCGCCGCCGAGCGCTGCCGCGAGCCGACGGGCCTCGAAGAGCGGGGTCGGACGGCCGACGTAGTCGCGCAGCAGGTCGGCGAGCGTCTCGAGGAAGGCGGGATCCCGCCGGGCCTCGAAGTAGGCACCCTCGAGCTCGCCGACCGGCGCAACCAGCGTTTCGGGCACGAAGCGGCCGCCGTAGGCGCCGTAGTAGCCGCGCGCGTCGGGGTCGCGCCGACCGAACGAGGGAATGATCTGGTTCACCGCTTCAGACCTGGACATGATCGTGACCGTTCACTGCCGCGAAAAATGCTCGAAGTTTGTCAGCATCCTTCACTCCTGGTTCGGACTCCACCCCGGACGAAACGTCGACCGCATGAGGTCGTACCGTGTCGATGGCCTCGCGGACGTTGGTTGCGTTCAATCCACCAGACAGCATGATGGGACGCAGGCGCGCCAGCCGGCTCGCGATGGTCCAGTCAATCGTCCGGCCCGTGCCGCCCCGGCGTATCGGGTCGTGGGCGTCGAGCAGCACGCCAACGTCGTGCGGCACTTGCGACAGCACCGATTCCACGCGAGTGTCGGAGCCGACCGGAATCGCCTTCACAACCCTCCACGCTCCGCGGGCATAATCTCGAGCCGCTTCCTGTCCATGCAGCTGCACGACGCTCAACCTCAGGGCCCTTGCGACGCCTTCGACGTACGCGGGCGGTTGATCGACGAACACCCCCACGGCGGCGACCAACGGCGGTAAGGCTTCAACGATCGCCTGCGCGCGATCCGGCTCGACGAACCGTGGACTCGACGGCCAGAAAATGAACCCGAGCGCGCTCACCCCCAGCTCCACCGCCAGGTGCGCATCCTCGAGCCGGCGAATGCCACAAACCTTCACCCGCGTCATCTCTTACCCGAAGGGCTTCGCTCCTCGGACCCCTCTCGCTCTCTCGCGCTCGCACCACGCAGCGTTTTCAACGCCGTTCCTGGGTCGTCCTCGACGATCAGCCGCTCGCCGACCAGGAATGCGTGATATCCGATCCCCGACAGACGATCCATGTCGTCTGCGGACCGGATGCCGCTCTCGGCAACCGCCGTGACGGCAGCGGGCATGGCGGCGGCAACGGTTTCCAGCACGGCCGGATCCACCGTCAGCGTCCGCAGATTCCGGCTATTGACGCCGATGAGGTCCGCTCCTGCCGCGAGCGCGCGCGCCAGTTCATCGCGGTCGTGCACTTCCACGAGCGCGGCCAGGCCAGCGCCAGTCGCCGACGCCAGCAGACGCGCCAGCGCTCGATCGTCGAGGGCCCCAACGATGAGCAGCACGGCATCGGCCCCGTAGGCGGTCGCTTCGGCAAGCTGATACTCGTCGACGACGAAGTCCTTGCGCAGAAGCGGAACGTCGACCGCGCGCCGCACTGCCGCGAGGTGATCGAGGCAGCCGTCGAAGAACGTCGGCTCGGTCAACACCGAGATCGCCGCGGCGCCGGCGGCGGCATACGCCTTCGCGTGCGCGGCGGGATCGTAATTGCGGCGCAAGGTGCCGCGTGACGGCGACCGGCGCTTGCATTCGGCGATCACCCGCGGGGCCGGCCCGGTGCGCAAGGCCTCGCGAAAGCGTTGACCCTGGGGCTGGCGCGACGCGCTGGCAGCCAACTGATCCCGCGACGTCGTCCGCGCTCGCGCCTCGACCGCGTGCCGCGTTGCCGCCACAATCGTCTCGAGGAGATCAGCGGTCGCCACGTCAGACGGCCTCCGCCACGACGTTCGAGAGTGTGGTCAACCGCTCGAGCCGGTCGCGCGCGGCACCGCTGTCAATCGCTCGAGCCGCCGCGGCAATCCCGTCGCGCACACTCGGCACGGCGCCGGCAATGAGCAGCGACGCGCCGGCGTTGAGGAGCACGATATCCCGTGCTGCCCCGTCTTCGCCGGCGAGAACTGCCCGCGCCGTCCGTGCGTTGTCGGCCGCGTCCCCACCGCGGAGCCCCTCGGGCGATGCCTTCGAGAGACCGACGTCGGCGGGATGCAGGTAGAACGTGTTGACCGCCCCGTCACGGTACTCGGAGATCTTCGTGTAGCCGGTGGTCGAAATCTCGTCGAGGCCGTCGGCGCCATGCACGACCCACGCCCTGGCCGATCCCAGCAAGCCGAGCGACCGCGCCACCAATTCCGTCAACTCGGGGCGCGGCACGCCGACCAGCTGCCGCGCCGCCCCGGCGGGGTTGGTCAACGGTCCCAACAAATTGAAGGCGGTCCGGACGCCAAGCTCTTTCCGCGTCGGTCCGGCGTGGCGCATCGACGGATGAAACGTCGGTGCGAAAAAGAACGCGATCCCCGCCTCGTGCAGGCATCGCTCCACGTTCGCCGGCGGCGCGGCGATGTTGACCCCGAGCGCCTCGAACAGATCCGCGCTGCCGCAGCGGCTCGACACGGAGCGGTTGCCATGCTTGGCCACTCGGACGCCGCAGGCGGCGACGACGAGGGCGGCGACGGTCGACACGTTGAACGTGTGCGCGCGATCGCCACCGGTACCGCAGGTGTCGAACACCTCGCCGGCCGGTCGCGACAGCGGCGTTGCCTTGGCGCGCATCACCCGCGCCAGCCCAACGACCTCCGCCGGCCGCTCGCCTTTCATCGCCAGCGCGATCAACAGGCCGGCAATCTGCGCCGGCACGGCCCGGCCTTCCATGATTTCGGTCATGGCCGCGGCCGCTTCGTCCACGGACAGGTCCTGGCGCCGCTGCAACTTCTCAATCAACGGGGTGAACATCGCTTCTCCCGCTCACATCTCGAGGAAGTTGCGCAGCAGCTTGCGCCCCTCGTTGGTCAGCACCGACTCGGGGTGGAACTGCACGCCATGGATCGGGTACGTCCGGTGGCGTACGCCCATCACCGTACCATCGTCGGTGTGGGCAGCCAGCTCGAGCTCCGGCGGCAGCGGCTGCGACACGACCAGCGAGTGGTACCGTCCGGCGGCAAAGGGTTGACTGACGTTGCGGAACACGCCGGCGCCGTCGTGATGAACGGTCGACGTCTTGCCGTGCATCAGTTGCGAGGCGCGGACAACCGTTCCGCCGAACGCGATCCCAATCCCCTGATGACCGAGACACACGCCGAGCACGGGAGTCGTGGCGCCGAAGCGTTTGATGACGTCGACGGAGATGCCCGCGTCTTCGGGCCGTCCCGGTCCCGGCGAGATCACGATGCGGCTGGGATGCATGTCGGCCACCTCGTCGACGGTGATCTCGTCGTTGCGCTTCACGAGCGGTGCCGCGCCCAGCTCGCCGAGATATTGCGCGAGGTTGAAGGTGAACGAATCGTAGTTGTCGATGAGGAGAATCACAGGCCCGCTTCCGCCATGGCAAGCGCCTGCAGGAGCGCCCGCGCCTTGTCGCGCGTTTCTTCGTACTCGGCCGCCGGGTTCGAGTCGGCGACAATGCCGGCGCCGGCCTGCACGTGCGCGCGGCCATCGCGAATCGTGATGGTGCGAATGGCGATACAGAAGTCGAGATTGCCGGCGAAATCGAGATAGCCGATCGCGCCAGCGTAAATCTCCCGCCGGGTCGGCTCGAGCTCCGACAAGATCTGCATGGCGCGAATCTTGGGTGCGCCGGACACCGTGCCGGCCGGGAAACACGCCACCAACGCGTCGAGATGGTCGTGGTCGTCGGCCAATCGGCCGTCGACCGTCGACACCAGGTGCATCACGTGCGAGTACCGCTCGAGTGCCATGTACTGCGGGACGCGCACCGACCCGTAGGCGCACACGCGGCCGAGGTCGTTGCGGCCGAGATCGACGAGCATGACGTGCTCGGCCCGCTCTTTCTCGTTGCGCTTCAGCTCTTCGGCCAGCCGCAGATCTTCCTCGTCATTGGTTCCGCGCGGACGGGTGCCGGCGATCGGATGGGTCTCGGCCTTCCGGCCTTCGACACGGACCAGCATCTCGGGCGACGATCCGACGATCGCCAGCGCGCCCATGCGGATGAAATACATGTACGGCGACGGGTTGACATGGCGCAGCGCCCGGTAGACGGTGAAGGGATCGGCGGTGATGTCGGTTTCGAACCGCTGCGACAAGACCGCTTGATAGATGTCGCCGGCGCCGATGCGCTCTTTGATCGTGCGCACCCCGGCCTCGAAGGTCTCGCGGCTCTGGTTGCTGCGCACCTCGGGCGCCGGCTGGCTGGTCCGCTCCGGCTGTGACAGGCCGCGCTCGAGCTCGCGCTCGAGGAACTGGATCTTCGCGCACGCGAACTGATACAGCGCGCGCAGGTCCTCGTCGGCGGTGACGCGGGCGTTGGCGATGATCAGAATCCGGTGCTTCACGTGATCGAAGGCCAGCACCGTATCGAACAGCATGAAGCCCGCGTCATCCTCGCGGGTCGCGTCGGGCTCGGCGCGGCGGCCGGCGGCGGCGTCCCAGGCCGCTTTCAGCACCGGCTCGAAGCTGGGCGACGCGTCGTAGCCGATGAACCCGACGGCACCGCCGGTGAAGCGCGGCAGGCCGGGCACGAACGGCGATTGCAGATCGGCCATCAAGCGGCGCAACGTCGGGATGAACGGTTGGTCGCTCTCGGCCGTCGTGCCGGATCGCTCGATGGTCGTGGCGCCGCCCGCGCTCGCGCGCAGCACCAGGAACGGATCCTTGCCGAGAAACGAATAGCGCGCCACCTGCTCGCCGCCCTCGACGCTCTCGAACAGGAACGCATAGTCGGAGTGCTCGGCGATCTTCAGGAACGCCGACACCGGCGTCAGCAGATCCGCGATGATCTCCTTGACCACCGGCACGAACGTCCCGCGCCGCGCCAGGTCGACGAATTCTTCAAACGTTGTTTGCTTCACCGGTGCTCACGTCCCGAAAAAGGCCCGTCGCGGGCCGCTGTCCCGTCCACAACTCGAACTGCCGCTCCGCCTGCGCGATGAGCATGTCGATGCCGCCAATCGTCTCGCAGCCGGCGCGCCGCGCCCGCTGCAGCAGGAGCGTGTCGGCGGGCGCGTACACGAGCTCATAAACGACGCGGCCATCGAGCGGCGCGCCGGCCATCGGATCGCCGGGGCACGCCTGGCTGCCGACCGTCGTGGCATTGACGAGCAGATCCCAGCTTGACGGAGGAGGCGGCCACTCGCCAACCGCACCGCCAACCGCGCTGACGATGGCCTGAGCTGCGGTTCTGCGCCGGGCCGACAGCGTGACGCCGGCGCCACGGTCGAGCAACGCGACAACCACGCCGCGCGCGGCACCGCCCGATCCCAGAACCGTTGCCCGTGTCCCCTCGAGGCGCAAGCGGCCGTCCAAGGGCGCGAGAAAACCCTCGACGTCGGTGTTCGCCCCGATCCACCGCCCGTCGCGAATCACGAGGGTGTTGATCGCGCCCACCCGGCGCGCGAGCGGATCGACCTCGTCCATGTGCGGCAGGAGGCCGACCTTGAAGGGAGTCGTAATGCTTGCGCCGGCAAGGCCGCTGCGGCGCGCGAACCGAACGAAGTCCTCCGGATCGCGCGCTTCGAGCGGAACGTAAACGGCATTCAGTCCGGCCGCGGCGAAGCCGGCGTTGTGCATGATCGGCGACCGCGAGTGCACGATCGGGTTGCCGACCACGGCATACAACGCGGCGTCCGCGGCGATCCGGCGGAAGTGAAAATCGCGCAGCAACCTCGTTGTCGACACCTGTCCGGGCGCGACGGCATCCCCGCCGTAGGTCCAGCGGCTGCCCAATCGCGCCGACAGCACGCGCGACGCGAGCCCAGCCGGACCCATGCCAATCAGGATCCGGTCGCGATCGGGACCTGCCTCCTCCGCGACATCGAACAAGGTCGAGAGGTCTTCGAGGCTATCGACCTGCACCGCCAGTTTGGCAATCTCCGCACCGGTCCGGCGGAGCGCAGCAAATCGGCTGTGTACGTCGCCGGGCGGCAGCTCGAACTTGTGCTCGGAAATCACGATGCGCCCTCCGCCGGTCTTGGCGATGAGATCCTCGGCAAAGCCCGCCGCGGCCTCGACGTCCACGAACTCGGCGCCCAATTCGAGCGCCGATTCGAGCACGCGCTTACGTTCGTCTTCCGACCCGTCGAACTGACCGCCCTCCCAACGCGCGCGGCAGGTGACCACCACCGGCAGCCGGCGCCCCTGCAGCGCGCCGGCGACATCCGGTCGATCGACGAAATCGAGGCGAAGCTCGACGAGGTCGGCGTCGCGGACCGCGTCACGCGCGGCCCGGACTTCTGCCATCGTTCGTCCCGTCACGACTGCACACAACTGCGAATCGGGCATAAAAAGAAAAAGCCCCCTCAGCGTTCAGGCTGAGGAGGCTTCTTCGGATCCTTGGTCCCGCCGTGAAGGCGGGCTAGCCGATGGCCCCCTCAGCGGACGCGTACCACCACCAATAGGACGAGTTCGTCCCAAGGTGCCGGCCCGCGCTCGTAAAGAGAGTCATTCGGAGGGGGAACCATATCACCTTTCTCGCTTGACCTGCAAGCGCCTCCGTCCGTATAACTGAGATAGGTTCCCGTTTTCTCCAGCCAAGTCATGAAGTTACGAATTGTCCCGATTCTAGTCGGCGCGCTGACGATGGTCGTGCTGCTCGTCGTTGCGCTCCCGGCCGCAACGCCGCTGATGCCCGTCGAGGAAATCCGCCCCGGCATGGTTGGCGTTGGCCGTACCGTGCTGGAAGGCACCGAGCTCAAGGATTTCAAAGTGCTGATCATCGGTGTCCTGCGCAACGTGCAGGGGCCGAAACGCGATCTGATCCTCGCGCGGCTCGACGATCCTTCGATTACCGAATCGGGCGTCGCCCAAGGCATGAGCGGCAGCCCGGTGTTCATCAACGGCCGTCTGATTGGCGCCGTGTCGTATTCCATCGGGGCGTTTCCAAAAGTCCCGATCGCCGGGATCACACCCATCGCCGAGATGATCGACGCCACGCCGCTGCCCCGGCGCGTGGGTACGCGCGAGGCCAAGCTCGAGCTGCCGATTACGCCCGAGACGCTGACCGCGGCGTTGAAAGCGACCGCCTCGCGGGTCGCACCCTTCGCCAGCCGGCCGGCGGACGTGCACGTCGTGATGGGGCCGTCGGGACCCGGGACCGGCGCGATGGGCCCGATGCTGCGCCCGATCGCGACGCCATTGGTCCTCGGCGGCTTCGATCCGGCAGCCGTGGATCTCGTGTCGTCGGCGTTTCGCGAATCCGGATTCACGCCGATGGCAACCGGGTTGAGCGGCGGCACGCAGGCGCCGCGCGCCACTGGTCCGTTGCGCGAAGGCGACGCGATTGGCGTCGCCCTCGCGAGCGGCGACATCGACATGGGGGCAACCGGCACCATCACGCACATCGATGGCAATCGCATCTATGCCTTCGGACATCCCCTCTACAACCTCGGACCGGCGGCTTTTCCGCTGACGCGCGCCTACGTCCACACGGTGCTGCCCAGCCTGATGACCTCGTTCAAGGTGGCGTCGATGGGCGACACGATCGGAACGATGCATCAGGATCGATCGACCGCGATCGCTGGAACGCTCGGAAGCGGCCCGGTCACGGTGCCGATGAAGGTGACGCTTCGCCGCTCGACCGGTTCGGGCGCCGAGTCGTCTGACGCGGCGCCGCGCACGTTCACCTATCAGCTGGTGAACGATCAGATGTTCACGCCCCTGGTCGCCTACGTGGCGATGTTCAACACCCTGTCGGCCTACGAACGGCAGTTCGGCACCGCCACGTTCTCGCTCAAGAGCCGCGCCACGCTGAAGGGCCACGGCGACCTCGCCCTCGATGACGTGTTCACCGGTGAATCGGCGATGCTGGGCGCGTCCGCAGCCATCGCCGGGCCGCTGTCGGTGCTCCTCGCCAATGACCTCGAGCCGATCACGCTCGAGGGGCTCGACATCGCCGTCACCACCGCCGAAGTGCCGCGCATCGTGACGATCGAGCGCGTGTGGCTCGACGAAGTGCGGCCACGCGCCGGCCGCACGACCGCGCTCAAGATTCTCACGCGCAGCTATCGCGGCGAGGATCGCATCTCGACGGTGCCAATCGAGATCCCGGTCAACGCCACCGGGCGATTGTCGATCCTGGTCACCGACGGCCGTCAGTTGAACGCCATCGAGCAGCGCGACCTGAAACGCTCGCTCGAGCCGCAAAGCGTCGCGCAGATGGTCAAGCTGCTCAACGACACGCACCGCAACAATCGCGTCTACGTGCGGCTGATGACCGGCACGCCCGGCGCGGTCGTCAACGGCGAGGCGATGGCCGCGCTGCCCCCGTCGGTGCTGGCGGTCCTCGAAAGCGACCGCAACGGCGGCAGCTTCACCCCGATGCGCAGCGCCACGATCGGACAGTGGGAACTGCCGATGGATTCAGCCGTCAGCGGATCGCGGCTGCTCACGCTCGAAGTCGACAGCGGTTCCGGCCGCTGATGCCGCGCGCCAACACTCCGCTTCATCTCCGACACGCTATGCGAACAGCGGCTCGTCTGATTTCGGTCTGTGTCTCCATATTCGCGTCGGCGGCGCTGCTCGCCGCCGTGCCGACCTTCTGGACTGTCTCCACCCAGACCGATTTCCTCAAAGGCGACGTCGAAGGGCTGTCGATCGACAGCGACGGCCGTGTCTTTCTCGGTCCATCGACAGCGCTGATTGCCGAGAGCGCCGCGCCGTTTCTCTGGACGGTGCTAGCGGGGCCGGACGGAACGCTGTGGGCCGGCACCGGGAACGAAGGGAAAGTACTCAAGACCGGCAAGGACGGCAAAGTGTCGACGTTCTTCGATTCGAACGAGCTCGAAGTGCACGCCATCGCCGCCGCGCCGAACAATGGCCTCTACGTCGCCACGTCGCCCGACGGCCGGATCTATCACGTCGCCGCTGACGGCACCGCCAAGACGCTGTACGACCCGGAGGACAAATACATCTGGGCGCTGGCGGTGGATCGCGAAGGCAACGTGTTCGCCGCCACGGGGGACAAGGGCGTGATCTACAAGATCACCCCGGCCGGCCAGGGCTCGCGGTTCTACAAGACCAGCGCCACCAACGTCGTCGCGCTGGCGTTCACCAAGTCCGGCGAGCTCATCGCCGGCACCGAATCGCCAGGACGCGTATTCCGGATCGATGCGAGCGGCAAGGCCTTCGTGCTGCTGGACTCGCCGTTCAAGGAGATCCATGCCATCCGCGTCGCCGACGACGGGACGGTGTATGCGGCGGGGATCAGCGGCAGCTCGAGCGCGCCAGAGGATCGTTCGATCGACCGCACGCCGCCGGACCCGACCGGACGCCCACCGGCACAGACGCCGACCGCGGAAATCACCTCGATCACGGTCGTCGACACCGCGCCTCAGTCAATCGGGCCAATCCTCTCGTCGTCACCGTCACGGCGCAGCAGCAAGGGTGCGATCTACCGAATCCGTCCCAACGGTCTCTGGGATACCTACTGGGAAACGGGAGACGATTCGCCCTACGACGTGTTGATCGAACCGGGTGGCACGCTGCTGGTCGGCACGGGACCGGAAGGCAAGATTTTCCGCGTGGCTGGCGACCCGGCGCGGCCGACGCTGCTGTCGCGTGCGACGGCTCGGCAAATCACCGCGCTGCTGCGCGAACCGTCGGGGCGCGTGATTGGCGCGACCAGCAATCCCGGCAAACTGTTCGCCCTGTCGTCGAATCCGTCCCCGAAGGGCAGCTACGAGTCCGATATTCGCGACGCCGGCACGGTGGCGAGCTGGGGCGTGATTCGGTGGCGGATGACGGCACGGCCTGGACAGGTTCAGGTCTCGACCCGATCGGGTAACACCGCGACGCCCGACGAAACCTGGAGCGCATGGTCGAAACCGTACACGACCGCTGAAGGCGAACAGATCGCCAGCCCGAACGCGCGGTATCTGCAGTGGCGCGCCTCGTTGACCGCTGACGGCACGCCGTCGCCCGTGTTGACCTCGGTGACGGCCGCATACCTGCCGCGCAATCTGCGGCCGGAAGTCATGTCGATCAACATTCATTCGCCAGGCACGGTGTTTCAGCGCCCCTTCTCCACCAACGACACCGAGATTGCCGGCTTCGAGGACAACACCTCCGACGGACGGCCCCCGTCCTCGGCGCAGAGCTCGTCGCCGACGGCGAGCGGTCCCCCACCGCCGATGCTCGGGCG
>Ga0209382_10011602_pt1 | contig 10936 bp, 10 predicted proteins | sample SoiMetdeltSBSDD5_FD_187599 | JGI IMG/M metagenome (GOLD analysis project Ga0209382, IMG submission 187599) | Bulk soil microbial communities from a Populus tree surrounding site in Tennessee, USA - Soil MetaG P. deltoides SBSDD5 (SPAdes) (version 2) | ecosystem: Environmental > Terrestrial >...
GGCGCCGTCCAAGATGATCTCCGCAAGCGTCCAACACAGGCTCGGCAACCGTCCAACTCGGCCTCCGCAACCGGCGGACACGCGGGGTTGGGGGTCAGCGGTAGCTGTGCTCCGCGGCGGGGTAGCTGCCGGTGCGTACCTCTGTGGCGAACGCGGACGCCGCCGCGATCAGCTCCTCGCCGAGCGCCGCGAACGTCTTGACGAACTTCGGCGTGCGCCCGCCGAGCCGCCAGCCGGCCATGTCCTGCCACACCAGCACCTGCGCGTCGGTGTCCGGGCCGGCCCCGATGCCGATGGTGGGGATCGGCGTGGCCGCGGTGACCCTGGCGGCGAGCTCCGCGGGCACCACCTCCAGCACCACCGAGAACGCTCCGGCGGCCTCCAGGGCCTTGACGTCGGACATCAGCCGCTCGCCGGAGTCGCCGCGGCCCTGCACCTTGTAGCCGCCGAGGGTGTGCACGCTCTGCGGGGTCAGCCCGACGTGCCCCATCACCGGGATGCCGGCCTCGACCAGCGTCTCGACCTGGTGGGCGACCCGCCGCCCGCCCTCCAGCTTCACCGCGTGCGCGCCGCCGTCCTTCATGAACCGGGTGGCCGTCTCCAGCGCCTGGACCGGCGAGGACTGGTAGGAGCCGAACGGCAGATCGGCCACCACCATCGCGCGCCGGGTGCCCCGGACCACGCCGCGCACCAGCGGCAGCAGCTCGTCCACGCTCACCGGCACGGTGGTGTCGTAGCCGTAGACGACATTGGCCGCCGAGTCGCCGACGAGCAGCACGGGAATCCCGGCCGCGTCCAGCAGCGAGGCCGTCGAGAAGTCGTAGGCGGTGAGCATCGGCCAGCGGTCGCCCCGCCGCTTGGCCGCCTGAAGATCAAGGGTCGTCACCCTGCGCACCGGCCCATCCGCCGGAAGCGGGCCACCGTACAGGGATTGCTCGACATCAGACATCGTCGTCCGTCCTCCCTCGAGGCCCGCTCCAGCGGGTCCCCGGGTCGCGTGAGCGTGACGCGATAAGCGTGCAACGTCCGTCAGGGCACCGCACTACGGTGCGACCAGCTTCACAACCACCCCCGAAAGGGCCAAGCCCCGTGAAGGAGAACCGCCATGGCCTGCCGGATCACTGAGCTGGTTCTGGACTGCCGCCGGCCCCGCGAGCTGGCGCGATTCTGGAGCGACGTGCTCGGCTACCGGATCGTGGACGACAGCGAGGACGTCGTCGAGATCGCCCCGCCGGAGGGCTCTCCGTCCCCGGTGACCCTGCTGTTCCAGCGCTCCGATGACCCCAAGCGCGACAAGCTGCGGCTGCACATCGACGTCAGCCCGACGGACCGCGACCAGCGCGATGAGCTGGCCCGGCTGGTCGGGCTGGGGGCCAAGGAGATCGACATCGGGCAGGGTGAGCAGCCGTGGCACGTGCTCGCCGACCCGGAGGGGCACGAGTTCTGCCTGCTGCGTGGCAGGGTGGCGCCATGAAGGACAACGATCGGACCGAACCGCCGTACACCGGCGACGACCGCGCGACGCTCACCGGGTTCCTCGACTTCCACCGCGACACCCTGGAGTGGAAGTGCGACGGGCTGACCGCCGAACAGCTCGCCGTGCGCGGGGTGCCGCCGTCGTCGCTGTCCCTGCTCGGGCTGGTGCGGCACCTGGCCGAGGTCGAGCGCGGCTGGTTCCAGCGCAGTGTCGCCGGGGAGAAGACCGAGCCGCTGTTCTACTCCGACGAGGACCGGGACGGCGACTTCAACAATGTGGACGGCGCAACCCAAGCCACCGTCGACGAGGCGTTCGCCGCGTGGCGGGCCGCGGTGGCCAGGGCGAGGGAGATCACCGCGGCGACCAAGCTGGACGAGACGTTCACCTCCCGCGCCGGGCAGCAGATCTCGCTGCGCTGGGTGCTGGTGCACATGATCGAGGAGTACGCCAGGCACAACGGCCACGCCGACCTGCTCCGCGAGCGCATCGACGGGGCCACCGGCGAGTAGCCCGATGGCGCGCCTCAGCCGGGCGGGGGCGCGTGCTCGGTCCACGCGTTGGTGATGGGCAGCCGGCGGTCCCGGCCGAACGCCTTGAGGGTGATCTTCGTGCCCGGCGGGTACTGGCGACGCTTGTACTCGGCCCTGTCCACCATCCGGACGATCCGGTCGATCACCGCGGGCGGGAAGCCGGCTGCCACCAGGTCGGCGTAGCCGCGGTCGCCCTCGACGTAGTCGTCCAGCACGTCGTCGAGCAGCTCGTACGGCGGCAGCGAGTCGGTGTCCAGCTGGCCGGGCCGCAGCTCGGCCGATGGCGGCTTCTCGATCGAGGAGACCGGGATCGGCGGCGTCTCGCCGCGCTTGTCCGCCTCGGCGTTGCGCCAGCGGGCCAGCTGCCACACCAGCGTCTTCGGCACGTCCTTGATCGGCGCGAAGCCGCCGACGGCGTCGCCGTAGATGGTCGAGTAGCCGACCGCCAGCTCCGACTTGTTGCCGGTGGCCAGCACCAGGTGTCCGTGCTGATTGGACAGCCCCATCAGGGTGATGCCACGGCAGCGGGCCTGCACGTTCTCCTCCGCCAGCCCGGTGAGCCCGAGCTGCCCGACGAAGGTGTCCACCATGGCCGCGATGGGCTGCACCGAGAAGCGCAGCCCGGTGCGCTCGGCCAGCTCGGCGGCATCGGACCGGGAGTGTGCCGACGAGTACGCCGACGGCATCGACACGGCGTGCACCGCGGCGGCGCCGAGCGCGTCCACGGCCAGCACGGCGACCACCGCGGAGTCGATGCCGCCGGACAGCCCGAGCGCCACCGAGCTAAACCCGTTCTTGCGCACGTAGTCGCGCAGGCCGGTGACCAGCGCCGCCCACACCTCGGCCTCCTCCGGCAGCGGCTCGTCCACCGGCGGCAGCGGGGCCGGCTCGTACCGCGGTAGCGGCGCCGGCAGCAGCGGCACCCGCCGCACCTCGAAGCCTTTGATCATCCCGTCCCGCCGTGTTGTCGCCGAGCTCGACGGCAGCGGGGTTTTTCCGTGCTCGGAGCCCGTTGCTGTCGAGTTCGGCGACAACGGCGGGGACGGCGGGGACGGCGGGGACGGCGGGGACGGCGGGGACGGCGACATCGGCGGGGACAGCGGCGAGGGCGGCGGGGACGGCGGGGGCATCGGGAGGTCGAGGTCGGTCAGCAGGAGGTGCTCGACGAAGCGGGGGGCGCGGGCCAGCAGCTCACCGGCCGCCGTCATGACGAGCGAGTCGCCGTCGAAGACCAGCTCATCTTGCCCGCCGACCAGGTTGACGTACGCCATCGGCGCGCCGGCCTCAGCCGCTCGCCGCGCCACCAGCTCGCCGCGCACGTCGTCCTTGTTCCGCTCGTACGGCGAGCCGTTGATGCACACCACGAGGTCGCAGCCGGCCTCGCCGAGCGCCGCGACGGGGCCGCCGTCCTGCCAGATGTCCTCGCAGATCACCACGCCGACATCGGCCCCGTGCACGGTCACGATCGGCAGCATCGTGCCGGCCGTGAAATAGCGGAACTCGTCGAACACGCCGTAGTTGGGCAGGTGGTGCTTGAAGTACCTGGCCACCACCCGCCCGCCGTGCAGCACGGCAGCCGCGTTGCGCGGGCCGCACTCGTCGCGATCCAGGTAGCCGACCACGACCACGGCGTCCCCGCAGCCGGCCGCCACCAGCCGCGCCGGCAGGGCGTCCAGTTCGGCACGCGACGCCGCCGCGAACGAGTCCCGCAGTGCCAGGTCCTCCACCGGGTAGCCGGTGAGCACCATCTCGGGAAACGCCACCAGGTGCGCGCCGCCCTGCACCGCGGTGCGCGCCCGGGCCAGCACGAGCTCGGCGTTCCCGGCGAGATCACCCACCCGGGTGTTGATCTGGGCCATGGCGAGGCGCAGCTGCGGCATGACCTCATTGTCCCGCAGCGGCCACCCAGCCAGGGCGGGCTCACCGCACCGCCACCGGTGGGTCGGATCGAGCGGCCCTGGTGTGCGCATATGCCCTGGTCATAGCCTGCGCCGAGGTACACGAAGAGCCGGCAGGACCGAAGGCCGGCCGGCGGAGTGGAGTGATCATGCCCAAGGAGATACTGGTCTCGTTCGGCGTCGACGTGGACGCAGTGGCCGGCTGGCTCGGCTCCTACGGTGGAGCCAGCTCGCCGTGCGACATATCGCGCGGGATGTTTGCCGGCGAGGTCGGTACCCCGCGGCTGCTGCGGCTGTTCGCCAACAACGACATCCGCGTCACCTGGTTCGTGCCCGGCCACTCCATCGAGACCTTCCCGGACCAGACCCGCATGATCGTCGACGGCGGGCACGAGATCGGCGCGCACGGGTACTCCCACGAGAACCCCATCGCCATGACCAGGGAGCAGGAGATCGCCGTCCTGGACCGCAGCATCGAGCTGATCGAGCGGGTGACCGGTGGCCCGCCGACCGGCTACGTCGCGCCGTGGTGGGAGTTCTCGGCCATCACCAACGAGCTGCTGCTCGAACGGGGTATCAAGTACGACCACTCGCTCATGCACGACGACTTCACGCCGTACTACGTCCGGGCCGGCGACACCTGGACCAAGATTGACTACACCGCCCCGGCGGAGGAATGGATGCAACCGCTGCGCCGCGGCACCGAGACCGAGCTCGTCGAGATTCCGGCGAACTGGTACCTGGACGACCTGCCGCCGATGATGTTCATCAAATCCAGCCCGAACAGCCACGGCTTCGTCACCCCCACCGAACTGGAACGGCTCTGGCGCGACCAGTTCGACTGGGTTCATCGCGAGATGGACTATGCGGTCTTCGCCATGTCCATTCATCCGGACGTCTCCGGGCGACCGCAGACGCTGCTCATGCTCGAACGCCTGATCGCGCACATCAACGGTCACGACGGGGTGCGGTGGGCGACCTTCGACGAGATTGCCGACGATTTCCGGAAGCGGTCGCCGCGGAACTGACGCCCCGGTCGGCCGGAGCGGCGGGTACGCTGCGCCAGCGGCCAGCAGCAGCCGGTTGCAGCCGGCTCGTCAGGTGGTACGGTCACCTCGCCGGCCGGGCGTTCGGTGCGCGGCGGTCGATGTGTTGGTAACTAGGGCTTTCCCTATCAACGCAGGTCAGGACGGCCCGTGCCAGGCAACCTAGGGGGTCGGACTAGGGGCTGACCCCAGTGACGCCACCGTCTGGCCGGCTGACCATGGAATTTGCGGACTTCGCGGCTGATCCCGGCCGGAACGGACGGAAAGAGCCATGGCGATCACTGATGTTCCACGTTTCCCGGATACCCGATCTGGCATGCTCGTCGTGGTCGCTGCGCCGGCTTCCGATGCGCACACCTGGAATCTTCTGTACCTGCAACTGTTGCTGCAGGAGCTGGGGCACACGGTGGCCAATCTTGGCTCGTGCGTGCCACCGGACCTGCTGGTCGAGACCTGCCGGCGATACCGGCCGGACCTTGTCGTGATCGGCACGGTCAACGGCCATGGCTCACACGACGGAATGCGTTTGATCCGCGCGATCCGGCAGGATCCGGGGCTGGCCGAAATTGCGATGGTCATCGGCGGCAAGCTCGGTACCGTCGGCGCCACGGATGCCCCGGACAGCCACCTCACCGGCACGCTCCTTTCCGCGGGATTCGCCGCGGTGTTCGGTGCCACGGATGCCGACGTCGACTCGTTGTGCCTTTTCGTCGAGGCGCTGGCGTTGCAGCGGACGGAGCGGGCCTGCCATGCCGGCCGATGACCGCAGCGCCGGGTTCGGCGAGTTCGTCCTGGCCGCCCACCGGCGCGGAAAGCTGGTGGTGCAGCCGAGGATGGGCTTCAGCGACCCCGCCACCATGCGCCGCGGCCTCCTCGCGACCAGGCACGCCGGGCCCACCACGGTGGGCACCCTGACCCTCGACAGCTTCACCAGGACCGGCCGCCACGACGACGCGCGCGCTTGCCTGGCCGGTGGGATCGAGCTGAACGGCTACCCCATCGTCGCCCACGGCGCGGCCACCACGGCGGCGGTCCTGGACGGCGTGGCGGGCGGCAGCTTCCCGGTCCAGGTCAGGCACGGCTGCGCGCAGCCGGAGGAGATCATCGACGTGCTGCTGCGGGCCGGCCTGGACGCGACCGAGGGCGGCCCGGTGTCGTACTGCCTGCCGTACGGGCGCACCCCGCTGCGCGAGTCGGTGCGCAGCTGGCAGCGCTGCTGCGACCTGCTCGCGGCGCACCGGCCGGCCGCGGCACACCCCCCGGCCGAGGTGCACCGGCCGGCCGCGGCGCGGCGCCCGCACCTGGAGACCTTCGGCGGCTGCCTGATGGGCCAGCTGTGCCCGCCGAGCCTGCTGGTGGCGGTGAGCGTGCTCGAGGCGCTGTTCTTCCGGCACCACGGCATCGACGACATCTCGCTGAGCTACGCCCAGCAGACCCACCCGGTGCAGGACGAGGAGGCGCTGCATGCCCTGCGGCGGCTGGCCGGCGAGCTGCTCGCCGGGGTCAGCTGGCACATCGTGGTCTACACCTACATGGGCGTGTTCCCGCGGACGCCGGCCGGGGCCCGGCTGCTCGGCGCGCAGGCCGCCCGGCTTGCGGTGCGGGCCGGTGCGGCGCGGTTGATCGTCAAGACCGCGGCCGAGGCGTACCGCATCCCCAGCATCGAGGAGAACGTCGCGGCGCTGCGGGAGGCCGCGGCGGCGGCCGAGGACGCCGTGCCGGCGCCGGGGACACCCGAGGCCGGGGCGGCGCGGGACAGCCAGACCTACGCGGAGGCCAGGGCGCTGGTCGACGAGGTCAGGCAGCTGCACGCCGACCCGGGCCGCGCCCTGCTGCTGGCCTTCGAGCGGGGGGTGCTCGACGTGCCGTTCTGCCTGCATCCGGACAACCGGGGACGCAGCCGCGCCTACCTCGACGCCGCCGGGTGGCTGCGCTGGAGCGAGCTCGGCGCGCTGCCGCTGCGCGGCATCGCCGAACCCGGCCGGGCATCCCCGCTCACCTCGGCCGAGCTGCTCGACTCGCTGCACCACGTGCAGCGCACGTTCGACCGCGCGGCGAGCGACCCGACGCGGGCACCGGCACCCATCGGTTGAACCGCGGTCACCCCCGGCGCGAGAACAGGGAGCACGCCATGGCCGACGCCATACCACCGCCACCGCACGAGCACCTGCGCAACCCCGCCACCAGGCACGCCCTGCGGATCCAGAGCACCCTGCTCGACGGCGCCCGCGAGTACCTGTCCGGCCAGGACTTCGTCGAGCTGCTGCCCCCGATCATCGGGCCGGTCACCGACCCGGGCGGGCGCGGCGCCAAGCAGGCCGACGTGGACTACTACGGCCACCCGTACAAGCTGATGACCAGCGCCATCCTCTACAAGCAGGCGGCGCTGCTGGCGTTCGACAAGATCTTCTACATCGCCCCGAACGTCCGGCTGGAGCCGATGACCACCGCGGGGACCGACCGCCACCTCGCGGAGTTCCACCAGATCGACGTCGAGGCGGCCGGTGCCAGCCGGGACGAGGCGCTGGGCCTGGTCGAGGGCCTGCTGCGGCACGCCGTCGGCCGGGTGGTCGCGGAGCTGCCCGAGCCCCTGGCGGCTCTCGGCAGGGACCCGTCCGCCCTGCTCGACGCGCTGGAGCAGCCGTTCGAGCAGCTGTCGCATGCCAAGGCGGTTGGCCTGCTGCACGGCCTCGGCCACGACCAGAGCCCGGACTCGGAGATCAACTGGAGCGGCGAGGCGTTGCTGTCCCGCGAGGCGCACCGCCCGTTCTTCGTCACCGACTACCCCAAGGGCTCGCGCGGCTTCTACGACCGGGAGAGCGCCACCGAGCCCGGCCTGCTGCGCAACTTCGACCTCATCGCGCCGGAGGGCTTCGGCGAGCTGTGCAGCGGTGGTGAGCGCGAGTCCTCCTATCCCCGGATCATCGCCAGGATGCGGGAGACGGGGGAGAACCCGGCCAAGTACGGCTGGTACCTCGACGCCGTGCGCCAGGGCATCCCGCCCAGCGCCGGCTTCGGCATCGGCGTGCAGCGCCTGCTGCGGTACGTGACCGGGCTCGCGGCCGTCTGGCAGGTCAGCGCGTACCCCAAGCTGCCCGGCATGGCGAGCCCGTGAACCGGCTCAGGGCGCCGGGTTTCCCGGAGGAGGCGGTGCGCCGGCGGGCAAGGCAGGGGCCGGCCGCCGGGTATCCGCCGGCGGCCGACTACGGCGGCACGCTGTTCGGCGCCGACCCGGCCGGACCAGCCGACTCCGCCGGGTCGGGCTGGGCGGCCGGGCACGCCGGTGCCGACCAGCTCGACGCCGCGCGGCTGGTGCCCCCGGTCTTCATGCCGCAGCGGCTGGAGAAGCTGATCGACCTCGGCCGCGAGCCGACCCACCGGGACGTCGAGCTGGACACCCTGATCGGCGGTTTCCGGTCCAGCCTGCCGCTGTACGTCTCGGCATTCGGCTCGACCGTTGCCGGCAGCGACCTCGGCCTGGCGGTCAGCCGGCAGGCCGGTGAGCTGGGCATTCCCATGGTCATCGGGGAGAACGTGGTGCCGGTCGCCGGCTACGGCCGGCTCGGCCCCACCGGGGACCGCAGCCTGCTGGCCCGGCTGCGGGCCTACGCCGGCGCCGCGCCACCCGGCCTCGGCGGGGTGGCCGTGCAGCAGAGCACCGAGGACGCCGACGCCGAGGTGTGGAACCTGGTGTACAGCGACCCGGCCGCGCACGAACTGCTCGCGTCCGGCCGGCTGGCGTTTGAGCTGAAGGTCGGGCAGGGCGCCAAGCCAGGCCTCGGCGGCATGACCGTCCTCGACGCCGATACCGCGGCCCGGCTCACCGGTCGCTACCAGCTGGACCCGATCTTCGACGGCGACGGCAGCGGCAGCGGCAGCGGCGACGGCAGCGGCGGTCGGGTGCTCCGGGCCGCCACCCCCGGCACCTACACCGAGGAGATCCTGCGCCAGCAGATCCGGCTGATGCGCAACAACTTTCCGGAGGCCCGGGTCTGGGTGAAGCTGCACCCGGCCCGCGATGTCCGCGACGCCGCCGCCGTGGCCTGGGCCGCCGGCGCCGACGCGGTGACCGTCGACGGTGCGGAGGGCGGCACCGGCTGGGCGCCGTTGCCGGCGTTCGCCCACGTCGGGCTGCCGCTCGCGGAGTGCCTGCTGCGGCTGGACAACCGGTCGGACTGCCTGCTGGTCAGTGGGCGAGTGTGGGAGGGGACCCGGGTGGCGAAGTGCCTCGCGCTCGGCGCGCGGGCGGCCGGGCTCGGCCGGGCCGCCCTGCTGGCCGCCGACGAGGACCCCGACCGCGGGCTGCTGCGGTTCGCCGGCTGCCTGGCCGAAGAGCTGCGGCTGCTGGTCAGCGCGCTCGGCAAGTACCGGCCGGCCGCGCTCGGCCGCGAGGACCTGTGGTGGCCCGGCCAGCCGCCTGAGCCGGCCGCGGCGCCGGCTGCGGCGCCGGACCGGACTGCCGCCACCTGCCGGACGGAGGGCTGATGATGACCGGTGGCAACCCGACCGCAACCGCGACCGCGGCCACTGTCGCCGGGGCGCACGCCACGCTGGTGCGCCGGCTGTACGAGCTGATCGACGGAGGCGACGTCGCCGGGCTCGCCGCGTTGTTCGCCAGCGACGCGGTCTACCACCGGCCCGGGTACCCGCCGCTCACCGGCGCGGCCGCGATCGACCACTTCTACCGCCACGACCGGGTGATCGAGTCGGGGCGGCACACCCTGCACGCCGTGCTGTCCGGGGACCATGCGGTCGCCGTCCGCGGCGTGTTCTCCGGCGTCCTGCGCGACGGCCGGCTGCAGGAGCACCACTTCGCCGAGTTCTTCACCATCGGCGGCGACGGCCTGATCAGCCGGCGCGACACCTTCTTCCACGTCCCCCTCGTCTGAGTCACCCGTTTGAGGAGCTCACAATGACCTCCACCGCGCCCATCGAGTCGGTGCTCCGGCACACCGCACCCGTGCTCGAACCCGGCCACGGCGACTCCTTCACCGACCACGCGTTCCGCCTGCGGTGGTCGCCGGAGGCCGGGTGGCGTTATCCCGAGCTGATCCGCCTCGACGAGGTGTCGATCCACCCGGCGACGCTCGGGCTGCACTACGCCCAGGTGGTCTACGAGGGGTTGAAGGCGTACCGCCAGACCGACGGCTCGATGGCTGTCTTCCGCCCGCGGGAGCACGCCAGGAGGTTCCAGCGCTCCGCGCGCCGGCTGCACATGCCGGAGCTGCCGGAGCGGATGTTCCTCCACGCCATCAGCCGGCTGGTGCAGGCCGACGAGGCCTTCCTCTCCGGCGACCCGGAGCACAGCCTCTACCTGCGGCCGCTCATGTACGGCTCGGACGTCTCCCTCATGCTGCGGCCGTCGGAGCACTACGACTTCCTGGTCATGGCGTTCGTGGCCGGCGGCTTCTTCGGCAACGGCGTGCAGACGATCGCCGCGTGGGTGTGCCGCGAGCACAGCAGGGCGTTCCCCGGCGGCACCGGCGACGTCAAGGTCGCGCCGAACTACGCCCCGACGCTGCCGGCCGGGCAGCGGGCCAAGGCCGCCGGCTGCCAGCAGGTGATCTGGCTGGACGCCACCGAGCGGCGCTGGCTGGAGGAGATGAGCGGCATGAACATCTTCGTCGTCCGTGGCGCCGGCACCGGAGCCGAGGTCGTCACCCCGGCGCTGAGCGGATCGCTGCTGCCGGGCATCACCCGGGCGAGCCTGCTCACCCTGGCCGCCCGCCTCGGCTACCGGGCGGCGGAGGAGCGCATCTCGGTGGAGCAGCTGCGCGCCGAGTGCGCCGGCGGCCGGATCACCGAGATGTTCGCCTGCGGCACCGCGGCCGTGGTCACCTCCGTCGGGCGGATCACCGACGGCGAGGACACCTGGCCGGTCGGCGACGGCACCCCCGGCCCGGTGACCACCGCGCTGCGGCGGCAGCTCGTCGACCTGCACCACGGCGCCGCTGCAGACCCCGACGGCTGGCTCCACCCCGTCCG
>Ga0209382_10011603_pt1 | contig 10935 bp, 12 predicted proteins | sample SoiMetdeltSBSDD5_FD_187599 | JGI IMG/M metagenome (GOLD analysis project Ga0209382, IMG submission 187599) | Bulk soil microbial communities from a Populus tree surrounding site in Tennessee, USA - Soil MetaG P. deltoides SBSDD5 (SPAdes) (version 2) | ecosystem: Environmental > Terrestrial >...
TTTTAGCGTCTGAATTCTCGAAAAATTGACCATATGCAAGATGAGCATTCTGGAATTGCACTCCACCGATGAATAATAATAATACAAATGTGAAGCTTATTATAGCAATTGAGATCTTGAAACCGAAGATATTACCGCCATTTCCTAAGGGAAGAGAAAAGCTTTTCTCACGAATTAGCTTAGGTAGGGCCAACTCCATGTTTTTGCAGATATTGTTTAATTTGTAGAAGATATGAAGATTTATTATAAAATTTTAGTAACACTTTCTCCTACGAATTTTTTATAATAACTTACTTCCGTCTTATGGAAGAATTCATCATTTTGCTTTTATCCGAGTCACAAAGAAACTAATATTTTATAATAAGGTCTTTAATTTTCATTCAAAAATGGTAAGTTACAGGTATAAAATTCCATCTTAACTTGCCAATCATTCGCAGTAAGAGAAATGATTCAGTCCCTATCGATAGCATTCTTTGGATTATATGGCAGAATATGGCACTAAAATGACATCGCATCTATCAAGGAATTGATATCTATTGATACTAAGATTTTTGTCTGCCTTGATTTAGTGAAAACGGCAATAAACGGCAGTAAAAGATTGCATGCAATTATTTTATTGCACCCTCTGCGACACAAGTTTTAAAAATTTCTTCTATTGTGGATAGGTACAAAACAGATGTTGGTTTTTCCGCCCCTATGACAAGACGTTTTTCTGTACAAGTTGAGTTCATAATCCTGTTTATTAATTGGTTTCTGTATGAATATGATTTCCCGACTGTCGAATTATTAACTTGTCCTTGTCCATAAATTATTTGCATAGTGATAAAGAGCACATTTGCGATTACTATTGCAAATATAATAGATTGCGTAGTTGCCTTTTGCTTATTCATCTTTCAATCTGTCCTTTAACATTGACCAATATTAGTTACAATATAAAATAAATATTTAATATTATTTGATTTCTATTGCTACTACAGTATTTTATTATCCTTCCTACTACCTCTCTTAAAATCACCTGCTATATTAAATCCTCACAATGATAACTCAATCTAAGACTATAGAACAAACATTACTGCAGGAAATCGAAGAATCTAAAAGATGGCTTAATTTAGAATAAGACGAAAGTACTAACAAAAGAGATGCGAAAACAATTAGATTAATAAATTTCGTTTTAGAAAATATGAAAAATCCTGATATTCGGGTATGCGATCTGATTGAATCTAGAATGATATTATATCAAGTTTGCATTAATGAAAAGTAAATTTATTTCAGAGGTTTAACTTAGGTAAGGCAGACTCTTATATTTAGTTGCGGAACTCTGAGTACTCTTTTAACACAAATAGACACCGGCCGGTGGGATTCTCTACGCTTGCACTTCCAGTCCCACCGGTATTTTACTAAAATTATTATATAGTTTGTCTTCTACAAACCTCACTTTCATCACTAACGATAACGGAGGCTAAAGAATCCTCACTATATGAACACACTTCTTATGATCACTTATTAGATGCATTACGGTTAAGTTTGAAAGGCTATAATATAAGTTAAGTTTAATTGTTTTTTAATGGAGGATTTTGACAAAGAACTCCAAGCGGTTGTCGATGAATTCACCAGAAAGAAGGGAGAGATTAAAAAGAAACAAGATAAGGAAAAACTTGCTAGCGATCAAAAGAGGCAAACATTCCAGCAAATAGTTACCAACGTTATACATCCTATAATGCTTGAGTGTAGGGATTTCATCGATAAAAAAGGAGAGGTGTCAAGAATAGATAGCGGTGGCTTAGCAGATATCATATTTGAAATTCAAAGTAAAACATTACAGAGGGGAGTACACATGGCAAATATTACGTTCTCGCTAGATACATTTCCTAGTGGCAGAATCAAAATCGTGCAGAAAATAGAGTATCAAACAGTCAGCGAAGAATACTGTGAAGAGAATCAATTAACTAAGGAGTATGTAAGAAGCAAACTTGTAGAGATAGTTAAAAAATTTTATGATGAATGTTTAAAATATGTCTAAAATCTGGAAAAACTCATACCAGAAAAATATGAAAAATTAATCATAGCATTAAGAACAGCACAAGCAAAAGGAATATTCCCTAGATAAAGAACAAACCAGTTATGATGATTTACTATACTCACATTTCTATCCGCTTTTTGACTAAAGAAAAAAAAGTATTGGACGTAGTCACAGATTGTTACCAGTTACCTATAATTGCTGTCTTTAACCAATCACACTTGGATTTGGACCTTCACTTGGACCGCTGAATGCATTATCTCGGGCGGTTGCATCTTGTCCAGCATTTTGACCGTAGTTCCAGCAATTAACTTCCTGATCACCGGTGTTGATGTTATTGGTATTATCGTCGCTATGACGCTTATTCTCATTCTCATTCTCTATCTTACACTTATTTTCCTGGTCTACCTTCTGATTTACGTCATTACAGTTGTTGTCGCTATTGTTTTCACACACTCTCTCTTCATCCTCAGAAGCGAATGCTGTTTGTGCCTGTAACATCCCTGTTCCTGTTAGTGCTGTCAACATTCCTGCAGACAGAACTACAAACATTAACACGTATTTTGTATTCAACATTTGTTGCAGTAAAATGATACTAAACAAAGTATAAGTAGATTTAGAAAAAACAAATACTAAAAAAAGAACAGACTCTTATCTACTACGTTAAGTCTGAATATACGAATAGAACATTATTCATGTTAATTAGATAGAATTTAATTCTGTATATTATTTTCTATCACAGGAATGTAGTATACTCCTGGGATAAAGAACAAACTTCATATGATGATTTACTAGATGCACTTAGGCTCAGTTTCATGGGTTACAAAATTGAATAAACTGGTTAGAAATTTTGTAACATAAAATTTAAAACTGATCACGAGGCAACTAGTGGGACGTCTATTCTTTGATGAACAAGAAACAATCAAGCCACCGTCAAACCCACCAGTTATCTCGTGTTTAGGCAACGGTGCTGGGGGTTCCCACTATTTATCGACTTTGGAAAAAAGTTACATAAGATTTTTTCAATAGACGGATTAAGACTAAGTTTAATTGCAATATCAGGACCTTATGCATCTACAGTCGGAATTGTTGGGCTTGCCATTCTCATGAGGGTTTTTTTATAGACATGGCGTTCATAGTGAATTAAGAACAGTCGTACCTTCCTTTATCGTTAAGTAATTTGGATTTAAAAATGGAGATAAGATTGATTGGACGATCGAATCTTTTAAAGGAAATTCTGTTATAATGATAAAACGGACTAAGTAAATAATAATAATATAAAAATCATTAACTGGTGGGAGGAACTATGGTTCTAATTCTCCTATAGGTTCGGCACTTGTACCTAGCACTCCATTCCAATCATCAGTGTTTAGTTGAATATAAAGTGGCTTTTCGTTTCTTAGCGTATCCATGATGTCGCTCAGGAGGCTAATGTGAAAATTAAGAACAGGGATTTTACCCAAAGTCTCATTCCTTCTGACAGGAATCTTGTCATAAAAACCAATCTTTCCAACTTTGTAGGCTTTAAAAAAAAGTGACAGCGACGCTGAGGGTTTGGAATAAATTCGCCTATGTTTGCCCTTCTCATTCATACTAAAAAAGTTAAGGTAATACTTGTCAAATTCTTTGACTATCGAGGCCATAACGAGAACATTTCGAATTAATATTATAAACGGTTGCGGAATAATTGTTATGTTAAAATATTTAGATTAACTGAACCGGCAAGTCTGCTTCCATGGGACAAATAGTGACTAAATGTTAAACATTCTGTGGGACCATCATCATTGGTGTTTCCATAATCATCCTTGCTTCGTTATGTAGTTCCAACGCTTCTTTTCCATACGCTTGGATTGAATAGTGGACGCCACCTTTCCCCTTAAATGCGACAGTGCAGTACTCTACCCCATTAGTCAATCGATAACCTCTAGGAGAAATTTTCACAATGTCACCTTCAAGTCTTACTAATTCTCTAAGTGCGTCAACGCTGCTAGTTACCCCGGTAATAACACCTAAACTACTACTTTTAAAGGACAATTCTATTAATCTTCGGTATTACAGAATATAACATCTAGTCAAGTACAATTATGATAAATATACACCATTGCTGATTTATCATAAATAGAGCTTATATGAGTCCTTATAATCTAATGAACTTTCTATAATCTCTACTATATTGGCTCGGTAATGGATATTTGCTTCTAAATAGTCACTATGTATCTACATATTCCGTAGTGTAAATCGTTTTAACGATAATGGACTATTAATTTTTATACCTGAACACCGACGGGATTATTGGTCGTTTCTTGTTCACCACAGCCTATAATTCCCGTCGCTCGTTTGTATAATTTATTGCATGATCTTATTACAGTAAACATATTTTCTTCTGCTTAGATAAATTACAATCACTATAACTATGAAATTTTCTTATTTTCCTACTAATTCAAGTCAATATTCTTTCTTTTAAGAGGCCTGTTGGAGGAAGGATTGTTTTTGTTGACTGATTCAACTTCATATTAGGCTCTAACTTTTTTATAATTTATAGATTAACGCTTTGAGATGTATCGAGTAATTCTAGAAAATAAATATGATTATAATTATCGTTCATTTGCGTTTTGCCGATCATGTTACTGGACAGCAACAATTTTTACTAGCATAGAAAGTTATGAATGTCCTGTTTGCCGTGGCGAGATTGTTGAATTGATGCCCTTAAACTTGGATGAAAAGTATGAATATCATTTAGAACCGAATATGGGTCTTGAAATTAAATTTTGGGTAAATGAAGAGATAAGGGATTTAGAAACAGAAGATTAAGAAATTAAAAAATACTTTGAAGGTAACGGTTGAAGAGATAATAGAATAATCCGAAAATTATTTAACATATTCTCCAGAAGATATTGTCAGTGTACACCGGTGGGGGGTTGGGTCGGCTTCTCCGTTCATAGTCCCTGATTTGAGCCTCCCATCAGACTTATCTTCTAATACCATCTTTCTCCAACCAACCAGTCCTTATGTTTTGCTTAAATTAGATACTGAAATTTTATTTATCTTGTAACGAATAATTTAACCGCTGCACTGAGGATCGCATAATGGCAATTAGGGTTATCAAGATGATTCATAACTCTAGTTTTCTCCATATTGAGAATATTTTACAATATGCTTGTGATAATATCTCACACTTGACAACCGGATACTGTTTTATAATTTATTGAGCATAATACTTAACAAGAAATCAAATCCAAGCAATGCAAAGCTACCTTTCATCCTGGTGGGTCTAGTTTCAGGCTTCTAAATGGCCCCCCGGTCTTGAAAGTGTTTTATATTTTGTTGAATTATTATGTTGCAAGCGCCACAAAGTAAACTGCATATTCATTCTGGTGGGCCCTTAACCGAGCCCACTGGTTTGGTTAATAGAACCAATCAAGCGCCTTCACTACAGATAAACTTAAGCGTTTCGCTCAACCATTATAAAGTATTAAGTCCTAGTTGCAATTAATGAATATTCAAGCACTAGTCGCGGTTGCGACATTTGCTCTTTCATTGGTTATCGCGTATCCAATGATGAGTTTAGCACAGTCATCGTCCGAGTCACAGATTGAGGTCCCACTGAATTTCACTCTAAAAGCAAAGGGTGGAGAGAAAGCAAAAGAAGGCCAGGAAAATAAGACTGTTACGGTGGATGTAACAGTTCAGCAGGGCGAAGGCGGAAGCCCCACGAAAGTACCGGTAACAGCAGAATTGCCAAATAATACTAAGATGCAGGATGTGCAAATTTGTTCATCCATGAAAGAAGGAAAGCAATTGTGCCAGTCGTTAAAGGACTTCATGCCGAAAGAAAATAAATCGTCCAGCGAAACATCTGAAAAGTCAGAAAAAGGCCCTAGCGAATCTAACGAAACATCTGAAGATACAAATGCATCCTAGCGACACTACTGACAACGGCTAAAAATATGCCAATGGAAGTAACTAGGCAATTTACCTAGTTAAGATATTTTTTTAATTATTATTTTTTTGCCAGATAGTTAGTCTCCTAGTAATGGATAATAAGATCCCACTAGCACCTTTAGAGGACAATAAGACGTGTCATTACGGATATTCATAGTTTCGTTGTTTGTTCTGGTAATAGGTTTATTGATAGGTGGGGGAGAAAATGCACACGGTCAAACAACCGAATTTGATCCACAAAAATTTGATCCACTACAAACAGATTGTGTACCCTACCATGACGAACATATAGTAATTATAAAAATGAATTGTGGTCAAGAAGTACCATCAATCATATATTATGTAAATCATGGGTATGAAATAAAAGCGGTATGGAATTCTGTGATGTACCTTACGAAATAAAATGACCTCAACTATGAACGGTACAAAATATAGATGAAGACAATTAATTTCAACAGATTCCATGTTGAAAATAACTTGACTGCGTTATAAAAGCATGGTATATGCTTTACAAATGTAAAATTTAATATTGCTGCTGATACTTTCAATCTTCATTGCCTGTCGAACTCGATACAAATGACATCTCAATATTGAAATCGCTATTCAAGGATGGACGCAAGTCTTTTCGTCAGATTTCACGTGAAACTGGAATTTCAACCCCCACTGTCAAGGCAAGATTTGAGAGGCTCGTGAATATAGGTTTTATTCAAGGCGTGGTGCCTCTTATTGACTTTGGAAAAATTGACAAAACTAAGACGATTCATGAATTATCAGCTGCAAGCAAGATTCCACTATTGAAGAACATAAAGAAAGGCACGCAAATTATGTTAGACTGTGACTATTGTCATGGAGCTATAGCTGGCGCTCCACAAGTATTTAAATTTGCAAACTACGAACGATTCTTTTGCTGTGTATCGTGCAAATCTGAATATAAAAGAAAATACGGTGGAAGAATACAAGCAATCATAGAAAACTATGTCAATTAAAACTTTATAACTGCTAACGATATGGTTCTTTAAATGGTATCCTTATATGCAGTTATAGATGAGTGTTGTCCGTCAACGTCATTATAGCCGTGGCGGATGGAAATAGTAACAATTGCTTGAAGAATTTGAACAACAGTACCTGGAATGAAAATGAGAATAGAAATCTTAGTTTCGATGCTAAATCGTTACCATTATCAATCTTTGATAAGCCCAGAGATGAGGGGAACCGTAACAGTTAAGCCTTTATCCTGAATTAGTTAGAATACAAGTAAATTAAATTCTTGAACCGCAATTATCATCGAATTGAATATTCTACTTTAGGATGATTGTACAAATCTTATTTATTTGAAACACAATCCATAGATATGACAAAAATCCGAGACTCAAGGGCGCCAAGGATAGTAAAAGAATTTAAAAAAATTGCGTATGATTCTACCTTTACGTACCCTCTTGTGATTAAGACTGGCAGAGGATGTGTAATTGAAGATATTGATGGAATTGAGTTCTTAGATTTCACATCAAATATTGGTTCCTGTCCATTAGGATATTCCCATCCTGAAATTTTAGAAGTTATCAAAGATTATTCTAGTAAAGAAAATGGAGTCCATAAAATAGCTGGACAAGACTTTTATTGTGAAGAGCACTATGATATTGCAAGGAAGCTTCTTTCAATAAGTAAGAAGAATTCCAAAGTATTTTTCATAAATAGTGGGGCCGAGGCAGTAGAAAATGCGATAAAGATAGCTTATAAGAAAATGGGTCCTCTTCCAGGAATATCTTGCATCAGTGATTTTCATGGTAGAACACTTGGTGCGCTAAGCTTCACATTGAGTAAAGAAGTACAGAAAACAAACTTCCCGGAGTTACCAGTTAAGAGAATTAAATTTTGTACAGATGATTCTGATCCTCAAATTAATCAATTGGAGAGTCTTCTAAAAGAATACAAGGTAGCCTTCATCTTAACTGAAATTATACAGGGAGAAGGCGGATTAAATGTAGCGAGTAAGTTATTTATCCAGCATATTAGAAAATTAGCAGATGAATATAAAGTCCCACTGATATTTGATGAAATTCAGAGTGGAATGGGAAGAACTGGAAAGTGGTGGGTCTATGAACATTATGGGGTAGAACCTGACATAATGACCGTCGCAAAGGCCTTACAAGTCGGTGCCACTGTATACGATAAGAAATACGAGCCCACCGAATCAGGAGTTCTTTCAAGTACGTGGGGAGGAGGAAGTAGAATCGATATGGCGGTTGGTACTAAGATTATAGAGATTATTCAAAGGAATGATCTCTTATCCAATTCCCAAAAAATTGGTGAAAAGCTACTAAAAAATTTTGTCGACATTGTTGGTATCAATGGTCTCATTGATGCAAGAGGCATTGGATTGATGATTGGTCTCGAATTTGATACAAAAACAACCAGAGATGTCATCGTCAACAGATTGTTTAAGAAAGGTCTGCTCGTTCTTCCAGCGGGAATGAAGTCAATTAGAATAATGCCTCCGTTAATTATTAATGAAGAGGAAGCTGCGAAAGGTGTTTTGTTGATAAATGATACTTTAAATGAGTATAGTAAATAGAATTAGGAGAGACTGACTGCTATGAAAAAATCAAATTACCAGAAGATCATTTTTGTAATTTTTCTACTGCCACCACTAACCCAGAAAGGTATAGACTAGTATGCCCTGAAATTATCTCCCAACACTTCAGAAGCAATTTTGAGTTCTAACACCTCGTTTGCCCCTTCGTAGATCATTGTTGCACGAGTGTCAAGAAAGTGTTTTGCGACACGGGCTGTTTTCTGGTAACCAAAAGATCCAAATACTTGTACTGATCTATTTGCGCAATCAAACGCAGTATTTGTAGCATGGAATTTAGCAATAGAAGCTAATCTATCGGCTTCATTTCTTAATGTCGAGTAAATTTTGTTATCACGATTTAGTTTTGATTGCCAAAGTTCATGCTCCAGTTTGAATCGTTCAACATAATCATGCAGTTTCTGTCTGGCACACGCCGCCCTGTAGGTTAGCCATCTGGAGCTTTCGATACCTACAACAATTCTTGATATATGTTGTTGAATTAACTGCTTTTTGGCTAAAAGAGATCCGTGTTGTTTTCTTGACGTACTGTGTTGCAACGTTTCGTTGAGACAATCTTTCATCACTCCGATAGAGCCGGCTGCAACACTTAATCTCCCGTCAATCAATGCGCTGTAGGCAATGTTAAGTCCCTGTCCAATATCGCCAAGTAAATTTTGTTTTGGGATGCGACAGTCTTCAAAATATATCTCAGCGTTCTTTATTGTAAGTAGACCCATTTTATTCTTCATTTCTTTCTTTGTAACGCCAGGCGACTTCATATCTACAATAAATGCAGATATCTTCCCGGTAGTCTTATCCCGAGCATATGTTGTCATTACATTTGCTATTGTTCCATTTCCAATCCAATGCTTCTTTCCAGAGAGTATATAGGATTCTCCTATGTCTTCGTATGCACTGTTCATAGATGAAGGATCGCTTCCTGCTTCCGGTTCGGTTAATGCAAAAGCCATGATACTATTACCATTTGTAGTTGCTGGTAAGTACCTCTTCTTTTGATCTTCATTTGCCCATCCTTGCAGAATCATCTGACCTATGGAAGTATGTACAGAAAAAAATGTTCTCATAGAATTACCCTCTTCCCCTATTCTTTCTAGGGTTTTACAATATGTTAAAATATCATATCCTAGGCCTTTATACTTTTTTGAAATTGGGCAACCAAGCATCCCAATTTTACTGAATTCAGGAACTAATTTTTCGTTGAGCCTGTCTTCAATATAGCATAGCTCTTCAAAACTTCTAATAGATTTACATACTCCGTCAACTTTCGAAATCAACTCTTCCTGTTCCTTTGTGGTATCAAAATTCATACAAGACAAATTTGAATATTGAGACACATTATTCAATAACTATTTTCATATAAAAGTATAGACATCAATTTGTCATACTGGACTTCTCATCTGCTCCTATTAGTTAGTTACATATAGCTTCACGCTTAATACTCCAGATTCATTTTTAATCTTTCATTTACTAAAATTACATAGAATTTTGTGAAAAGATGTTTACACATGTGAATTTCTTATTCCTTTAGAAATTGAAGAGCAGGTATTTAGAAAATATTGAAAATAGAGCCTAACACACGAAGTGTCCAAACAATTCCTTACTGATTATGGTATCTTTTATTCACAAATAATTTTTTCATATTTGGATTAAACAAGAAAAATGACTATACTACAACATTCTCTTGAAAACTAGATTTATAATCTTGAAATAGAGTTTGTTTGATGTTTTCTACGAGATTTTTAACCTCATAGACATCATTTAATTCATTTAATTTTTTTGATCTTATACCGAGCGATTCCAATTCAGATACGAAAGGCATAAGTGATTTGGGAATTTCGGATTGAGTATAAAGCTTTATTTGCATGATTTAACATAGGTCGAGCATAATAATAAGGTTGATGCGAGAAGTCTTCTGCTCATCCTATCAGTTACTTCGGATGATCTGATCTATAGTATATATGGACGTTAGAAAAACTATTTGTGTACAAATAATATTCAGATTTTTTAAGTAATTTATGTAGATGGGACATTCCAATTTTTTCGAGAATAGATTGATACGCCACAGCATATCTCCAGTTTTTTATTCGAACTATTACAGTAGCGCGTAGACGGGCAGTCGTTTGACTTTGTTACTTGTACCAGAAGTTTTAGATATCATTTACCCATCTTCACTGTAATGATGTTTTCTATCCTGAAGCATTACCTGGCTTGCGCTATCTACATTGTATTCTTCATTTTGGTAGATTCAGATTTATTAGCAGAAAAGATGGTTCTCGGAGGAAAAGATGAATCAAATCCGCTAAAATATTGTTTTAAGTTCAAGTGGGGTTCTGAAGGTATTTCTAACGGCCAATTTTTACGTCCTCATGATGTAAATTTTGAT
>Ga0209382_10011606_pt1 | contig 10934 bp, 9 predicted proteins | sample SoiMetdeltSBSDD5_FD_187599 | JGI IMG/M metagenome (GOLD analysis project Ga0209382, IMG submission 187599) | Bulk soil microbial communities from a Populus tree surrounding site in Tennessee, USA - Soil MetaG P. deltoides SBSDD5 (SPAdes) (version 2) | ecosystem: Environmental > Terrestrial >...
CCTCCACAGCAGAGTTGCCACCGCCAACCACAACAATTTCCTGCGAGCCTTTATAAAAAGGACCATCACACGTGGCGCAGAAATGAATACCCGCGCCGATATAGTCGTCTTCTCCTGGAACTTCCAGGCGTCGATATGAAGCGCCCGTGGCCAGCAAAACTGCTTTGGAGTGATAATGTTTGCCGTCGGAGGTGTACACTTCGTGATAGCCTTCCTCCATTTCCATTTTCTCAACATCCACCGCCTGCAAAATCTCCACACCGAAACGCCTGGCTTGTTGCGTCACACGTTCGGCAAACTCCTGCCCGCTAATGCCTTCCGGGAAGCCGGGGAAGTTATCGAGCCCCACGGTGATGCCAGCCTGCCCACCCAGGCCCGAGCGTTCGATCAGCAGCGTATCTGCGCCTTCGCGCGCGGCGTAGATCGCAGCCGTCAAACCGGCCGGTCCGCCGCCGATGATGATCAGATCGTAATAGGTTTTCCTGGCTTCGGTTTTGAGGCCAAGTTTTTGGGCGAGTTCGGCATTTGTCGGCTCGACCAGAAAAGAGCCATCTTCGAAGACAATTGTAGGAATGATGCGTTTGCCCTCATTTTTCTCCAGGACAAAGATTTCGCCGTCTTTATTCTGTTCGATGTCCACCCATTTATAAGGAATGAATTGCTCGCCCAGGAATTTCTTTGCGCGGCGGCAATCCGGACACCAATACGCACCATAGACAGTCACTTTTGATTCAACCATTGAGTCCTCCAGTTTCTGTTGTGCGGTGGTTGAGTACATCCAAACGTAGATCGGGCCGTAATCCAACCAACTTAAGCAGGCTGATTTGTGCGCAACTCACGCAATAACTGCTGATTCATACTCATTCCGTGCGGCTGGTCGATCATGCTCAGACGCTCCAACATCGTCATATAAAACATCGTGCTCAAACCAGCATACTGCTGCTCCAGTTGCCGCATCACCCTGGATGGGATGACAAGAAATTCACTTTCCTCCTCCGTGATCACATTTGCCGAGCGTACCGTGCCCATGAGCGCCGCCGCCTCGCCGAAGAAATCGCCTTCTCTTAGAATATTCAAAATCACATATTCGTCATCTTTGCGATATCCCACGCCCACGCTGCCTTTCAGAATGAAATATGCCATGTCGCTCGTTTCACCGCGATATACCACCACCGTTCCAGGTGGTGCCTGCGCGATGAGAGTCTGCGCGGCAAGGTCGTCGCGTTCATTGGATGTCATGCCCTCCAACTCATTCAATCGTTGGATAAAGCGGTCAATTTCAGACCTCAAAGCTGCCCTGCCAACTCCAAGCCGTGGAGCTGCCTCGAGTCCTCGCAACAGGATCAGGGTCCGCTTCCATTCGGTGATCGTTTCACCCAGCGCAGGTAATCCCAACACCACCGCCCCGGCAATGACCAGCCCAAATGCGCTGATCATGAACAAGGTCCGCACGTTCATCACATCTGCCAACCCTGCCAGCGCCATGCCTGCCACATACATGACATCCCGCACCACAAAATAGGAACTGTTCACACGTCCGCGCATTTCGCGTGGTGTGGCGCGCTGAAGAACAAGTTGTTCCCCAATAAATGACGGCGCATTTAACAATCCCGAGATTCCCATCATCAGAATGGCAAGCCATACCGAATACGAGAACGAGTATGCGATCATCGCCGCCGCCATGCTCAGGTAACTGATTGCCAGCCACTGCCCCGCGCGGATGCGATCTGCAAGCCGCGCCATGCCAATGCTTCCCAGCGCGATTCCAATCGCCTCGGCCGCCTGCTGCAATCCGAAATGGAATTCTGTCCCGCCGAGTTCGCGCAGCGTGAAGGGCAGAAAGAGTGAGATTTCAAGACCGAAGATAAGATAGATGGGCGCGATCACAATAAACAACGATCGCAGAATCGGGGTTTTGCGGACAACATTTAGACCGGCGCGCAGATTTCTGCCAACGGCACGCACACTTGTCTCTTCTGTGACCGGCAGTGTGGGCACGCGCGTAAAAAGAATCAAGAGGGAGGACATCAAAAAAGATGCTCCGTCGAGATAAAATGCCCAATTGATATTGAAACTCGTGGCGATGAAACCCGCCGCCGCAAAACCGACCGTGGTCGAACCCAGCGAGGAAACCGCCATCAATGAGGTTGCGGCTGAAAGTTCCTTTTCTGAGATCACTTCGGGCAAAATGCTGGCATGGGCAGAATCAAAGAACTGGGTGATGGCGCTTGTCAACGCCACGACCACATACAACCAGTTGATATTCAACGGGATCAGGAATGGGATGAGAAAAATCAGGATCGCGCGAAGCAGGTCCGAGATCAGGATGATACGTTTGCGATCGAACCGGTCCACGAATACGCCCGCGATGAGTCCGATCACAAACGTGGGACCTGAGGTGGCGATCAACATCAATCCTACACTCTCTGCCAAGCCTGTCACGCGATATACCAGGATCGAAGCAGCAAGCGCCGTCAATGCACTGCCCATCGAGGAGATCAATTGCCCAATCCACAAATAGGTGAACGAACGATTTCTAAAAATATATAACATTGAAGTAGCGGTAACAGATTTCACGGCCACACTTTTTTCTCTTTTCAGTTTAGTCGAGCCTTTGTTATCGATACACCAGAATAGTGCGGCTTATCAGCCCGCGTACTTCTTCCTCAACTCCTCCGCCGCCAGGTTCAATTCCTCTGCGTTCACCTGAATCTTCTTAATCGCCGCAACCACATCGTCCACGCCCCTCGGTCCCGCACGGAAAATAGCTTCATCGAGCCAGACCGCTTCATGCTCGCAGGCGCGAATCGCTTTAGGGAGGTCTAATTTCTCGAAATCGAAATACTCAGGGAAGGCGTTCGGCACAGCCAGCCTGGATTTCTGCGGTTGGAACAGATCATAATTATTCATGGCGTGATAACCAGTATCGGCATCAATCCCTTCCGCATCCAGTGCACCGCAGAGCAGGTCATGCTCCATGCCGAATTCTTCCGGGTCAATGGCAAAGATATAGCGATAGAAAGAACGCGTCGTGTGACGTTCGTCACGCTTCAACACACGCACACCTTTGATCTCACTGAGGGCCTCATCCATGTAGGCTGCCATCTCTTCGCGCTGTTTCGCCTGTGCGGGGAATCGTTCAATACCGACGAGCGCCAGCGCGGCCTGCAATTCACTCAGGCGATAATTGCCACCTTGAATGGCCAGGCCGTTTGAGTCTTCATCGCCACCGCCCAGCGCGTGCGGCCGGCCACAATCAATAATCGACGCGGCCAACGCGGCATGTTCCGCTGATTTGCACAACAAAATTCCACCTTCGCCGGACGTGAGCGTTTTGGACGATTGCAAAGAGAACGAGCCGAAGTGACCAATCGTACCGGCGCCCATGCCGCGCCACTTCGCACCGTGCGCGTGCGCGCAATCTTCGATCACAATCAGATTGTATTTTTCAGCCAGTGCCATGATCGCATCCATGTCTGCCATGCTCGCGCCCAGATGTACGGGAAGGATTGCTTTCGTTTTGGATGTGATGGCGTTCTCCGCGGCCTTCGGGTCGAGACAATACGTGTTCGGGTCAATATCCACAATGACCGGAATCGCTCCCGCGCCCATTGGGGCCGAGGCGGTGGCCTGAAATGTATACGCTGGGACGATGACCTCGTCACCCCAACCAATTCCAGAGGCGCGCAACGCGACTTCCATCGTCACAGTTCCATTGATCATAGGCACGGTATACCCGCCGCCCTGTAGGTCCGCGAATTTCTTTGCAAGCTCGGCGGTCTTTGGCCCGGGATATGGATAGCCGCCCCAACGCCCAGATTTGACCACTTCCACCACTGCATCAATGTCGCGCTGATCCCATATAGGCCATTGAGGATAAGGCTCGGTGCGTATTTTCGGTCCGCCCAGGATTGCTAATTCAGACATGAGAAACTCCTTTACAATTTTCGATCTCGGATTGACGATGGATAATGGAGGACTGCCGACCACGGATCGCAGACCGTTGTCTGTCGTCTGCGGTCTATGATTCAAAAAAACTTGGCAGATAATCCCTATTCGCTTCAAGCAATTCTTTCAACATTTGTTTTGCATCTAGAATTTTCAAACGACTCGACAACGGATCATGCAACAAAACCTGCAACGCCAACTCCCTGCTTCCTTTCAGCGCGGCCTCAACTGTCATCTCCTGCTGGCGGATGTGATGCTCCAGCACATTCTGCACACCCGCAGGGACATTCCCATGCGTGATTGCGTGCGCGCCTGTTGAGTCAATCATTCCAAAAGTTTCAACCACGGCGCCTTGGGGCAAGTTGCCAATTTGCCCCATATTCGGCAGATTCATAATCCCAGTATATTTATCTCCACAGGTTACTGCCCGAATAATCTTATTCGCTGCTTCGCCAGAGACTTCCTCCATGAACGACTTTAAATCTGTTTCGCCCTTCAACACCGACTCAATCATCGTCTTCGCAAACATTTCCATACCGATGCGGTCTTCGACGCTAGTGAGTCGAATATCATAGTCTGCTCCCCAATTTGTGGACTCGTTGATGAAGTCCGGGAAAAACTCTGCAATGTGTCTATCGCCCGCCGCTGGCAATGCGCCGTACAACTTGAACAAAGTGGACTTGATCTTCGCATGGTCTACGTACACCGATGTGTCGTCTTCATTTACCTGGATCTCGTCGCTGAGGATTTTGTCTGCAATGGCAGGCAACTCCTCCCAGACGCGCTTCCCATCTGCATACAAATCGGTAACCCAAATGAGATGATTGACTCCCGCAATTTTGGCCTGGATATTCTCTGGTGTCGTATTAAATATCTTTGCCAGATGTGCCCGCACTACAATCCACTCATGACAGAGACCCACTACCCTCACGCCCTGCATAGCAAGCGTCCGCGTTAGAGTCGTCATGGGGTTGGTGTAATTCAGGAAGAGCGCGTTGGGGCAAATCTCCATCACCTTGCGCCCCATTTCTGCTACGATAGGAATATTCCGCAACGCCCGCGAGAGTCCGCCCGGGCCTGTCGTATCGCCCACCGATTGCTTAATGCCGTATTTTGCAGGAATCTCCAAATCAGGTCGCATAGATTCCAGCCTGCCTGTGGTAATTGTAAGAATGACAAAATCTGCACCTTGAAGTGCTTCATCAAGCGACAGCATTTTCTCCAGTTGGAAATCAAGGTAGAAATCTTGAATCATCTTTTGCCCAAGCGTGTGCACCAAATCCACACGATCTTGCGCAATATCTTGCAACACAATTTTCGAGCCTCTGAGTTCAGGCGTGCCAAACACATCCCGCATAAAAGTAGGACCCCACGTATATGACCCGCCGCCGATGATGACGATTTTCAATTGACAAGTTCCTTTGCAGTGCAAACTATATGATCGCGGACAGCGTATCCATCAAAGTTAACTTGCTCCATGCCAAGAATGACCGCTCCCACAACGGGTGGGCCATCGAGCCGAATCAATTTTGCCTTCGGGCAATGTTTGAGAACAAGATCGCGCATAGGATTCATGATAATATCTCCGGCTTCAAAGACGCTGCCCGATTGAATAATTTCCACTTCATCATTGTCCATTCCAATCTGGCGCGCCGCAGAAATCGCCAGCCAGCCAAGTTCTTTACCCGCCCACTGAACGACATCGTGCGCTGCTGCATCACCATCACGCGCAGCCTGCATGATCTTGATCGCAAGATAAGAAAACAGATGATATCGTCCACTTGACAAGCCCTCCATCAGATCCATCTCATCTTTTGCGTTTACAGCGTCCATGTAAATCTTTGTCAATGCCGTGGGTGGAATACGTTTTATCCAGGCATAGTTCACCATTTGCAGACCGCGTTCTACAATTTCCAGGGCTCCGCCAAATTCACCGAACCTTATGCCGTTGCCAACAATGCGGCCCACTTTTCCATATTTGTTTCGCCCGCGGCAATTATTGGATGATCCAGCTGTGACGTTGACACCAATTCCGCCCGTCGCGCCGGCGAGTAATCCATTCATGCCATCGTTGACTACCTCAACGGGACATGACAACCCCAATGTGCTGATGGCTTGCAAATGACCCTCTCTGTCAGATGGAAAATCGTATCCTGCCACACCGAAGCCTGCTGCCACGATCTGAGCATTTTCCACGCCAGACATCTCTCTGGCGCGCCCGAAAGATTCCTTCAGGACGTTTGTCAATCTTTCGTAGCCCGCCCCTTGATGATTCCCGCCGCCTGATTTGCCAAACCCTACACAACGACCGGTCTCATCTACAATGAGGGCATGAGTTTTGGAAGAACCAACGTCTATTCCCAAAAAATATTTCATGAATCTTCCACCTTTTCAATGAATTCTGGTGTCCATTCCCGTGGAGCGGGCTGGAGCAATCCAAATATCTTGAAGTCATCATCAATCATCATTTGCACTGCATCTTGCAATTCAATTTCGCCACGTGAAGATGGCCGTACCTTGGAAAGATATTCCCAAATCGCTGAGGGAAAGATAAACAGGACCGAAGCCGCATAGGGACTCATGATCTCGTTGCGCGCTGGCTTTTCAATAATTCGCTTCACACGCCAGTTTGAATCTACATCCACACTGGAGCGCGCAGATAATTCTTCGGCGGGGCATTCCTTCAAACTGACGATAATCTCTGCGTTGTTCTGCTTGTATGCTTTCACCAAATCGGATAAAACATTTCCTTCCAAAATGTAATCTGTTGCAACGATCATCACAGGCTCATCACGAATCCAATCGTGTGGTACAGACAGCAATGCATCGCCATTACCAAGCAATTCGTTTTGATGAGCAAATGTCATGGACAAGTTCCATTTTGAGCCATCACCGACAAAGTCAAAAATCTTTTCTTCCAGGTGGTGAGTGACGATGCAAACTCTATCAATCCCCGCACATCTAACAGCGGTCAAAACATAATCCAGTGTTGCCCGCCCATTGAACGGTAACAACGGCTTGGGTGTTTCATCTGTATATGGGCGTTGACGTTTGCCACGGCCTGCCGCGAGCAGAACAGCAGACTTAATCATGACCTCACCCATAGCCCCTCTCCTTTCAGGAGAGAGGCGAAGCCATCTCCTGTTTCCGCGACAAATACCTTGGACGGCAACTCAGGATGAAGCGCCGATAATTTCTCGGCGATTTCTGCACATGCGCTATCTGCCAAAGCTCGTTTGGCCAATGCGACCACACATCCACCATATCCGCCGCCGCTGAAACGACTTCCATATACGCCGTTTGTTTCACTGACGATTTCATGCAACTCAATCAAAATTTCACTTCCAGACTCGTAATTTTGAATAGAGGATTTGCAGGATTGGTTCATCAATTGCCCAAACAATTCCAGATTTGAATCTTCCCAGGCCTTTGCACCTTGATGGACTCTCTGCACTTCGCTAAAAAAGTGTTCAGCGCGGCGACGCAGGTTTTCAGGTATAGTCATTTTCTTCTCTTCAAACAATTCACATGGCACATCCGATAAAATCTGTGCTCCATCTTTCAGCAATGACGCGGCTTGTTTGGACTCCTCCACGCGGACATTGAATCCGCTTTTAGTGAGTTCACGTGAGACACCTGAATACGCGACAATCCACGCAGAGTCGCTTGAGGGTGAGTCAAAGATTGGAGTGGCAGTAGCAGCCATCGTGTCAATGAAAAGAAGCGCATTCTTTTTTCCGTAGAGAATCGTCAGCGGGTCGAGAAGTCCGATTTGCAGACTAAGAACATCGTGTTCCAGTTCAAATTCCAGTTGCATCAGTTGCTTGTTCGAGAGTTCGATATCATTCACATCCGCGAACGCCCTGATGTAAGCTAATCCCACTGATGCAGAAGAACTTACGCCTGCGCCAACAAGCGCACCACTAACATTTGCTTTCATGCCGCGCTTGAGATTCGGCAGAACACGCGCCGCGGCTTGTGCATAACGTGCCCAATGGGTTATATCAAGTTCACCGATAAAAAATGTTGCCTCACCGAATTGATTGCTCTGAATGTGACTCTCTTTTGATTCACTTGGCTCATATTTGAGTGTTGTCCCAAGATTGAGGGTGCGTCCCAAGGCAGGGCCGCCTTGATGGTCAAGGTGCGCGCCGATGGGGCAGATGCGATACGGCGAAAAGATGACTTGCCTCATCAACCCCTCATTGCGTCTTTCAGTGCCCGGTACCCAATCAACTTAATATCTTCGCTTTCAATAAACGTTTTCAGTTCGTCGCTCATGAACGCCTGGTAATTCGCAACCCTGGCGCGCCAGTCTGGTGCAATGGCGCGTAATTCAGTGGTATCAATAGACGGGTGCAAAATAAAATGTGTAATCCCAACGGGCACTTCGCTTAAGAGTTTCTTGGCCACACTGATATGGTTATCTCCATGTTCCAATGGCATGCTGAAAATCCCGTCCACCAGGGGGATCCCCATCTCCTCCAGTTGCTGCAGGATCGGTACTATTTTTTCCTGTTCGCTCGCACCCATCAGCCAGATGCCTTGGGAGATTGGGCGCTGCAACAGGTTTGGCAGTAACCGGCTCGCCGCGGCTTGAATATACGATTGAATAAATAACGGATTCATAATCGTGCCCATGTGTGAATCAACATGTGTGGCGTCAATCCCTGCCGCGAGCGCTTTTTCGATTTGTGCGTTGACTTCAACAGCAACGGCTTCGGGCTTGGCATTTTGATAGACAGCAGGATGCCATTGATGGAAATAACCGTCCGCATCTATCAAACCCGACGCCTGCTCCCGTGTCGAGACGGGTCCCCACCGATAGCTTTCCCACTCTGCATTCAACGTCGCGTGGACGCCCATGTCTATCTCGGGATTCTCGCGACACATCTGTGCCACGGCGGGGAACCACGGACACGGTACCATTGTCGCGCCGGATGTAATTGTGCCAAACGCCCACAAGTCCTTGAAAGCCTGAACGGACGCCTGGCACATGCCAATGTCATCGGTGTGAATAATGACAAGACGAGCAGTATCTGAATAGCCTAGCTTTTTGAGGAATGGGTTTGGAGTCATACTTTTGTCACTCTTCTCTGCCTCTCAATGATTTCATCTTCCCACTTCAAGTCATCGGAATTCGGAATCCTTCCTTCACGTTCCATCACTTCAAAGACCTGAGTCATCCCTTGCTCCAACGAAACCTGCGGATGAAACTCAGGCACATCGCGGAATAATTTTTCTGAGGAATAATAGTCGTTGTAGGCGAATTCATCTTCCAGGATGCCCATATCAGGGACGTTGAGTCTCTTCAAATCTTCAAATGGCACGCCGACGAGCTCGACCTCTTTACCCAGAATTTTCCCTGCGAGATGATGGTAATCTGCCCAGGTGATGTATCCGCGATTGACCGCGTTATAAGTCTGACCAATGGTATGTTCCTTGTCGATGACGCCAACGAAGGCCCTGGCAATGTCGTCAACATGCAGGTGTTGGTGCAGAGCAAATCCGTCGCCGCAGATGAGGATTGGCTTACCCTTCTTGACTCGGTCTATCCACGAGAAATCCCAGCAGATTTGACGCAGCATACCCTGCACGGGACCATACGTTGTAGATGGTTTGATGATTACGATGGGGAATCTCTCACGGTGATACGCTTCGAGATAGACATCGTCTGCTGCAACCTTGTTCCGTCCATACTCTGTGTTGGGGCGCAATGGATGAGTCTCATCCACGGGGAAGTAGTCGTACTGGATCCCATATGTGCAAGTCGTTGACGTTTGCACGCACCATCCGACCCCGCGAAAGGCACGGACGCTGGACGCAGCATCTTCTGCGTTGAAACAAATCATGTCAATGGCCGCGTCGAATTTCTCGGCTTGCATTTTGTGCTCAAAGTCTTCGCGGTTGTGACGGTCTCCCTGGATCAGGCGAACGCCATCAGGCACTTTTGTCCCCTGCCCGCGATTGAAACACACGATTTCATGTCCTTGTTCTAGAAGAAGCCGGACGATTGATTGACTAATATTTCCCGTTCCACCGACAATGCAGATTTTCATCTAATCCTCTTTCATGTCACTCTGAGGGAGCGTTTGCCGCGACCGAAGAGTCTCGTATGGTAGAGTAGGGATTCTTCGCTTCGCTCAGAATGACATTAACTTAAATTCCACAATGCAATGCGCTGGTATGCAGCACTTTGAGCGGTTCACCGCGTGCGAAGGATTGTCCCTTCGCTACTTGCTGTGATTTCATGTCCAATGCCATTACCAACTGCTCCATGCCTTCGGGGTCAAACTGCGCTTCATAACAACCCATCGCAGCGATCTTTTCCTCCCATGTGGAAGTAATGTCTGCGATGTAGTTTGGTTCACGCGTGAAGTACAAGGCGACTCCTTTGATGTCATGCTCCTCGTAAGCCGAGTCAACTTCCGGGCCGGAGGAGGCGATTTTTGTCAGCCCCGCGAACATGATAGCTTCAGCGGTCGCTAATCCCGTTTGGATATGGTCGCGGTGTCCTTCGTAGGTTAGCCATGCATCGGGTGCAAATACAAAATCGGGTTTGAGCATGCGGATATGTTTGAGAATGTCACGGCGCAAGTCGAAGTAGTTGTATTCGCCCGCATCGGGATAGCCGAGCCAATATTGTTCCTTCACACCAACGATCTCTCCTGCTGCCAATTGATCGCGCTTCAATGTGCGTGCCGCGCCTTCATTGGAGAGCGAAGCATCCACGACGCCCATCAAATCATCTGTCGCCGTGAGATAAATCAACTCTGCACCATTCTTCGCGAGTTGCATGAGAATTCCTCCTGCCGCAATATCATTGTCATCGTAATGTGGTTGAACACATAGGATGCGTTTGGCCTCAAAGAGATTTGGCATGGGTAGTATGGAATCGATCGTCATTGGATTTCCACAACTTTCCCCGTCTGTGAACTCTCATAAGCCGCATCCACGATCTTCATATTCGTCCAGCCTTCCAGGCC
>Ga0209382_10011607_pt1 | contig 10933 bp, 11 predicted proteins | sample SoiMetdeltSBSDD5_FD_187599 | JGI IMG/M metagenome (GOLD analysis project Ga0209382, IMG submission 187599) | Bulk soil microbial communities from a Populus tree surrounding site in Tennessee, USA - Soil MetaG P. deltoides SBSDD5 (SPAdes) (version 2) | ecosystem: Environmental > Terrestrial >...
CTCCTTTTCCTGACCGAACGCTCACCGGCCTTGGACACATCAAGGCCACCACAAGGTCACCGCAGAGTATAGCACCCCACCCAATCACGGCTCAACACGGCCCTGCCGTATGCGCTCTAGCAATACAGTCATGTTCGTACTATCATTGCGTGCGCAAGGTGTCAGCACTACAATGCCTCTCGAATATCTTATACGTTGAGGCGTGTGTGAGGGAAGGGGCGCCGTTAAGCTGGCGCCCCTCCGCCGACGCAGTCGCGGGGAGGACGGCTATGCCAGAGATCACCAGAACGGCCGCCGATGTGGCGGCGATGCTTGAGGATGGCCGGGAGATCGCCTTCCTTGACGTGCGTGAGATCGTGCCGTTTGGCACTGGTCACCCCCTGCTCGCGACCCATCTGGCTCTCGGGCACATCGAGTGCGAGATAGCCGGGCTGGTCTCGCGCCGCGACACGCGCGTCATCGTCACGGACGGAGGGGAAGGGCTCTCCACCGTGGCGGCACACCGCCTGGCCCGGTTCGGGTACACGAACGTGGCGGGGCTCGCCGGTGGTGCTCCAGCCTGGGCCGCAGCAGGATTGGCCCTGTTCCCCGAGATCGAGGTGCCGTCCAAGGGTTTCGGCGATTTCGTGGCGCACCACGCTCGACCTACGTTCATCACGCCCCGCGAGCTCGCACACGCCCTCACGAGCGGGGAGGACTGGGTGCTCATCGACAGCCGCCCGCGCCAGGAGTACCAGGCTGGCAACATTCCCGGCAGCATCGACGCGCCGGCCGGCCAGATGCTGCGCTGCTTCGACGATCTCGTGCGCCACCCGACGACGAAGGTGGTGGTGAATTGTATGTCTCGCACCCGCGGCATCCTCGGTGGCACGAGCCTCGTCGCCGCCGGGGTGCCGAATGAGGTGTATGTGCTCTGGAACGGCACCCGTGGCTGGCTCCTGGAGGGTTTGGTACTCGAGCGCGGTGCCACACGCTTCGCCACTGCCCCGAGTCCGCACGCCCGTCAGCGCGCCCGTGAGCGCGCCAGCACCCTCGCCAGGCGTGCCGGCATTCGGTCGATAGATGGCGCTACCCTCGAGCAGTGGCGCGACGACCCGACGCAAACCACCTATGTCTTTGACGTGCGCGATCGTGATGAGTACGAAGCGGGGCATCTGGCCGGGGCGCGCAACGCCCCGGAAGGCGCACTCGTGATGAGTCCGGATCACTACATCGGCACCCAGAACGCCCGCTGCGTGCTCGTCGACGATGACACAGTGCGAGCGACCATTGCAGCGCTTTGGCTGTCGCAGATGGGACGTTGCACGCCCTACGTCCTCGACGATGCCAGCCTCGCCGGGGCACTGACCGAAACGGGGCCCGAACCCCGACAGATCCTGGGGCTCGACACAGCCCCGAGCGCGACGATAACGCCGCTGGCGCTCGCTGCGCTGGTGCGCCATGCCAATCCTCTAATCATCGATGTCGGCAACTCGGCGGCGTACGTGCTGTCCCATGTACCGGGAGCGCACTGGTGTCTGCGCTCGGCCCTGGCCAGGACGCTCGCATCCACAGCCGCATCTGGCTCGCCACTGGTGCTCACCAGTGCAGACGGCATCATGGCTCGCCTTGCCGCCAGCGACCTGGCGGAGTTGGGCTTCGAGGACGTGCTGGTGCTTGAGGGCGGCAACGCCGCATGGTGTGGGGTGGGTTTCACGCCAGCCAGCGGGCCAACGCATCTGCTCTCGCCGCGTGATGACTTGTGGCTCGCCTCGTCCGAGCGCCCAGGCGACGTGCGTGCCAACGTCATGGCGTACCTCGACTGGGAGACGTCGCTCCTGGCGGCTATTGAACGCGACGGCTACGTGCCGTTCCGCAACGTCCTATGGCAGTGACCACGCCCAAGGGCTTTGCCCTTGGGCTTCTAGGGAGCCGAAGCTCCCAGGCACGCTAGCCCTCGTGCCAAAATGTTACGGGCCGCGTTGAGGGCGATGATGCCATCGGGCTCACCCAACCGATCGACCACCTGTTCGATCAACACCTCGGTCACAAGACGATGATCCCACGGCGCTGTGCCGATGAACTCTTGCATGACCAAGCGCTCGACATCGACCAACGTCACGATTTTCTCGGCATTCTTGTGTGGCAAGTGGGACAGCAGCCCTGGAGGCAGAGGTGCACGTTGCGCTTGCCGGCTTCCGTCTCAAGAGCTTGTTGATAGGGCACCACGAAAGCACGCAGGCGTTCAATCATATGGTCGAAGGCATCAGGGGAAACGATGCAATCACTCAGTAACGCTTCTTGCCGCTGTGCCCACGCTGGTGTCATCTTTTCGCCTCCTCACATTGGCATGCCGACACGGGATACTGATTGGAAGCATTGGTACAACAATAGGTTACGTGATGCAACAGGGGACAGAAGAAAGGCATACAGTAGGTATAGGTAGAGCTTCGTCGACAGGAAGAGCAGATTGTTATTGACCTCGAAGAAGTAGAAACTCAGGCTCCCATCACCTGCGGTCATACACCCTGGCTTCGATCACCGTATCGGCCACTTGTGGTCACCCAGAATGATGTCAGAATCCTCGAAAATCTCTGTCCTCCTGCTCCATTTTATTTGTATCTTAACCATATACATATTTTGTATAAAATTCCAATTATTCATAGTTATATATAGCATCATGAATATGTATAGGATACAAATTTAATATGACCCAGTGAGAACGCTGAGCGGGGTGGGACCTCCTGGTATGAGATTGTCCCGATGATCGGCGAGCCCGGCAGTCTGAAACCTGACTCTTCGCGGGCCATGCGTACCAACACCGTCACCCTGGACAGCAAGCACGGAATCTGCTCGGTTTTCTTCAACCGTGGAATTATTTCCACACAGGCGATCGCGCGCAACCTGCCCAAAACCGAGGCCGGCTTGCCAAGCTCAGAAAAGTTAAAAAAAGCCATTCAGGACGCCAATAACCCGCTAAGAAAGCGGCTGGTCGGCGATCTCGAAAAGGGCGTGCTCACGCTGCTGGATCGGGCGGAAGAGAAAGGCGGCGAGTGCTATTGTGCGTTGTATGAACTGTCTGATCAGTATTTGATCCAGCATCTCAAAGGCCTGGGCAAGAAGCTGCACATCGTGCTTTCAAACGCTGGCGAAGATACCGAAGAGGGTAGCGGAGACGGCGACAGCACCAACCACGACGTACGAAACAAACTGCACGAACTGCGTCTGGATGTCACCGACCGCATGATGCAGAAGGGCCATATCGGTCACAACAAGTTCGTTGTGTAGGTGGAAAAAGGAAAGCCGCAAGCCGTGCTTTGCGGGAGCACCAATTGGACCGCCACCGGCCTCTGCGCGCAGAGCAACAACTCCATCATCGTCGAATCGCCCGAACTTGCCGCCGACTACTTCGCTTACTGGAAGCGCCTGAAAAAGGATACCGAGGACGCGGATGGCGTGGCCACTCAATTACAAGGAAAAGAGCTCAGGGACGCCGACAAAGCAGAGAACAACCTCCACGAACTGACCGACGATGCCGGAAACCCTAGTGGAGACATCCAAGTCTGGTTTTCGCCAAACACCGCTCAGAAGTCGGTTCCCAGATCCAAGAAGGGTGGAACTCCGAAGGCACCGCCCACACCGCCCGATTTGGCGAGAGTGTTCGAGCGGATCGAAAACGCCAAACAAGGCGTGCTCTTTTTGGCATTTATTCCTGGAAATCCCAGCATCATATCCAAACTGAAGGAAACGTATAACGCGAAGAGAAAACAAAAGCAGTTGTTCTCTCTTCGCGGTGCTGCGACTTCTCCAGATCCCGCCAGCCTCTTTCGTGTCGACCTCTACCATCGTTCGGGAATCTCGGATGCCACCGTCCGTGCCGTCGCGAATCCCCCTGATACCCGGGGAGCGAGTGCCGGGGTCTCCTCGGTAGCCGGGTTCTTTGCCACGTTCGCTCAGTGGGAGGCAGAGATTTACAAGATCGGCCATGCCGTGATTCACGACAAGATCCTGGTAATCGATCCCTTCACAGATGACAGCGTCGTGGTGACGGGAAGCCACAACCTTGGGTTCAAGGCGTCCTACACCAACGACGAAAACATGGTGATTATCCGAAAGGATCGCCAGGTCGCCGCGGCATACGCCGCCCACGTCCTGGACGTATATGAGCACTACCGCTGGCGATGGAAGCTGCAGGAACCAATTCGTAATGCCTTCCAGAAACTGAAGGAAGCAAACTCCAAATCGAAGCCCGCCGACCTATGGAGGCAGGCTATGGAGGAGGTGGGGCCAGCGGTTATCAAAAAGGCCTGGCAGAAGCTGGTGCCTGACGATACCTGGCAAGACTTCTATGTAAACAATAGAGATTTTCTCGCGGCAGAAGACAACTTCTGGTCGTCATTTGGCGGTGTCGGAATATCAAGCGGCACACCACGAGACCTGGTCAAGTAGCTGCTTCGGTCGCATGTTCAAGAAGTAGTAATCTAATATCACTTGATCCTGCGCGCACACCGGTCAGACGCCAGAGCGAGCCACATCGCCACGAATGCGTGTAGCCCCTTTTCACTGCCGACCCACCAGCGTCTCCCAGCAGATCGCCCGCCGCGCCACCCGCTCCGCGCGCCGGGCCGCAGCCGCAGGCTGGGCAGCGAAGGCAGGCGCAGCGTCGCAGGCACAGGCTGTTGCACTGGGGCTTCAAACGTCTGGGACGGTTGTCATGGGACGGTTGCAACCCTCTGGTACACGTGGAGGCGCTTCAATGCTGAGAGGTAAGAGCGCTGAGGGGTATGACACGAGGGTGAGAGACTAATGCAAACGCTGAGAGGGTGCACCCTGGCACGTTTCCATGCCGATGCGGCAGAGTGCGAGTTGCGCCACACAGGGCAAGAGCTTGGAGCGTGCGAGTTGCTTGCGGACCACCACATTCCCGTGATCATCGACCCCGTGCAGTTGAAACACATTTTTTGCTAAATCAATCGCGTGTTTGGTTGAACCGACCGCGGAATGCGGACTATCATGAGGCGCCGGTCGTCGCGAATACATGGACGGCGGGTTCCTGGGGAGGCCAGATGCCGGTTACAGATGTCGACTTGATCACAAGGATACTATTCGCCGAGACAGGTGACCTACGGCCCGATCCTGCTGACTCGCAGCCGGGGCCCGCGCTCGCAGACCTTCGTCAAGCCATTGCCGATCAGATCGCGGTGAGCAATAACGGCGTAGGATTTGCTCCTCCGGCACAGCCGACCTCCTTCGATCTATTGAAGCAGGATGTTGTGGAGGCTTGGCAACAGTGCCGGACTGCGGCGCAGGCTGCGGTGAACGCGCCGGCCCGAGGCGTAGGTCCAACCGCGATTTTCGTGCAGCACGCGGGCGTCGATCCGACGACGGACCCAGCTCTGCTGTCTCGCTTTCCATGGTTAGCGAATCTTACGGCGACTACCCCCCGCGGGCGAGCATTGCAAGGAAATGTGCCGGTCGCAAGTTACAGCTATTCTGGCGCGAGCGTGCCGACTCCGGGGAGGTACCCGCCGCCTGAGCAGGTGGCGGAACAGGCGGTCACGGGTTTTAAGTCGCGTGCTGTCGGGGGGCTGTTCTTTCTTTTCTGCGTTGCTCTGATTGTCGCGGGCGGGTGGTGGACGGAACAGGCCTCGGAGAAGAAAGCCAAGGCAGTCTCCTCCGAAGTCCTGGCCCTGCGGACGGCAACCGAACGGCTCGATCGTGCACGCACCGCTGCCGCGGAGGCGAAGACCGCCTACGACACCGCGAAGGCGACAGCCGACCGGGCCCGCGCCGAGTCCGACGCGGCCGATCGCGACGCCACGGCCGCAACCAATGCAGGCCGTCCTCTGACCGACCAGCAGAAGACGGAGCGCGCTCAGGTCGAGAAGAAAAGGCAGGACGCGGAAACAGCCGAGAGGACAGCACGCGCCGCATCGGTCGCGCATGGCGAGGCACTAAAATCAGCCCAGACAGAGCAGGAGACGCACAAAAGCAGCCTCGACGCCAAGCAGAAAGAGCAGAAAGCGAAGTCAGAGTCGCTTCTGGTCCAAGCCCTGCTCATCCTGGGTGGGCTCGTTCTCCTACTTTGTACTGTGAGTTGGGGACTTCGCCGCGAGATACTGGGCTTTTTCGTCGACGACCGCGGTCGCATGAGTCTAGCCCGTTTCCAGTTCGTACTGTGGACCGTCGTCATCCTGAGCGGCTACTTCCTCGCGGCCATGTGGAACTTGGGAGTCACCGACCCTGCTGCTCCGGTCCTTCCCACGATGCAGCAGGACCTCTGGCTGCTGCTTGGGCTGGTCACCGCGTCGCCACTAGTGAGCGCGCTCATCCTCGACAGCAAGGGGCGAACTGACCCGATCTCTCCGCAAGCGGGGTCCGCCAACCAACCCGGTGCCAATACGCCCCAATCAGCCGCGACGTCCCAGGCTCCGGCGGGCGAGCAGACTTCACGCGGGGTGCTCAATGTGCGGAGTACCCGTTACGCTTGGAGCTTTCTGGATCTGTTCTCGGGCGAGGAGATCGGCAACAGCGGCACGGTCGACATCAGCCGCGTTCAGCAGTTCATCTTCACCCTTGTGCTTATCATGGCCTACGGATCCCTCATCCTCACCGATATCGTCTATGGCGCCCTAGCCGGTGCGCGAATCGCCAAGATGCCCGAACTCGACCTCACCCTTGTCGGCCTCCTCGCGTTGAGTCATTCGGCATACCTGGCCGCGAAGGCGCTGCCCAAGAAGACATAATACCGACGCAAGGCCGGCGCTGCGGCGAGCGTGCGGTCTGGTGCCGTGAGCTGTCCTACAGCTCCTGGGGCTGGAGCAGAGAGTCCCAGCCAGGTGGGCTGGCCCCTGCCTGGCATTAACAACTTAATCTTCATGCAGCAATTTCTGCACCCGCGATGCATGAAATGGAGAGAGCAGGGAGATGCTGGTTCATATGACTTACAACGCCGAGGGGCTTCACCAGCAAGTAGGTGTTGGCTGGCAGAAAGCCCTGGAACGGAAAATCCCCGCATTTCCTCATCCCTGCCCAAGATGGGCGCCTCGCCCAAGCGTTGGCGGCGTCATAGGCTGGCCAGGGGCAGCCATTGCGCTGCTGACGGTCTGCATCCCCGATGCTATACTGGTGTCGACAGCATCCTGGCCGGGAAACCTGGTAAGGGGTACGAAGCTTAGGTGACAGGAGGTGCAGCCATGTCCAGGGTTACGATGATACAGCACATCAACATTCAGATCAGCAATCGGGAGCGGACCCGAGAGTGGTATGAGAAGGTGCTGGGGGCGGAGTTTCTGGACCGTGGGCCGGAACTCAACAGTAGACAGCTCCAGTTGCGGATCGGCAGCGGGGAGATTCATACGACGCATACCCCCAACCCCGCTCCATCGGGCCATTTCGCGTTAGAGATTCACGACTGGGATGAAATGATCGCCAACCTGGACGCGCTGGGCGTCCCCTATACCCCCCCCACCATCCGCGCCTATAGCGGCGGACACTCGACCTATATTCAGGATCCTGACGGGAATAGGATCGAGCTGGTGCAGCATCCTCTGGGGTTGAAAGACTCACAGGGCAACAAGGTGGAAATGGTCCATGACTCCAAGAGCCTGACGTGGGCCAGGCTCCCCGGCTACGGCCCTACTACCTAACGTTGCTCGTCACCCCGCTGGCAGTAGGGCACCGCGATGGCGCAGAGCACTCCGATGGTTCCCGCCGTCATAACCATCCCGAATCGGAAGCTCTGCGCTTCGTCTCAACAGACCTCACGACCGACGCTAGCCTCCCAGACGTGTGATCAGCACCCACATGGGCCGCTTGCCAATATCATACGTCCCGAGGGGCGTGAGCGCACCCGTATCACTATTGACTCGGTACGCGGCCAGACGGTTCGACGCCGAGCCGGCGGCGAAGAGGAAATGGCCCTCAGGGTCGAGGCTGAAGGCGCTGGGGACCGCTTCGGTCGCCACCTGCGCGAGGGCCGTCAACCGCCCGGAGGCGCCGTCTACGGCGAAGCACGCGATGCTGTTGTGGCCGCGGTTCGGCGCGTACAAGAATTGCCCCGAGGGTGTGATTTGAATCTGGGAACAGGTGTTCCTTTCAGAGTAACCTTCTGGCAGTGTGGTGATCGTTTGCAAAGCCGACAGCGTTCCCGCCGACGTGTCAAGGCGATAGCCGGTGACACTGCAGCCCTGCTCGTTGGAAAAGTAGAGAATGTTTTGGGTGGGATGAAAGCAAAAGTGGCGTGGCCCCAAGTGTTCTGTCGGCTCGACCTTGAAAGGTGAGTTGGGAGTCAGATGGCCGGTGTTTTCGTCGAACCTGAACTGGAAAATCGCGTTGGGACCATTCCCCGCGATGTGGGGCACGAAGGCAAACTTGTTGGAGGGGTCAGTCTGCATGGCGTGGGCGCCCGTGGCCGTTTCGAGCCATTCGATAGGTGGGCCTCCTACTGCTCCGTCAGCACCGAGAGGATGGACCGCGGCACGGGCACCTTGATAATAGGCGGACAGCAAAAACCTGCCCCTGCGGTCTGTGGCCAGAAAGGTGGGAGGAGCCTCCGGCGCTACCGTCCCGCTCTGCGTCAGCCCTCCGGTGTTTGGGTCGATGCGGAAGCTGGATATCCCTGGCACATTGCGATGCCCGACGTAGAGCACCTGCCGGTCCGGGCTTATGGTCAGTGGGGACGGCCCACCCGACACCGGCACCTCGCTCTTTGGCGTCAGTTGACCGGTCGCGGCATCCATCGTCAAAACTCGGATCTTGTCATCATCTTGGAGGGAAACATACATGTAGTGTGGCATGGGTCGACCTCCTTAGCATTCTCTCATGTTTCTTGTTGTCTCAGTCACCGTACACCGCTTACAGCCGGTTCAGTGTAGCCGTCCCTGCAACTCCTCCCCACAGCGTGTCTCTCTCTGGCTGTCCCCGTAGAGCGTCGGCGCTCCCGATACGCTTACAGGCCATACAGCCGCCTTGGGTTAGCATCGAGGAATTTGGCCGCCGTGGCGGCGTCGATTTTCCCGTCCTCCCGCAGCTTCCGCAGGGCCACCAGCTCCGAAGCGGTATCGTTGTGCCCATAGTCTGTGCCAATCATGATGTTGTCGTCCCCCACGTACTGACGCACATAGGGGATGTCATCGGTGGTCTGGCAGGCCACGTACATGTGGTTATCCCGCAAGGCGTCCGGGCCGAACCACTGCCTGTTCCCTCTCCGGAACCGCAGCTCCATATCGTTCAAGGCATATGGGATCCACTGCGAGCTGACCTCGATAAAGGCCCACCGCAGGTCTGGAAACTTTGCAGGGGTGCCCTTCATGAGCAGATCGTGAAAAGCCCCCACCACCGGCAGCTTGAACTGGGCGCCCTCTGCCCACGCAGTGGCAGGGGGGTCGAGCCTGGCCGCCTCACGGTACAGCGGGTAGAAATACGGATCCGATAACCGCCGGTCTCCCTCGACTGCGCGCATGAAGACGCCGCACGCGCCGTGCTCCCGGCCCCAGTGGATTTCCTCCAGGGCCTGGTCCAGGCTCAGCACCGGCGGCACCACGACCCAGCGCAGGCGACCGCGTTCCTGGCGCCAGGTCTCTGCCAGCCAACGGTTGTAGCTCCGGCAGAGGGCCACCTCCACCTCCGGCCGGCGCGTCAGTGGCCGCAAGAAGATCGTCGGATACAGGACATGCACATCAACGGCAAGCGCATCCATATGGGCCAGCCTGGTGGCGATATTGGAGACTTCGCGGGCCTCGTCGGGCGTATCCTTGCCAATGTTGGTGTTCTTGGCAAACGCCCTGCCTTCGATCAACCAGTACTCTCGGTCCCCGCCAGCTTTTGGGACGACCACCTCAGGCTTGAAGGGACTCTCTGCCTCCTCCATGTACTCCCACGTCCGTTCCGTCTCCACGACATGGGCGTCAGCATCGATCACTGCCATGCTCGCTCCTCCTTCATGCGGCGCCCCTACCCTGCCACGCGCGGCCAGACAGGGGCTCCACATGACTTCGACCCTGGCCGCCGGAAAGCACCCCGCTATTCCGGAGCGGCCAACGCGGCACGCCTACTCGCCCCAGTGGACCGTGTTCCACGCCTCCAGATCCTTGACCTCACCCGCTGGCTCGGGCGGCGGCGGTAGCTGGCCATCGTTGTACAACCGCACCGCATTCCCGCACAGGACCTTGGCGCGCGCCTCCGGCGTGAGGTGTCCCAGATCCTGCGCAATGAACCGGGTTGCCCCCGGCCAGATGCAGGCACTGTGCGGGTAGTCGTTGGACCACATAAACGTGTCCAGGCCGTATTCGGGGAGCAGCTTGCAGCCGACAGTATCTTGAATGAACACCCCGTAGACCTGCCGGTAGATGTACTCGCTGGGCGGCTGGGGGAGGTCGCGCTGCCTACCCAGACCGGTAGGCGACGGAGCAAAGCTCACCTGGTAGTAGTCGAACTCCTGGGCGAAGAACGGGATCCACCCCACCCCGGCCTCCGCGACCACCAGGTTCAGGCCGGGGTAGCGCTCAAAGACGCCCGCGGCAATGATGTTGCCTACGGCCTTCATGCAATCCCACTTATGGCCCATGGCACCATCGGGCATGAGCCCACTGCGCTGCTGCGGCGAGAAGTGCAGACGGCCCGGGCCCGAATTGATATGCATGTTGACCGGCATCGCCAGGTCTTGGCAGGCAGCCCAGAACCGCTCATAGTGGTCCGAGCCGTAGAGCAATTCTTCCGCTGGTACCAGCCCGATAGCAGCACCCCGCAGGCCGGCCTTGCGGCAGCGCTCCAGCTCCTGCACCGCGTGCTCGATGTTCCACAACGAGATCATAGCCAGGCCCCAGAGGCGCTGCGGGGCCGCACTGCAAAATTCGATCATCCAGTCGTTGTAGACGCGGCAACACGCTTCCTCAAGCTCCACGTCACCCGTCACCCAGGCGGCATTGCCGCGGGTGGGATAGAGCACCTCGGC
>Ga0209382_10011610_pt1 | contig 10932 bp, 6 predicted proteins | sample SoiMetdeltSBSDD5_FD_187599 | JGI IMG/M metagenome (GOLD analysis project Ga0209382, IMG submission 187599) | Bulk soil microbial communities from a Populus tree surrounding site in Tennessee, USA - Soil MetaG P. deltoides SBSDD5 (SPAdes) (version 2) | ecosystem: Environmental > Terrestrial >...
AGTGTGATGATGCTGACCGAGACGAAGAACTCGTTCATCGACTTGATGATGTTGTGGAACAGCACCGACTCCATCGCCGTGTTCCAAATCGACAGCGCTTCCTGGTCCTGGTGGTCGAAGTTGTGCCGCTTTCCGATGATCGTTCGAATCTCGTCTTCAAGCGGACCACCTTTGAAGAAATCGAGTTTCCCTCTCGATGCGAGGTCCAGCACCAGCTTCTCCGAAACGCTCTCGTATGGCGCCGCGATCATAGCGGACAGCGTGTCGGGTGTGTTCAGGCCACCGGCCAGCGGGAAGTCCTTCTTCATGGTTTCGTAGGGAATGAAAAGACGTTCGTTATCGGCGCCCGTGTAGTTGGAGTCCTGCTCTTTCTTTCGAATTCTCCCGATAATTGTGTAGGGAATGCCATTGAGCTGAATCTGCTGATCGATGAGATCGCGATCCGCAAAAAGCTGGCGCGCCGCTTCGTATCCGATTACAACAACACGACGGGCTTCCTGGTTGTCGTCTTCGTTGATCAAGCGTCCGCGATCGACTTCGATCGTTCGAATTTTTTGATAGACCGGCCAGATCCCGCTCATCTGAAGGCTCGCTGCGTTGAACGGACTCTTCACGCGAAGATTGCCTTTCATGATTTCGGGAGTGACGTCTTGCAGCAGTTTCGAGTCTCTCTTCAGGGCGAGCACGTCTTCGAATTCGATGCGAATGGGACGCCCTGCCCGCTCGCCGCCGGCCTGCATGCTGGTGCGGCCGTTGCGAATGATGAGAATGTTGCGGCCGAGCTCCCGGAGGACCGTCTCGTTGCCCCGCTGGAATCCTTCACCAAGCGCGGACAGGATGACAATCGAAATTATTCCCCACATGATGCCGAACATCGTGAGGAAGCTCCGCATCTTGTTGGCGCGCAGGTTGTCCAACACCTGCAGAAGAATGTTCATGCGTCAATTCTCATTCGGCTTACTGAAGGATGACTTTCTGTCCGTCAGCCAGGCCTTGGACGATCTCGGTTTTCGTCCCATTACTAACTCCGACTTTCACAGGCTTCTTTTCCTTGCCCGACTGTGTGCCGCGGGCGGGCACTTCGACGGATGCGTTTCGCTGCGCATCATAGATCACGGCTTTTTCAGGAACCGTTAGCGTTCCCTTATGCTCCTCGAGCACAATCTCGGCATTCGCCGACATGTTGGCACGAAGCGCACCACTTGCGTTGTCGATGGAGACTCGCACTTCGAAGCTCACGACGTTGTCCTTCTCGACTCCCAATGGCGAGATCTGCGTCACGCGTCCGTCGAACTGACGATTCTTGAACGTCTCGACCCGGATGCGTGCGGGAAGTTCCAGCTTCACGAGGCCGATATCCGACTCATCGACCTTCCCTCGAACAAACACTTCGTGAATGTCACCGAGCACCATAACCAATGTTGCGCCAGCGCCCAGGTTGAGGATTGAAGAAACGGGACTGCCGATCTCGACGTCTCGCGAGAGCACCATTCCTTTAATGGGAGATCGAATCGTAGCGTTGCTAAGTTCCTCTTCCGAGCGCTCGACTGCGGCTTCGGACTGAGCGACGGTGGCATCTGCCTGGGACACCCGCGCCTGTGTGACGGAAAGTTGGGCCTTCGCCGCACGCTGCCTATTCTCGGCGACTTCGACCGCCATGCGAGAATCGTCGAGGTTGGATTGAGGGAGCAGTCCATCATTGGCAAGCTGTTCGGCGCGATCGCGATTGCGGCGAGCAAACGCGATGTCGACGCCTTCCGCCTCGATCTTGTTCTTATCAAACTCTGCCTGGGCTGCCTTTACATTTGCTTGCGCTCCAAGCAGAGTCGCACGCGCTTCGTGAAGCCGCGCTTGAAGATTCTCTTTGTCGAGTTCAACCAGGATCTGGCCTTCCTGCACGATGTCGCCGATCTGGACCTTGATTTCCTTGATGATTCCGTTGGCTTTGGATTTGATCTCAACTTTGGATATCGGCTCGATCTTTCCGATTGCGACGACCGACCGGGCGAGATCGCCCCGCTGCACGGTAGTCAGTCGAGAAGGATCAATTTCGGAAGCCGGCCGCGACATAACGGAAACACTATAGACACCTGCGCCGACAACGATAACGAGTAGCAAAATGATAACGATCAGCTTTCGCGACTTCTTTTTCGGCATGTGTTCAATTTACGGAGATTCGGCAAAATGTGTTCCCGAAAAGTAGGGGAGGGTGGCCGCCGGGCAGCTCGAGTCTCGGACGCTCCCGCACGCGCCCGCCTAGTGTAGTATCGACTATCACGATGTCGATTCTTCGTACTGTTCGTTGGGGCATGATTGGTTGCGGCGAAGTAGCTGAGGTCAAGAGCGGCCCCGGATTTCAAAAGGCGAACGGATCAGCTTTGGTCGCCGTCATGCGACGCGATCGGGTAAGAGCCGAGGACTTCGCCACTCGCCACGGCATTCCACGCGTACACTCGCAAGCCGACGCGCTCATTGACGATCCGGAAGTGGATGCGGTCTATGTGGCGACTCCACCATCGAGCCATTGTGAGCTCGCGCTGAGAGTAGCCGGCGCGGGCAAGCCTTGCCTGGTCGAAAAGCCGATGGCAATCAATCACACGGAGTGTGTCCGGATGGTGGAAGCATTTCGTAGAGCAGGCGCGCCGCTCTGGGTAGCATATTACCGGCGGGCACTTCCTCGCTTTTTGAAGGTACGGACGCTTCTGGAGTCCGGCGTCATCGGACGCCTGACGTCCGTTCACGTCCGTGTGCACGCTGCTCTTTCGACAGGCGAGAGGGCCCGCGCATGGCGCTTCGACCCCGCCATTGCAGGAGGCGGGTTGTTTCTAGACCTGGGTTCGCATTGCTTCGACCTACTTGATTTTCTCGTTGGTCCTATCTCGGCTGTCGAGGGGTTTGCAGTCAACAGCGGCCGCGCTTACGCGGCCGAAGATGTTACCGGCGCGGTGTTTCGATTTACAGGCGACGTCGTGGGGACTGGCATCTGGAATTTCAATGCGCCTGACATCGTGGACCACATTGTTTTCACTGGTTCGGATGGTGAATTGAAGACGCCCGTCTTTACAGACAGCGACATCTCGGTTGTGCACGGCGGAAAAGAAGATGTCTACCGCATGCGCAATCCACTCCATGTCCACCAGCCGCTAATCCAGACGATCGTTGATGAACTTCTAGGACGTAGCACGTGCTCATCGACGGGCGAGACCGGTGCCCGCGCCTCGTGGGTGATGGACCGCTGCCTGACAAACTATTACGTTAGGATTCCGCCTCAACCGAGGCTATCAGCGCCTTGATGTAACCAAACGCGAAACGAGTTCAGAAATAAACGCGGAGCGACAGCTGGATATTTCGCTCGCCACCGCCAACGCCGCCGCCCTTTGTCGTCACTTTGCCAAAGTTCGCGCTAGTGGGGTCGAAGTTCACGGCCCTGGTTCCGGGGATACCACCGCTGCCTCCACCCCAGTTGGGATGATTGATGAAGTTAAATGCTTCGGCACGGAACTGAACCCCTGTAGTTTCCGTAATCGGAAATGATTTGAACAATCCGAGATTCCAGTTCTGTAATCCCGGTTGGTGGATCAGATTTCGAACGCGTTGGGTATTGAACGTCCCGGCTGCCGGGGCTGTAAAGATGGGCGTGCCGTCAGAATTCTTGGTTGCGAACCATTGGCCATTTGTGCCGAATGTTCCGATAATCTTAGGATCGCCATTGACCACCCAGTATTGCCCATTGATGCCACAATCGAAGTTCGAGTCGAGTCCCACACCTGCGATGTCCCTGGATTGTGAAACGCCGCAAGGTGTCCCGGTTTGGAATTGACTGATTCCGCTAACTTGCCATCCACCCAGCAGTTTGCCGCTCAGCTTCGATGTGTCGCTGAAAAACGGCAGTCCGTAGATGTAGTTGATCACGAGAATATGACGTGAATCGAAGTCGGAGGGTCCCCACATCGTCCTCCTGTCGTAGGTGTTGGGAACGACATCGCGTTGGTTCGAGCCATCATCCATACTCTTCGACAGCGTATAAGCCACACCAAATGCGACCTTGTTTGACCAGCGGCGTGTCCAGTTCAATTGCAGCGCGTTATAACGCGAGGTGGCTACATTGTCCGTCTGACGAATCGAACCGAACCCTTTATACGGCCGCAAAAAATTGAGATTCGCGGCCGGGTCTGCCGCGACAGCAGCCGTTGTCGGCTGATTGATATTCGCCTCGCGCTGCAAATGGAGGCCGCGCCGGCCTACGTACGCGACGGTGAGGAGCGTTTTCAAAATCAACTCTCGCTCGAATGTGACGTTCCAATTCCATGCTTCCGGATTGTTGAAAGTCTTACTCTGGGTGGTCACGACCAGCGGGACGTTCCGGGGTCCACCTGCTCCAGGATTGTCGACAGAGCCTAGTGTGACGCTGGCGTTCGGTTGAAATGGTGGATTTCCGCCGAGGAAAATAGAGTCGCTTACACCGAGACGCGTGATGAAGCGTCCAGCGCCGGTTCGAATCACGGTTTTGTCGTTCAGCCGGTAGGCCATACCAAGGCGCGGCTGGATGTTGCCCCACTGGATGTCCGAGTAATGGTCTGGAACGCCGCGGAACAAACGGCTGAAATCGAATTGATTCGGGTCCGCCTCGGGGACGCGGCCCTTGGCAGAGGCCGGAAACCGGCTGCCGGGAATGACCATGCCATTGTAAAGATCCTTTGTAGATCCTCCGTCGGTAACAAGACCGTTCTTGTCAATCGTGCCAACGACGAGGCCTGTCGTGCGATCAATCGTCACGGCTTTGCTCGGATCGTAGAATCTTGGATCAAACGCGATCATGTTTCCCCACAACGCATGGTACGGAACAATGACGCTATAACGCGCGCCGTAGTCGACGTGTAGTTTTTGCGTTGCCGACCAGGAATCTTGAGCGAAGCCTTCCCACATGTTGGCTCGAAACAGCGTGTAGGCGCGATGACCGATTTCCGAATAGGTATCGAACAGTCCTAGAGCCGCGTTGGCTACTGCGACTCCGGTTCCTCCCGCACGGCCGTCCGTGAACTGGAACTGCCCATTCTGGTTGTTTGTACAGGTCGGGCAAGCTTGCACGTTGATCTCGTCATTGTCGTTCTCGGCCCTCTCGAACAACAAGCCACCGAACTTCAGCGTGTGGCTTCCCCGGATCCACGTCAGACTGTCGGACAAGGTTATAATTGGGCCAGAAGAGCGTGATGGATATGGCCCGCCGCTCAACGTCGAGAAGTTGGCCATGGTCACTGTTGGGATTCGGCTCGGCATCAGCTTCCCGTCAGCGAATATGTAGGGATAATCGAGCCGGCAGGGCAGAGCGCAGGCCTTCGTCCGATCGAAGAAATGTGCTGTATCGACTGGAATCCGCACAACGTCCACGCTCGCAGTCACCAAGACCTCATTCACCTTCGTTGGGCTAATGGTCCACACGTGGTTCAGGGAATTAGTTTGGTTGGGCCGGTCAAAAAACTTCGGAGTACGATCGGTGTTGCCATCCAAAGGTTGATATTCGAGATACGTGTAGTTCTGGCGGCGGAACGTGAGCCGCTGCCTTGTCGTCAGGTTCGCATCGAGAGATATCGAGTCCTTTCGTTGATCATAAGTGTGGCGAGCGGCGGCAAACCAGTTGCCGTTGCCGCCGATGAAATTCGTGAGGTTCGGAGCCGGCCACGCGTTCAGAATACCGAGCCCGTTAGGACTTCGCCGGTCTATTGGAATGATATTGCCGGGAAAGCAACCATTCGTATTGTAGTTGCCAGGCGAAATGACCTGCCCGCACTGCGAGGCCGCGGCCGACTGCGGGTCCCTAATGAACACAGGTATCTTATTCCCGGCTGAATCGCTGCGCGTGATGAAAGGATTATTCGGGTCAAGCAGCTCGCTGAAGTCGCCTTGGCGCATCTTCATGGTTGGAACGCTGAGCAGTCCGTTGTCCCCGATCCTTGAGCCCGACTCGATAAAGTTGTATTTGAGCCATTCCTGGCCCCAATAGAAGAAAAGCTTGCTCTTATCTGTGTTGAATTTTTCCGGAATGTACACGGGGCCGCTGAAGTTGTACCCAAACTGGTTGTAGTGCAGAGGCGCTGCGGACCCGGTCACCGGGTTGGCATTGCGGGACCAGGTGTTCGCGTTCAAGGCATTGTTGCGAAGATACTCGTATGCGGCGCCGTGGAACTGCTGCGTGCCCGTCTTGGTCGTAATGCGGATCTGGGCGCCGGAGGCGCGGCCGTATTCCGGCGAGTAATTCGCAGTGAGAATCTGGACTTCCTGCGTGGAGTCCACGTCAGCTACCCCGATACTGGTACCGTTGGAACGCGTGCGAGTGGCCGGAGCGCCATCAAAGGTGATCAAATTTTCGGGGTTTCTGGAGCCGTTGAAATTCGCCGGGCCCTGGCTCAAACCGAAGGTAAGATTCGCGAGAGTGTTGCCGCGGGCACCTGGAACCAACGATGCTAGACCGACGGGGTTGCGGCCATTGAGCTCGAGCGAGTCAATCTGCTCTCTCGTGATGAGCTTTTGAACTGTTGCCGATTCCGTTTGTACTAACGCAGTTCTCGCCTCAACTACGATGCTTTCTGTCGCGACCCCTACCTTGAGCGTCGCGTCGATCGCCAGACGTCCGCTCGGGTCCAGCTTGTTATTTGTCGATTCGTACCTTTGAAAACCAGGCTTATCGGCGCTCATGGTATAGAACCCGGGCGGGATGTTGGTTATGGTGTAAAAACCAGACTCATTCGTCCTCACCTGACGTTCGATGCCAGTCTGATTCTTGATCGTGACAGTGGCATCCGGAACGGATGCGCCGGACGGATCCCTGACAAACCCAGAAATCGTGCCGAGATCCGATTGTGCAAACAGTATTTTCGAAACCACCAGGATCGTCACAAACACTAGAATGCTAGTGCGGTTTGCATTCTTCATATTGCGCTCCGTATGGAAAAATCTTTGGTTAATGACCAAACCTCAAAACAAAAACTTCAGCGCAAACTGGATCGGGTGAAGAGGTATAGGGCCCCCCGCCTTGCCTGAACGCCGCGCAAGCCGACAGCCGTTTTATGTAATCGATTTCATTAGTGATGTAAACGGTTGCAGATCTTAACAACGCATATGCCATGGAGCAAGAAAAAATCGTCGATCGGCTGGATGATCAGCCGTGATTTATCTTGCCGCGTCTGGAATCTATTGTTACATTTGCAACCATTCACTCCAGCCATGAAATCGTTTACATAATCGATCACTGTAGAGTGTCGGAGGTCCAGAAGAAGCAGAGGCTATCGTTAAATCCGAGGAACACTTCGTCACATCTTTAGGAGTTGCCCCATGCAGATCATCCGAGAACCCAAACTATATGATGTTTGTATCGTGGGCTCCGGCGCAGGAGGAGGCATGGCAGCCAAGGTCCTCGCCGAGGCCGGCGCCGAAGTCGCGCTACTCGAAGCGGGAACGATGTGGGACACGGAAAAAGACTCGAAGATGTTCGCATGGCCATACGATTCGCCGCGGCGCGGAGCCGCGACGCAGGAGAAGCCTTTTGGCGAATTCGATGGTTGTATCGGCGGTTGGGATATCGACGGCGAGCCCTATACGAACGCTCCGGGTACAACGTTCGATTGGTTCCGGGCACGCATGCTCGGAGGTCGCACCAATCACTGGGGCCGCATCTCACTCCGGTTTGGACCTGACGACTTCAAACGCCGGAGCATTGACGGCCTTGGAGACGACTGGCCGATCACGTACGACGATCTGAAACCCTATTACGATAAACTCGATCAGCTCGTCGGCATTTTTGGATCAATTGAGAACCTGCCAAATGAGCCCGACGGAATCTTCCTGCCGCCGCCGAAACCGCGCTGCTACGAATTACTCGTGAAGCACGCATGTGATCGCCTCGCAATCACGTGCATTCCTTCACGACTCTCGATCTTGACGCGACCATTGAACGGCCGTCACGCATGCCATTACTGCGGCGAATGCGGTCGCGGCTGCAAGGTTCATGCGAACTTCTCGTCCCCGTCAGTCCTCCTGCCGCCTGCGCTACGTACTGGCCGGCTGCGAATTGTCACCAATGCGATGGCGCGTGAAGTAACAACAAACGAAAACGGTCTCGCAACAGGCATCTCGTACGTGAACACACAAGACAAGCGTGAGTATCACGTTCGCGCTCGAATCGTCGTGTTGGCGGCGAGCGCCTGCGAGTCGGCGCGTCTACTCCTCAATTCGAAATCCTCGAGATTTCCCAACGGGCTCGCCAACGCAAGCGGCACCGTGGGACGCTATCTCACCGATTCAACCGGTCTGACGGTTCGGGGATACATTCCAAAAATGGCCAACGGTGTGCCGCACAACGAAGACGGCGTTGGCGGTATGCATCTTTACGTGCCATGGTGGCTGGATAACAAGAAACTCGACTTCCCGCGCGGATACCACATCGAGCTCGGGGGTGGACGTCGCGGGATTCCCTCGTTCCCATTCATGAGCAACATCGAACGCTACAACGGCGTAGGCGGCTACGGTAAAACTCTCAAAAGCGATTACCGAAAATTCTGGGGCTCGGTCTTAAGCTTCTCTGGCCGCGGCGAGATGGTTGCAAACGACGATTGCTATTGCGAGATCGACCCGCGCGTCGTTGACAAATATGGAATTCCGGTGCTTCGCTTTCACTGGAAGTGGTCAGAATACGAGATCAAGCAAGCGAAGCACATGCAGGACACCTTCCGCGGAATTATCCACGAGCTTGGCGGGACGCCTCTGGAAGCAATGCCGTCCCAGGATCAGTTTTACGGCCTCCTGAACGGCGGCCGCATTATTCATGAAGTCGGGACGACTCGAATGGGCGACGACCCGAAAACCTCAGTCGTCAACAAGAACTGTCAGGCGCATGAAGTGAAGAATCTGTTCATCGCTGATGGCGGACCCTTCGTCTCGAATGCCGACAAGAACGTAACGTGGACGATTCTCGCGCTGGCGATGCGAACAAGCGAATATATCGCGCAAGAGCGCAATAGATTGAGTATTTGAATAACGCGATCATAAGGAACCCTATGAAACCAATCTCACGTCGCAAAGCTCTGCAAATATTCGGCTCGGTGCCAGTGGCTGCGGCAGCGATCGTGTGGACATCGGCCGAGACCCAAGCAGCGCAAGCTCAGGCTCAAGCAGCCAGGCGTCAAGCCGCGGAGCGCGGCTCGCCTTTCAAGCCGAAGTTTTTCACACGGCATGAATACGCCACTGTCTTAGTTTTAGCGGATTTGATCATTCCTAGAGACGAGCGATCCGGCAGCGCTAGCGATGCAGGTGTCCCGGAATTCATGGACTTCATGATGATCGATCAGCCGGTCCGGCAGACCGCGATGCGCGGAGGCTTAGCGTTTATCGATCATTTGTGCGACGCTCGCTTCGACAAGCCCTTCATCGAGTGCACCGATGCCGAGCGGAGGCAAGTGTTGGATGACCTTGCGTACCCCGGGAAGGTCGACCCTGCATTTGCGCACGGCGCGGCCTTCTTCGGCAGTTTTCGCGATCTGACTGCTAGCGGCTTCTGGACGAGCAAGATGGGCATCGAGGATCTGCAGTACCTCGGAAATAAACCTGTGGCTGAATGGAAAGGCTGCCCTTCCGAGGCGCTGGAGCATCTCGGAGTGAAATACGAGGGGGAGTGATGCGAACTTTCTACGCAATATTAATAGTCGTCGGAATGACGCTCTTCGGCGAAGCTCAACAATCCAAAACGACGTGGCGTGTGCTGTTTGACGGCACATCGCTCGATGCCTGGCGTGGCTACAGAACCGACAAGGTTCCGTCGGGCTGGACCATCGCAGATGGTTTACTGGCAAAGGATGGGTCGGTAGGCGACATCGTCTCAAAGGATGAGTTCGGCGACTTCGAATTGGAACTCGAATGGAAGATCGCCGAGGCAGGCAACAGCGGCATCTTTTATCGTGGCACTGAAGAATATGACCACATCTATTGGAGCGCACCGGAATACCAACTGCTCGACGACATCAAAGCGGCAGACAACAAAACACGATTAACGTGCGCCGGCGCGGCCTACGCTCTCTATCCTTCGCCTGCAGGTCATTTGAAGCCTGTGGGCGAATGGAACCGGACGCGGATCCTCGCAAAAGGTTCTCACGTTGAGCACTGGCTGAACGGCGTGAAGCTGCTCGAGTACGAGCTTTGGAGTCCCGAGTGGGAAGCCAAAGTGAAGTCGAGTAAGTTCGCCATGTATCCCAATTTCGGACGCGCGAAGAAAGGGCATATCGGCTTGCAGGGCGACCACAGCGGAGCTCTCGCCTTCCGCAACATCCGCGTGCGCGAGATTGGTTGAGAGATTCGTTTAATGCTGTCCGCTCAAATATATTTTCTGATTTGGGGTGACTCGTCATGAGCGAATCGAGGCGGAAATTTATTCGAAACGTAGCCATCGCGGGTACCGGTTTGACGCTAGTGCCGCGATACGTCATGGGCCGAGGCTTCGCAGCCCCAAGCGACCGCATGAACATCGCGGCTGTCGGAGTGGGCGGCCAGGGCCGTACCAATCTGGTCAATCTTGCAACGGAAAATATCGTTGCGATGTGTGACGTCGATTGGGGCTTCGCGAACAAAGGCTTTGATCGCCTTAATACCGATGTTGAAAGAGCGCGCGAGCGTCTGGCATGGCCAACGGACAAACCGTACCTCAATACGCAAGGCAGGCCCGAACCTCCACTCAAGGAAATCGAGCGCCAGCGGCTCGCTGCGCAAATCGACCGGACAATTCGATTGAAAGACGAACATCTCCCTCGCGCAAAGCGTTACCAGGATTACCGTGAGATGCTCGATCGTCAGAAAGACATCGATGCGGTTGTAGTTGCGACGCCGGATCACATGCATGCGCCAATTGCTCTCGCTGCGATGGAGCTCGGAAAACACGTCTATGTTCAG
>Ga0209382_10011611_pt1 | contig 10932 bp, 7 predicted proteins | sample SoiMetdeltSBSDD5_FD_187599 | JGI IMG/M metagenome (GOLD analysis project Ga0209382, IMG submission 187599) | Bulk soil microbial communities from a Populus tree surrounding site in Tennessee, USA - Soil MetaG P. deltoides SBSDD5 (SPAdes) (version 2) | ecosystem: Environmental > Terrestrial >...
CGAGGAGAAGGTCCGCATGGCGGGGGCTCGCCACGAAGTGGATCCCGAAGCGCTCCAGGTCGAAGACGGGGTTCGTGGTCGCCGCGATCTCCAGCTCGCAGCCGTTGCAGCTCCCGGCGTCGACCTGCCGCACATGGAGAGAGCGGCCCAGCCGACCCTGGATGCGATCGCGCAGCCGGCTCGCCGACTCCGCGACGTTAGGGCCGGGTTGGACGTCCATCCGAACGAACGTCGCCCGGCCGGCATCGTCGACGTCGAACGAGGCGGAATGGGTGAGCTGCTCACGGGTGTGGGCTGCGATCTCGAACTCACGGCCGGCCGAGACGACCTGCTCCGGGCATGCCGTGACGCACTCCCGGCACTGGATGCACGCGCCGTACGAGAGCGAGACCGTTCGTTGCCCGGGTGCCCCCGACGCGGCTCGGATCGCGCCGGTGGGACACGCGCTCGCGCACTCGTCGCAGGCGGTGCAACGAGTGAAATCGATGACCGGGAAGCCGAAGGCGGGCCGCCGCGAGAGCGGATGCGCCTCGGTCACTCTCCCCGTTTTCAAGCTCCCGGCGATGATCCTGAACATCCGCGTCCTCCTAGCGATCGTTCCCGGAATACGACAGGTTGAAGCTCTTGTTGATCACGGGGAAGTCGGGAACGATGTTCCCGGGCACGGCATGAGCGAGGCCGGGCCAGTTCAGAAAGCTCGGGTCCGTCACCTTCACGCGGGACAAACCGCCCTGCGCATCGGTGGCGATCCAATGCAGGCAGGGCCCGCGCCAGCCCTCGACCCAGCCCAGTGCCGACGAGGAAGGCGGCAGGCGTTCGGGCAGGGGCGCCACGAGCGCGCTGTCGGGGAGCGCTCCCAAGACCTGACGCAGGATCGAGAACGACTGCTCGACCTCACGCGCCCGGACCATCAAACGAGCCCGGACGTCCCCTCCTTTTTCGACGGGCACTTCGAAGCGCAGCTCCTCGTAGGCGTCGGTGGGATGGTCTCGCCTGAGGTCGGCGTCGATGGCCGACGCTCGCGCCGCCACTCCCACGACACCGAGATCCCGCGCCGCCTGCGGACTCAGGATGCCGGTGGCATCCACACGATCCGTGAAGGTCCCCGAATCGATGAGCAGCGTGATGAGGTCGTCGAACTCCGCCTCCATCTCCGTCAAGTGAGACCGCAGCCGCTGCGCGCCCTGGGGCGACACATCCGCCTTCACGCCGCCGAGGGCCACGGTCCCACGCAGAAGGCGCGTTCCGAACACCGACTCCTGCAGGCGGACGAGCCGCTCGCGCATCGTCTGCGCGCGGCTCGCGGGTACCACGAAGGCGACGTCCGTGGCGATCGCGCCGATATCGGCGACGTGGTTGTAGATACGCTCCAGCTCGAGGAGCACCACGCGCAGGGCACGTGCCCTCGCGGGAACCACCACTCCGGAAAGACGCTCGAGCGCGTGGGCGTAGGCCAGGCTGTGCCCGACCGCGGTGTCACCCGAGACCGACTCGGCCAGGAAGAGCCCGTGGCGCCAAGGGAGACGTTCGAAGCGCTTCTCCGTCCCCTTGTGCACGTAGAACAGCCGAAGTTGGAGATAGAGCACGGGCTCCCCGGCGACACCGAAGCGGAAATGGCCGGGTTCGATGATCCCGGCATGGACGGGCCCGACGGGGATCTGAAAGACGCCCTCGCCCGTTACAGGGCGGAACGGATGACGATCGCCCGGTTCGCGAGGCACGGCGCCGCCGTCCGGAAAGTCCTTACGGAGGGCCCACTGGCCCTCGGGCCAGTCGTCGTGCAGGGCCACCGGCTTCGGGTTGGGATGATGGAGGGGGTCGAGGCCGAAGAAGTCCATCACCTCGCGCTCGAACCAGTTCGCGGCGGGATGCCTCCCCGCGATCGACGGGAACTGTGGCCGCGCAGGGTCCACGGTGGTCCGTGCCCTGAGGAACGTCTTCAGCCCCGGCAGCGACCAGACGTGGTGCAGCGCGAACGTCCCCGTCGATGCCCGCTCGTCGGTCGCGAACAACGACGCCAGGCGGCCGTCCAGGTTCTTCACGACACGTTCGGCCAGGGCGACGAGCTCACCGGGACCCGGCTCCACCACGACCTCGCCTGGCCTCACGTCTTGAACCGCCTCGTCGGCGAGGCCGAGGTTGGCGCACACCGTGGCACGGACCGAGCTCATACGGACCCCTGCACGACGGCCACCGCCGCATGAATCAAGGCCAGCAGCGGCTCCGGCAGGTAGAACGCAGAAGCCACCGCGATCACCGCCGACGCGAGCATCGTCATCGTTCCCAGATCGAGCTGCTCGGGCTCGGGCGGCTGCTCCCTCACCGGTTGAGGGCCAAACACGAGTCGACCCACCTGGTAGAAGAACCCGCAGAACAGCACGACCAGCGCGGCGAGGAAGATCGACGTGACGACGAGGTGCGGCCCGAAGAAGCCGGCCTTGAGGATCATCATCTCGCTGAAGAAGAGCCCGAAGGGCGGCGAGCCCGTCATGATCAGGACGGCCAGACAGAACAGGGCGCTCGCCACCGGCGTCCGGCCGAGACTGCCGGATCCGATGTCGTCGACGTTCGACGACCGGTGGAGCTGAGCGAGCGTGCCCACCGAGAAGAACGCGACGGGCTTGGCGATCGAGTGATACGTCATGTGCAGGAGCGCACCGAAAACGGCCGCCTCCGCGCCCAGGCCGAGGCCGATGGCCATGATGCCGACGTGCTCGATGCTCGAGTAGGCCAGGAGCCGCTTGAGATTCCACTGGATCAGGATGAACGGCATGGCCACGAGCACCGACAGCAGGCCTAGTGCCAACAACAGGCCGCTGGAGAAGTCCGGGCCCAGCGCGGCCTTCGAGATCAGGTGGATTCGGAGGAGGCAGTACACGGCCCCGTTCATCATGCCTACGGCCATGAGCACGCCGGCGGTCGAGGGCGCTTCGCGATAGACGTCCGGTTTCCACGTGTGCATGGGTGCAAGCCCGGCCTTGGTCCCGTATCCGATGAGCGCGAACACCACGCCGAGGCGCAGCGTGAAAGGATGGAGCTCTCCGGCTACCTCCATGAACCGTGTCCAGTGGAGGGCCGAGCTCCCCTCGCCGAGCACGTTCTGGCCGGCGGCGAAGAGCAGGACCGTCCCCAGGAGCGCGAACCCGAGTCCGAGGCTGCCCAGGACGAGGAACTTCCACGCCGCTTCGAGGGAGGTGTCGCCGTTGTGAAACGCCACGAGAAACACGGAGGCCAGCGTGGTCAGCTCGACCGCGATCCAGAGGAGCCCCAGGTTGTTGGAGACCGACACCAGCAGCAACGCGAAGACGTAGGCGGGCAGCAGCCCGTAGAACTCGCGGCTCATCCGCTCGGTGACGCGGCCCTTGGCCTCGTTGCGCCGGAGATATCCCACGCCGTACGGACCGGCCAGGGCCCCCACGAAACCCGAAAGCACCAGGATCAAGGCCGACAAGCCGTCGACGCGGAGGGCGTCGCCGAACGCGGCCGGCGTCTCGCCCCGGAGGAACTGCGCGGCCGTCGCCGCACAGAGCGCGAACGTCGACCACAGGCCGCCGACGAGCGCGAGCTCCTTCAGCTTCCGCGGGCCGGGAAGGCCACCGATGACGGCGGCGGCCAGAGGCACGAGCAGCGTCCAGAGAAGCAGGCTCACGTTCAACCCTTCAGCTTGGACAGGCGGCTGACGTCCATGGATTCGAACCGCTCGACGATCCGGTGGACCATGACCCCCAGGATGAGCACGGCCAGGATCACGTCGAAGGAAATGCCCAGCTCGACGATGAGCGGCATCCCCGAGGTGGCGCCCAACGCGACCAGGAACACCGCGTTCTCCACCGTGAGCAAAGCGAGGATCTGGGTGACGGCCTTCTTCCGCGTGACCATCAGGAACAGCCCGATCAGGAGCATCGAGAGGGCGACGCCGATGACGTGATGGGTGACGCCGCGCGTCCCCTCGGGCAGGCCCGTGCTGACACGGTAGCCGACGACGGTCAGCCCCAGGCAGACGAGGAGGGACGAAGGAACGTTCAGGAACGGCTGGATCTCGCGATAGATCCCGATGCGATCGATGACGCGCATGAGGAACCAGGGGATGAGAAACGCCTTGAGGCCCACCGTCAGCGCGGCCGTCACGAAAAGATGCGGCCTCCCCTCCGCGACGCCCATGGCCGCGGCCACGATCCCGAGCAGCAGCGACTGCACGCCGTACAGGCGGATGGCGGTGAACAGAGCCTTCTGTCCGACCATGAGAAAGGCGGTGACCAGCATCCCGGCCGAGCAGAGGATGAGGATGTCGCGAGTCATGTGAGGAGCCTCAAAGGAACCTTATGGCCATGGCGAGAAAACCGAGCCCCAGGGAAGTGGCCATCAGCTCCGGAACACGAAAGAGGCGAAGCTTGGCGTTGGTGCTCTCGACGAGCGTCAGGGCCACGGCCAACGCGAGAACCTTGATCAGCCAGGCCAGGAGGCCCATGGCCAGCGCGAGCGGGGTGATGCTCGTGGCGATGCCCAGCGGCCCGAAGAGATCGATGAGCAGTGTCACGAAGACCAGCTCCTTGATCGACGAGGCCCACTCGACCAGGGCGAGATCCGGCCCGGAGTACTCGAGCACCATCGCCTCGTGGATCATCGTCAGCTCGAGGTGGGTGGCCGGGTTGTCCACCGGGATCCGCCCCGCTTCCGCGATGAGCACGAGGAACAAGGCGGCCGCGGCGAGCCACTCGCTGGGGTGAAACGACACGCCTCGGGCGAGCGCGCCGCGCACGATCTCACCGAGGCCGAGCGAGCCGGCGGCGAGGGCCGAGGCGAAGAGGCCGAGCATCAGTGCGGGCTCGGCGAGGGCGGCGATCGTCATCTCTCGGCTGCTACCCATGCCGCCGAAGGGACTGCCGGTGTCGAGAGCGGCGACGGCAAGGGCGAACCGGCCCAGGGCGAGCGTCCCGACGAGCAGCAAAATGCCGCCGGCCCCCTCGAACGGCGCCGCGGCGAAGACGACAGGAACGAGGACGGCGGCGGCCAGCGCCGTCGCGAAATAGACCCTGGGCCCCGCCGCATACACCCAGGTCGCCGTATCCGAGCGCACCCGCTCCTTCCGGAGCAGCTTGCCGAGGTCGTAGTAGACCTGGAGCACGGGCGGGCCCTGCCGCGTCTGCAGGCTCGCCTTCATCTTCTTGATGACGCCACGCAGCAACGGCGCCGCCGCCAGCATGATCCCGGCCTGGAGGAGGGCGAGGAGCAGCCCGAAGGGAGTCCCGTCGATCACTGTTCCCCCCCGAGCCAGATCAGCAGGACGACGCCCAGGGCCAGAACGTAGGCGAGATACGCATGGAGGCTCCCCGCTTGCAGGATCTTCATCTCCTCGGCGACGCGCAGGACGCCGCGGGTGAGCGGCGCGTAGACGAAGCGCTCGAACGTCGGCTCGATCTCCGCGCGGAACCGGACCTCCCGAGGGAAGTACGGCGACACCTCGGCCAGCGCCTCCACCTCGCGCGTGGGCCGGTAGACCGCGCGGAAGATCATCATCAGCGGCTTCGAGAACGCCGTCGCCGTGTATTCCATCTGGGCGTCGAGCTGGCCGCCGCAGGCCCACGTCGGCGTACGCCGCAGACCGCCGTACGCGCGCCGGCCGAGGAGCGCGGCCAGACTCACGCCCGCGAGGACGACGGCGGCGAGCGCGGCCGGTGACACCTGGTCGAAGCGGCCGGGCCCCGGAGCGATCATGACCGCCCCGCGAACCATCTCCCCGGCGGGCCGGAGACCCGGAAGTCCGGCCATGACGGGCCCGAGCACGCGAAGGACGACACCGGGGAAAAGGCCGAGCAGCACGCACAGGACGGCAAGAAACGCTTGCGGGACCAGCATCACCATGGGAGCCTCATGGGCCCCCTCCGCGGCGCGGCTCCTCGGCCGCGCCAGGAAAGTGATGCCGAACGCCTTCACGAAACAGGCGGCCGCGAGCGCGCTCGTCAGCGCGAGCAGCGCGCCCGCCACGGGAAAGTTGAGACGCTCGAGCCCAGGCGTCGCTTGGAAGCCCAATAGGAGCGACTGAAACGCCAGCCACTCGCTCACGAATCCATTCAGGAGAGGAAGTCCAGCGATCGAGCCGGCGCCGATGAGGAAGAACAGGCCGGTCCAGGGCATGCGCCGGAGCAGGCCACCCATCGCCTCGATGTGCCGCGTCCCCAGCGCCATCACCACGCTCCCGGCGCCGAGGAACAGCAGCCCCTTGAACACCGCGTGGTTCAAGACGTGGTACAGGCTGGCGGCGATGCCGACCGACGCCAGCTCACCATGGCCGGAGGCCAGGACGGTCATGGCGGAGCCCAGGCTCAGCAGGATGATGCCCACGTTGTCGATGGTGCTGTAGGCGAGGAGCCGCTTCAGGTCGTTCTGCTGGAGCGCGTACAACACGCCCAGAACGGCGGAGACCGCTCCCACGGCCATGAGAGCCAGGCCCCACGACATGCGGGGCGTGCCCAACCCGAACGCGCAGACCTTGAAGAGACCGTAGACCCCGGCCTTGATGAGGACTGCGGACATGAGCGCCGAAATACTGCTGGGGGCGGCGGGGTGGGCCTCCGGGAGCCAGACATGCAGCGGCACGACACCCGCCTTCACGCCGAACCCGAGGAAGAAGAGGAGGAACAGGATGTCCCGGAGACGGCCCGTCGCCAGCCCGCCCGAGAGGAGCGTCGCGAACGACAAGGAGCCGGACATCGACGCGAGAATGAAAAAGCCGGCGACGAGACAGCCGGTCCCCACGTGCGACATGACGAGGTACAGGTAGGCCGAGCGCCGGCTCGCGCGGTTCTCATGCTCGGTGGCCACGAGCAGCGTGGTGGTCAAGCTCATCAGCTCCCAGGCGAAGAGAAAGCCGATGACGTCGTCGGCGACGAACACCGTCTCGATGGCTCCGATGAGAACGTTGAACGCCGCGCCCACGAACGCGGACCTCGAAGCCGGAACGGCATGAGCGAGATACCCCACGCTGTAGACGGCGATCGGCACCGCCAGGAGCCCGAGGACCAGCAGGAACCAGGCCGACAGCGGCGACACGGAATAGGCGACGGCGGCACCGGAGGCCGCATGTCGAAACAGCGAGCCGCGCCCGGAAACACCCGAAAAGACGACGGTGGCAGCGACGAGGAACGTGGCCACCGACGCGATGACCGAGCCGCCGAACGCGACCAGACGGCATGCCGTCGGGCGGCGTGCCAAACAGAGCGTCGCCGCGACCGTCAGCAGGCGCACGGCGAGTGCCGCGGGGATCGCGTCCGCCGGGAGCGGGAAGGGAAAGCCCAAGCTCAGCCCCTCCACCACACGAGGAGCACGAGCCCGAGGACGAGGACAATGACATAGGCGAGATACGCGTGGAGGCTGCCCGCCTGCAGATGCCGGAGCGCCTTCGCGACTCGCAAGACCCCGTTTGTCAGAGGGCTGTAGACGAACCGCTCGAACGTCGGCTCGATCTCGGCCCTGAACCGGACCTCCCGAGGGAAGTACGGGGACTCTTCCGCCATCGTCTCCACTTCACGCGTCGGCCGGTACACCGCGCGGAAGATCATCATCAGCGGCTTCGAGAACGCCGTCGCCGTGTATTCCGTCTGCGCGTTCAGCTCGCCTCCACAGGCCCAGGTCGGCGCCCGCCTCACTGTCCCGTACGCCCGGCGCCCCATCAGAACCGCCAGACCGACGCCCGCGAGGATGACGACGGCCGACGCCGCCGGTGACACCTGATCGAACCGGCCGGGACCGGGCGCGATGGTGGCCAGACCCCGGGCCATGTCGGCCGGCGGCGCAAGCCCGGGAAGATCGGCCATGACCCGGCCCAGGGCGCGAAGGACGACGCCCGGAAACAGGCCGAGCAGCACGCACAGGCTCGCGAGGAACGCCTGAGGGACGAGCATCACCGCCGGCGACTCCTGCGCCCGCTCCGCCGCCTGGCCGCGCGGCCGCGCCAGGAAGGTGATCCCGAACGCCTTCACGAAACACGCCGCCGCCAACGCCGTCGTCAGCGCCAGCAACGCACCGCCCACCGGAAACAGGAAATGCACGAGCGGGTCGCTCAAGACATGGAACCCGTACAGGAACGATTGGAAGACGAGCCACTCGCTCACGAACCCATTGAGCGGAGGGAGCCCCGAGATCGCCGCCGCCGCGATCAGGAAGAAGAGCGCGGTCCATGGCATGAGACGCTGGAGACCGCCCAGCTCCTCGATCTGCCGCGTGCCGGTCGACAGGGCCACTCCGCCGGCGCTCAGGAAGAGCAGTCCTTTGAAAACGGCGTGGTTCAGCGTGTGATAGAGCGCGGCGGCGATTCCCACCGCGGCCAGCGCCCCGTGGCCGTAGGAGAGAGCCATCATTCCCGCGCCGAGGCCGAGCAGGATGATGCCGATGTTCTCGACGCTGTGATACGCCAGGAGCCGCTTCAGGTCGTGTTGCATCAGGGCATAGAGCACGCCCAGCACCGCGGAGGCGCCGCCCAGCAGCAGAACGATCACGCCCCACGAGAGGCTGGGCGTCCCCATTCCAAACGCGCAGAATCGGAACATCCCGTAGATGCTGGTCTTGATCAGCACGGCGGACATCAGCGCCGAGATCATGCTGGGCGCGGCGGGATGCGCTTCCGGCAGCCACACGTGGAGCGGGATCATCCCGGCCTTGGTCCCGAAGCCGGCCAGGAACAGTCCGAACACGGTGTTTCGAACACCGGCGGGCACGTTCGCCGCGCTCGGGAAGCCGCGGAAGTCGAGGGTGCCCGCTCGGGATCCGAAGAGCAAGAACGCCGCGATGAGACACCCCGTGGCCACGTGCGACATGACGAGGTAGAGGTAGGCGGCTCGCCGGTTGACCCGGCTCTCGTGTTCTGTCGACACGAGCGCCGCCGTAGAAAGGGTCATGAGCTCCCAGGCGAAGAGGAATGTGATCACGCCTGCGGAGACGAAGATCAGCTCGACGGCGCCCACGAGCACGTTGAAGCCGACGCCGAGGAACACCGACCGTCGCTCGAGAGGGCCATGAGCGGTGTAGCCGATGCTGAAGAGGGCGATGGGGACGGCGAGCAAGGAGAGGACGAGCAGAAACCACGCGGCCAGGCCGTCCACCGCGTAGGTCAGCGCGAAGCCCGACGCCGAATGAGTGAGCAAGGTGCCCTCGGCGCCGGGCGCACCTCGCAGAACGGCCCACGCGAGAGCAGCTCCGAACGTCGAGAGGCTCGCTGCCCCGATGAATGCGGCCCGGCGTGCCGCCGCACGATGTCGGGCCATCATGAGTGTGAAAGCCATGATCGCCAGCCGGCCCCCGATCAGGACCGGCACACCGACTGTCGGGTCGAGCGCCCTCATCGTTTCGCTCGCTCAGCCGCCGCGGGCCCACACAGGAAACGGTGGCACCCCCGGGCAAATCAACACCGGGGCCCGCTGATTCCCCTGTCGACGCGTTCGATCACGTAGCGATGCCTCCTCCTCCAGCTCGGCACGCCGGCGTCCGGGAGGCGCATGGCTCATAAAGGGGCACCGACCTCGGTCGCGTATAGGCGAGAGTCGTGCCGGGGAGGCCACCAGGCTCATAAGTAATTCATGGTTAGAGGTATATGGACTGCGCGAGTCATGCTTCACGACGCGGCGGACGCGGCCGCAGGTGTTGTTTCAGCACGTGCGACGTTTCTTGGCCTTGGAATTGGTGCTGATTCAGCATACGTGGCGAGGCAGGTTCCAGCCGAGGTGCGGTTCTCGCAGACCTGCGAGCTCAGACCTTCGATCGAGACCGCGCGGCGCGGCGACGTCGTCGTGCGACGCTCATCACCCGGCTACGCGAGGAGGGGCTGGCCGAGGCCGCCGAGCGCGCGGCGGAGTCGTGTCTGCACCCTCTCCGCACCCTCTCCGGCCGCGAGGTGTGGAAATGTGGAAGAAAGTGTGGCAAACTTTCGGCCTCGTGTTCAGGGGGAGCTTCGAGCACCGCATCGATCCCAAGGGCCGCTTGCCCGTGCCGGCGGCCTTCCGGCGCGCCCTGGGAAAGAGCGAAGAGGCCGCGCTCGTCGTAACGCTGCATGACCAGTGCCTGGCGGTCTACGCCGCCAGCGAGTGGTCCCGGCTGGAGCAGCAACTCCTATCGTTACCGCCATTTGCCAAGTCCACGCAGGCGCTGTCCCGCCGCCTGGCCAGCCAGGCTGCCGATGCCAAACTGGACGTCCAGGGAAGAATCCTCCTTCCGCCGATGCTGCGCCGGGCGGCCGGGCTCGCATCCGACGTGACCGTGATTGGTGTCCTCAATCGCTTTGAGATCTGGTCGCCGGACGCCTGGGCGGCCTTCCTTCGCGATTCGGAGCAGCTCCTCGACGATGCGGCCCTCAATGCGGCCTGGCCGGCGCCTCCATCCACAGGAAAAACCTAACGCTCCGTTGATGTTTTCGTTGACACCCCTGTGACGGGGGTACTAGACTTCCTGTGGACTTTTGTGGAAAAAAGTGGTCTCAGTGTCGGTTCTGAGGCCTCGTTGTGGACCCGAGAATGCTGCTCCGCGGCAACCATCCAACACGCATCGACGACAAAGGGAGGCTCAAGGTCCCGAACGGTTTCCGTACGCACATCGAGTCGCAGTACGGGCCGGAGCTGTTCGTCACGAGCGTGAGCGGCGAGTACGTGCGCGTCTACCCGATGGCGGTGTGGCAGGAGATCGAGCGCAAGCTCGCGGCGATGCCGCCCAGCCACCCGGCCCGGCAGCGCTTCCTCGATCGCGTGAACACGTTCGGCCAGGACGCGTCGATGGACAAGCAGGGGCGCGTGCTCATCCCCCAGCTCCTACGCGAGGCGGCGGGGATGTCGGGCGAGGTGAGCGTGCTCGGGCTCCAGAACCACCTCGCCGTCTGGAACCAGAAGCGCCTGCTCGAGCGCTTCAAGAAGGAGCCGTTCACGGACGACGACGGTCGCGTGCTCGCCG
>Ga0209382_10011613_pt1 | contig 10931 bp, 8 predicted proteins | sample SoiMetdeltSBSDD5_FD_187599 | JGI IMG/M metagenome (GOLD analysis project Ga0209382, IMG submission 187599) | Bulk soil microbial communities from a Populus tree surrounding site in Tennessee, USA - Soil MetaG P. deltoides SBSDD5 (SPAdes) (version 2) | ecosystem: Environmental > Terrestrial >...
CATGCTTCCCTGGATATCTGTGGTGGAACGGTTACATCCCGGCAAACCGAATCAACAGCCGCGATGCCCAGGGCCGGCCGAATGGGATCATGGGCGTGCCTGCCAACTACAAGCCTGCCGGGCAATTTCTAATCCCGCAAGGTTCGACGACGCTGCCTGCCAACGCGCCGGCCAACACACAAATCAGCCAATTCTGGGATACGAACAACGTTTGGGTACCGCTCGCCAACGGACAAGTGCAGAGACTCAACTTCGATAACGGACTGCACCCGTGGCGGAACCAGTTCTTCCCGGGGCCGTTACAGTGGTTCCAGGACGCGGCGCTGTTCAAGTTCATCCCTCTCAACGAGCGGGTCACCCTGCGGCTCAACGTGGACTTCTTCAACGTGTTAAACAATCCGAACAACCCGACCAGTGTGGCAGGAACCGGCGTGCTCGACACGCGCAATTCGGGCTCCCCAGCGCGGCTGACGCAGTTGGCTATTCGACTGACGTGGTAAAAAAAGAGACGATGAGCTGTTAAGGCGCGGCGGCGCCGACCTGATTTAACAGCTTTCGCACCGCCCTGGACCCGAAATTGAGCTACGGCAAGGTTCATCCTCGCAGTCTCGTACCCAGGGCTCTCTGCGCCAATGCGCCGGACCAAATTTCAGTTTGCATACGCTCGTTCAATCGCGATACCCGGCAAACTCGCCTCAGTCCATCGGCACGCACGCGACAGCGCGACGACAGCTCACCGCGACTAAGTCGTGAGAAACTATCCAAGTGAATCTTGCAGCTGCCTCCGCGCAGGCCATTTGCCTTGCGGCGCTCCTCAACGCCCAGGATGGGCCGATTCGGTTCGAGAACATCACCGACCGATCTGGCATTCGATTTGTACTTCGCGGCTCAGCTACGCCGCAGCGGCGCCAGATTGAGACCATGGTGGGCGGCGTAGCGGTCCTGGACTACAACAACGACGGTCTCCAGGATATCTACTTCGTGAATGGCGCGCGCCAGCCGCAGCTCGACAAGCCGGAGCCGTCCTGGTTCAACCGGCTCTATCGCAACTCGGGTGGAGGTAAGTTCACCGACGTCACGATGGAGGCAGATGTCGCCGGCGACGGTTTTGCCACCGGAGTTGCGGTTGGCGATTACGACAACGACGGTTACGCGGACCTGTTTATTGCCGGGGTGAACCGAAACACTCTGTATCGTAATCGCGGAACCGGGAAATTCGAGAATGTGACGTCGAAAGCGGGCCTGGCGCACGAGGGCATCGGCCGAAAGCCCTGGTCGATCGCAGCCGGATGGTTTGACTTCGACAATGACGGCGATCTTGATCTGTTCGTCGTGAACTACTGCGTCTGGATCCCCGAAAGTGAGCACGCCTGCACCATAGGTAATTCCCGCACGTACTGTCACCCCAGGTATTACGACGGCCTTTCTAACAACCTTTACAGAAACAACGGGGACTCGACCTTTACCGATGTGTCGAACTCGTCCGGTATCGCGGCCCACATTGGAAAGGGGATGTCGGCGGCATTTCTGGACTTCAATGGCGACGGACGGCTCGACATCTTCGTGACCAACGATACCGTCCCGAATTTCCTGTTCCGTAATGACGGAGCCGGGCGCTTCCGCGAAGTGGGGCTCGAGACCGGCATAGCTTTCAACGACGACGGGCGAGCGGTCAGCTCGATGGGCGTGGACGCGCGAGACATCGATAACGACGGCCGCGAAGATGTTTTCGTCTCCGCCAATAACGGCGAGACGTTTCCACTGTTCCGCAGCCTAGGAAATGGAACATTCCTCGACGTCACATATCCTAGTCAGATTGGGCGCCAGACCCTCGTTTACACCGGCTGGAGTAATGCCATAGTCGATCTCGACAACGACGGCCTCAAGGACCTTTTCATCGCGTGCGGATCCATCGACGATAACGTCGAGAAGTTCTCGCAGCGCACGTCCAACCATCCCAACGTTGTACTTCGGAACGTGGGCAATACACAGTTTATCGACGTGACCGGCCGCAGCGGTCGTGCGCTCCAGGCGACCGCCCGGCATCGTGGGGCGGCGTTCGGCGACTTCGACAACGACGGACGCGTGGACGTGGTTGTGACCCGTATCGACGAGCCCGCAATCCTACTCCGCAACATATCGCCACCGGACAACCATTGGCTGGCGATCCGGCTTCGCGGGCAGAAGAGCAATCGCGACGGCATCGGCGCCTTGGTGGAGGTGGTGGGCGCTTCCGGTCGCCGGCAGTGGAACCGGGCAACGAGCTCCACGGGTTACGCTTCCTCGATGCATGGCGTCGTCTACTTCGGCATGGGGAGGGACCCAACCGCCAAGCGGATTGAGATAGTCTGGCCGAGTGGGATCCGGCAGACGCTCGACAATGTGGCTTGCGACCGATACGTAAACGTCGAAGAGCAGGTGGCGCAAACGAAGTAAGTGGGTCGGCAATCGCAGCCGGATCGATGGTCCCAGCCGCCGCGATGCCGGTTGGAACCTCTAGCGAAGTATTTGAGGATGGTATTTCCCGATTCCAACGTCGGTGCATACTACTAGTTTGTTGGTCTAGTGTCCGAAGCAATGAAAACTGGATCCATCGTCAGACAAAGGCAAGCCATCATGACAAGAATTCCTGCCGCCGCTCTTCTTTTCTGCACCGCTGCCACGGTCTGGGCCCAGCGGTATGGCCTTCCATATACGACCTGGTGTTGAAGCAGGGGCGGGTGATCGATCCGGGAAGCAACCGATTCGGCCGTTATGACATCGCGATCAATGGGAACCGGATAGCCCGCATTGCGAGGTGGGTGCCCGCGGCCCACGCGCGGCTGGCAGTCGATGCTGGCGAATACTACGTGACTCCCGGATTGATCGATGTGAACGCGGACGTGAACTTCCTCGGTTCCCCTGGGGGCGTTCAACCAGATCAACGAAGCTTGCCCTACGGAGTAACGACTGTAGCGGATCCGAACGCCACTCAGGTCGTGATCCGCAGGTCGCGAACCCAGGTCTTGCCCGTGGCCGTTCAGCTTCAGGTCGAGGGTTTGCTTGCAAGCGGAATGAATCGTCAGACGTGCTCGCCCGACAAGCGAGCATGACGCGCACACTCTCTCTGCATTTGAACCGGGGCATGCCTTTGCCTGATGTGATCGCCGGAGCCACCGTGAAAGCGGCCACAGCTATCGGCCGGGAAGAACTGGGCGTTCTCCGGGAGGGCGCGCCAGCCAACGTTGCTCTGTTTGCGGTTGAGCAGGGGAACTTCGGATTGGTCGACGAGAACAACCGGCGTCTCGCCGCAAAAGCGAAGGTGGTCTGCATCATGACAATCAGGAACGGAGATGTGATCTGGGACCTTCAGGGCTTGTCAATGCGCGAGTGGACCCAGGCTGGACCCTATACGAGCTACCGGTGACCTCATGAAACTGTACAAGGTAATCCAAGCGGCTTTGCCGCTCCTGATTACGGCTCTCCCGCGGACTCTTGCGGCCAACTGGAAAACGGGACTGGCCAAAACCGATATCACTCCAGACCGCTCGATCTGGCTTGCCGGTTCTGGCGTGCGGACCAAGCCGACCCGCCTATCCGTACGATGACGCCCAGGAGGAAGTAATCCGACAGTATACGGCCAAACTTCTGACTCAGGTAGTCGATACCATTGGCGGCGCGATCAAGGATCTCTCTCCGGCGACACTCTCGTTCGAGCAAGGGCTGGCAGGTTTTGCGGTCAACCGCCGCCGCGCTGGAAGGCGAGATCTGCCTGGACCTGTGGATCACGACGTACCCGTGCTTTGGGTCGCCGGGCCCGACGGCCTGCGCTGTTTGTCACCGGATGCGGAGCGGACGCCAACCCCTTGCCACGCCGGACCGTAGAACTGTCCAAGAGGTACGGCAGATTTCTGGCCGATACTGTCGATCTCGTCCTCGACGGCAAAATGAAACCTGTCGCCGGACCGCTGCGCGCCGCGTTCGAAACGGTGGACCTGCCGTTCCAACAGCCGGCAACCCGGCGGGAGTTCGAGGAGCGGCTTAGCGATCCGCGTCTGCGCAACTACGCACGCCTCATGCTGGGAATTCTCGACAGTGAGGGCAAGTTGCCGGATCGCTACCCATATCCGGTGCAGGTGTGGCAATTCGGCCGGGACCTGACCTGGATCCTGCTCGGAGGCGAAGTAGTGGTCGACTACTCGCTGCGGCTGAAGAAGCAAAACGGCTGGGAGAATGTCTGGGTCTCCGGTTATTCGAATGACGTGATGGCATACATTCCTTACGGACAGCCGGCGCCCTTCCGCGCCGCCGTGGAAGAGATCATTATAGAGAAGGTCGGTGAGTTGATCACGGGGACAGCAGGCCCACAGGCTGTTCGATCAATTGGAAGCGGCCCATTTCGCGGGACTGCAAAAGCTGTGACGGTGAATGCCATGGCGCTCGCCCTTACAATCCCTGCAAGATGACTGCGTTGATTACTGAGGATCTTCTATGACCATAAGCAGCTCTCGTAAAGCTTTCGGCCTGCTAGTTTTTTCGGAAGGTCTTGCACGGCTGTTCTCTCAACCGACCACAGGAGCCATTCGCGGTGTCGTCACCGATCCCACTGGAGCCGTTGTCTCCCATGTCACGGTCATGGCCACCAACGATCTCACCCGAATCACTCAGACCACCAAGACCGGAGCCGGCTCTCCAGGTACAGGTGGCCACGCGGACCGAGTTCCGGGTATCCGGCAGACCACGGAAGGTCCGGTATCAGCCCGCCTCGACCGGTTCCTGAACGCGGCCCCATTCTCTCCTGCGCCCCGTTCGAGGTTCGGCAACCTCGGGCGCAACACCGTCCGTGGCCCGGGGGCGCATCTATGGGACACTCGCCTCAGCAAGCTCACTCCCTACGGCGTGCTCGACACCGCGGCCTTCGGCGCCATTCGGTCGACTCTCTCCAACGCCCGCATCATTCAGTTTGGATTGAGGCTGGAGTTTTAATTTCATGATCCTCCGCATCGCGCTCACCCGCGTCGCCCTCGCAGGCTTCGGAATGATCCTGCTGATGGTCGCCGCCATCTTAACTCGTGAGAAAGCCGCCGGTCAGGCCGCCGTGTCGCTCTCCCGTCCTGGCCAGGAGGACCTTTCCTTCTGGGTGAATCATAACGGGCTACTTCAGTTCGAGGTTGAAGGAGACGTTGGCTTCGGCGACATGGCGCGGCTTCTCTTGCGCCGCCGCTCGAACGGCGAAGCCATCCGCGAACTGCGTGACCGCTTCACGTTCCGAGTCCAGGATCCAGCCGCGTTGCAGACGCCGGACATCTTTCTAGCGGAATTCTCTGGTGGCGTGCTTGCCTGGCGCGCGGCCCCGCAAAACCGCTTCGTGGCGGGCTCTTCGCGCACTTTCAACGTTCCCGTGATCGTCGTCAACCGCGACGCGAATGAGCTCAGCCTGGATGCCGTGTATACCGGCGCATCAATGGAAAGCGCAGTTCGTAAGATCCTGGTGCCCCCGGGACGAGCGACACCTCTGGTGCTTCGCGCGGTCGAAACACAGGCCGGTCCCGCCGAGGGAAAGCTCAGTCTTCGGCACGCGGCCGGCGAACTGGCCACCACTGTCCACTTCGACATCCGCCCCCTCGTACCGCTCCGAGTCCGCATCGTCGACGAGCGTGGCCGCCCTACGATTTCCCGCGTATACATCACTGGCTCCGACGGACTTTCCTACGCTCCGGTGGGATCATCCGCTCGGATCACCGCCATGAGTGCCGAGTACTTCTTCCATGTTGAGGACTCGTTTGAAATCGAGCTGCCCGCTGGCGACACGCTTCTCGAGGGCATGCGCGGTCCCGAATACCGCCTAACCACCGAGCGGGTCGTTTTGCAGCCCGGTTCGCCGAAGGAGATTACCCTACGCCTCGCCCGATGGGCCCACCCCGCCGAAAGCGGCGATTGGTCCGCCGATGCTCACATCCACGCCAACTACACGTCCCCGCACCACCAGGTCATTGAGCCGCGCGACGTCCGCCTACAGATTTTCGGCGAGGATCTCAACTACGCCAACATGATGGTTGCCAACTCGAGCGGCGCGTTCATTCACGATCGTCAATACTTCGAGGGTGCTCCCCATCGCCTCAGCACGCCGGAACACTTTATCTACTGGAATGAGGAGAACCGGTCGAGCGCCTACGGCCACATGTGCTTCCTGGGTCTCAAGAAGCTCGTCGAGCCCTTCTACAACGGGTTCCGCAATACGCCTTATTCGGATGACTACCCGCCAAACTACCCTCTCGCGCAGAAGGTATTCGAGCAAGGCGGCGCCGTGAGCTACGCCCACCCGGGAATGGCTCCCAACTTCGAATCCGCGAGCATCAAGGAGCTGCCGGTCGACTTGGCTCTCGGCCAGCAGACCGCCATGGATGTCCTCAGCAACAACGATGAGACCGCAACCACCGAGATGTGGTACCGCCTTCTGAACTGCGGTTTTCGGGTCGCCATATCCGCCGGTACGGACGCTTTCACCAATGTCGTGGATCACTATATCGCCGGCGGAAACCGTGTCTACGTCCGGATCGGTCCGAAGTTCGACTACGCCGCCTGGCTAGATGGATTCCGGCGTGGGCGCTCCTTCGCATCGAATGGCCCTATAGTCAGCCTCGCCGTGAACGACAAGCTGCCGGGCGACGAGATTCGTCTCCATACCTCTGGAGAGGTCAATGTCAGGGCAGGTGTAACGAGCCAGCTTCCCCTCGACCGTATCGAGCTGATCGTTAATGGTCGATCTGTTCATTCCGCAACCCTGGCCGGCAGGGAGACTGTGGAATTCACGCACCGCGTGAACGTCCAGGAAAGCTCCTGGATCGCTCTACGTGCTCTTGGCCCTCGTCACCGCCTGGTTTTGAACGACACCCAGACCTACGCTCATACCAGTCCGGTATATGTCACCGTTGCGAACCGTCCTGTCCGCATCGCCGATGACGTCCGCTTCTACCGCGAATGGGTCGAGCGTCTCATCACCCGCACCGAGAAGAGCGCGCGGTTCGCGACTCCTGGCCGAAAGGCCGAAGTTCTGGCCCTGTTTCGCAAAGCGCTGGTATGGTATCAGACTGCGGAGTCCGGCTCAGTCCGGCCGGAGTAACTGGAGCTACTTCGTCAGAATTCAGGACCGGGGCTGAAAAGTCTTCCAATCCGGTTCTCCGCCAGCTCGATTTTCTTTGCGTCCTTGCTGATCCGGATCCCGATACGGCTGGCGGGCTGGCGCGTCTAGCGCACCATGAGCGAATTAGATTGCTCCGGTAGATAATCTGGGCACATAATTACGTCCGATTCGTCGAACCGTGAGCGAACACGGGCCGCGGAGCACTATCGCTACGACAAGCGGCGCTTCCACGACTGCCGTCAGTCTCTCGACGCGGCGCTCGCGAGCATCATCAAGGCGGTGAACGAGTCAACCGCGCCGAATCCCCTGTGTTTCATTGTCGCGGGCCCGATGCGAGTTCCGGTGATGGCTCTCTTGAAGTCGAACCCCGAAGCTCGCAAGCACGTCTATGTCATTTCTCCATGTGAAGCTGGGACGCCTCGATGCGCGGGTGCGCTTGCTCCGTGCCGCACTTCGAGCGCGGCGCCTACCTGATCAGCCTTAGCGAAGGGCGGCTGCGGGTTTTGGCCCTCGAACCTGATCGCAAGCTCGTGGAACTGGGACGCGTAGCCGCTACTTACGTGGCCTCAGCGGTCTGAGGTTGGCCCGTTAGAATGACAGCTTCAAGCCTAACTGTAGAATCCGTTGATTGTCGTCCACCACCGCCGTGATCCGGCCGAATTGAGCCGATGACGCGTTCGAGTTCGGCAGCCGGAAGTTGGGCTTGTTGAAGATGTTGAAGAACTCCGCGCGGAATTGCAGGCCGATGCGCTCCGTTACGGCCGTGTCCTTCAAAAGACCCATGTCGGTGTTGAAGAATCCAGGTCCGCGAATGATGTTGCGACCGGAGTTACCGAAAGTTCCAAGGGCGTTAGAGGTGAACAGAGATGTATCGAACCACTGAAAGAGCTGGTCGTTGCGTGAACGGCCGCCGCTGAGACTTGCGTTCCCGCCACGAAAGTCGGCGAGGTCACCACCAACGCCGCTGAAAGAGTTGTCGCGGCCGCTGCCCACCGAAAATGGGAATCCGCTCTGCAAGATGACAATTGCGTTGATTTGCCAGCCATGCAGCAGGCGCTTTGCAGCGCCGGAGTTGACATTGAGACGCGGCAGGTCCCAGATGTTCGAGAACTTGAAATTGTGCTCGACATCCTCAACGGCGAGACCGCGGTAGGCGCGCCGATTGAAGGGATTGATATTGTTGACGTCATCAATGGTACGGGACCACGTATAGTTGGTAAGTATTGAGTAACCTTGCGCAAAGCGCTTCTCGAGATTCCACTGCAGGGAGTTGAAACTCGAAATGGCGCCCGCATCGGTACGGCTTACACGACCGAAATTGGGATACACTCGCCGTTGCTGCGTGTTACCGACAGCCGCACCCGGGCCGAAAATGGCGGGATTCTCGTCGAGCGTGACCTGCAGGAAAGTACCTTTATTGCCCAAATAAGCCATGCTGGCCACCCACTCTTTTCCGAGCTGCCGCTCGAGGCGGAAGCTCCAGGTGATCAGTTGCGGAATGCGGTAGTCCCGTGTGAAGTAGGCTCGAATATCGTTGATGGGAGTGAACACAAACTCGGGCCCCGGAACCCTTGGACCGAAGTTTTGCGGGAACGGGTTCGCCTGACCCTTGCTGCCATACGGATCTTCGAAAGCCAGATCTTGAAGCGAAAAAGTACCTGCGAAAGGAGCGATATTGGTATATGGGTTGAAGTTGCTCGTTTGGATCGGCGTGTAGTAGAACCCCAAGCCCGCTCGGAGGCTGGTCTTACCGTCCTCGGTGAGCCGGTATGCAAGACCGGCGCGAGGGGCGATGTTCCAAACGTTAGACTCGTGGCCTGCGGTGGGACAGCCTGAGTCGCCCCCGTAAAGCATCCCTGCGGGAGCATTGGGATAGCGCTGTGAGCGTTGACCGCCCAGTGGCTGGAAGCAGACCACGCGTCCCTGACGATCATACGGTGGCCAGTACGGGTCCCAACGCAGACCTAAGTTCAATGCAAGGCGCTTGGACAGGCGCCAGTTGTCCTGGACGAAGAAGCTCCAGCGCACGCCCTTCAGGTCCTTGAACTCGCCGCCGCCTTGCGTGAACGCGGAGGCACGGCCAAACATGTAGTCGGAAAGACCGTTACCGGAAAGCTGGCCGTTAAAGGTAAAGTTGCCCATCATCTGAAAGCTGTTGGTGATGTGGTTCGTAACGCGAACGGCTTCGCCGCCGAAGCGGAACTCGTGGGCGCCCGTGAGTTTTGTCGCCACTTCGCGGATAGTAAAGTCACCGCGGTCGAAGTCGCCCTTGTGGCTCGTACCAATGGAGAATCCGTCCGTCACGCTCAAGTTGAGGGATGGCGGGAACTTAAGTTCAGAATCTTGGGGTCCGAGCAGCCGTGACCCCGCGTCGCGGAAACTGAAGGGCGCTCCGGAGAGGGAGCCGCCTCGCTGGCGGTTGAGGCCGAATGTGGAGGTCAGAAGGAAGCTCGGCGAGAGCGTGAAGACATGGTTGACGGAAATGTTCTGCACGCGCACGGCGTTGCCCATGCGGGCAGCAAGGATGTTTACCTTGTCGATGCCGGCCGGGTAATCGAAGTCGGTGAAGTAGTAACGCCCGCTCAACTGGTGACGTCCACTGGTGTAATCAATCTTGGGCATGAACTGATTCTCCGTCTGCTGGACGGGGAAGCCCGCGAAGGTGACCTGCCCGGCTGGACCGTTCGGCAACGGAATGAAGTCGAGGAAGTAGCCAGAGACGGGGTTGAGACGGCTGGCTGGAATGACGTTGCCCGGTACCGGCTGGCGGGACACCGGGTCCACTAGCTGGCGCGGAAGAACACCGGAGAAGTCACCGCGGCGCTGTTCCGCAGTGGGAACGAAGCGAACAATGCCGGCCGGCGTATTGCGGAGGCGCGTGCCTTGGAAGGTTCCAAAGAAAAAAAGCTTCTGCTTGACAATCGGGCCACCGATGGCGCCACCGAACTGATTGCGTTTTAACGAATCCTGGACGGGCGCGAAGAATTGGCGTGCGTTCATGGCGCCGTTGCGGATGAAGTGGAACCAGGAACCATGGAATTCGTTTGTGCCAGCGCGAGTGATGATGTTCACCACCCCGCCAGCGGCGTTGCCGTACTCGGCCGAAAAGTTGGAGGACTGGAGGCTAAATTCTTGCACCGAATCCGGGTTGGGGAAGGGCAGGCCGGCATTGAGATAGGTGTCGTTGTGGGATGTGCCATCGAGCTGGAAATTGACCTGCGCGAGTCCAGCGCCGTTGACCCCGGCGGTTTCCTGGCCGGGATAAACACCTCCGTGGCCGCAGATGCGGCATGCATTACGCCCAAGATCCACGGTACCAGCCGCGAGGTAGATGAGACGCTCGGGCCGACGCCCTTGCAACGGAAGCTCGCGGATCTGTTTTTGGTCCACGAGCTGTCCACCGGTGGCGGTGCGCGTGGCGATTAGTTCCGTCTCGCCTTGCACGGTGACTTGCTCGGATACCTGACCGACCGAGAGCGTGACGTTCTGCGTAGCCATTTGGTCGACGGTAAGCCTGATTCCGGATTGGTTATAGGTGGCGAAGCCGGATTTTTCCACGCGCATCTCATAGCTGCCGAGAGGGAGGCGAGAGAACAGGAATGCACCGGTCGCGCCGCTCTGGGTATTTTGCGTGAAGCCAGTGTCGAGATTACGGACAATGACTTTGGCGTCCGGAACCGAAGCCCCGGAAGCGTCAGCCACGGCGCCGCCAAGACTGGCGGTCGTGTATTGGGCCGAAAGGGCACCGCAGGCGAGGGCAAGCAGTGCGAGGATCAAAAGCAGATTCCACGTCATAGTAGCCTCAAAG